>Ga0307415_100000748_pt1 | contig 14635 bp, 16 predicted proteins | sample DK1Cmetagenome_FD_204524 | JGI IMG/M metagenome (GOLD analysis project Ga0307415, IMG submission 204524) | Maize rhizosphere microbial communities from greenhouse at UC Davis, California, United States - DK15-C-2 | ecosystem: Host-associated > Plants > Roots > Rhizosphere > Soil | place: USA...
TGGCCTGCACGTCCTCAGGCTTTTTACCGGGATCGTGATCCGCGTCTTGCCGCGTGTCATTACCGCTTTGAGAAGCGTACCCTGCTTTACGAAACTCTGGCCGGCCAATCCGTCGCGAGGCGAAACTTTTTTTAGAAAACGGCTATGCGCAATCACCAGAAAGGGAGGTTCGGCTCGCCGATTGATGCATCGCATAGCCACGAAGGCGCGGCCCAAGGGAGTTGTCTTCACCGAGGCCGTATCGACTGCGAAGATGCATTCTCGGTGAGGGAGATTAAATGCCGGTCGTTCGATCGTGAGCTGTTCGTCTCCAAAATGTTCTCTCAAGACTCGCTCTATTTCTTCCTTAGTCACAGGAGCCGTGCTCGTGGTCTCCGCGGCAGCGGACGCTTGCGCTTTCCCCCAAACGATACTTACCGCGCTAAGAACTGATTTGAGGCGTCTATTCATTCTTCACCGGCTCAAAGAATTCAGTTGCTGAAACATTTCATCTGCCGCCCTGACTACTCGCGAATTGGCTTCATACGAACGCTGCGCCAAAATCATCTGAATGAACTCTTCCACCACGTTCACGTTCGATTGTTCCAACACACCCTGCTCCAGCGTTCCAATTCCCTCGCTGCCGCCCGGCGTTCCCACCATCGGGTCTCCCGACGCCGTGGTTGCGAGAAACAGGTTCCTTCCAATACTGTTCAGGCCACCCGCATTTGCGAACAACGCCAGCTGGATGTTGCCAACAGGTTGCGCCGTGCTTTGCCCCGGTTGCGTCACGCTGACCGTCCCGTCTGCACCAATGCTGATCGAGAGCGCATCCGGAGGTATCGTGATCGCAGGCTCCAGCGAGTCTCCTTCTGCGGTGACAACGTTTCCCTGGTTGTCCAGCTGGAATGTTCCGCCACGCGTGAACGCAGTCTCCCCGCTAGGGAGTCGAACTTGGAAGAATCCTTGGCCGTTAATCGTCAGATCGAGGGGATTGCCCGTCTGACTTGGGTCGCCCTGCAACTGAACGATTTCCGACGCCGTCGTCCGCGTTCCCAATCCGATTTGAAGTCCCGCGGCGACAGTGGTCTGTTGGGTTGCTGCCGAGCCGGGCATCACGATGTTCTGGTACAAGGCATCCTGAAATTGCAGGCGTCTGCGGCGGAAGCCTGCGGTACTCGCGTTTGCCAAGTTATTCGCCACGTTGTCCAGGTTCAGTTGCTGTGCAACCATGCCGCTCGCTGCCGTAAAAAGTGCGCGGAACATCGTTTACCTCCAGATATCAGGCTCGGGCAAGGTCTTCCGTTGCCGTTTTGTTCAACTCGCCATTGAAGGCATTAAGTGCCCTGTACAACATCTCAGCCTGTCTTTGTGTGGAAATCAGCTCGACCGCGGCAAACGTCGGATTTACGTTGGATCCCTCCAACCAGCCTTGTCGGACGGAGGAGCTGGAGCTGTTCACCGCCTGCGTTTCGGGTGCGGAGTACATTCCATTGCCGACGTTCTGCAGCGCTGCCGTGGCGGGGAACTCTGTCATTCGGAGTTTCGCTGCTACCGCACCATTGACAGACAGAGTTCCATCAGGGCTGATCGAAATACTTCCGGACGGTACTCGGATCGGTTGACTCTGCGTGCTCAAGACACGCTCGCCACTCGCCGTCAGTAACTCCCCAGATGGAGAGAGATGGAAGTTTCCGTTTCGTGTGTATTGAATTCCGGAGGCAGTCGCAACAGAAAAGAAGCCTGTGCCTTCGATAGCCACATCAAGACTGTTACCGGTCTGGTCGAGTGTTCCCTGGCTGCGGTCAATCCGCGTTCCGCCTATCACACCAAAAGAGTTCAGCGCCTGATTGATCTGAGGGAGTTGTCTTGAAGAAGCTTGGGCTAGAACCGACCTGAAGACAGACCTTTGCGCACGGTAACCACTCGCGTTGACGTTTGCCAGGTTGTTCGCGCTCACTTCGAGTGCTTGCGACTTCGCTACTAACCCGGCGCAGGCGGCGTACAATCCACTGTCCATCGGGACCTCCGCTCCGGTGTTCTATCTATGCAAGAACGTGACCAGAGTGGGTCAAGATGGATTAGAGCCTTCTCATGTCTAGGAGTGGATTTCTAGAGACACCCAGATTGTTCGGTCTTCAAATAGCAGAGGTATCTCGATGCGCCCGCCATCCGCGAGTGAATAGAGCCGATAGTCGCCGCCAGTAATCACCGTTGGTACTGACAACATGCATCCATCTTCCATGCCGGATAACTTAGCTTTGAAATTGCCTGCGATCATATTGCAGACCTCTCCTGCCGCGTCCCACTGCTCTTGTATAACTTCTTCAGGAGTTATACCCAACATCCTGGACGCAACCAGCGTGGCTGTCTCTGAGGTGCAACGCAGACACAAAACTCCACACAACTTTCCTGCCAAGCCCACCATCGCGGTAAAATCGCACTCGGTTTGTGCGACTGACTCGTTTGCATTTTTCAGCTCGCAGCCGAGCATTATCCGGAACACTTCCTTCGCGGATAACTCAAGTACTGCTTGCCAGGAATCAAGGATGCAAACTGTTCCCGTAACATTCGTTTCAACCGATGAACTCATTGCTGGCCTCCAAGTACAGGCAGTACGTGCTCTTTCACTTGATCAGGTGTAAACGGCTTTCTGATGTATCCTCTTGCACCACACGAGAGCGCTTGCACCACGTGGGACTCACTGCCCTCTGTTGTAATCATTACAATCGGAACGTGACGCAGAGCTTCGCGCCCATGTACCTGCTTTACGAATTCGAGACCGTCCATCACCGGCATATTGATATCGCTCAGAATCAGATCGACAGGCGTTGAGTCCAGGATTACCGATGCCTCAGCTCCGTTTCCTGCTTCGTGAACCTTTACCAGGTTGATCCCCGCCTGGCGCAGTGATCGCTCGACAATCTTTCGCATCACCGACGAGTCGTCAACGATGAGCGCACGTATCTCACCCATATTTCACCTTTGTTCCTCAACGCTGCTCGGTTCCCGCAGAACAGCAGGCCCTCGTTCAACATCGACTCTGCTGGCTGATTTCTTTAGCTTCTGAGTTCGCCCACAGTGGAAAGAACAAGTCCAGGGATCGCGATGTAAATCTGACTCTTGCCCAAAAACGGTCCCCACATGGACTTAGCCGAAGCGATTGGGCACCGCGCCGGCACGCATATTCCGCACAGAGCTGCGCAACTTCCTCAATGGACATGTGTGTGGGGAAGCAAATCTCTTCCGTCCCCTCACCGCACCGGGGTTCGAACGCCCGAGCAAACAGAGCTTCGGGGACGATCGCCGGCTCGGGCCTACACTGCAAGATCGTTTCTATTGCAACCAACAAGGAATAATTCGGGCGATTACGAAATCCGACATATAGCAGGTTCCGAGCGCTTACAAACTGCAGCGGCAAGGCTCCAAACGTTCTTTGCAGGAAGCGTGGAACTTTGTTCGCAGCCGTTTCATCGACAGGCCCGAAGTATGCTGAGCAGCCACTCTGCGCTGCCAGCGCTGACGTGATCTGGCGTTCGGTTGCGCGTTTCTCTTGTAACAAAATCTGGCCTATTGGAAGTCCCGTGACTCGCGCTCTCTTGACCGCATGCAATAGGGAATCTTCGTCAATGTCTCCTCGCGAGTGAAGCAATAGTCCCAAAGGCAGGCTGCGCGGAGGAGCAACTTCCGCAATTGCTCTGCGATAGGCCGCTTTTCTGAACGCTGCTGAAATGGCGAACTCCAGGCATTGGCGAGAACAATACCAGCGCGACTGCATCTCCAAACCCATGCCGCCCAGACTGGGAAGAATGAAAGCTCGGCCTTGTCTGCAGTTTTCGGCTGCGCAGTGTCGAAAGTGGCGTTGAAATATGGAGGTGCTTAGGAGTCTTTTGCTGCGTGATCCTGCCGCCGCGATCATCTTGCTGCCGCCTGGATGCGTTCTCGGGACGTCACAACCTCCAAAACTCGGAAGCCATAATTACCCTCGACGATCACCACTTCGCCTCGGGCCAAAAGCTTGTTGTCAAGAAGCAATTCCACCGGATCACTCTCTTTCCGGTTGAGCTCGACTACAGCTCCGGACCCCAATTCGAGTATGTCGCGCAGTCGCATCTGCCGTTCGCCGAACCTCATCACGACCGGTAGCGTAACGTTCATCAGTAGGTCGAGGTTATTGTTCCGCTTCTCCGGTTGGCCCAGGGAAATATGATCTGGAAAACATCTCTGTAAAGGCGTGTCCAGTCTGATGGCGAACAGTATTGTGGAGCCCTGGAAGGCTGCACTTAACAATGTTCTGGAACTGACTTCCACAGCTTGGTCCAACGGAGCCGGTTTGATATTCAACTCCCCAAATCTTGAACTGCACTCCGTCTGTGCCAGACCGACTACTTGCCGGAAGAACTCCTCGACCGCCTCCTGTTCTTCCGCCGTAAGATCAGACCCACTCACTTCTTCGCCGCCGAGTAGAACGCGAGAGATCGAGCGCGCATCGTGCAAATCGCATTCCACGCGTAGTAACCCTTCGACGGCTCCCGAGAACCTGAAGTCGTTCGTGAATGCCACATCGTTCTGTGGATCCTGCGCCGCTGCCTGGTTCCAAACATTGCCGCTCGACTGCGAAAGCACAGAAATGAACGCATCAGAAATAATCTTCTGCAAGTCCTCCCGTTGCCGAGTTGCTGTTTCGCTCATGACGCCAACTCCTTCGCTGCATCCTTCATCTCGCATGATCCCTGTATCTGCGCGGCCAGCCTGGCCCCGTTATTTACGACCCTTGCGTGAAATGCCGCCCTGCCGCTAATCAACAGGCTTGCGGTCTCATTTACGGATTTCTCGAAGTTCACGATGTCGCCCGGTTTCAAAGCTAGTAATTGCTGCATCGCAGCCGGCAAGTTGGGCAGCGCAAGTTCTAGTGGAAAATCACAGTCGAGCAACCGCTCCCGAATCTGCGCTCCTGCCTCGGCAGAAGCCCTCGGTTTCTGGTATGCCCAATCTTTTGAGAGCTTCCGCAGGAGCGAGTTGGATACAACGGCCGGGAAGACCAAATTGAGCATGCCACGGACTTCTGGCATTGTTATTTCGAAACTAAGACTCAGGGTCTTTTCCGTCGGAGGCATGAGCCGCTGCATCTGAGTAGGCTGCTGGCGTTGTTGGAAAAGAAATTCCAGTCCAAGTGGATACCATCCGGTCTGCAATTCCCGGCACATGATGCGCACGACTACCTCGACAATCTCCTCTTCGATCTCGGTGACCTCTCTGACGAATTTCTGCGGCTTGCCCTCGCCGCCGAGCAGAAGGTCCACAATCGGTAGCGTGAGTGCCTGGTCCATTTGCAGTGCCGCGACCACGTTCAGCGGTTTCAACTCGAATGAAGCCAAATACGCTACCTCCGGGACGCGGGCCAGGAATTCCCGGTAGGACAACTGTTCCACCGACACCAGGTTGGCTTCAAACGGGACCCGTAAATAAGCCCCAAGGGAATGCGTCAGGTTGCGCGCGCAGTTCTCGTGCAACATCGTGATTGCTCGAACTTGCTCTCTTCCTAGCTGTCCCGCCTGACGGAAACTGCAAGGCGCGACCTTGGCCTTCTCCTCTGTCGATTGTCTTCCGCCTCGCGCCGCGCGTACCATCGCGTCGATCTCTTCCTGGTTCAGAACTTTTTCCATGCCTGCTCCATGAAGCTGTTCACCGCCATCGCTGCCGTTGCAGTCGTCATTTTGCTCGCCAGTAACTCTTGCAGGTTCGCACGTAATCTCACCAGTGCCATGGAATGCATCTGCGACACTCTCGATTCGCCCACGCCGAGCGCCGCTCCTACCTCTCTCATGGTCAGTTCTTCGTAGTAATACAAGGCCAAGACCTGCTGCTCCCGTTCCGGCAGCTTCTCAATCGCCTTTGCCAAGTGCGATCTCAGCTCGCTCTTCAAGCAGAGGAAGTAAGGGCTCTCTTCAGGGTCACCTGGAATGTACTCGCACAAATCAACATCCGAGCTGTCCTCGGCCGAAACGCTTCGCAGATTGCCCAGGTCCAACCCGCCGAGCTCGCGCAACAGGTTCTGGAATTCCGCGAGTGAAAGGCCAAGCTCCTCCGCCAACTCCTGCTCGTTGGGAGATCTACCAAGGTGCGCTCCCAACCGGGAAGTAGCTTCTTCCAGCCGTCGCGCACTGCGTCGCAAATCTCGCGGGCTCCAATCGAGTTCGCGCAAGCTGTCTAGAATCGCCCCGCGAATTCGGAACTTCGCATACGACTTGAACTGCACGTTCTTCTTCGGATCGAACTTCTGAACTGCGTCGATCAGCCCGACTACCCCAGCCTGGATGAGATCCTCCAGGGGCACGTGTTGCGGCAGTCGCTCATGAATACGACGGGCGATGTAGCGAACTTGCGGCAGCTGTTCGAATAAAACCTGGTTATGTTCATCTTCCAGGCTGCTTGTGTCACGATACTTGCATTGGGCCGAATGACTCGACATGTCTCACGCCTTGTCCCCTGAATTTGAACCTTTAAACTTGCTTCACTTCACCGTTCCGATTGATTGCACGGCGATCACCGGAGGGATTTCTCCCGGCGACAGCACGACGACTCTCGGGAGGAGCGGTTCAAGCAAACGTCGTAAGTAAAAGCGAACGGGAGTACCACATAGCAGAATCGGCGGGGCTGATTGCACCTGATCCCCAAATAGCCGTTTCAGGCCTTCCAAAATCATCCGCAGGAACGATGGTTGCAGTGCAAGCGGATTACCATGATTTCCTTGAGGATCGACTGCTCTCGCCAACTCACGCTCAATTTGAGCATCGAGGACCACCACTTTCAGTCCTCCGTCAGCATCAAGCAGCGGTGTCACAAGTGCTCGGCCGAGTGCCTGTCTAGCTGTCTCCACAAGCTGAACGGTGTTTTTTGTCCCACTTGCCGTCTCCACCAGTGATTCCAGAATCGTGCCAAGATCGCGGATACTCACCTGTTCCCGCAAAAGCTGCTGCAATATCTTTTGCACCTCTCCCATCGTCATCAGCTTCGGAACCAACTCCTCCACCAGTTTCGGGTGGCTCTCGTTGAGCCGTTCCAGGAGTCGCTTCACTTCGCTTCGTGAAAGCAATTCATGCGCGTGCTGACGCACTACTTCAGCCAAATGGGTCGCTACGACGGAGGTCTGGTCTACAACTGCATATCCGGAAGCCAATGCCTGGTCCCGCTGTCCGGAACTGATCCATTTCGCAGGCACGCCAAACGCAGGCTCGCGCGCTTCAATCCCCGGCAGCGCTGGCGGTGACGGCTCCGAGCTGATCGCGAGCAGCGCGTTCTCCTGCATTTCCCATCGCGCAACCTCAACCCCGCGTAGCGAAATCACATACTCGCGCGATCGGAGCTTCAGATTGTCAGTGATATGAACGGAGGGGATCACGAATCCGAGCTGCGTTGCCAATTGCCGCCGCAGCATTCGGACACGCTGTAGTAGTTGCCCTCCTTGCTTTCCGTCTACCAGCGGAATCAGGTCGTACCCCAACTCCAGGCTGATGTCGTCAAGCTTGGGAAGAAGTTCGACATCGCCAAGTTTTTCCGCGGCTGGCCCTGCCGCCGCCTGAGCAGTCCTTCCAGCTTCTGCGCGCCTGGCCTCCTTACGACCAGCCGTTCTCGCCAGAGCCAGGAGCGCTCCCCCCATTACCAGGAATGACACCTTGGGAAGTCCCGGGATCAAAGCTAAAACCAGCATCGCTCCGGCTGCCATCCACAACGGACGACTATTGCCGAATAATTGTGCCGCGAGATCACTTCCCAGGCTCTGCTCAGAGGATGCTCGCGTAAGCACCACTGCACCAGCGACGGACACCAGCAGCGAAGGGATCATCGTGACCAACCCATCGCCTACTGTCAGTACGGTATAAGTCTTCAACGCTTCTCGGAATGGAATATCCAACTGGAAGACACCAATGAGGAACCCAGCAACAATGTTGATTGCTGTTATCAGAATCGTAGCCATTGCGTCGCGCTGGTTGAAACGGGCTGCACCATCCATTGCGCCGTAGAACTCTGCTTCGCGCGCAACCTGCTCGCGGCGAGTCCGCGCCTGCACCTCATCGATAATCCCGGAGTTCAGGTCTGCATCGATCGCCATTTGCTTGCCCGGCATCGCGTCGAGGGTGAATCGTGCTGTGACTTCTGCCGTGCGCACCGCGCCATGGCTCACCACCAGGAACTGAATCGCAATCAGAGCCAGGAACAACACGAACCCGACTACATAATTCCCGCCTACGACGAACTGTCCGAAAGCTTCAATGACACTCCCCGCCGCTGACGCTCCTTCATTGCCATGAATCAGAATGCGTCGACTGCTCGCCAGGTTGAGCGACAGTCGAAACAGGGTCAGGAGCAGCAGCAGGCTGGGAAAGACTGAGAATTCCACCGGTCGCAAGATGTGCATCGCCGCCAGCAGCACTACTACCGAGATCGTGATGCTGAGTGCCAGCAGGATGTCCAGCACCAGCGCCGGCAAAGGCAACAGCATCACGAAGATCAGGCTGATAGCAGCTACCGGAACGATCCACTCGATCCGCGGGGAGATGGCATTCTTTGCTTCAGGCATTCGCAATCCCTCCCTCAGCCGCTCTCGTACTCGTCTGCCGCGCTGCCATCGCCTGCGCACGGAAAACGAATGCCAGCAGTTCAGCAACCGCGGAATAGAGTTTGGAAGGAATTGCCTGCCCTACTTCAACCGTCCTGTAAAGTGCCTGGGCGAGTGGCGGGTTTTCCATCACCGCAATTCCTTGCCACCTTGCTACCTCTTTAATCTGCTGCGCAAACAAGTCACGCCCCTTGGCAAGGACCACAGGAGCCGGTAAGTCTCCGTCATAACGCAGAGCCACCGCAAAATGGGTTGGGTTGGTCACCACCACTGTTGCCCGTTCAACTTCCTGCAACATCCGCCGGCGCTTTACCTGCCGCTGCATGCGCCGCATCCGCGTCTTCGAAGTCGGGTTTCCCTCCGTCTCCTTGTACTCGTCGCGTAACTCCTTTTTTGTCATCCGGAGATCGCCTTCAAGCTTCTGCCTCTGCATCAGGTAGTCGACAAATGACCAGGCAATCAGTACCAGGCCGCCCTTCCAGGCAATTTCGTAGGTTCTGCTTGCAAAGAACCCCATCAACGCACTACGCCCACCTCGGGGGGCGTGCACAACCTGTTCCCAATCGCGATCAAGGATCTCGAAGCAGAGATACCCAGTTCCTATAACTGGGACGATCGACTTAAGTGCACCTATGAGCGCCTGAATTGAGAAGAGCTGCCTCAGTTTTCCCGCCGGGCTCAAGCGCGATAATGTTGGTGACAACGCTTCAGGAGCAAACACGAACCCTCCCTGCGCAAACATCGCTCCTGCTGCAATCCCCCACGCAGCCAGCATCGGCAACGCCGCCCAACGTAAAGTCTCCATCAAAGGAAGCGCGACCATCGATTGCGCCTGGTCCGTACGTGGATCGGCCATCAGTAGCCACTCGCGAAACATTCCTCCCCAGCGGGGCACGACTTCCCGTACTCCGTTCGCGATCACCAGCAAGGCAGCCAGCATTCCAGCAGTGCCTGCCAGCTCTCGACTGCGCGCCACTTGTCCTTTTTCGCGCGCCTTTTGTCGCCGCCGCGGGGTCGGTTTCTCGGTTTTGTTGTCGAAGCTCATCTCACCTCGTGAGGCTCAGCATCCTTTCTGCACTGTGTGCAGCTCGTTCAAATTGCGCGTGAAACAGGGAAGGCCAGGTCAGCAGCGCTGTTCCCATCACGAACATTCCGAGCATTGCCTTCACGCTCATCCCAACGAAAAGAACCGGCAACTGTGGCGACGCTTTCCCAATAAGCGCCAGCGCGAAATCAGCCAACACCGTCGCAATCAGGATCGGCGCAGCGATTTGAAGTCCTGCAAGGAACATGCCGTTGATCTGTTGCTGCAGATGTGTGACCAAAGATTCTTGGAAATTCACAGAACCGGGAGGAACATATTCAAAGCTCTTTGCCAAACCTCTCAGCAGCCAATGGTGAACATCCAGGCGCAAGAAAATCAGCAGCACTATGGTCTGACAGAAGACCGATATAGCTGTGGTTTCTGCCTGCGTTTGCGGGTCAACGATGCTCGCGTATGAGAACCCCATCTGCAGCCCGACAATATGTGCCGCGAACTGGGCCGCATCGAACACCAGTTGCAGGCTGAACGCCAGGCATAGCCCTGCCAGTACTTCCCCTGCCACCACGGTTACCACCTGCCATCCATCAACCGGCAAAGGCCTGAAACCCTGCTGCGCTGCAAGCAGCGCGGTGATCGCAATGGTTGCACCCGCCTTGATCCGCACGGGAATCCCCGGGCTGCCAAGGAACGGAGCCAGCAACATCAACGTTGAAACGCGCACTGATATGTAGAGCAGCGCCGAGGCAACATGCGAGATCATTCCCAGGTCATTCATTGCACGAACACCCGGAAATCCCCGAATAATGTGATTGTGAATGCCGAAAGCTTCGCCAGCATCCACGGTAGTAACAGGATCCCTGCCACCCCACACAGCAACAGCTTCGGCACAGTCGCGATCGTCGCCTCCTGCAGCGAGGTCAACACCTGCACGATGCTGATCACCAACGCGGCTACCGTGGCCACCGCCAGGATGGGGGCAGCGACCACCAGCGCTGTTTCCAGCGTCATTCGCCCGAGTTGTACGGCGGGATCCATCAACCAAAACTCCTCATCAGGCTGCCAATCACCAGGTTCCAGCCGTCCACCATCACGAACAACAAGATCTTCAACGGCGTAGAAATCACCACCGGAGGCAATTGCAGCATTCCAACTGAAGTTGTGATCGAAGCCACAACCAGGTCAATCACCACGAACGGCAGGAACAGCACGGCCCCGATCTGAAATCCGGCACGCAATTCAGAAAGAATGTAAGCAGGGGCTACAGCCGAGATTGGCAAGTCGTTCGGGTTCTTCGGCCTCGGTTGTTTTGAAATCTCCACGAACAACGCCAGGTCTTTTTCCCGTGCGTACCGCAGCATGAACTTACGCAGCGGTTCCGCACCTTTTTCCACGGCCTGCGTGGCCGTTATCTTTCCGCTTTGGAATGGCTTGACTGCCAACTTATGAATGTCGTTTCCCACGGGCTGCATCAGGAAATATGTCAGCACTAGAGCCAACCCAACCAGCGTCTGATTGCTGGGGGTGCTCTGTGTCCCCAGCGCTTGTCGAAGGAAATGAAACACCACCAGCAATCGAACAAAGGGTGTCATGGACAAGAGAATCGCCGGAAGCAACGTCAGCACCGTGAGCAGTACCACGATGCCCCACGGCAATCCGTTTGGCGCATGGGAAGGATTCGCCAATGGCTGCTGCATAGGTTCGGTAATTGCCGCTTGGGCCTGTGCAATCAATGTCTGCGAAAGAAACATGAAAACGGGCGTCATCCATTTCGCGTTCATTGCACTTCCGCCATTTCGTAATGGTCGGCCAGATGGTCCGTGAACTCGTGCCGTGCCGGAAGCTTGGCCAGCAGGCTGACCGACTGCGTCGTGCACCCGATCAAAAAGCTCTCCTCGCCACAGTCAACGATCGCGACAATTCGTTTCTCCCCAACTGTGATCTGCTCGCGCAGTTTCAACTGTCGAGGTTCGACACCCTTACGCATCCCAGCCCGAAGTCTTCCAGCTAACCTCCGCAGCAGCCGTACCAAAAGCCTTCCGTATCGCTCCACCGCAAGCCAAAAGCCCCTAGAGATTTCTGTCATTCGTTTCAACTTATGCAAGCTCCGTAATCCGTACTGCCAGCTCCGACCCGATGACCTCAAACTCCGTCCAGCCCACCAGCTCGCTATTCACTTTCAGAGGTATGTCTGCTGTCTGGCTCCACCGGCTGTTCAACACTGAACCTGGCTCCATTCGCAGCAGCTCGCCGACCGTGAACTCCGGTATCGGCAACTCCAGTGTCAGTGCGCAAGGCAGCCAGCCGAAACGCTCCCAGCTCGGCTTCTCCTCACCTGACTTCAGTTCTGGCGTCGTCATGCGCGAAACCCTGCAACGTGAACCGCGTTATTCACGCAATGCGACCACGGCCCCAATTTCCACGGTGCTTCCAGGTGTGAGCTCTGCGAGGGCATGGCCCTATGAGGTATGCAAGCCAGTTGCCAGAGCAGATTTGTAGGGTTGGGAAGAGGTCCCACAACATATGGAAGACGGATTAGGAATTTTAGAGATGGATACACCGCTGCATTAGAAGTCCCTAATGACCAATGCAACGCAGCAAGAGTTTCAGTTCCAGATTGGAAGCATGTGTTCCCGAATCAGTAATTGTTCGAGTTCATCCGCCAGTTTGGCAGCCGCTTTCACCACGTCGGCTCCTGGACTACAGGCTGCGCAAATCAAAGCCTCTACGTCCTCTCGCATGTGGCTTGGCCGTTTGTCGCACAACTTCTCGACAAGCGAGACCAATCGCTTTTCGCCGGGATGCAGTTGCGCGTTCAACGCAAAGAGCACATCGAAATAACTCGCGAGGAATGCCGCGACGCGATGACTTACCGAAACGAGATCTCCGCGCTTGCGCGCAACATCAATCTGGTGCAGGTAGCAGCTCTGAGATCGGTGAAGGAATGGAAAATTCTTCGCAATGATCGACCGCTGCAACTCGACCGGGTAACTCTCCCTGGCCCTCCGTCGCAACCCCGCGAACCACCCATTTCTATCGAATAACGGTTGAGAATTCCTGATGTTGTACCAGAAGCACGTTGAATATCCCATCGATGCTTCATATCTTCCCAGGACGCGTTCTAATTGCTCCTCGATCCAATTCATCCGTCGGAACATTACGTCCACGCGGAAGCAAGACGATGCGTCGATCCATTCTTCTCCCGGCTCGAAGAATGTGTTGCCAAGCTCCGGCTTCACTGAATTTGTTAGTGCGATCCGCGCGCGATCATCCATAGGGAGCTCGCGACCTGAATAGACGTACAGATCGATGTCAGATTTTTCGTCTGACGAATCTATGGAGAGAGATCCCGCCAGTGCCACTGCCTCCACCTCAGGCAACGCGGCGTATCGCTGCGCGATCTCCTCGGCCACACGCAAACGTTCGTCCGAGCGCACCAACGCAACCTCCCTGCAAACGCCAGCAGTATAGCGAGGTTTTCAAGTTGTGGCTTGCCAAGCATCGCCCGCGGCGCTTATTTTCACTACTGCGTTTCGCCGGATTGCATCTACAAGTGAGTTCGTTATTCTCGGACCGTATCGTTCATGAAATTTCCACGTTCTTGCGGAATCTTGTTGCACCCGACTTCACTGCCTTCGAGGTTCGGAATTGGCGACTTCGGCCCCGAAGCATTTCGCTTTGTTGACTTCCTGCACGAGGCGGGCGCAGGGCTTTGGCAAGTGTTGCCGCTGAATCCAACAGGCTATGGCGATTCGCCCTTCCAGTGCTTTTCTGCAAGCGCGGGCAATCCTCTGCTCCTCAGTGCCGAGAAACTTGTTGAGCGCGGAGTGCTGAGTCCTTCTGACATCTCCGACGCTCCAGCATTTCCGCAGGACAGCGCGGAATACGGACTCGTGATTCGCTACAAAACTCCTTTGTTGCGAAAAGCTGCCGACAATTTCTTTGCGAAGACATCGTCGCGTGATGACGAGTCCTTCCAGCAATTCTGCGCCGATCATGCTGGCTGGCTCGAAGAGTTTGCGCTGTTCATGGCCTTGAAGGGTGAACACGATCTCGTCGCCTGGACGAAGTGGTCGCGTCCGCTTGCGTTGCGTGATCCTCGAGTGCTGGACGAAGCCAGGAAACGTCTCGCGCGCGACATCGATGCACACAAGTATTGGCAGTTCGAGTTTTTCATTCAGTGGCGCGAGTTGCGCGAATACGCTCAGTCGCGCGGGGTTCGCATTATCGGTGATATCCCAATTTACGTCGCTCACGACAGCGCGGACGTTTGGGCGAACCGCAATCTGTTCCTACTTGACCAGAATGGCAATCCTGAAAAGATCGCTGGCGTTCCGCCCGATTACTTCAGCGCAACAGGTCAGTTGTGGGGAAACCCGATCTACAACTGGCCGTTGATGAAGCAGCAAGGTTACGCGTGGTGGATTGAACGTTTCCGTGCTGCGCTTCGCCTGTACGACTTCGTTCGCATCGATCACTTCCGCGGCTTCGAAGCCTATTGGGAGATTCCCGGTGGCGACAAAACGGCCGAACGCGGAAGTTGGGTCAAAGGTCCAGGCGCGGAGCTGTTCTCTGTCCTCCAACGCGAACTTGGCGAGCTGCCGATCATTGCCGAAAACCTTGGAGTGATTACTCCTGAGGTTGAAGCGATTCGTCACCAGTTCGGATTTCCGGGGATGGCGATTCTACAGTTCGCGTTTGGTAACGATCCGCAAGGACCTTCGTTCCGTCCGCATAATTATCCGCGCGAGATCGTCGCTTATACCGGAACGCATGACAATGACACTGTCGTTGGTTGGTGGAACAGTTCCGGCGCGAGCGACAGCATTCGCACTCCTGAAGACGTTGAGAATGAACATGCGTTTGCGCGTGCGTATCTCGGATTCACCGATGAGTCAATCAACTGGGTGCTCATCCGCGGAATCATGCGTTCGGTTGCCAACACTGCAATCATTCCGATGCAGGACTTGCTTGGGCTTGGAAGCGCAGCGCGC
>Ga0307415_100000750_pt1 | contig 14591 bp, 16 predicted proteins | sample DK1Cmetagenome_FD_204524 | JGI IMG/M metagenome (GOLD analysis project Ga0307415, IMG submission 204524) | Maize rhizosphere microbial communities from greenhouse at UC Davis, California, United States - DK15-C-2 | ecosystem: Host-associated > Plants > Roots > Rhizosphere > Soil | place: USA...
TGGGCGAACAGCTCGGCGGCCTGCACGCGGCGGCGTTCCAACCATTGCAGGTCTCCCGGGTGCCTGAGCACCCGGCCATTGGGTGACAGTGCTCTGCTCATGCCGCGGAATCCTAACCCACAGCATTCACCAACTACCGCGAAACTCTGTAGAAGCGCAGAAGTGGAATATCGTATAGCTGTGGATCCCGCAGCCGGCGCATCCGTGGGTCGACGACCTCAACGACAAGCATCTCAACCAGAAACTGCACCCGCGCGCTGAGCAGATGGCTCGTGTGACCGGTGGCCGAGTGCCCCTTGAGGCCCAGGGTAGTGTGAATGTGCGGCAGGACCTGGTCGTGCTCGTCATCATAGGCGAGCGTGCCGCAGCCAAGCGCCTCAGCATTCTCTAGGTGGACCTTCGACCACATGGGCGCCTTGGGGTCCTCTAGCTTCTCGCAGGTGCCGACGATCTCGGCCTCAGCGAAGCCGGCGAGAAACATGGGGATGTAGCCCTGGCGGACGTCGTTCTCCTGGCAGAACTTGCCCAGTGTCTCGAAGAAGTCGTCGCCGTGGTCGAAGGTGACCCCAAACGCCCTACCGGTGGTCAGCTCGCGGCTCTGCATCGAGCAATCCTCACTTTGTCGCGACGGGCAGGGGAGGAGCAGGCGGTTGGCGGTCGGCCGCGGGCTTGTCGACAGCGATCGCTTCGGCCATGGCTCCGGCGAGCGCAAACGCCTCCCTGATCGCTGTGCGGTCCGCTCCCTGCATTAGAAGCAGCTGCAGCAGCACGCGTGCCTTGAGCGGATCAAGGAAGCCGGCGCTGATGAGGCCCCGGCCCAGGAGGTCCTGCTCTGAGCCGGGGAAGCCGTAGGTGATGCGCAACACAGGGCCGGCGCCGGTGCGGGAGGCGAGCACAACGGGCAGGCGGCCCCGCAAGCTCACCGAGCAACGGCGCCACCGTGGCGGGAACGTGCCCGGCGCCGAACGCCGCGATCACCAAGCCACCAAACCGCTCGTCGATGCTGCGGAGCAGCTGCCCGTCGTCTCCGAGCGTCAGTGTCACGAGGGCGACGCGGACTGCGGCATCGAAGGGCACCTTGCCGAGGGGATGCCGTGATCTGGGCGCCGCGAGGATGCGTGGCATCCCTTCCACCACGCGCCCAAGGGGCCCGGTGTTTGGCGAAGCGAAGGCACCGGTATCCGTGCTGTGGGTCTTTCGCACGTAGCGAGCGGCGTGGATCTCATCGTTGAGGACGACGAGGCACCCGAGTCCGCGAGCCTGGGGGCTCGCCGCGACGCGGACGGCGCCGAGCAGGTTGGCGGGGCCGTCCGCTCCCGCCATTGAGGGGTTCCGCATCGCGCCGGTCACGACGACCGGCGCACTCCCGGTGTAGACGAGGTCGAGCAGGTAGGCCGTTTCCTCGATCGTGTCAGTGCCCTGTGTAACGACAACGCCTGCCACGCCCCCCTCGACCAACTGCTCGACGAGCGCGGCCAGCTTGAGGACGTCGTCGACGCCGAGGGACGCTCCCGGGAGCTGGCGGAAGCTGTGCACCTCCAGCCCAAAGGTGGGGTCGCTCAACTCGGGGACGGCCGCGACAAGCTGCTCCCCCGAGAGCGCAGGCACCGCACCGCCGGCGCCGCCGCTCGCTGGGATCATGGCAATGGTACCGCCGAGGGTAACCACGGCGACCAGGGGCTGCGACGAATTCTTGGGGTTGGACGTCAACGGGCCTCCTCGGCAGTGGATGCTCAGCCACCGCCAATCTAGCTGCGTGAGCGCTCGGACGGCAGCCGGCTGGATTGGCGAGACTTCACGCCGGCGTCAGGACTCGATCCTTGTCGAGCGGGAGCCCTCCAACGAACTGGCAGGCAGCATCAAGCCCAGCGATGGACATCAGGCGGTTCCGGGGACCGGCGAGCCGACCGCACCCGTACTCCCCCAGCTCCCTGCATCGGCGGCGCAGCCAGTCCCAATCCAGGTCCAGGTACCGGGCAAGCGCCAGGAGGCGCCCCGCTGGAGTCGGGGCCGCGGTGGCAGAGTGTGCCTGGACATAGCCGGCGGCCTCAGCGAAGTCCTGGAGGACCGAACGTCGCGCCGTCTTGTCGACATGCCACACGCCCTCGGAGCGGACCCAGTTGGCGATGATCGCCTCCTGACCGGGAGCGAGTACGAAGCCCTCAACGTTGGAGTACTCCGGCTCGACGCAGACCATCGTCTCAATGCCGAGCGACTCCATCAGCGCGACCGAGAGGAAAAACACGGCTCGCTCGAAGCGCGGGGAGCTGCGGATTACCTTCTCGGGCACGCAGAACCCCCGCACGAGCACATCCCCCCCACCGGCGAAGTGCTTGCTTGTAGCGCGCAGGTAATCGTATTTGTGCCTGAACAACAGCCAGGTGGACGCTTCCTCGCCGCGTTGCTCGCGCGTCCAAAACAGCGGAACCTCCGCCAGGCCGTCCAGGTTCCGAAGGATGTGGCGCGCGCAGAAGCTGGAACCCAGCCACATCTGCGAGACGGTGGTGAGGTCGGTGACCGCCTCGCGGCTGACGGCCGAGCTGGGCAACTGCTCTTAGGCACGCAGCTCGTGAACCTCCTCATCGAGCGCCAGGTCGTCCGCCGACAGGGCATCGTCGAGGTTGGCTAATGCCCAGAGGATGCCGAAGGTGAGGTCATCCAGCTCGAAGGCTTGGGGGATGGTGAGGGTCCGCTGGGAGGGGAGCTTCCGGAGCTGGCGCCGCGCCGCCCTGGCGTCGAGGCCGAAGTACCGAACTCGACCGCCGGTCTCCTCGGCCCCCACGAGCAGGCCCCGACGGGGCGCCTGAAGGAAGGCGTGGAAGCTGGCCGGGTTGGCGATGTCGAGCACCGCCCGGTCGTGAGCACTGCCGATCGCGGGCTGAGTCTGAACAGCGACGGTTGTGCCGTCGAAGGCTTGGCCGCCAGGTAAAACCAGGTTCCAGTCGATGCCGTGGTCCCGCAGCGCTCGGGTGAGCTGCGCGCTGGGAAGGGCCTTCTCGGTCGTCGCCACGAAGCCGACACGCGGATCTTTGCCATCCAGGGCCTCCGGCAGCGACGCGAACGCGGCTGCGGCCGCCGTCCCAGCAGCGCGAAGGAAGTTGCGGCGCTTCACCTCCTCAAACTCCCTCGCTCGAACTGAGCGCCCGTCGATGAACTGGTCGGCCGAAATGCCCAGAACTCCCTGGAGCCGGCGGGCGTACGGCGCGCTGACCCCACGCCGGCCATTGAGCCATTCTGAGACGTAGCTGCGGGTGATGCCGAGGGTGCCCTCGCCATGCAGGTAGGCCCAGTGCTGGATGCGGTCGGCCAGGTCCTGCTCGGACCAGCGCCGCTCCATTAGCTCGCGGCGTAGCTGCTCGATACCGGGGGCGGGTGTCATGCCGGTCCCTCCGATGCGGCGACTTCGAGCAGATCGTACCCGCCAGATGTGTCGCCCGTTCCTGTTTGTTCGTGATTAGGAGCAAACGCGACTCCTCCCTCCCGCCTTCAGGTCGTCTCCTTGGGATCGACGGGCCGGGTGCGATGGCTGTGTCCGCCACAGACACATCACAGGACGGCCAGGAGGTGACGGAGCCCGCCTGCATGACGCAGGGAAGTGGCCTGGGTGCGACGCCATCGCACCCAGGCCGGTACACCCCAGTAAAGGAGCCCCTGAGATGCGCGAACAGCGTACCGACTCTCTTCTGCCTGCTCAAAGCCCTGGGCGGGCATCATCGAGCCCTGCCGAGCGGAGCCTGCGTGCCCGACTGGCCGCCCACACCCTGCACGCCAGGCGCGAGGGGCGCCAGACGGCCGCGACCGCCCGCGCAGGATTCCTCGCGCGGTTCGAGCGCGAGGTTGACCCGGACAGCGCGCTCGACCCCATCGAGCGGCGCCGGCGCGCCGAGCATGCCCGCCGCGCCTACTTCATCCGCCTCTCCCTGGCCGCCGTCGCGGCCAGGCGCGCCAAGCGCGCCGGGCAAGTGGGGGGTGACGCCGCTTGAGCGCCGCCTACCCGCTTGACGGCGCGGTGTGCGAGGGCGTGGCCCGCGCCGACTACGACCCGTTCTTTCCCGAGACGCCGGAGGCAGAGACCGACGCGCTGGCCATGTGCGGCATCTGCCCCGCCCGGCGGGCGTGCCTGGCTTACGCGGTGGAGACCGGGCAGATGTTCGGCATTTGGGGCGGCAAGACCCAACGTCAGCTCCGTCGGCTGATCCGCGCTCATGGAGGCCCACCTCGGCGCCGCGTCCCACCTGGCCATACCAACGCAGGCAAGACCCACTGCGCCTACGGCCATCCCTATGACACCGCCAACACCTACTACACGCCGACCGGGGAGCGGCGCTGCCGCGCCTGCCGCCGCGTCCGCGTCGCTCGGGCCCGTCGCCTGGCCCGCATGGCCCGCGGAGGTGAGCGCTAATGCACCTCGATCCCCACCAGAAGCGTCTGCTGAGCGAGGCCGAGCCACTCCCCACCGACGTGGTGGGTCGCTTGGCGGATCAGGCAATCGACCGCTACGAGCAGCTTACCCGCGACGGCCACCCGGCCGGTGAGGCGCTGTGGCCGCCAGTCGAGGACCCCACAGCGGCTGACCGCGCCGCCGGCGAGGCAGCGGCAGAGTTCGAGCGTGCTGCGGCCTCGCAGGACTGGAGCTGGAGCGTGCCGCAGGACCGGGTCCGGCAGCTCGCCGCCGACGCGATCGGCCTGTACGTCGAGGGCTACGGCTACGACTACGACCGCGCCCGCGCTCATGCCACCGCGGTGCTGGAGTGCCTTGAGGGCGAGGCCGCCCGCGCCGAGGTTTACCAGCCCCCACCCGAGATCCAGGTGCCCACGCCGACCGTCAGGGGCGAACGCCACCGCGAGGGGGGTGAGCGCTGATGGGCGCCCATTCCACACAGCCTCATCGGTTGACCGACGTGGGGGTTCGCCTGGCCGACCAGTACGTGAGCGTTCTGGACTTCGTGTCCCGCTGCGCGCAGGCGATCGACGGTGGCGACTGGTTCTACCTGTACGACAAGGCAAGCCAGCTTGAGGTCGCCGCCGGTTGGCTGGCCGAGATCGGCGGCGAGACCTGGCACGAGATCAGCGCCGGGAGACCGCGCCTCGCACCGAGGCCATCCGTGCGGCGGTGGCCTGGTTCGGCCGCCTCTATCGCGCCACCCGGCTGCTACACCGCCGAGCCGCACCGCGAGCGCGGTGAGCGCTGATGCGTGAGCGCCCCGTCACCCCTGACCCGATGCTGTACCCGCCGCACGGTGACGTGTGGGAGACGCTGGTGGCCGTGGTGCTTGGGCTGGCGCTGGCCGCAAGCGGGCTGGTGTGGCTGGCCGCGCAGGTCGCCGCGCTCTGCTTCGGCGCCCACCACCCGGTCCACCTGGGGCTGTCCGACATGCCGGGGGTGCTGTTCCAGCTCGCCGAGCACCCCGGCGACCCGCGCCTGGCGTTTCCGGCGGCGGCGCGGGCGGCGCTGCCTGGCCCGGTCGGCGCCTACGCCGCCTTGGTCCTCACCCTGCTCGCGCCAGCGGCGCTGCTGGTGTTGGTGGCGTCGGTGCGACCTGGTCGAACCCGTGGCCGGGGGGCGGGGTGGGCGACCGGCTGGCAGCTCCGCGCCCTGCGGCTCGGTCGCCGTACCCGGGCGTGGCGGCTGGTGCTTGGTCGCCGCTCCCGCTTGGGCCGGCTGGTCGCCGCCGAGGCCTGCCATTCGGTCATCGCGTTCGGCCCGCCCGACTCGCGGAAGACGACCGCGCTGGTGATCCCGGCGCTGCTGGAGTGGCAGGGACCGGCGGTGGCGACCTCGATCAAGCCCGACCTGCTGCGTGCCACCATCAACCGCCGCGCGGCACTCGGCGAGGTGTGGGTCTATGACCCGCTCGGCATGAGCGGAGCGCCCGCGGCCCGCTGGACCCCGCTGGCGCACTGCGGCACCTACCCCAAGGCCCGCAAGGTCGCCAAGACGCTGGCGGACGCCGCCGACCTGTCCGGGCTCAAGCAGGACGACGCCAACTACTGGACCATCCTGGGCGCCAAGCTGCTGGCGGTCCTGCTGTACGCGGCGGCCCGCACCGACCGGTCGATGGCCGACGTCGCCCGCTGGGTCGACACCCAGGACTTCCTCGAGGTCGACCAGGCGCTCGAGGAGCTGGACGACCCGGTGGCCGCCGACGCCTGGGCGGCGTGCAAGCGGCGCCCGGAGAACACCCTGGGCAGCGTGTTCGGCACCGCCGAGACGCTGCTGGACGTCTTCGGCGACCCCACCGTCGCCCAGAGCACCGACGGCTGCGACCTGGACGTCGAGGCGCTGCTGGCCGGGCCCAACACCTTGTACCTGTACGCGCCCGCCAACGAACAGGGCCGGCTACGTCCGTTGTTCGAGTTGCTGGTCGGCGTGGTCATCACCGCCGCCGAGGAGCGGGCCGCCCGCCAGCCGGACGGCATGCTTCCCCACCGGCTGCTGCTGGACCTGGACGAGGCCGGCAACTGCGCGGCGCTCTCCAAGCTGCCTGAGCTGGCGACCACCGCCCGCGGCCAGGGTATCCAGCTCCTCACGGTCTGGCACGACGAGGGCCAACTGGCCTACCGCTACGGCCGGCGCGCCGCCACCGTGCTGAACGGCCACCGCGCCAAGCTGTGGCTGTCTGGCCAGGCCGACCTCGGCTCCCTGGACCTGGCCTCGCGGCTGATCGGCGACGAGGCGATCACCCAGACCTCGCATACCACCGGCGAGGCCGGCCGCGCCTCGGTGACCGCCTCGACCACCTGGCGGCGGCTGGCTCCGGCGGAGGCGCTGCGGCAGCTCAAGCCCGGCCGGGCGGTGCTGCTGTACGGCCACCTGCCGCCGGCCAGGTTGCACCTGCGCGCCTGGTTCGCCGACCGGCGCCTGCGGCGGCTGGCCACCGAGCCGGTCGACGCCCAGGCGGGCGTGTCGCAGCACGCCCCGGCTATCCCGATGCCCATCCGGCCCGATACGGCCGCCGACCCGGCCGCCGACGAGGGGGTGGCCTGATGTCCCCTGTGTCAACCTCAGGCGGCAGAGTCGGCCGTTTCGGTCAGCCGTTGGGCGGCGCGGTGCTTGGCCGGATCGTAGGGCACGCCATCCTGCCAGCAGCGCCAGATGACCCGGGTCCAGGCTCGGGCCAGGACCCGGATGGCGTGGGGATGGTCCAGACCCCGAGCCCGAGCGTCGCCATAGACCTTGGCGGCCCAGGGGGAGGCGTGCCGGGAGTTGTCGGCAAAGATGCACAGCGCTCGGCGCAGCCGTTTGTTGCAGGCCCAGCGGAAGCTGACCGAGGTGTGCTTGCCGGAGCGGCGGATGACCGGGACCACGCCGGCCAGACAGGCGACCGCCTCGGGGCCGTCGTAGGCTTGGCGGCAGTCGCCCCACTCGGCGAGCACCTGGGCCGCATTCAGCTTTCCGGACCGTGGCAGGGACGTGAAGACGGGCGCGTCTGGGTGCTCACCAAGGTGGGCGGCGACCGAGCGGTCCAGATCCTTGATGGCCGTATTCAGGGCGCTCAGGACCCGGATCAGGGCCCACACCGCATTCCGGCGGGCCTCGGCTTCGACGCTACCGATGAGCCCGGCGGGGGCGGCCCGCAGGCGCCCGAGCAGCTGAGCGGCGGGTCGGCGGCCGCAGTAGCCGTGTTTGACCAAGAACGCGGCCAGCCGCTGTTCGCCCAGGCGCTGGGCGGCTTCGGGGGTTGGGTAGCGCTCCAGGAACGCCAGCGCGATGGGGCTACAGACGTCGGCGAAGATGACCGCGGCACCGGGCCAGAAGGCCTCCAGGCAGGCGCGCAGCTGGTTGCCAGCGGCGACACGCTGGTCGACCAGGTCGTCGCGGGTTCTGACCACCGCCCGCAGCGCCCGGGTGTGGGCCGAGAACGGCTCCAGGACCCGCAGGCGGTGCTGGAGGCAGCGCAGGTAATCGGCCAGCAGGGCCGCATCCCCAGGGTCACTCTTGGCCCCGGCCAGACTCTGGGCGCGCCGCCAGGCCTTGAGGGCATGAGCTGGGATGGGGACCACGGGATGGCCGGCTTCCAGCAGCCGGTCGACCAGGCGCCCATCGGGGCGCTCGATGGCCACCGGCCGCTCGGCTGGGTCACCGAGGCGGCGCAGCCGGGCGATCAGCTCGCCCAGCCCGGCGGCGGAGTGGGCCACGCTGAAGGCGGCGACCTTGCCGCCAGCCTGGTCGAGCACGCACACGGTGTGCTGCTGGCTGCCCCAATCGACTCCGACGTACACGGTCCTCCCTCCGGTCGGCACCAGACGCCGCGGCGGGGTGGTGGGGACCGGGGCCGGGTCATCACTGGTCGGCGCTCGTTGGCGCATTCCCCTGTTGCCAGTCGGTGGTCCTCACCGGGTGGGGGGCGGCGACATCAGGCTGGCCCTCCCCGGGCCATGGCCGTAGGCCGTCACCCCCACCCAGCCGCAACGCAGACCACGAAAGTCTGCGCCAAGACAAAGGTGGTCCAGTGATGGCCGAGTCGTTCGAGGAGTTCATGGCCGCCGAGCGGGAGCTGGACCGGCAAGCGTGGCCACGCGCCGAGGCGGCGGCGTTGCCCGAACAGGACCTGGCGGGCCTGGACCCGTTCCAGCTTCGTGACGACCTCGCCGGCTGCGAGGCCGACGGCCAGCCGACCACCGCGGCGCTGCTGCGGGCGATCCTGGACCGGGCGATCGCCTGGCAGGCGACCCGCCTGCCACCTCCCCGCAGCCGAGGGGAGGCGGAGCGATGACCGCCGCCCGGGACCTCACCCCCTACTGCGCCGCGGCGGCCTGCGACCTGAACCTGGCTGGCTGGCCCCACCTGCCGTGGGACTGCGACGCCCCGTTGCTGGCGCCGACCCTGGACGCCGCCACGGTCGCGCGGCTGCCCGCCTGGCGCCGTCCCTGGGTCCAAGGCTCCGCCCGGACTTTCGCCCGCCTCAACCCCACCCTGGCAGGCCGGACGCCGGAGCCGGGTGAGGAGCTCCCCGGCGAGCTGGCCTGCGACCCCTACCAGCGCCAGCGCCTCCGGGAGCAGGAGGCCACCGCAACCCTCGGGGAACGCGCCGAGGCCGGGCTGCGCGCCGAGAACGCCCCGCCCGACCCCGCCTGCCGCCGCGTGGTGATCGCCGAGCGCGCCGAGTTCGCCCGCCTGCACGAGCTGGACCGCGACCTGCTGCTCGACGCCGTTACCCGCCTGCCGGCAGACACCCCGGACCTGTCGCGGCGGTCGGCGCTGGACACCCGGTTCCAGGTATTCCTGCTCAGCGATCACCCGGCCGCGGTCGCCGAACGCTGCCGCCGGCGCGCCGCCTACCTGGACCACACCGCCCGCCAGCGGGAGCGGCTGCTGGGCTGGCTGGGCAAGCTGGACGCGATCCCGGCCCGGGTCGGTGACACGTTCGATGATGGGGTGCGCCGCCTGGCGGTAATCACCTGGCGCCTGCTCGATCGGCAGGCCGCCCGCCTGGCCGAGGAGGTTGGGGAGCCGGACCCGGTGCGGGTCGCCCGCCAGCGGCAGCAGCACGGCCGCTACTCCACCCGCTGGGTCGGCCCGGCCGCCGCCCGCCAGCCCATCCCACCCGAGCGCCCGCCCCGGACCAGCCGAGCAGGAACCCCACGCCGCCACCGCGACCAACGCCGGGAGGGTGACGGCCATGAACGCTGAGCCCACCAGCCCGCAGGCCGCCGCCAGTGTGGTCGTCGCTGCGCTGGAGCGCGCCTGGACCGCCATCCGCGCCTACCACCCCGACGTACCCCGGGTCGTGGTCATCCTTGGAGCCGGCAGCGAGAGCCGGCGGGGCCTGTTCAAATGGGGGCACTTCGCCGCAGCGCGCTGGCAGGTGGCCGACGCCAACCGTCCCGAGGTACTGGTTTCCGGTGAGGGCCTCAAGCGAGGCGCGCGGGCGGTGCTGGCCACCCTGCTGCACGAGGCCGCCCACGGCCTGGCCAACACCCGCAGCGTCAAGGACACCAGCCGCCAAGGCCGCTGGCACAACCGCCGCTTCGCCGCCCTCGCCAGCGAGCTTGGCCTGCGGGTGGTCAAGGATTCCGGGACCGGCTGGTCCCAGACCAGCCTCACCGACCAGCTCGCCACCCGCTACGCCGATCAGCTCGCCGGCTTGGACGCCGCGCTGGGGCTGTGGCGGCACACCGAGCGGCAGCTCGGCCCGGTGGGCGGCTCTCGCAACCTGCTGGCGTGCTCGTGTGAGTGTGGCCGCAAGCTGCGGGTCTCCCGGACGACGCTGGAGCAGGCTCCGATCATCTGCGGCAGCTGTGAAGAGCCGTTCCAGCCCGAGCGGAGATTGACCTTAAGCCGTCAACCGTCCGGCCCACTCGACCCGCCCAGACAACGCATCGACGGCGCTGACGCGTGGCGAGGCTTGCCGGAGCGCCAGCCCCGATCAGGCGCGCGGCGCGAGCCGCCAGACATCGCCCGGCGCGACTCCGAGCGGCAACGACCAGCGCGGGAGGGTGGCCATGAGCGCTGAGCACCCGGGCCCGCTGAGCAGGGGCGGGGAGGACCAGGCTGCGGTGGACTTGTGGGCGCGCACCCGCGCCGTCGGCGACGATCCCGTCGACCCGGCCGCCGACGAGATGGTCGAGGTCGTGCGGCTGTGCACCTGCGCTGGCGGCCCCCGGCCCGCCTGCCGCCTAGCGGCGACCTGGCGGGCGCTGCTGGGCTGGACGCCGCCGTACATCTTCGACCCGGCCTGCCCGGTACATGCCACCCTCGGGGACGTGCCCGCCTGGCGGCCGCCACCGCGCGCGCCGGTCGCGTTCGACAAGCGGGAGTCGCGACTGGTCACCTGGCGGTACGCCCCCAGCCTGGCCCGCGGCCACCCCCGGTCGCGGGCCTGGTGGGGCCACCGGCACCGGCCCGCCGGCCGCGTGCGGGTGGCGCTGGCGTGGTGCCGGCCGGACTGGTTCACCCGCTGCTGGTGCGGCGCCCTCCAGGTCGAGCGCGGCTGGCACCGGCCGCATCCCTGGCCGCCCCGCTCCCCCACCTGGCGAGCCCACCTGGCCGTCCAGCACGACCCCGACTGGGAGGCGCCCGATGCCTGACCCCACCATCGCCCCGACCGCGCCGGCGTCGCCGGTGGCGGTGGTGTTCACCGACACGGTGCTGCGCCGCTTCCTGTTCGGGGTGGTCCTGGTGATGACCGCGGTCGTCTGCGGCGTGGCGGCCGCGGCGTTCTGGACCTCGTTCGAGGCGATCCGCGACTTCGCCGAGCGGTCGGGCGGGATCAACCCCGAGCATGCGTGGCTGGCGCCGCTGCTGGTCGACTCGTTCATCTTCGTCGCCTCCGCCGCCGACCTGTGGTGCTCGGCGACCGGCGCGGCCCGCTCGGCCGAGGGCGTCTGGCAGCGGGCGATCACCTGGCTGCCCAAGGCGCTGCTGGGGGTGGCGGCGGGCGGCTCGTTCGCGCTCAACATCGCCCACGCCCCCACGCATCTGGGCGCGCGGGTGGTCGCCGCGCTGGCGCCGGCGGCGCTGGTGCTCACCTTCGAGATCCTGATGATGATCGTCCGCCGAGCGGTCGCCGCTCGCGTCACCCGGCTGAGCGGCCAGCAGGCCGACGCCACGAGCGAGCGGACCATCGCGCTCACGCCGACCGCCACGACGGCGCTTACGCCAGCCGATGGGCGGTCGGCGGCCATCACACCCCGCCGCGGTGAGCGGCCGGTGAGGGTGAGCGCACCCGGCGGCCCTGAGCGCCAGCGCGCGGCTGTCAGCGCCCGCGCCGCCGAGGTCAGGCGGCTGTACCTGGACGGGATCACGGTCGCCGAGGAGATCGCTCGTCGGCTTCAGCTCCCGCCGAGCACCACCCGCCGCCTGCTCGGCCGGGTCAAGCGGGAGCTTGCCGCCCACCCGGCCGTTGCGAGCGGTGAGCGGGTCAATGAGCGCTCGGCCGGGCTGGACGATAAGCACACCGCGACGGCTGATCGCCAGCCCGAGCCCGACCGCGACGGCCAGCCGCCTGAGCGGGCGCTCGTCGCGTTCACCCGAGCGGAGGTCCCCCGGTGAGCGCTCGGCATCCCACGGTTCCGCGCACCGTCATGGTGACCGGCGCCCGCGACTGGTCGGCCGACCGCCGGGTCGCCGAGGTGCTCGACCAGGCCGCCGAGGCCGAGGGCGGGGTGCGGCTGCTGGTGGGCGACGCGCCCGGTGCTGACGCCCACGCCCGCGCGTGGGCCGAGCGCCGCGATGTGCCGGTCGAGGTGGTCCCGGCCCGCTGGGCGCAGCTGGCCGCCGAGGGCAAACCCCGCCGAGCCGCGGGCCCAGAGCGCAACCGGGCGATGCTGGACCGGCTGGACCACGCCGAGGGCGAGCGGCTGGTGGTCGCCTTCCACGACGACCTGAACGACTGCTCCAAGGGCACCCGCTACTGTGTCACCGAGGCGCGCAAGCGCGGCTACCCGGTCGCCCTGGTCACCAGCGCCGGCCGCACGCTCCTCCCACCCCGACCAGACCAGAATGGCCGCGCGAGGGACCTGCGTGCGGCGGCGCTCGGCTACGCCGCCCGCGGCATCCCCGTGCTGCCGCTGCACACCCCCCAGCTCCGCCCCATCACGGCCGACCACGATCAGGCGGTGGTTGCCGTGGGGTGCTCTTGCGGCGACCAGGGGTGCGACCGGCCCGGCAAGCATCCCCGCATCCAGCTCGTTCGGCATGGCGTCGCGCAGGCCACCTGCGACCGCGAGCGGATCGAGGGGTGGTGGCGGCGGGCGCCGCTGGCCAACATCGGCCTGGCCACCGGGCATGTGGTCGACGTGCTGGACCTGGACGGCCCCGAGGGCGTGGCGGCGCTGCGGGCGTTCGCCGCCACCCACGGCTGGACCCCAAGCGGACCGCTGGTGCGGACCGGGCGCGGCTGGCACCTGTACCTGCGACCCTCGGGCACCGGGCCGCGCAACCCCATCCACCCCGAGCTACTCGCCCACGTGGACTGGCGTGGCAAGGGCGCCTACGCGATCGCGCCACCCTCCCACCATGCCCGTGGCGCTTATGCCTGGGTTCGCGGGCTCGACACCCCGCTGGCGCCGGCCCCGCCAGCGCTCCAAGTGCTACTGCGACCGCGCCGGGTCGAGCGGGCCGTGCCGCTGCCGTCCCGCCCGGTGGAGCCGGGCCACCCCTACGCGCAGACGGCGCTGGACGGCGAGTGCCGGGAGCTTGCCGCCATGCCGCCCGACTCGGGCCGCAACCGGCGGCTGTTCGACGCCGGCCTTCGGCTGTACTCGCTGGTCGCCGGCGGGGTGCTGGAAGAGGCCCAGGTCGAGCGGGAGCTACTCAAGGCCGCCGAGCGGTGCGGGCTGCTTCGCACCGAGGCCAAGGCGACCCGGCTGACGCTCGCCTCTGCCCGCCGCATCGGGATGGCCCATCCCCGCGGTGTCCCCGAACGCTCGACCCGTACCACGCCCACCCCCCCTGCTCAGCGACTCCCAGCAACCCACGACCACGGCAGCCGGGGACGCGCGCAGCAGCCAGCCCGCCCCGGCCCGGAGAGGGGGTGACGCCAGCGACCTCGCCCATCCCGCCGTCTCGACCCGGGGAGGGGCGCACCTGACGCCTGGACCGCGAACCGGGCACGCCCCACCCCCTTGACCCCCACGGAGGAACCCGATGGGAGCGTTCGACACCCTACCCTCCCACGACCCCGAGGCCACCGCCGACCTCGCCGCCGCGGCGCTAGAACAGGACCCGGACGACTGGCACCGGGCGCACGTCACCGCGCACCTGGCCGCCGAGCACCCGCAGATCGCCGCGGCCGGGACCTGGGCGGACGACAACCCCTACACCGCCCACGACCACGACCACCGCGACTGGATCTACGGCCACACCCACCACCGCACCTGCACCCGCCGCGAGGCGGCCGATGCGGCCTTCAACCAGCTCAACCCCGAATTCGACCTCGACGTCGACAGCCACGACCCCGAGCGGCAGCGGGCTGTGCAGGGGTGGGAGTCCTACCGGTCGCTGGGTGGGCGGGCCGACAACCACCTCAGGATCGACAACACCGGCCCGGCCTGGATGCGTCGGCTGCTGGTCGTTCATCGCGCCGTCGATGCCCTTCGGCGCGGCGCCAGGGAGGGTGCCGAGGCGGCGTTCACCGCGCTCAACCCCGACTTCGGCGTCCTGCCCGATGGCCGCGACCCTCAGCAGCACCGCTTTGCCGCCGGCCGCGAGCAGGCCCTGATGCTTGGCACCCGGGCGGCCGAGGCGCTGCGCGCTCACAACCATCCCGACCCCCAGCAGCGCCAGCGCGCAGTCGCCGGCGTCGCGGTCCAGTCCAGGCTGCACGCTGCCGGCGACGACCCTCCCACCCACGAGGAGGCCCGCCGGGTGGCCGAGCTCACCAGCACGCGGCGACTGCCGCAACGGCGGGTGCCCGAGCGGGCCCGCGGCGGCCCGGCGCGGTCAGGAGCCGAGCGGTGAGTGCCACCCACCAGCCGGCCGCGCCGACCCGCGACGCCACCGACGACCAGTCGGCCCAGCGGCCACCGCGGTACCGCGGCCACCGGCTCGACGGCCCCATCCAGGAGTTCCACCACGCCGTGGACGCGCTGGAACGCGACAGCGTGCCCTACGCCTACTACCTCAAGGTCCTGGCCGGCCGCGACCA
>Ga0307415_100000751_pt1 | contig 14588 bp, 22 predicted proteins | sample DK1Cmetagenome_FD_204524 | JGI IMG/M metagenome (GOLD analysis project Ga0307415, IMG submission 204524) | Maize rhizosphere microbial communities from greenhouse at UC Davis, California, United States - DK15-C-2 | ecosystem: Host-associated > Plants > Roots > Rhizosphere > Soil | place: USA...
CGAACAATGTGAGCGGTTGCGGCCTGACCTGGTGATCCACGAGGCAATGAACACCGGCGCCTGGGTGGCGGCCGACGTGCTCGGAATCCCGGCAGCGGCGTATTCGATTGCCCTGGTGAGCTTCATCTACCCCGCGCTGCACACTGCCACAGTTGGCTACCAACGCGACACGTGGCTGCAGCGGGACCGGACGCCGCCGGAGGGAAATGGCTTGCTCGCAGCGGCGCTGATCAACCCGGCGCCGCCAACCCTCGCCCGGGAGGACGGCGATGAGATCCTCACCATCCCGATCCGCTCGGTGGCTTACAACGAATCCAGCGCGGAGGTGCCGGCGTTGCTCACCGCCAGGCGAGCCAGGCCTCGGGTCTATCTCACGCTGGGCACTGTTGTGTTCGGTGCTGTCGAGGTGCTCAGCCGCGCGGTGGCTGAGATTGCGGCGCTCGATGTGGACCTTTTGGTCACTGTCGGGCCAGAAGGTGAGCCTGCCGCGCTGGGCGAGCTGCAGGACAACGTGCACGTCGAGCGATTTGTGGCCCAATCAGCCGTGCTGCCACTGGTTGACTTGATCGTGCACCACGGTGGCACGGGTACCGTGCTCAGCGCGCTCGAGGTCGGGCTGCCGCAACTGCTCTTGCCTCAGGGTGCGGACCAGTTCTTCAATGCGGAGATCCTGACCACCGCGGGTGCTGGTCGAGCCTTGCCCAATGATGCTCAGCAGCCAGGTGCCATCGGCGAAGCGGTGCAGGCGTTACTCGATGATGCGCCTGAGCGCCAGGTCGCCGCTCGGCTCCGCGACGAGATCGCGGCGATGCCCTCCCCTGCCGATGTGGTTCCTTCGCTGATCAAGCTGGCTGGCGCGTAGCATGTGCGAACGCGTTCAGGCCTTTGGATCCTCCATCCGGAACCCGACTTTGAGTGTCACCTGGAAGTACTCGATCTCGCCGCCGGCGAGATGCCCGCGGATGTCGGTGACCTCGAACCAGTCAAGGCCCCGGAGCGTGCGTGCCGCGCGCTGCACTCCGACGCGGATGGCGTCGTCGACTCCTTGCTGGGAGGTACCAACGATCTCGGACAGGCCGTACACATGACCGTTCATGGCTTCTTCTCCTCGGGCCGCGGTTTGGTGCGACCTTAGCGGCTGCATGCCATCGTGACTGTCACGCACGCCGCGGCAGCCCCAATAGTGCCCAGACTCCGCTATCGGCGCTGCGGTGAGGTCGGGGTCGAGGTCGTGTTCGGCTCGGGCGCGAGTAGTTCGACCTTGGCCTGGAGTAGCCGGACCGTGGCCTGTAGGTCCTTTGCCTGCTCCTTCTCGGCCTGAACGCTCTCGACTAACCAGGACGCCAGGATTGCGGTGACTGTGCCCAATAACGCGATCCCGCCAAGCATCAGCCCGAAGGCCACCACACGTCCGGCGCTCGTCACTGGGTAGTGGTCGCCGTAGCCGACCGTGGTCATGGTCGTGACTGCCCACCAGATCGCGTCGCCGAAGCCTGTGATGTTGGCATCAGGGCTCGACCGCTCGACATCAAGGACGGCTAGCGCGGCGACGAAGGCCAGCAGGGAGGCGCCCCCGGCCACATAGATCGCTACCCGACCCTGCAGTCCGGTGTGAGCGCGCCGGTTCAGCACCGAAAGCAGCGGGATCAGCCGGAACAAACGTAACGGCCTGAGCAGTGGAAGGACAACCACCAGGAGGTCGTACCAATGCCGGACTAGGTAACGCTTGCGCTCGTCTGCCAGCGCCATCCGGACGACGAGGTCGACGACGAAAACCCCCCAGGTGATCCAGCTCAGCCAGCGACACAAGCCAAGCAGCCAAGTCGGCAGGGTCGGGTCGAGGACCGGGACGGCGTACGCGGCCAGGAAGATCACGGCGGCAGCCATCAGCGGCCCATCGGTCGCGCTCTCCCAGCGTCGTCTGAGTGCAGCCCGGCCAGTCAGTGCTCGGCGAGCAGTGTGAGATGGCCGCTCACTGCGCAGATTCCCGATGAGCTCGCCGACAGTTTCGGCGTGCTTCTTCAGAATCGCTCCAATGACCCCAACGACGGCGCCGGAAGACATCAGCCAGGCTGGCATCTGATTCGTCTGCCGCTGCACGGTCTGGCTCATGGATGCTCCTTCCGAAGTTCGGGTGAGGTCAGATTGGCGCAACGCCGTTATTCGCGTACCGCTGCCAGCCGTTCGTGGCTGGATTGTTATCCGCCACAGGAGGATCAGCAGAAGCGCAGCCTTTTCATAACGTCCGGTCCCGTCGTAGCGGCGTCAGCCGGACGGTGGCCGCCTTCAGTAGTGATGGCTGTGTTCGAGTACCGACCGGGCCGATCAAACGAGGCCCGGTTAATTGACCTTGTACCACCGTTCGCTCACAGCTAGTTTCGCTTCAGTAGCCGAAACTTGGTGCCGCCAGACGCACCCCCGCGTACACCTTTGCCCCCGGATTCAGGCTCGGCCTGCACAAAAGACACCGGACGCACGTGATGACATTGGCGGATCTGCCAGACTGTCTGGGCGTGGCGTTGAACGCGCGAGCGTCGCTCGGGGCCTCTAGCTCAATTGGCAGAACTGCGGACTTTAAGCCGCCTCATTTCCGGTCGGAAATCCGGCATACCGCCTTGTCAGCGGCTTGTTGCTTGGCGCAATGGGACCGAATCGGTGGTCCCGGTCCCTAAATGGTCCCTCGAATAGGACCCACGGACCCGCTTGTGCGCCACGTCCAGACGATGCGCCACGTCGTCGAGGTCGTCGTCGAATAGGGACGCATAGATATCGAGAGTCATCGCCGCCGAGGCATGGCCGAGGAGCCGTTGTACCGCTTTCACGTTTGCCCCGGCGCTCACCGCCAGGCTGGCCGTGGTGTGTCGAAGGTCGTGAGGCGTGAATGGTTCAAGGCCGAGGGCGCGCACTGCTGGACTAAAGACGTTCCGCCGGAAGTTCGTGTTGTCCAGCATTCCGCCGCCGCTATTAGGGAAAACGAGGGCGGTGGACGAAAGCCCTGCTGTGTAGACCATTAACTCGTCCACGAGGAAGCGAGGAATCGGCACCGTCCGCTGCTTGTGATTCTTGGGCGTGTCTACGGTCTTCGACCGCTCCGGCACCGCTTCGGCTACATCGATTCGTGCTCGGATGAGGTCGAGGTGCCGGAACCGAAGTGCCCGCATCTCTCCCCACCGCAGGCCGCAGTAGGCAGCCACGAGCACGAACAGCCGGTATTGATCACCGTGAGCGCCGCACTCCTCCGCCAAAGCCTCGACTTGATCGTGAGTCAGAAATCTCGGCTTTGACGGTCGAGGTCTTGGAGGCTTAACCGGCTTGGCGACGTTGCGAGCGAGCCGGCCATCGAGCACAGCAAGATCGAGAATTTGCTTCAGGCTCAACAACGCCTGGCTCACCCGAGATGGGGACATGCCCTTGGCGTTGAGTTCAGCGACCCAGTTGACGACCTCGCCATAGGTGATGCGGTCGAGGCGAACCGATCCCCAGCGAGGCTTGACCACTGTGCGCCACAGGCTCTCGTAGCTGCCTTCGGTTCGGTTCTTCAGCGCGCTCTTCGACGCAAGCCACGTCGGCGCCCATTGCTCGACTGTGATGCGGGCGAGCTCGGCGCAGTCCACTCGCCACGATTAAGCCGGTTCCTCTGATCAACCAGCCACCGCTCGGCATCGACCTTGCGCTTGAAGTGCTTCGCCCGCTGCTTTCCCTCTGGTGTGTAGTAGCGAGCACGCCACGTCCCATCAGGACGCTTGGCGATGTTCACAGACCAAGGGTCGCGCCGCGATCTACAAAAACGCAGCTAACAACGACAAACGAACTGGCTCACTCCCAGTCGTCTTTGTGCTTCTCCAGCCAGGCCTCGACCTCGGAACGCTTCCACCGGACGTGCTTTCCGATCCGGTAGCCGGGTGGCCCGGTCCCTCAGAGCGTTGTTTGTAGATCGTCGCCTCGGGAAGTCCCAGGAACTCGGCAAGATCTCCGACGCTCATCAGCCGATCGTCGTCTTGTGGAACGGCTCGGCGTCTCGGTCGCGCTGGCTCGGTCATCGACCGCGTCCTTGGCCATCGTCGCCAAGGCTTCGCTCCAAGGTCTGCCAGTCGAGGGATTGCTCAAGATCTTGTTCGATGTCACGCACTGTCGATTCGACGAGGAAGCCGTCGCCCTTGTGCACGATCTCCCTCGCGATCTGTTCGTCCATCGGGACGATGCCCGCCCCTTCGCCCTCCCGGTTCACGACTTCGGCGCCATGAGTGGTCTCGACTCGCCACGAGTCAATGTCTTGCTGGGTCACTTCGGTGACAGTGGCTTGCCAGACCCGCATCCCTCCGGGGTCGTGCTCCAAGTACACGACGGAATCTCCAGGCGCGTAGGGACCAGCCATGTCGGTCCTTTCGATGAGTACGGACTAAGCGAATGAACCGAAGGTTTGGCTCAGTAGTCGTGCTGCTGGCGTCCTCGAAGGAACGAGCCGGACCTGCTCGGCCCAGGGATCATCACGAAGGCGTCGAAGGACAACGTCCTCCTGGTGCCAATTGACGATCCCGTTCGTAGCCTCCACGAGGTCATAGAGAGTCACCAGATGCTTCAGCTCGTCGCCTTCTTCGTATGCATCAAGGCCTCCGGATACAACTCTCCGGTCGGTGGCGTCGGTGACGTAAAACCAGTAGCCGGCGAGCGAGCGCTCCCAGCCGACCTCGGCTGAGCAACCCTCGTATTCGCCCGTGGTGGCAACGGAGTACACGCTCATGTGGGTACCGTACGCGGAGGTTCTGCCATTTCCTCGGCACGAGGCTGTATCGACTTCCATTGCTGTTGGAGCTGCCAGAACCACCGGGCGAAGTCCTCCCCGCCAACCTTGCGGAGAGCCGTGTAATCACCGCCGCGGGCGAGGTTCGGCAAAGGCAGACGCCAGTTCTCCGCCTTGAATTCCATGTCGGCGTCACCGAGCACATAGCCCGCCGACTGCATGAGGATTCCCGGCCACGGCTGACTTTCCCAGTACTTCATCAGCCTCATCCAGCCCCAACCGCCGTTCGGCGAGAAGTGCAGCACCTGCTGGAGATCGTTCGGATTGCCTGAGTAGATCACATCGGGAGGAATGCGCTTCACGCGCTCAACGTGTTCCTGTCTGCTCTGCATCCATTGTCTTTCCGGTACGCCATACAGCTGGACTGACTGCTCACTCCAGCTCTCGGTGTGGTACCGGCGCTCTTCTTCACCAACCAGCAGAGACAGCACCTCGAGTGACCGCTGTTCACGGATTCCCGGCAGCACCAACACGTTTTGCCACAACGTCAGAAAACCGTCACCTACGTCACCCCAGCGGGCGTGCGCCTGCCTCAAGTCCTGCAGCGCGCCGCAGATTAAAAGGCCCTGGCCGCCGCCTTCTGAAAGAAGAACGGGAAGCTCGGGCAGGGGACTGCCGTACATCTCATCGAGCACGAAGGTCACCGGCTGGCGGGTTCCGGTTTGGTCGTGGCGCTCTTCCCACTGGTGCTTTTTGTACACAGCCCGCTTGATGGCCGACAAGAGGCCGACGACGAGCGGCGAATACAGCCGCTGTTGGTCGGCCGCAACCGTGATGTAAACCGTGTCGTACCGGCCTGGAAGTTGCTCCGAGGAATCGGGATCCCCGACGTATAAATCGCTCGGCATCTCGGGCTGGTCGAGCTGATCAGCGCGTAGAACGTGCTCCCGCTGTATTGAACGACGTCCCCCGCGACGTAAGCCGTCGATGAGCTCCAATCGCCCTGCGGAGTGAACGCTGCTGGTCCGATCGGGCCGATGGAACCCTGCGGTCCCTCTACGCCTTGAGGCCCTTGTGGACCGGTCGCTCCCTGGGCGCCGGCTGCGCCAGTAGCACCCTGTGGTCCTGTGGCACCCGTTGCACCTTGGGGACCTTGCGGTCCTGTGGCGCCTGTTTCACCCGCATCACCTTCCGGGCCTTGCACGCCCTGAGGACCCTGCGGTCCTGTTGCACCTGTTGGCCCCGTTGGGCCGGTGGCGCCTGGAGTACCGGGTTCACCCTGCTCACCCTGGATTCCTTGCTCGCCTTCCGCACCCGGCGGACCCTGCGGACCCTGTACTCCCTGGGGACCTTCCGGACCGGGAGGACCCTGAGGCGCGAGCACGTTGACCTCGAGCTCATCGTCGCCGATGACATCAGCGACAAGATCAGGAACAGCAAACGACGTAAGGAAGAGATCGCTCAAACCTTGACCAGCGTTGCTCGATGAGGGGGTAATCGAAGATCGTTCCCTCGTGGAAGCGCCACGTCGCGTACCGACCGATGGCGTCGTAGACCGCTTGCGTGATCGTGATCTTGACCCGGCCACTCAGAAGATCATCCTTCTCGACACCTTCGTCGTAGACGGGTGCAGTGATCTCGCTGTCGGTCAGATCGAGCACTTCGCCGGCTGCCTTCACCGTGACGTGAAAGGAGCGCGGCACCATGCTGGGGTACAGCTTGATATCCGGTGCACGTGCGGGTTCTGGTTTCACGTCGCCACCGGCTTCACGATCATTGGCCGCAATGCTAGGCGGCAGTGATCTTGCCGGACGGTTACGCCGACGATGGCCTCTTGAGAACATTGGTCCCATGGCCCCATTGCGCCGCTGGCTCTCGTCCCACGCAAAGGATCGCGACGACCGTGCCTGTCCGGCCGAGGACAAGAGCGCCCCGAGCGATCACAAGCCTGTGCCGCTGGATGACCCCGTACGCCTGCTCGATGACATGAGCAAGGAGTACTACGCCATCGTCGAGGTTGTTTCTGGATTCGACCAACGGCTCATGACGATCAAAGGTTGGTCAGTCACGCTGTCGTTGGCTGCCCTGGGCCTCGGTTTCCAGCAGGGTCACTACGCACTCTTCGCGTTGGCCGCTGCCACAGCTGGCGGGTTCTGGTACGTAGACCCGCTGAACAAAGGCTTTCAGACGAGGTACTACGGGCGCATGCGAGACATCGAGGTTGCAGCCCACGCGCTGAACCATGTCAATATCGCGCTCAAGAGAAAACCCGAGACCTCCCCCGAGACGTACCCCGGCGTACCACCCAAGTCGTGGGAATTCTGGACAAAGCCCCACTGGCTCGTGGACGAGCGAGAGCCCGCAAACATCCCAATGTCGGCGCCCCGAATCGACTGGAGCTGGGCATTCAATGGAGACCCGGCCTACGGTGAGTGGCGCAACGATCCACCGATCCGTCGCACACAGGAGGAAATTCGTCTCAGCCTCCGCAGGGCGCGGGTATTGCCGAACGTAGCGTTCCCGCACGTTGTAGCCGTCATCTTGGGAATTTTGCTCTTTGCCGCGGCTCTAATCATCGATCTCATCGGCTTCCGGCAACTGAACTTCTAGGCGAGCTCGCTACCCACGCCCTGCCGTGTACCGCCCCAGCTTCGCTCGACGGTCCTGACGGCGCATGCCACGGAGCTGGCTGCGGTAGAAGTCGCGCAGCCAGTCGGCGTACGCCCGCTTGCGTCCCTTGATCTCGCGTTCGCCGCTCAGCCGGTTCGCTGGCTTGCGATGACGGCCATGCTCAAGCGCAGTGCGGTCTTCCTGATCTGTCGTTGCTGGCGAGGTGTGAGGCTAGGCGGCTCTCTCTAACTCAGAAGTTCCACCGGAGCTCCTCTAACAAGGGCACACGGACACGCCTGGTGGATCTTGTGTGCAGCAGAAGGTTCCATCGGGCAGCTGGACCACGACCACCTCAATGGTTTGGTCGGCTTGCTCCTTAGGCTCTCGAGTCTCATATTTTGTCTGCGTTCCAGCCGGGATCTCTTTGTGAAGCGTCCTACCCATGATCAAGGCGACCTCAAAAAGCCGCGCTTTGACCTCTTCGGTAAGACGACGAACCCTGACGAGATCTTCTGCACTGAGTGGAACGCGCGTTTCAGCGCTTGCTGTGCTCGTAGTCACTGCGACCGCCCTTCCTGCCAAGCCAGCTCGGCAGCTTCGATATACCTTTTGGCCTTGTGCCGTTGTCAAGCCAAGGAAATACGTCGCTTACAGTCACGATACGGTTACTCGACCATTCTCGAAAAGAGGCAGAAGGCTCAACGAAGCGGTAAAAGTTACGGTCCTCCTGTGAGGAAGTGCTTCACCTGGTTGGGCTTTTCGGTCCGGAACTCTGTGCAGTCACAGTTTTTGGCGCGGCACCGAAATGGGAGCTTTGACCGACGAGTGCTTCCTCCGTTACGTCGCCGCACCAGTGCGCTCCCTCGATGTGCTTCCAGCCGCACCAGCGAAAGGCCATCAGGCGGCCATCTCGAACGGTGCGAAGCCGATCACGTACCCGTCGTTCAGGTGAAATGTCGTCCGAGTGACGACTGACGGATCGGGATTGCCGTTCCCCTGGATGATGGTCAGCTCGTCGACATTGACTGATTCGAGGATGCCCGCATGGGTCGCCTGGCCGTATCCGTTGCCCTCAGGGCCGAAGAGGTCGATGAAGACCATTCCGCCGATGACTGGTTCTTGGGTCAGCCGGCCGTCGGCTATTCCATCTGTGTACAGAGCCGATGGTCCATCGCGAGAAATGAAGTCAGGAACCTTGGCCTGCTCAGCCGTCCAGCTCACGAACTTCGCCCACCAGAACCCACCCTCTGCATAGGGGCCGGTCTTACCAACCTCGGCCTGAGCAATCCTGAGCGCAGTTGCCGGGGCCTTGGTCGTCGTAGTCGTGCTGGAAGGTGTCGGAGCGGCGGCAGCGACTTTCTTGATCACAGGGGCAGGTGTTCCTCTGCCTGCCAGCCTTGGAACGGTCGTCGTCGGCTCAAGCGTTGTCGTCGTCTCCGGCTCAATGGCCGACGAGTTGATCATCGTTGTCGTCGTGGTCGGCTCCAGCAGACGTCTTCTCCAATACGTCTGCCATCACCAGTCCGATGCCCAAAACGCATATCGCCAAGCCGAGGATGCCTATGGCGAACTCGAGGCGGGGACGGTAGGGGGCGCGGCGGCGGTGTTGGGCCTTCATGCCCTCATCCCTCCACCCGGACCGGGATACGGCACGGGAACGACGATCACCTCGGGCTCGGGCTTCCGGTCGTGGATTGTGATCTTGATTGGCGAGTTGTCGGCTCGCTCGACCGCCTGCTTTGCTCGTAGCCATAGGCAGTGGGGCTTGTGGTCGTCGGGACCGAGCACGAACTTGTATTTGTACCCGTGGACCATTTCCGAATGCTCTTCGCCAAAGCAGTAGAAGCATCTGTTGCCAACCTGCGGATCGCTCTCTGCCAGTTCTCTGACTATCTGCTCGTAGACGCTCATCGGTCCAGACCTCTGATCAGCTCTACCTGAGCCATCTCGATGTCCTCCGCGTGTAGGTAGGCCCACTCGTTGATCTTGGAGTCACCGAACAGATCCGCGTTCTCCGAGTCGATGCCCCATTCCAATTCGGTCTCATAGGCCTCGCCCGCTCGTTGGAGATCGCTGAGGAGCGTTTTGGCCGCTCTGGTGTTGTCGGGGCGGAGCCGTGGACCCAGATGTAGATCGGTTCCCTCATGATCAATTCCGGCGACCTGATCTTCGATTCGGTACTTGTAGGTCGGTCGATCTTGGTCGTCGGAGAGTAAGGCGAGTTCGACTGTGATCTTGCTTGTATCACCGACGCTGAACTGGAACGCACTGTCGGTGGTGACCTGTTCATCCCAGCGGAGATTGCGTGTCGATTGTTCGCTGGTCACCTGGTCCGTTAGCTCCACGCTGACCGTGTTCTGGGGTAGCGGGTACTCGACCTTGTTGATCTTGTGGACCGCGTCGCGTTCAACGAAGAGTTGATCTTGGCGGAGCATGCGAGCAGGGGTTGATCTCATGCCGATTCCGAGGCCTTTACCGCGGCCCGGGCCGCCTGTGCCACAAGCTTGGAAGTCTGGTGCATCATTGCCGCATCACCGACGAGCGTCATATCGGGGAACATCTCGATGCCATTGCCCTTCACGAACCGAAAGACGAGCGTCGGCACCTTGCCCAGCGCCGTATCCATAACGGCGGCAAGAACGATCAACCCTCCGGCCATCAACGTTTCGAGCTGCGAGGCGGCCAGCGGCGACTCTTCGAATGGCAGATCAAGATCCTTGGTTGGGTGGCAGTCACGAAACTGACGGAGCGTGTGATCTCCGACTTGGCGCTTACAGCGCGGGCAGTGATCGGTGTCGTCGTACATCCGGAACCCACTACTTCGTCGGTCCCGTCCCTTCGAAACTTCGAGACTGGCCGATGCATCGAGCAGGCGACGCAAAAGGTGCCACCGTAGAACTTCGGATTCCGGGCATAGATTTCTGCGATGGGCCGCGACATTCGAGTCACTGCTTCCGGGTTCACCGTGCACTCGACATGGACATACGAATCACGGAACGGGCGAACAAACCCCTTTGCTCGCTCGGCGGCCGAGAGGACCAAATACTTCTCTGCCTGAGACGACGGAGCATCGTCCGAACCACGGCGGATCGCTGGGTAGTTTGGATCGTGGGTGACGCCGCTCACCATTCCCCACCGTTCTCTGTCGATTCCGGTGAGCCCAGGAACGTCAACAGTTCCGAGTAGCAGGGGTCGCATAGATCGGCAACAACGTTGTGCTCTGTCGACAGCGGCGGGGTCGCAACGTAGAGACGACTCCAATTCAGCTCGCCGCGCGAGCTGAGACTCCGCTGCTGCTGCTGGCACCGAGTGCATGTCCACTGCGTGAACTCTTCGTAGCTCATTGCGCATCACCGCTCTCCGTTGATGCGGAGATGATGGAGTCGAGGCCGCCCAGGGACCACGACGGCGGAGGTGTGCAGTCACACGCCACTACCGGCGGCGCTGGATGACACTTGCCGCTCACAAATGGCGTGGTTCCACCTGCTCACTTCTTCCCGCCCTTCTTGAAACGCGGAGTCACTTCACGATCGGGTGAAGCGACCGCTTTTGGCGCATTCAGCAATTCGTCGACGGGCACAACGGGCGCCGGAAACTCCTCACCCCGCGCGTTCTTGATAGTCCGGGCCGACGTCGGCTCTCTATCGCGGGCGAGCTTTTCCTTCGCTGCAATACGAAGCCATGAGCCGATCGGCCGCTCTTCAGCATTTGCAGCCTCGGCGATTTCCTCATGTAGATGGTCCGGGAATCGTGCGTTTATCCATTTCATTGGTTGCACGGTCTAGCACAGGCTTACACTCTTTGCCACCAATTCAAGCCCGGAAAAGCAGAAAATCCCGCTCGGACGGGCCGAAACGGGATTTCCCTTAACGGAATGTGACCGTTAGTGTTCTCACAGCTCAACGAAAGAACGGACGCAGCCTATCGGGTACAGGTAATACCTGACAACCTCTCTGGAAGCTCGGCAGTGAGGATCAGAGCCGGTGGGATAGCAGCCGGTTTCTGCGAAGCAGACGATGGAGCCGTGAGTTTGATCCGGCAGTCACATTGAGTGACTAAAAGTCCCTCGCCAATACGCTGAGACTTTGAGGAAAACCCCTCGCAGAAGAACCATGGACGACGCGCGACCTAGCTCCAGCGATTCGGCGTTGGTGCAGGCAGAAAGGGAAAGGAAGCCGGGCAAAGCCCGACCGTTCTTCCCTTCGGGTTCCACCCCATTCCGTACGTCCCCTCAAGGGGGCTACGGCTCGCAGAGGCGGGAGAACTGAGGTCACTACTCACGCTCAAAGTGCAGAGTCACTGGCCGCGCAGAAGGATTTGCGCAAAGGGGGCAAAGAGATCAGGGCGCCGCTGTGACTCGACTACGCGCGCCAGGCCGATGTTGATTGGCAATCTCCAGGCTTACGCTGAGCCTGGTTGGGATCGTTCCCTTAGTCCGAGAGAGGAGCTTGGAGTTGAAGGCGGAGGACCTTGTCGGGACGTGGCGGTTGAGGTCCTGGAAGAACGTCGGCAGCGACGGTTCCGAGGTCTATCCGCTCGGCGAGAGGCCGGTGGGTTACATCTTTTATAACCACGACGGCTACGTGTCGGTGCAGATCATGGCCGAGGGCCGTGTGCCGTATGAGGAGCCCGACCTGTTTGGCGGGACTCCGCAGGAGCGATCAGAGGCGATCAGCACATATATCTCGTATGCAGGCCCCTTCGAGGTACTCCCTGACCGGGACACCGTGATCCACCATATTGAGGTCTGCTCCTACCCGAACTGGATAGGCAACGCCCAGGAGCGTTTCGTCAAGCTTGACGGAGGCGTGCTGGTACTCAGCACCACCAAGCCGGTGACTATTCAGGGAGTAACACGCTCAGCCGAACTCGTGTGGGAGCGAGTCGGCCAAGACTGAATTCGGCTTAGAACCAGCCGGCGAACGGGCCGGGGTCTCTCCGATTACAGGCGGTACCTGTCGGACTTCCCTTCGTCCGCCTTGCGAGCCGCACGTATACGTGCCGATCTCGCACCGGCTTCCCGCCAGCCGTCAGGGACCTTTTGGAGCCATCGTCTCAGCGGACGAGGCTGCGGCTTGGCTTCGGATGCCATCGCAACACCACCTAAAGGATGAATGCGACACTACGCCCGCCCCTGACGCTCTGCCACTTCCGCTTCGCTCCGGCTTGACCTCGGAGAAGCGAGTCACTGGGGCTGATATTCAAGCGCAGGTCCGGAGTCACCCTCCGCGCAGAAGGACTTACGTAACCAAGGTGAGCTGGCTGCTTCCAAGGGCGACAGCGAGGAGCGTATCTTGAGCGCGTGGCATCGAGATCCTTGCCGCAACGCGTAGTGCGGGCGGTCGGCGCAAGCCCGGACTCCGAGCGTGTTGCTCGGGTTCAGGAGCTGGCTTACGGGCCAGTGATCGAATGGGTACGGCGCACCCCGCTGCACACCGACGTGCTCGGTCATTCGATACATCCGTCGCTTACCGACGTGACCACCGGCTGCTGGCTCAGCACATCTCTTCTCGACCTCGCCGGAGGGTCCGACTCGCGCCGCGGGGCCACGCTCCTAGCCGGGTTCGGATTGCTGGCGTCCGTGCCGACGGCATTCGCAGGGGCCGGAGACTGGGGAGAAATGTCAGGCGCCGAACGCCGGATCGGTGCGGTTCATGCGCTCGGCATGGACGCTGCAACGTTGCTCTTTGTCGGCTCGCTCGTCGCGCGGCTGCGCGGCGAGCACCGGATCGGCACGAAGCTTGCCATCGCCGGGAATTTGATCATCGCGGGTGCGGGCGTCCTCCGCGGGCATTTGGCTCTGCACCGCGGAACCGCTCGCCGAACTTCCACCGACATAGGTTCAGCAGGAGACTCCAGCTAGCTCCAGGTCTTGTGCCGCCGACTAGCTGGAGCCTCCCCCTGCAGCGGCCCCCGAGATTCCAGTACCGCGCTGAATCGCTGAAAAGTCCAGGTCCTGACGCGATTAATCTCAGGCTTCTCGGATCTGCGCGAAATCTTGCGGTCTGTGTTTGAACCGGCGCGGCCCTCTTCCATCCAGAGTCGCAAGTGTGTTCGAATGATCCATGCGGGATCTCGATCCGAGTCAGTACAGCGAGGGCGACCGCCGCGAAGTGGATCCGCCGATCGAGGTGGAGTCAGCCACGTGGTCGACCGGAGGGCAGCTCGACGGGTGCGTCAAAGAGCGACAGCAGTGGCTAGGCCGGGTACGCGGTCGAGACGGTCGCCAACGCTGGGTTAAAGCTTCTGATCTTCGACCGGCGAGCGAGGGCGGCCGGTAACGAAGTAAAGCCCTGGACCGCCTGAGCAGCGACTCACTGCGGCTGAGACACTGACCCCCGACTCTGCAAGGACGGGGGGATGACATGAGCACGGACGGATTTACGCGGCCCACACTCCACGCGGTCTACCTAGACGTCATATAGGAGCTTGGCTCGTTGGGCTGGCATTTCATGACTCTCCGCTATGCATGGGAACAGGCGCTCGTCCTCGCCGCCTTACGGACGGGTGAGGAGGAGGGCCTCGAAGCCCGGGTTACCAAGATTCTTGAGCTGTTCGAAAAGCCGATTGTCTACTTGGACCGCGACCGGAGCTGGGGAGTGTGGTCTCAGGTCCTATTCCCAGCAAAAGGGGCGCCACCACCATCTGACCAAGTGATGGATGTCTTAGCCCAACGTGAGCTGACGGTTTTGGGGCCGGGTCTGACCTTCGACCATATTCAGCTCAACTCCCCCCCTCGAAATCGCCCTTGCTGCTCAGGCCGTTGGCGGCGCAGGGGTCGCTATCTATGCATTACATCTTCTGGGCGCCATGCTGCGAGACCCAGAGCGAGTCGGTGGTTGGTTACCTCGCTTGGCAGCGGGCTGGCGGACGGCTCGCAGGGACGCCGAGAGGGCGCGCCAGGAGCAGCGAGACGAGGTGATCAGAGGACAATTGACCGATGTCCTGATCGAGCAAAACATGTCTCGACTGATCGAAAGTGCTCGCCGCCTAGAGCTTGCAGAGCTGCACCCATCTGATGTCACTGTGGAGTCTGGCGATTCAGAACCGCCTGAGGAGATCACTGAGGCTCTGGAGCAGGACGGTTAGCTACCACGCCTTCGTCATCAGGTCCCCGGTGATGCTTCGCCTGCGTGGATCTCCCACATTGATTAGCGCAGCATCGGCAGGCGACCCCGCTCTCTCAGCTCGCTTGAAGGCCCTTCTGTGCGAAGTCGCAAGTCTCGCTCAGGCGGTC
>Ga0307415_100000752_pt1 | contig 14584 bp, 8 predicted proteins | sample DK1Cmetagenome_FD_204524 | JGI IMG/M metagenome (GOLD analysis project Ga0307415, IMG submission 204524) | Maize rhizosphere microbial communities from greenhouse at UC Davis, California, United States - DK15-C-2 | ecosystem: Host-associated > Plants > Roots > Rhizosphere > Soil | place: USA...
CGACCAGCTCTCACGCTTCGCGACGTACTTCGGCGACCCGTCGCTCGTGAACGAGCAGGCCGACCGCTACCGCGCCGTGACGGCCGAGCGCGTGACCGCCTTCGCCCGCGAGCGCCTCGGCCCGGACAACCGGGCGAGCCTGGTATACGTGCCGAAGGGCGACGGACGAGGGGAGAGGGACGAGGGACGAGTCACTGCGGTCCAAGGCATGGGGGCGGCATCGTGAGCGGCGAGCGAAGCTCACCCGCGGCCGGCGCTGCTGGCACGTCCGCCACTCGTCCCTCGTCCCTCTCCCCTCGTCCCTCGCCGGGCGCTCCGCGCCCGTACCAATTCCCCCGCTTCGAGCGGCGGCGTCTGCCGAACGGACTCGGCCTCGTCGTCGCCTCGGTCTCGAAGCTGCCGGTCGTCACGGTCCTCGCCGTGGTCGAGGCGGGCGCGTCGACAGACCCGGAGGGGCACGAGGGGCTCGCACAGCTCACGGCGCGCACGCTGGTGGAGGGGACCGCGGAGCTCGAGGGCGCGGCGCTCACCGACCGGCTGGAGCGCCTCGGCACCGCGCTCGACGCGAGCGCCGACTGGGACGCGGCAGTCGCGCGCATGACCGTCCTGTCGTCGCGCCTCGCCGAGGCGTTCGCGCTCATGGGGAGCGTGCTCATGTCGCCGTCCCTCCCCGAGCGCGAGGTCCAGCGGCTCAAGGCCGAGCGCCTCGCCGACCTGCTGCAGCTCCGCGCCGAGCCGCGCGGACTCGCCGACGAGATGTTCGACCGCTTCGCGTACGCCCCCACCGCGCGCTACGCGCGCCCGGAGGGAGGGTCGGACCGGAGCGTGCAAGCGATCACGCGTGACGACGTCGCCCGCTTCTACGCCGCGCGCTACCGCCCCGCCGGCACGACGCTCGTCGTCGCCGGCGACGTGACGCCCGACGCGGTGGAGCGCCTGGCGCTGGACACCTTCGGCCAGTGGGTCGGCGCGCAGGCCGAGCCCGCGCCCCCGTCCGATGCGCCGGCGCCGGTCGGCCGCCGCGTACACGTGGTGGGCAAGGAGGACGCCGCGCAGTCGGAGCTCCGCATCGGCCACGTGGGACTGCCACGCGCGCACCCGGCTTTCTTCCCCGCCGTGGTGATGAACGCCCTGCTCGGCGGGCTCTTCTCCTCACGCATCAACCTCAACCTGCGTGAGGCGCACGGCTACACCTACGGCGCGCGCTCCGAGTTCGACTGGCGGCGCGGGGCGGGCCCATTCGTGGTCTCCACGGCCGTGCAGAGCGACGTGACGGACGCCGCCGCCCGCGAGACGCTCAAGGAGATCGACCGGATGCGCGACGAGCCCGTCTCGGCCGAGGAGCTGAGCCTCGCCACGAGCTACCTCGACGGCGTGTTCCCGATCCGCTACGAGACCACGGCCGCGATCGCCACCGCCCTGGCCAACCTGGTCATCTACGGCCTCCCCGAGGACTACTTCGACAGCTACCGCGCCAAGGTGCGCGCGGTGACCGCGGCCGACGTGCAGGACGTCGCGCGGCGGCATCTGCGCCCGGACGCGCTGCAGCTCGTCGTGGTCGGCGATCCGGCCGTGGTGCGCGACCCGCTCGAGGCGCTCGCGTTCGGGCCAGTGACGGTGTACGACGCGGAGGGGCGCCCGGTGGGCTGACGAGGCGCCCCTCCGACGGGCTCGATCGGCCCGGGGCCCGCGGGGCGTGAGGCCGCGCGGGCGGAGCTCACGGCGCGCTGCTGCTGACCGCCGTGTTGTCTTCTTCTATGCCGTTGCCGGTGATCGTTCCCCCCTCGTTGAAGACCGTGCCGCCGCAGATGATCCGGCCGCTGTTCTCGAGCACGGTGCCACTCCGCAGGATCACATCCGCCGCGACGGTGATCAGCTGGCCCGGATTCACCATTCGGCCCAGGCGGAGCTCCAGGTTGCCGTTGATGGTCGTCGCCGCGTCGAAGCTCACGGCGCCGCTCGCGCCGTCCGTGTTCGCGATCTCCACGTCGCCGAGTCGGACGCCACTCGTATTGGGCGCGAGCACGCGCTGCTCGCCGGCGCCGGTCAGGACGAGCCGCGTGCCCGCCGAGACGAACCGCCCGTCGGCGACGAGCGCGTAGATATCCCCCGTCACGCCCTTGGCGCCGCCGCTCAGGCGGATGACGCCGGCCGTGAGTTGCCGCTCGAGGGTTCCGGCGTTGGCTCCCCCCGTCACCTGCAGTCGCCCGCCCACGTCCAGGGTGTCGCTGGTGCGCGTCAGCGAGAAGGATGCGCGGAGCGCGCTCGGGTCGCCGCCCTCGGGGTTCAGGAAGAGCTCCCGTGCGACCGTCAGGTGTTGCCCGCCGAGGTCGAGCGAGGAGCTGTCGGAGATCCAGAGTTGGCCCGCGAACGTCGTCGGCCCCCTCAGGGTCACCTGCACGCCGTTCTGCAGCGTGACGTTCTGATAGCCGAGCCCTGGCTTCACTGTCGCCGCCTGCGCGAGGGCCGCGAACACCGTGAGCCCCGGGGAGAAGGTGCCGTCCACTCCCGACGTCCCGCTGGCGTGGCGCAGCACGAGCTGTCCGCCGCCCTCGATGCTGCTCCCCGCTACGCTCGTGAGCCGCCCGTCGAGCGCCATAGTGGATTGAATTCCGACCCTCACCGGCGTGCTCACCGTCAGCGCGCCCGCGATGGTGGTCGGGGCGTCGAAGCTGACGAGCACCCCCGGCCCCCCTGTGTTGGCGATCTCGACGTCGCGGAGCTGGCTGCCGGCCGCGCCGGCGGCGTAGACGTGCTGCTCGCCCGCACCAGCAAGGACGACGCGGGTGCCCGTCGACACGAACCGCTCATCGACCACCAGCGCGTAGAGATCCCCCGTCACTCCACTGGTGCCGCCGCTCAGGCGGATGACGCCGGCCGTGAGCTGTCCGGAGAGACTCGGCGCGTTCGCCCCGCCGGTCGCCTGGAGCCGCCCGCCCACGTCCAGGCGGTCGGCTGCGTGTGTGAGGATGATACGCGCGCGCTGGGCGCTCGCTTCGCCACCCTCCGGGTTCAGGTACAGCTCCCGGGCGACCGAGAGCTGCTGCTCGTTCAAATCGAGCGACGAGCTGTCGGCGATGAGCAACTGCCCCGTCATCTGCGTCGCTCCGGGTAGCACCACGCTCACCCCCTCACGGAGCGTCACGCTCTGATAGGCGAGGTCGGCCTTGAGTGTCACCGCCCGGCCAGGCGCGGCGAGTACCGTGCGTGCGGGCGAGAAGGCGCCCACGACGCGCCCTGTGCCACTCGGGTCGCGGAGTACGAGCTCGCCGCCGCCTTCCACGCTGCTGCCGGCCACCGTGGTCAGCCGACCCTCGACCGTGACCGTGGAGGCGTTGATCAGGACCTTCGCCGGCGTGCTCACGGTGAGTCCGCCCGCGATTGTCGCCGGCGTGTCGAAGCTCACCGGCCCACTGGCCCCGCCCGTATTGGCGATCTCGACGTCGCGGAGCTGGCTGCCGGTCGCGTCGGCGGCGTAGATGTGCTGCTCGCTGGCGCCGTCGAAGACGACGCGGGTGCCGGTGGACACGAACCGTCCGTCGGCGACCAGCGCATAGGCGTCCCCGGTGCTCCCGCCCGTGCCGCCGCTCAGGCGGATGACGCCGGCCGTGAGCCGTCCCTGGAGGCTCGGCGCGGCCGCCCCGCCCAGGACTTGTAACCGCCCGCCGACGTCCAGCGTGTCCCTGCTGCGCGTCAGCGAGACGAAGGCGCGGAACGCACTCGGGTCGCCGCCCTCGGGGTTCAGGTACAGCTCCCGCGCCACCGTCAGGTGCTGGCCACTCAGGTCGAGCGACGAGCTGTCCGAGATGAGGAGCTGTCCCGCCAGCGTCGTCTGCCCCGCCAGGGTTGCCTTGACGCCGTTCTGCAGCGTCACGCTCTGGTAGGCGAGGCCCGGCTGCAGCACCACCGCTTGACCGGGAGCCGCGAACACGGTGAGCGCGGGAGAGAAGGTGCCGCTCACCGCCGTCACGCCGCCGGCACCGCGCAGCACGAGCTGTCCGCCGCCTTCGACGCTGCTTCCCGCCACGGTCGTGAGCCGGCCTTGAATCGTGACCGCGGCAGCGTTGATGAGGACCTTGGCGGCCGTGCTGACGACCAGGTCGCCCTCGACGGTCGTCGGCGTGTCGAAGCTGACGAAGCCACCGCTGGCCTGGCCTGTGTTGGCGATCTCCAGGTCGTGCAGGCGCACGCCGTTCGCATCGTAGGGGTACAGGCGCTGCTCGCCCGCCCCGTTGATGATCACGCGGGTGCCGGTCGATACGAGGCGACCCCCTGCCACCAGCACGTACGCGTCGCCGGTGGGTCCATCGGTGCCGCCGCTCAGGCGGATGACGCCGGCGGTGAGCTGTCCGGAGAGGCTCGGCGCGTTGATGCCGCCACTCACGGACAGTCGCCCGCCGACGTCGAGCGTGTCGGCGTCGCGGCTCATCGTGAGTCTCGCGCGGAACGCGTCCTCCGATCCGCCCTCCGGGTTGAGAGACAGCTCGCGATCGATGACGAGATGCTGCCCGTTCAGGTCGAGCGCGGCGGCGTCCATGATCCACAGCTGCCCGACCACCCTCGCCGCCCCGCCCACGATGACCTGGACGCCGGACGAGAGCCTGACGTTTGGCAACATGCCGGTGAGTGTGCTCGTCTCGCCGGCCAGCTCCACGTAGCCCGCCCCCCGTATCTCACCGTCGTTGTCCAGCGGTCCCAGGAGAGTGAGGGCGCCATTCACCTCGAGTGTCGCACCGGTTTCGACGCGGAGTCCGGAGATGGTGTCGGCAGTGACCATGGTCGGGGGTGCGTTCCCGACTGCGGAGATGAGCACGACGTCGCTGTTCGCCGGCACACCACTCGGCGCCCAGTTGGCCGGGTTCTCCCATTGGTTGGCGTTTTCGGCCGCGCCGCCCACCCACCGCTTCGTGAAGCCCGAGGGCACCTCGATCACCGTCACGGTCGCCGTGTCGGCGTGCCCCGCGGTCGAGGCGACGATCCGCGCCGAGCCGGCGCTCACGCCGTGCACCACGCCACTCTGCGTTACCGTGGCGATTCCCTGATCGAGCGACGACCAGTCGATGGTTTGACCCGACACCGGCTGGTCCGACGCGTCGAGCGCCGTGGCGGCGAGCGTCACCTCGCCGCCGATGCCCACCGAAACGGTGGGCGGCTCGATGACGACCGACTCCACGGGCGAGACCTCGACAACCGTGACCTCCGCCGTACCCTTCCTCCGCCCGGCTTCGGCGGTGACCGTCACGGGGCCGCCCACCGCCAATGCCGTGACCTGCCCGTCGGGGGACACCTCCACCACGCTCGGGTCCGAGCTACTCCACGCCACCGGCCGACCGTCCACGTGCGTGCCCGAGCCGTCGACTGGATCGGCGGTCAGCGTGAGCGTGGCCCCGACCACGATCGTAGCTTCGGTGGGGCTCACGCTCACGCTGGCGACGCCCGTCCCGAGCGTCATGGCCGGCACGTTCACCGCCGCACCTGGCATCGCCGTATGCGGTCCGGATGTGTCGGTCTGATACACCAGCCCGTCCGGCTCGACGAGCTTCAGCTCGACGTAGAGGGGGCACCCACGGTCTTGCGCCTCGCCTCCCTCGCGTAATGGGTCAGCGAGGCAGTCCCCAATGTCGACGCTGATCGTTTGTGACGACGCTAGTCCGCTCACTTTCCACCGCGCCGGGCCGGCAACGACTTCGAGAGTGCCGTCAGTCCGGCCGTACAGAACGCGGGCGTCGATCGATAGCGCGGTATCCGCCTCTGAGATCTGTACCGCGATCCCCATACGCACGCGACCGGCCTGCGGCCCCAACGTGTCGTCCAGGCAGGCGACGACGAAGGCCAGGGCGGCGGTTGTGGCAACCGTCGCTAGGGGGTGCAGCCGCGAGTGCCTCATCCGTCGGAACCCTCGCTGGAGAGCATGGCGGGAATGCCAGGACGCGGAAAGCGCCACGTGGCAGCCGAGGCAGCTAAGGGGACCAGTGGCTGAGTGTGGGCGAGGCGACTTTCGCGGCCTCCACCGTAAACGTCCGTGTGAAAGCCGTCAAGCTGGCGTTAGGCCGGCCCGGGGCGCCCGCGGACCTCGCTATGTTGAGGGCCTGCGCACGACGCCCACCTCGCGCCGGCGGTCAGCTCCCGAAGTGTTGGAAGAGTTGACCGACGTCAAGCACTCGCGAGACTTCAACGCTCACCGGTGACCATGTCCGACCTCCGCAGAGTCTCCCAACCAGAAGCCCCCGGCAGAGTCTCCACCCGCCGCGTCTACAGTGGCCGCGTGATCAGCCTCGACGTGGACATGGTTCGCTTCCCCAACGGCTCGGTCGGCGAACTCGAGATGGTGCGACACTCCGGGGCGAGTGCCGTCGTTCCGTTCCTGAGCGATCCGGTGGGGGACGATCCGCACGTGCTGTTGATCCGCCAGTACCGGTATGCGGCCGAGGGCTACCTGTACGAGATCCCCGCGGGTCGCCTCGACGAGGGTGAGGACCCTGCCGATTGTGCCCGGCGCGAGCTCCAGGAGGAGACGGGTTGTACGGCTGAGCGTGTCGATCCGCTGGTCACCATCTTCACCACGCCCGGCTTCACCGACGAGAAGATCCACCTCTTCCTGGCCACCGGGCTGACGAACGGCGCGGTGGCGCACGAGGCTGACGAGTTCCTGACCGTCGAAACGATGCCGCTGTCCCAGGCGCTGACTATGGTGGAGCAGGGCGAGATCCAGGATGCGAAGACAGCGCTGGGGCTGCTCTACGCCGCCGGCTTCCGCGCGGGGCGCTGAACGGCGGCGCTCGGCACTCGGCGCTCGGCCCTCGGCTACGGCGGTGAAGAGCCGGAGGACGTGCCTGACGCCGAGCCGTTCCTGACGGACGCCCCAGCCGAGCGCCGAGCGCCGAGTGCCGAGCGCCGCCGTTAGGAGTGTCTCATTGCGTGTCACTCGCGGTGGACATTTCGGGGAAGATTCGGTATATTACATCACGCCGTAGGAGAGCATAACGAGTTGAATTGCAACGAGTTGCGGGGCTGCAGGCGAGGGTGGGAGTGCGGCATGGCCCCTGCCTTTACGGTGGTCGCACCTGATCGACGACGGGCCATGGCGGTCCGGTCAGTTCGGGGTGCGAACTCTTTTGTAAGCTGGGGGCGGGCACATGGCTGACGTCGCATTGAGGGACGCGGCCCCGTTGGGGGGGTCGGCGGCGCGGGGCGGGCTGGGCGGGCGGGGCGTGCGGGAGCGCCTGCGCGGGCTGGACGACGCGGCCGTGGTGGCGAGCTTCCTCGCGGGCGAGGAGCGGGCGTTCCAGGAGCTGGTGGAGCGGTACCAGGGGCGGCTCCTGAACTTCGTCTACCGCACGATCGGGGACCGGGAGCGGGCGGAGGACCTCGTCCAGGAGGTGTTCATCCGCGTCTACCGCCACCTGCACCGCTTCGACCCGGCGAAGAAGTTCTCGACGTGGGCCTACACGATCGCCTCGAACCTGGCCAAGAACGAGCTGCGCAACCGCTCGCGCAACCCGCTCGTGCTCTTCCAGGCGATCCGCAAGCACTGGCAGGACGACGACCGCCCGCTCGAGTTCGAGGACGCCGCCTCGCGCCCGGACGACCTGTACCGCAAGCGGCACCTGCGGGCCCTGGTCGAGGCGGCCGTGGCGCGGCTGCCGGAGCACCACCGGCAGGTGTTCGTGCTGCGCGAGCTGGAGGGCAAGTCGTACGAGGAGATCGCCGACATCACCGCCACGAACTTGGGCACCGTCAAGTCGCGCCTCAACCGCGCCCGGAGCTCCTTCGCCGACATCATCGCCCCGCACCTGCGCTAGGCGGTCCGCGGTCCGCGGTCCGCGGTCCGCGATCAGGATGAAAGGAGAGGGGCCGGCCTCCGACACTGGAGGCCGGCCCCTCGCGCGTCCCGGCCGGGCCGGAAGCCCGGCCCCGCGGCAGGTCTGACCGCCGATCGCCGATCGCTGATGGCTTGCCCCCGCCCTCGCCGCGCGCCCCTATCAGTTCACCCCTCGCCCCAGGCCGCTCGCCGCTGTAGGTTCGGAACCGCTGCCCCGTCGGCGGGTACCCAGCGTAGGTCACTGTCGGTTCGATGTTTCCAGACGCCCTATGGACTGTCGCAGCTTTCGCGGTAATCATCTCGCGTTCCTCGACGGCGCGCTCGACGACGCAGCGCTCGTCGCCATGCAGTGTCACCTCGCCGAGTGCGAGGCGTGCGCAGAGCACGACACCGCGGTCCGTCGCAGTCTGCTCGTCTTCCGCAACCTCCCGCCGATCGAGCCCTCGGCCGACTTCCAGGCCCGTCTCAACAAGCGCCTCGATGCGGTGCGGCGAGCCATGCAGGCGGCCCAGGCGATCCCGCCGCACCGCGGCCCCGGGCTCGGCACCTTCGTCGCCACTGCGACCGGGGTAATGGCGGCGGGCTTTCTGTTGACCGCCGCCTTCGATTGGACGGCGCCCCCACGCGACCTGGCGCTCGCGCCGGTGATCGCCTCGCGACCCGCCGAGGTCGCGGAGCTCGCGACGCCGCCCGTCCCCAACCCGGCCATCATCACGTCCGTGTCCAGTGGCATGGCCGTGTGGCCCGCGGCGCTGATCGCCGAGCAGGCACCGGTCCACTTCGCGACCTCGCAGTTCCATCTCGCGAGCTGGACGCGGTAGGGGAGGGACGAGGGGATAGGGACGAGGGACGAGCAGCCGAACCTACCCAGGACAGTTGAAGGCTCCGGACATGCCGCCGGAGCCTTCGTGTTGATGCCACCCTCGTCCCTCGTCCCTCCCCGCTGCTCTTATATTTCGCCCATGGCATCCCCCGCCGAGCGCCAACTCTACAAGGCTATTAAGGAGCGGTCCTTCGCCCCGGCGTACTACCTGTACGGCGACGAGGAATTCCTGAAGGAGGGCGCCGTCAGGCAGATCGTCGATGCCGCCGTCGACGCGGCCACGCGCGACTTCAACCTGGAGGTCCGGCGCGGCGGCGATTTGGACGCCGAGACGCTCGAGGCGCTGCTCAACACGCCGCCGATGATGGCCGACCGCCGGGTGCTCGTCGTGCGCGACGTCGCGGCGCTCAAGAAGGGCCCACGGCAGGTGCTCGATCGGTACCTCGCGCGCCCCGCCGCCGACGCCATCGTCGTGCTCGTCGCCGCGGCCGGCCCCAAGCCCGATCGGGCACTGTGCGAGCGTGCGACGGCAGTCGAGTTTCCGCCACTCACGGGCGACCGGGTCCCGCGGTGGATCGCGCACCACGCGACCGCCGTCCTTGGCGCGGCGATCACTCCCGAGGCTGCCGAGCTGCTCCAGAGCGCCGTCGGGAACGACCTGCCGCAGCTCGCCGCGGAGCTGGACAAGCTGGCGAGCTACGTGAGCGGTCAGCCGGGCGCCGGTGCCGACGGTGGCGTCATCGACGAGCGCGCGGTGAGTGACGTCGTCGGCGTGCGACGAGGCGAGACAGTCGGCGACCTCCTCGACCGCGTCGCCGAGCGCGACGCGCGCGGGGCGCTCGCCCTCGTCGAGCACGTACTGGCGCAGCCGAAGACTACGGCCGTGTCAGTGGTGATGGCGCTCTCCACACAGGCGCTCGCGCTCGCGTGGGGGCGGGCGATGCGGGCGCAGGGGACGCCGGCGTCGCGCCTCGAGTCCGAGTATTTCGCTCTGCTGCGCGACACGGGCGCCTTCCCCGGACGGCCCTGGGGGGAGGCGGCGCGGGCGTGGGCGCGCGCCGCGGACCGCTGGACGCCCGAGGCCTGCGAGGAGGCGCTCGACCTGCTGCTCGCCGCCGACGTCGCCCTCAAGGAGACGCGCCTCTCCTCCGACGAGCAGCTCCTCGCCTCGCTCGTGCTCGCACTCTGCGCCGCCGGCGCCGAGCGCCGGGCAGCGTAAAGTGCGGCTCTCGGCTCTCGGCGCTCGGCTCTCGGCGGTGATTCGGGGGCGTGTCATTCCGCGGGGGCGGCGCGCCGGCGCTGTGCGTGTCATCCCGCAGGAGCGCCGCAGGCGCGAGTGTCGGGATCTACTGTGCGTACCGCGTGGCCGGCCCCGGCGGAGGGACAGTAGATCCCGACACTCGCGGCCCTGCGGGCCGCTCCTGCGGGATGACATCATTGCGTCTCAGCCGAGCGCCGCAGTTCAACTACCGTCAGCAAAGCCGTGACCCTCATGCCGAAGTCTCTCCTCCTTGTCACCCACGCCACGCTCTGCCTCGCCCTCGCGGGCGCCCGTGTCATCCACGCGCAGGCGAGTGGTGCGGCCGCGGTTCCCTCGCGGGCGGACGCCGCCGTGGACGCGGCGCTCGCCCGCGCCCAGCACCTCGTAGGGAGTGGGCAGGGGGGTGCCGGCCGCGAGCTCGTGGACTCGCTGCTCGCCGCGACGCCCGTCACGTCGCCGCGCTTCCCGGAGGTGCTCTTCACCCGCGCGTCGCTCTCGGCCACCGCCGCGCAGGCCGAGCGCGACTACCGGCGCCTGTTCGTCGAGTTCCCGATCTCGCCGCGCGCGGCCGACGCGCTCCTGCGCCTCGCACAGCTGGAGATTGCGCGCGGCGACCGAGCGCTCGCCCGCAAGCACCTCGAGCGGCTCGCCCGCGAGCACCCGGGGAGCCCGGCGCTGCCGCGCGCGAACTACTGGCTGGCGCGGGTGCGCTTCGAGTCGGGCGACACGCGCAACGGCTGCGCCGCGCTGGAGGCCGCGCGCGCCGCATCGGGGCCCGGTGACGTAGAGCTCCGCAACCAGATCGACTACTACGCCTCGCGCTGCGGCGGCCTGTCGTCGGCCGCGCCGGTGGCGCCGGCGCCCTCCGCGCCGGTGACATCCGCGCCCCCGGCGGTGGGAGCGACGGCGCCGGCCACTTCGCCTGTTGTGTCACCCGCGTCACCCGTGGCGACCGCCGGCGCGCCGACGGTCGAGGCGCCCGAGCCGGCCGGCGCTACTGCAGCACCCGTCGCGCCGTCCGCGTTCTCCGTTCAAGTAGCCGCGTACAGCACGAGGGCGCCCGCCGAACAGTTGGCGGCCAAGCTCTACAGGCGCGGGGTCGCGGCGCGCGTCGACGGGCAGAGCGCCCCATATCGCGTCCGCATCGGCCAGTACCGCACGCACGCCGAGGCGGCGGCCGCCGCCGAGCGGCTGCGGGCGCAGCACCGGATTCGTGGCATCGTCGTGGAGAGCGGGTCCCGGTGAGTCGCGAGGCCACGCCGCTCATGCAGCAGTACCGGGAGATCAAGGCGCGCCACCAGGAGGCGGTGCTGTTCTTCCGGATGGGCGACTTCTACGAGATGTTCTACGACGACGCCGAGCTGGCGGCGCGCACCCTCGGCCTGACGCTCACCTCGCGCAACAACGGCGGCGCGGCCGAGGTGCCGCTCGCCGGCGTGCCGGTCAAGGCCGGCGCCGACTACGTGCGGCGACTCGTGGAGAAGGGATTCCGCGTCGCCATCTGCGAGCAGGTGGAGGACCCGCGGCTGGCCAAGGGCGTCGTGCGCCGCGAGGTGGTGGAGACGATCACGCCCGGCGCCGCCTTCGCCGACGACCTCCTCGACGGGGCGCGCAACAACTTCCTCTGCGCCGTGCACAGCGTGCACGCCGTGCACGGCGAGCCCGCCGGCCCGGACGCGCTGGTCGGCATCGCCGCGGTGGACGTGTCGACCGGGGAGCTCCGCCTCGCGACGGCGCGGGCGCGGGAGGCGGAGGCCGTACTCGCGCGCCTCGCCCCGCGCGAGCTCCTCGTGCAGCGCGGCGCCCCGCCGGTGGTGCTCGACACCCTCGCCGGCCGAGGCGCCAGCTTCGCCGACGGGCGTACCGACGGCGCCCTCGTCACCGAGCGCGAGGCGTGGGAGTTCGACCCCGGGCTGGCCGCCGAGGACCTCGCCCGCCAGTTCGGCGTCCTCTCCCTCGAGGGCTTCGGCGTCGGCGCCGGGGACGGCGCGGCGGTGGGCGCGGCCGGGGCGCTCCTCCGCTACCTGCGCGAGCTGCAGCCGGCGGGCGTCCCGCACCTGGCGCCCCCCGTGGTGGAGCGGCCAGGCGGCGTGATGCCGCTCGACGAGATGACCCGCCGCAACCTCGAGCTCACCGAGTCGCTGCGGGGCGAGGGCACCGCCGGCACGCTGCTCGACGTGCTGGACCGCACGCTCACGCCGATGGGCGCGCGGCTCCTGCGCCAGTGGCTCCTCGCCCCGCTCACCGACCGCGCCGCAGTCGACGCCCGGCTCGATGCGGTCGCCGCCCTCGCCGCCGACCCGCTCGCCCGGTGCGCGCTGCGCGAGTCGCTGGACGGCGTGCGCGACATCGAGCGCCTCGCCAGCAAGGCGGCGGCGGGGCGAGCGACCCCGCGGGAGGTGCGGGCGCTGGGGGACTCGTTAGGAAGGCTGCCGGAAGTGGAGGAGGCATTACGGAGGATTGTTGACAACTCGGGAGTCGGGAGTCGGGAGTCGGGAGTCGGGTTGGAAGGCCCGACTCCCGACTCCCGACTCCCGACTCCCGGCAGTTCAAGTCTCACCCGCATCGGCGAACTGCTCGCCCGCTGGGATCCGTGTGCCGACTTGTGCTCCGAGATTCAGCGCCTTCTCGTCGACCGTCCGCCGCTCGCCGTGGGCGACGACGCCACAGTGCGGCCCGGGGTGGACGCGGAGCTTGACGAGCTGCGCGCCTTGCGCGACGGCGGGCGGGACAAGATCGCCGAGATCCAGACGACCGAGCGGGCGCGCACGGGGATCGCGTCGCTCAAGGTGGGCTACAACAAGGTGTTCGGCTACTTCATCACCGTCACCAACGCCAACCTCCACCTCGTGCCGCCCGACTACCAGCGGCGGCAGACCCTCGCCGGCGAGGAGCGGTACGTCACGCCGGCGCTCAAGGAGTACGAGGAGCGCGTGCTCACCGCCGCCGAGCGGATCGAGGCGCGCGAGCGGGCGCTCTTCGAGGGGGTGCGCTCGCGCGTCGGGGGCGAGGTCCGCCGGCTGCAGCGCGCCGCGCGCGCCGTCGCCGAGCTCGACGTGCTCGGGACGCTCGCCGAGGTGGCCGAGCGCGAGGGGTACGTGCGCCCCGAGCTGACCGACGACTTCGACCTCGACATCGCGGCCGGCCGCCACCCGGTGGTGGAGCGCATGATGGCGCGCGAGCGCTTCATCCCGAACGACGTGCGGCTCACCGAGGCGGCGCGGCTCATCATCCTCACCGGCCCGAACATGGCCGGCAAGAGCACGATCCTGCGCCAAGTGGGGCTGATCGTGCTCATGGCGCAGGTCGGGAGCTTCGTCCCGGCCGCGCGGGCGCGGATCGGCGTCGTCGACCGGCTGTTCACGCGCGTCGGCGCGAGCGACAACCTGGCGCGCGGCCAGTCCACGTTCATGGTCGAGATGAGCGAGACGAGCGCCATCCTCCACACCGCCACCCGCCGGAGCCTCGTGCTGCTCGACGAGATCGGGCGCGGCACGTCCACGTACGACGGCGTCTCGATCGCGTGGAGCGTGAGCGAGCACCTGCACGACCGCGTCGGGTGCAAGACCGTGTTCGCGACCCACTACCATGAGCTGACGCAGCTCGCCGACGATTTGGACGCGGCGTGCAACTATAACGTGCTCGTGCGCGAAGTCGCGGACCCGCAGACCGGCGCCCCCCAAGTGCTCTTCCTCCACCGGCTCGCGCCCGGCGGGGCGGACCGGAGCTACGGCATCGAGGTCGGCCGCCTGGCGGGCCTGCCGGCTCCCGTGCTCGCGCGCGCGCGCGAGGTGCTGGCGCAGCTCGAGGGGCGAGCGGCGGGCGGCGCGGGACGAGGGAAGGGCAACGGCTCGCGGCGCGCCGGACCGGTCGCGCACCGCATCGCCCGACCGGCCGCGCCCGACCAGCTCGGCCTCTTCGCGCCCTCCGCGCCGCCGCACCCGGCGGTCGAGCGGCTCAAGGCACTGGACCCGAACACCCTCACGCCGCTGCAGGCGCTGGCGCTGGTGGCCGAGCTGGCGGAGGAGGCGAAGAGGTCGAAGCCGTAAGGGCGGAAGCCAGGCACCCCGACGCACGAGCTCGGTCCGGATCGCTCGCTCGTTAGGGAACCCAGGCCGTCCGCGCCGCCCAATCTGTTGAGAACCGGCACGACAGCGTATTATGGACGCCGCCTTGCTGGGAGCAGGCATGGGGTGACGGGGCTGGCTGAGCAGGTGCAAACGGTGCTCGGCGCGTCATACCGCGTCGAGCGCGAGATCGCGCGCGGGTCTGCGAGCCGATTGCTGCTCGCCACCGACGTCTCGCTCGACCGGCTCGTCGTCGTGAAGGTCCTCCCCCTCGAGCTGGTGGGCGAAGGCGTGCGGGCGGAGCGTTTCCGGCGCGAGATCACTGTCAGCGCACACCTGCAGCACCCCAACATCCTCCCGGTGCTCGCCGCAGGCGCCACGGACGAGCTGCTGTACTACGTCATGCCGTACGTGGAGGGCGAGTCGGTCCGCCACCGCCTCGCGCGCGACGGGAGGCTCCCCGTCGCCGACGCCGTCCGCATCCTGCGCGAGGTGGCGGACGCGCTCGCCTTCGCCCACGCGCACCACGTTGTGCACCGCGACGTGAAGCCCGAGAACATCCTGCTGCAGGGGGAGCATGCGGTTCTCGCCGACTTCGGGATCGCGCGCGC
>Ga0307415_100000753_pt1 | contig 14580 bp, 14 predicted proteins | sample DK1Cmetagenome_FD_204524 | JGI IMG/M metagenome (GOLD analysis project Ga0307415, IMG submission 204524) | Maize rhizosphere microbial communities from greenhouse at UC Davis, California, United States - DK15-C-2 | ecosystem: Host-associated > Plants > Roots > Rhizosphere > Soil | place: USA...
AATGTCGTTGGCTGTACTGCGTAGATCCAACCCCTTTGTCTGACAGAGACCCGGGCGACGCGCCGGGATCTCTCATTATCGCCAGTTCGTAACGACGTCGGTGCGCGCCATCCAACGTACTCAGATTGGCAAATCACTCGGCTGGGCGTAGTCTGACGCGCGTTGGACCGGCGGCCTGCCGGTTGCCCTCCGCGGTTCATCACGAAGGACGACGTGGTTCGCCGTACCGATACAGCCCCACGCGGGTTGTAAAGGAGGGAATTAAGCTGGCGTCGCGCCAGATCTTCAAACCAGCCATCGACACAATGATTGTTCTTGGCGATCGGCTAAGACATCGATGGTGCGCGTCGGTTGGAAACGGACAAGAAGCGTGTTCCAGGGAAGGTCCGGTCGACGCTTTTGTCAACCAAGTTGATGGACTTCTGAACAGTAAGAAACCTGGAGGTGCTACGGCCCAGCTGATTACCGACGCGGGCGCGATCCAGACGACAATCGGATGCATCTGAACAAGACTTGCTCCGGTAGAGCAGACCGAACTCGGCGAATGTTGCAGAGGACCGTAAAGATTAGCGAGTGGCGCGGGTCCGGCGACAAATCAGGCGCAGGCCTGCAGGGCAAAGGGTGCGATCATGCGCGCAAGAATCCTGGCATCAGCAATAGTTCTACTGGTCGCGACAGTAACGGTACACGCCGAGCCGTTCGCATACGTTGTAAATGGTGACTCCGCCACCGTTTCGGTCATCGACACCGCCGGCAATGCCATCATTGCCACGGTGCCCCTCGGTATTGAACCACAGGAAGTCGCGATCACGCCCGACGGCGCCTTCGCCTACGTCACGAATATATTCGACTTCGATAACGATAACGTCCTGATCATTGATACTGCCGCCAACGCGGTTACCACTAGCGTGGGAGTCGGCGCTGTGCCACGTGGTATCGCGATCACGCCCGATGGCGCCTTCGCCTATGTCACAAGTGCCGGCGATAACAACGTAAACGTGGTCGACATCGCCAGCAACACCGTCACCACGACCGTGGCAGTGGGCGATGCTCCTTATGACGTCGCGATTACGCCTGACGGCGCCTTTGCCTATGTCACAAACAACTACACCAACGTCTCTGTCATCGACACCGCCAGCAATACAGTTACCGCGACGGTGACCGTCGGTCTTAGCTCTATCGGAGTCGCGATCACGCCTGACGGCAACTTTGCCTACGTCACAAATTTTGACTCCGATGATGTCTCAGTTATCGACATCGCTAGCAACGCCGTGGTCGCGACGGTTCCTGTCGGTGAGGAGCCAAAGGGCGTCGCGATCACGCCCGACAGCGCCTTCGCCTATGTCACGAATATTCGCTCCAACAACGTCTCGGTGATCGACACGGCCAGCAACGTGGTCGTCGCGGCAGTGCCCGTTGGTATCTTCCCGATTGACGTCGCAATCACGCCTGACGGTGCCTTCGCCTACGTCACTAATGCAGGCTCCGACGACGTCTCGGTAATCGACACGGCCAGCAACGAGGTCACCACGACGGTGAGCGTGGATGAATCGCCGATTGCCGTGGCGATCGCGCCGCTGCGAGGTGACGCCGATGCCGACGGCGTCGTCGACGCCCGTGATCAATGCCCGGCAACCGCCGTCCCGGAGGCTGCACCGATGTCCGGTAAACTGGGCCAGGCGCACTATGCATTAAGAAGTGGAGTTACTTTCTCGATGGGGCCGAAAGCAAAGACCATCTTCACGACGACCGCCACTGCCGGTTGCTCCTGCGACCAGATCGTGGCCGCACTTGGACTGGGCAAAGGATCTCTGAAATTTGGGTGTAGTGCGGGTGTCGTAAAGGCATGGATCCGGGGTCTTCCCTGACACCCAGCTCGATCATGTGGCGTTTGGCACGCGCGGGATGTAATTGTCCGAAGTGAGAACTGCGCGGAACGAACTAGAAACAATGCGGGTAAGCGCAAGAAGCCCCTGCGTGAATTGCATAACGAACCATCGATCTAATTTTTGCCGAGCCGATAACAGGTTGTAGGACTAACCTTCGGTCTGACCGCTTAATGCTGATTCCTAAAAATCGGTAAACGATCGTGCGTGATTTCACAAGGCGATCGGGACATTGCGCGTCGCAACTGCACGCGAAAGTGTTGCGTCACGCCTTGACTATTAACCGGAAAACGATTATGTGGGAGAACAAGAAATAGAAGAACTGGCTTGCCTGACCTAGGGAAGGGTCGAATGAGCAAGACGGGCATATCGAGTTTCGTATTGGTTTCTCGACCAAGACGTCCCACTTCGCTTCGGCAATGGTCTCCTGCATCAGCGGCGGGGGGAGTGCTTATGCGAGCAACCGTTCTGATTCTGGCATCGGCCTCACTGATCGCTGCGCAACCAGCATTCGCTGCAGCTGTTACTCATGCCACAACTACAGAGTCCACGCTTGATGGGACGAGCTACGCGTCGGGCTCTTTTACACCAGCGGCAAACGACCTGATTGTCGTCACGGTTTATGCATCCGGAACGGCCGTAGCTAACTCGCCGGGCACTATGACGGATTCTCAAGGGCTCGGTTTCACTCGCGTGACGAGCGCGAGCGGCGCCCCGAACTCCGTCTACTTGTTCGTGGCCAATAAGCTCGCGGCTGCTTCGGCGATGACAGTGACGTTTGCCGCCACCGGCGACGATGCAACTGGCTCAATCATTACCGTATGGAGAGTCGCTGGAATGAGCCGGACCGGACAGTCGGCTGTTAAACAGTCCAAAACCTTTGTGAACGGGAACGCGGGCAACTCGCCAACAGTCTCGTTTTCGGCTGACTGCAACACGAATAACCCGACGATAGCGCTTGTGGGCAACCAAGCAAACCCGGCCGGCTTGACGCCTCCGACCTTATGGACTGAACCTGCGGAAGCCGACGTCGGCTACAGCACGCCCATCAGGGGTGCCGAAGCTGTATTCCGCAATACCGGATTCACGGGAACGACCATCAAGTGGGGGTCAGCTTCAGCGACTGTCTGGCATGTTGTCGCAGTCGAACTCGATACCAGTGCCGCCCCCACCCCGACTACCAAGCTAGGCGAACTTTGCCAGAAAATCGATTGCGGGACGGTGTTCTCGTCGTTCCTGAAACCCACCATCGACCAAGTTGTGCCGTTCCTTTCGAACATCACTTCGGACGGGTGGGTGGTAGTCAAGGGATCCGGATTCGGAAACGAGATTGGGGAATTCTTCCTCGTATGGGACTTTCCGCTTCCTTTCACAGTGCCGCTGAAAATTCCAACGGAGCCGGGCAAGGACCACTGGACGCCAACCTATGTCTTTGGTCAGCTTCCTTCAATCACCGGTAGGAAGGATGAGGAAGCTTGCCTCGTGATAAAGACGAAGGCAGGATCGTCGAGTAATTGTTTTTCGGTTAACTTCACGGCGGAGAGGGAACTAAAGCAGCTTCAATCATCAGATGTTGATGTGAACTGTTCCGACGAATCGGATCATGACAGTTGCAACTCGGACTTCGACACCGACTCCGTTCCGTTCTGTAGCGCTCCCTTTCTCGTCGGGGTGGACGCCACGATCACGGGATATCACTGGACCTGTGTTGGTGACAGCGAGGGCACCGACACCTACTCGGCCTCGCTCGAAAATGGCTGGCTGTTTGAGAGCGCCGATTTTGACGACATGATGGGCGCCAACTCGGCAACGATGACCGGCTTCCAATCCGGCACCGCAACCATGAACGTCAAAGTCAATTGGACCAACGAAGATGTCTCCTATGTCCGGTACCGCATGAACATATCTATAAAAGGACCGAAAGGTGTACCGCACAATTGATATTGGAGAATGAGCCACTACTGGGTAGAAAAATGCATTCCCACTATAAGATGCAGCAAATTGCTTACATTCTGTTTGTGTCCGGCGTTCTGACTCTGGGTACGGCTAGTGCGAGTGCCGAAGGCCGGACTAGTTCGCAAGTGGTCAGCGGAAACGGTCTTACGAGACAACAGTTCGAAGCGCTGCCCGACACCGCGCTGATAGATTTCAACGGTCGACGGACGACAAAGGCAAGAATCCGCGCAAAAGAAGCACAGAGTCGCGACGCGGCGGTAAGGGTCCGGGCCCTAGCTCAGCAAAGCCGGGCCGAGTTCAAGCAGCGTCTGACTCGGTATGAGCAGGAGCGGAAAACGCAACTCGGCGTCGGCAGGACAAAGGCGATGGAGGAGTTCGCACGCCTGAGCCAGGCGCAAGCCCGGCAGGTAAAAGCCATCGAGGTGGAGGCGGCGCAGCTCCAGGAACGTTCCAGGCGCGTGTCCCCCGCTGAAAAGGCCCAAATCGAGCAGCGTGCGGACCAACTCCTACAGCAACTCTATAGGCTGGAGGATCGTTAGCAAACTTCCGCCGCTTGGCTGTCGCGGTCCGGCCGGGGCAATCAGTTTCCCCGGCCCGCATCGGCCGCTCCTTCAACGGAGCGCGGTGTTCAGCGGTGCCCCTGTGTTGTTGCCACCGATCGACGCGCTGCCGTCAGAGCCCAGTAATAACGTCGCCTCGAACATCGCCCAGGCCGAAAGAATCCTGCGGCTTCTCAACGCTACGCAGTCCGTGCAGTTCGCTGATCTGGAGCGGCTACGACGGCATGCCAGTATCCGCATCCCCCTGGGCCGCACACTCACGCGGGGCGCCGGTCGCCCAATTGACGGAGGCATGGCTTTGCTCTCCAAAAAGGGGGAGAGTGGTACGTCGCGTTGGAACTCCTTGCCCGGGCTGCGGTGCCCCGCGTGGGAACGAAAGAACCAAAATGAATAACCAGATTGTCACCGTGTTACGCAACGCCTATCGCGCAGTGCCCGCGGTACTCGCCATCGGAATGTTGTCGCCAGCGACGCTGGCTGCGACAGGCGACCTCGATCCCGGATTCGCGGACGTCGGGCGGCTTGTCCTGCCCGATTTTCTCGGTCCGGCGTTCTCCGTCGAAGCGCAGGATGACAACATCATTCTGGCCGGCGGCAAGCTGGTCCCTCAATTCGGTGAGAACAGAGACGCGTTTGGATTCGCGAGGCGCCTGTCGGGCACCGGAGCCATCGACGCGACATTTGCGGCAGCGGGGCTCGACGACCTGATGGTTGCCGACCTTGTCGTGCAACCAGACGGTACGATCGTCGGCGTTGGTAAACGCACCGCCGAAGGTGACGCCCTGCCAGTGGCGTTTCGACTCCAGCGCGATGGCTCGCTGGACGCTGGGTTCGGTGAAGACGGCGTCGTCGAGCTGACGGGGACCACGGATATATGGTCTGTGGCGGTAGATCCGGGCGGCGCCATTGTCATCGCCGCATCATCGAGCCCCGGCGAGACGCCCAGAGCATCCCTCGTGGTCCTGCGACTCCTTCCCACGGGCGACCGGGACGATTCGTTTGGAAGTGCCGGTGCGTTTTACATCTCCGCCGGTGTCGAGGAGTTCTATATCCCGTCGCGCATCCTGAGCGCAGAGGATGGTGGCTACCGGATCGCGCTAAACGAGGAAAGCTTGAGTTTCGACGGATGCCGCGTGCTGGCATTGTCTGCGGGCGGCACCGTGGATTGGAATACCGAGCTCGATGCCAAGAGCACATGCAATTCAATGGTTGAGCTGCCGGACGGGCGGCTGCTGATCGCAGGTTTTGATTTTGATAGTACGGGCCCCCTCGTGGCTCGCTTGCTTGCAAGCGGCGATGTCGATCCAACTTTCGCCGCCGAACTTCCTGCAGGTACCGCGCTGGACGTGGCCACCGATATCGCCGTCGACACCAATACCGGTTCGATCGTCGTCGTATTGGACGACTGTAGCTGTAATACACGAACGCCGGCGCTCGCAGTGGCTCGACTGCAGGCCGACGGGACGCTCGACCAGCTATTCGGCAACGGTGGCGTCACGTGGATCGACCTTCCCGAGCTCGACGGCAATCCGATGCCTGCGGGCCCCGGCGATGTGACGGTGCTGGACAACAGCGACGTGCTCGTTTCAGGGGGTGAGCAAACGGCGTTTGTCGCGCGATTGGTTGGCGGAAGCGGCAACGACAGTCCAGGCGTCCTGGGTGTCACGAATATTCGCGTCGACACGTCCGAGGACGCTCAAGAGGCCATTGTCACCGTCCGACGCATGGGCGGCAAGGCCGGCAACGTGAGCGCTGCCTATGATGCGCACGCGATCTCGGGCGACGAGTTCCACGCGGTCGAAGGGGAGGATTTCACGGCGGTGTCGGGCAGGTTGGATTGGCCGGACGGCGACAGCGCTGACAAGCAGATCGTCGTCCCGATCGCACCGGATGCGGGATCGCCGGAGGAAACCGAGCAATTTGCCGTGGAGCTCAGCGACGTCCAGGGCGGCGCCGGAGCCGGCACGCGCGAAACGACGGTGTCCATTGAATCTGACGCACCGCCGGCCGGCATGTTCTCGATCTACGAATCCGAGATCCACGTGGGCGAGTCCAGATACGCGCAGGTGACGATCCGTCGCAATTACTACTATGACGGCGCGGTTTCAGTCACGGCGACGCTGTCGTCGGGCACGGCCACCCTCGGGGAGGATTTCAGAGGTGAGACGGTGACGCTTTCCTGGGCCGACGGCTCCTACGGCTCAGAATTCGTCTACATACGTATATTCAAGGACACCATCGACGAGCCGCAGGAGCAATTCACGCTGCAGCTTTCCGACGCAACGGGTGGAGCTGTCATCGGGCCAAGGTCCACCGCCACGATTTTTATCGCCGACAATGATGAACCCGCGCCACCCCCGCCGCCGCCACCGGGCGAAGGCGGGGGAGGTGGTCCCGTGGGACTTGTCTCGCTACTGCTGCTTGTCTCCGTTCTGCGACGAGCCTATTGAGGCATGGGTGGTTCGGTTCTGTTTTGCTAAGGAAGACCGAACGCTGGAGGCTGCGGCGGCGAGACTTCGCGCCGTTTGAGCGGTCCTAACAGGGAAGTTCGACATGGAAAGCACCACATGATGCGCCGCAGCCTTGTGCCGCTCGCCGTATCCCTGGCGATCGTCGGATGCGGTGGCGGAGGGGGAATCCCGCTGCCGACCCCCCCCCCCCCCCCCCCCCCCCCTTGCCACAGCGGCCTCGAGACCCCGCGTGCGTTCGCGAACCTGTCTTTCTCATCCCCGACCGCGATGCTCCAGGCGCCGAACGACACTTCGAGGTGGTTCGTGGTCGAGCAGGGTGGCGTCGTCCGGACCTTCCAGAACGACCCGGACGCAACCGCGTCCACCGAATTCGTCGATATCAGCTCGCGCGTGCATATGGAAGGCGAGGCGGGGCTTCTTGGCATGGCGTTCCATCCTTCGTTCACGACGAACGGACTCGTCTATCTGAACTTCACGGAACAGGTCGGCGGTGAGCTTCGTTCGGTCACCGCGGAGTTCGAGAGCATGGACGGCGGCCAGACGCTCGATCCGGCGACCGAGCGAGACCTGCTCACGGTCGAGAAGCCCGCTGCGAACAACAACGGCGGAAATCTGGCATTCGGCCCCGACGGCCTCCTGTATCTCGGCCTCGGCGACGGCGGGAACTCCGATACTGCGCAGGACACCCACCGCCTCCTCGGAAAGTTGCTTCGCATCGACGTCAACTCGCGGCCCTTCGGCGCGCCCTACGCCATACCGTCGGACAACCCGTTCGTCGGGGCGCCGCTCTGCAATTTCGGCGGGACAGGCGTGCTGGATTGTCCCGAGATTTATGCAATCGGTTTCCGCAACCCCTGGCGCTGGAGTTTCGACAGCCTGTCCGGTGACCTTTGGGTGGGCGATGTGGGGCAGGCGAACTGGGAGGAGATCGACCTCGTGAGCCGCGGCGGCAACTACGGGTGGAACGTGCGCGAAGGCGCCCATTGCTTTCCGCCCCCGACGGGTTGTACCACCGAGGGCCTCACGGACCCGGTCGCCGAATACGGCCACGACGTCGGATTCTCGATTACGGGCGGCTATGTGTACCGCGGCGCACAACAGACCCAGGTCGCGGGCAACTACGTGTTCGGCGATTTCGGCGGGATGATCGCCTGGCTGGAACCCGACACGATGGGCGCGTTCGCGGTCCGCGAGCTGGTGGCAGAGGGCTGCACGCCGCCGGGCGCGGACGGGTCGCTCGCCCCTTCCGCCTTCGTGCAGGACCTCGACGGCGAGCTGTTTCTGCTCGACTACGGGACCGGGCAGGTCCGCTCCCTCGAGTTCACGGAATAGACCACTCTCAAGCGGCAGACGCCGTGACTCGCCGCATCTTCCGGCAAGGGAAGTGCGGGAACGTCTTACAGCAATCGGCCCGCTGCGTAGCTAGGGTCGTGGGGGCATCACCCGGGACTGCGGGACCGACTGCAGCATTGCTGACGGGAGTGGCGATGTTACGAAGGTTCTGGCCGACATTGGCGATTCTTCTCGTGGTGTCCGGTTGCGGTGGCGGCGGGAACCTGCCGATTCCGGACGCCGGATCCGCCGGCCCCCCGGAACCACCCCCGGAACCGCCCCCGGAACCGCCCCCGGAGGAGATGTCTCCGGGCGGCGTGTGGCAGGGCACGTCGTCGCTCGGATTCGCAGTCGTGGGGCTCGTGAGCGAGTCCGGCCAGTTTCACTTCATTCAGGGCGATGGCGCGCAGCTCGTGGGGAGGCTGTCGACGACCGGCGACGAGTTGTCAGCAAACTTCGTCGGCTATGTCCCCTTTGGCGAAAAGTTCGACGACGGCTCGACGACCGGCGTTGGCACGCTGTCCGGAAACCTGGATGAACGCAGCGACATTTCCGCGGACATTGATTTCACGACCTCGCGCGGGGACGCGACCCAATCGACGATGGCACTTTCGTACGATTCGATTTACGAGCGAGGAGCGTCACTAGAATCTGTCGCCGGCAATTACCTGAATACCGAGAGGAACGTCGTCATCAACGTGAACAACGACGGCGAATTGTTTTCCCAGGACCCTGAGAGTCATTGCATCATCAACGGGACGGTGTCGGTTGTCGATCCCGCATTCAACCTGTACCGCGTGGAGTACACGTTCTCGAATTGCAAGGGCCATCACCAGGAAGTCTTGAATGGCAAGTTAGCCGAGGGGCTCGCCACTCTCGACGACACCGAATCCCCTGAGGCGTTGATCATGGGTGTCGAGGTCGCCGCGGCGGGTTATGCCTTCGCGGGCGTGTTCCCGCGGAGCTAGCCGGCATGCGGCTCCATCAGAACGCGCTCAGCTCAATCGTAAGGTCATAGCCGTTCACTGCTGCAATGCGCAGCAAGACGGGCTTTGCCCGCGAGACGTTGACCGAGATCTGGTCTGCTCCACCAATGCAGTCAGCCGCGCTGACGCCGACAAGGTGCTGGCCTTCCTCGAGAAAGAGCCTGATTTGTTCGCGCGGGCGCAAATCGGCAACGAGGGTGCCGTCAACGTGGAGATGCGCCGTACAGGCGAGTACTGCCAAGCCCTTATCGCGGGTCACGACGACGAGGGCGAAGCCTTCCTGTGCATGGGTGTACTCAGGGGCGCGAATCCGGCTGGCCGGAATCGGCTTCGCGGACGAGCTTGGCACCGGCGATGAGATGCAGCCGACGACCAGAGTCGCGACGCTGACGAGCCAATAGAGTCTCATGAAGCAAGAATATCGGCAGCAGTTGAGGCACCGCAACATGGTGCTCGCGGCCGCAACCGTTGTTTCTAAAATGCCGGTTGACGGGGTACATTTCCCGCATGGGGGGCCGCGCGAAACTGCTCGAGCGCCTGCATTCTGCCGAAAGGCGGGTTGCGCTGAGCAATTGCCAGGTCGATCAGAAGTGCGGGAACCTTATGCGTAAGCTCCTATGCATCGTCCTCTCCGTTACGGCTACGTCAGCTATTGCTGGCCCCATCAAAGGAGCCGGCGCGACGAACTGCGGCAAGTGGATCGAGGACCGTCAGAACGAAACTTACTACCCGCAGCTGAATTGGATCCTGGGTTTTATCAGCTCTTATAACTACTACGTCTACGTAGGCAAACACGAGAATGGCGTGTTCGGCAGTGCGGATTTTGTATTCGTTTCAGCTTGGATGGATAACTACTGCCAGAAGAATCCTGGGGAAACTATCTTTGCGGGAGCTTTGAAGCTGATGCAGGAGCTGCGCAGCCATGCTGGCTAGGCTGTTCAAAAAGCTGATGATGAACTAAGAACGGTGTGGCCGAGATTCGCCGCCTCACCCAGCCGGCCGGATCGGCCTAGGTGGAAGTGTGCCGGGAAGCTGACGATGCACGCCCACTTCGGCGGCGGCAACGGCCCTTGCTTCAACGACTTCGAATTCGCTCGGCAGGCGTCTGCGAATGAAGTTCAGGACGCAGGTTTCCGCATACTCCGCATCGTCGGCGGTGACAGTCAGCGTCGTTTCGAGTCGTCTGCCGCCGATTTTCCCGGTGGCCACTCCGCCAATCTCCGCAACAGCGAGCAGCATTCGCTTGGTCAGGAGTCGGCGGCTCCGCAGCTTGATGTCGACGAAATATTCCATGTATCCCCTCCCTGGGCCCGCCATTTAGTGATTGTTGAGAGCTTGCGCCCCCACCTGGCTCTCCCCAGAGCCAGACTCAACAGGCCGGACATGGTGGTACAGACGACCAAATACACCGACGGCGTACGAAAGTTGGTGTCTATCGAGGGAGGCGCGGCACCGCTGGCTAGCAGCGCGGCCATGCTATTGGGTCCAAGCGATTGATATTATTGGCTAAAGGTCAAACGTCCCAAGGAAATGTCCAAAAAATGTCGATCGTGGAGAGGCCGGTTCGACAAATTAGCGAATCGCACGATTAGAGCCTTTCCAATCAACGGAGGACGCAGGATGAAAGTCATGGTTTTCGTGAAGGCCACGCCGAACAGCGAAGCGGAAACGCTGTTCAAGGAACCCGAAAAGATGGCGAAGCTGTTCGAGGAGATGGGCAGGTACAACGAGGAACTCGTCAAGGCCGGCATCATGAAGGGCGGCGACGGCTTGAAGCCCAGCAAGTACGGCAAGCGCATTCGCTTCAGCGGTAAGAAGCGGTCGGTCATCGACGGCCCGTTCGCCGAGACCAAGGAGCTCGTCGCCGGCTTCTGGATCTGGGAGGTGAAGTCGATGGAAGAGGCGGTCGAGTGGGCGAAGAAGTGCCCGAACCCGATGCCTGGCGAGGAATCGGATCTCGAGATCCGTCCGTACTACGAGGCGGCGGATTTCGGGGAGGGCTTCACGCCCGAAGAGCAGGCGCGCGAGGCTGACCTGCGCAAGCGCATCGGCGACAGTGACTGATTGCTGACACGGGACCCCAAGGATCTATTTCTTCTCGAGGAGGGCGGTTGCTTCCTTGCAGACTGCCGGAAGAAGACGTTCCGCGACCTTCGCCAGAAGCCAGGGCAATGTCACTTCGATGCGTATCGCCTCTTCCAGCACTTCGATGCTCGACGCTGCGGTTTGTCCGAGCGCGCGCATGCGAAAGCGCAAGGTGTCCCCTTCCCAGGTCTCCTGCTCGATGGCGACCAGTCCGAGGTTGCCGTTCGCACGAGCAATTCCCTCCTTGAGACGGCGAACCGCTTCGACCTTCCCGAGACGATGGCTGACGGTGGCTGTGACGGTATTGCTCATCGAATCGTATTGTGCCGCAAAACTCGGTGATTTCCTGACATCGACCCCCCGAACCTTCTCACGTCGCTTCTCGCGGACATCGCCGCAGTGGTGAACATTCCTGCGACCGCTAAATTAGATGCAGCCCCGGCACGGAGCGCCGTGATGCATGGATTCCGTCGGACAAGGAGGGCCTGAGCGGAAAGCGAGTTGGAGGAGACCATGGGAATGTTCGATAAGTTGCTCGGGTTGAGGCTGGTCGAGGACCTGGCTAAATCGCCGAACTGGGAGTCAACCTGGTGGGCCGACACGGTCTTTCGGGGACTACAGGAAGCCGATTCAGATCTTGGGAATTCGAATCCGGCTGATCATGAGCGAGCCGGACAGCAGGAACAACAGCACCAGGGGATGCAAAGCATAGCCCGCGATATACACGACACCGAACCAGAGGTCTGATCCGATCGCATGCTGCGACGCGGCAAGCGCCAGCAGGCATACCAACAGGATGGAGGTGGGTATTGGCGTGCCTTCGAAATACTTCACTTTGCCCGAACCTTCGGAAAGCTTCTCCGCGGTGACGTTGTAGCGCGCGAGCCTCGACACCCCGCAGGCGACGAAGAACACGAGAACCAATCGGTCGTACAGGCCCTGCATGCCGCACGCGTACGCAAGGGCTGCGGGTGCAACGCCGAAGGAGATGACGTCTGCCAGCGAGTCGAGCTCGCGTCCCATGGCTGAGGATGTCTGCCGCCAGCGGGCGATGCGGCCGTCGAGAACGTCGAAGACCAGTCCAGCAAAAATGAGGAGGCCGGCGATGTAGATGCGCTCGACGTGGCCGGTCTGCAGGTAGGTCATGCCGGAGAACAGCGCGCCGGTGCCGCAGATCGCATTGCCGAGGGTGAACCAGTCCGCAAAGTGAAATTCGCGGATCATCGAGAAGCGTTTGCGGCGATCGTCCGTCATCCGGGTAGTATGAACGTTCGCATATGACATTGTCGGAGGCCAGACCGATACTCCGGAGGAGGAACCGGCATTGAATGGGACCCAGGTACTCGAAGAGTATGCGCGGGAGGCGCCGGACCTGGTCGAATCGTTCGAGCGGATTTGTGCAGCCGACGTATACGCGAATGTCGCGCACCTGCTGCCGATGCAGCCTTCACGCATCGTGGATGTCGGCGCAGGCACGGGGCGGGACGCCGCCTGGTTCGTCCAACTGGGCCATTCGGTGCTCGCCGTCGAGCCGACAGACCATCTGCGTGCCGCCGGCATGGAATTACATCCTTCACCGCGCATTACCTGGATCAGCGATACGCTGCCGGACCTGAAGCGCACGCTCGAGCGCGGTGAAGTATTCGATTGCGTGGTCCTTTGCGCCGTATGGCAACACCTGAGCTCCGACGAGCGCGCCCGCGCGATGCCCAATCTCGCGCGCCTCATGGGGAACGACAGCCGCTTTTTCATGATCCTGAGGCACGAACCACCGGACGCGAAGGGCAGGCGCAACGACACGCAGCGCGAAGATGCGGAAACCATGGCGCGCGAGTCGGGGCTTGATCTCGTTTTCGCGTGTGAGGGCAAGCCGGTTCATCCGGACAGCCGCGCGAGTGGTGTCACCCTGACGTGGCTCGTCTTTGCAGTGCCGAAGGCGTCGTGAACCGATGCGCAACTAAAGCGCGGTCATGGGGTTATCTACTGGATAACAACCTGCTGCTCCCCCTGTCCGTTTACGGGAACCGAGAATGACGCCGTAAAGTTGGCGGTAAAAACCGTCAGCGTCGAAGAGAAGCTGCCTGCTCTCGTAGGCTTGAACGTCACGGCGATGCTGCAACGGCCTTGTGGCTGGATGGTGACACCCTGACAGCCGTTGTCTACTTGGAACTGGCCGCCGTTGCCACCCAGGAATGTCGCGTTGATATTCGTCGCGACCGCATTGCCAACATTGGTAAGCGTCAGAGTCTGCACACTTTGGTCGTTGGCTTGCACGGTTCCGAACGCGAGTGACTGGGGCTCAATCGCGAAAGCGGGTACTGGCGCCGGTTCCCAATACAGGCTGATTTCAGCCGAATGTCCTGCCGAGTGGTTGACGACCATCCCGGCGGTGTGACGCGGGCTGCTGGAGACGCTATGCGACACCGTAATGGCGCATTGGCCTCCGCTGTCTAGCGGCTGAGCTCGGCACGCGTTCGCGTCAGCGCGAAACCGATTTTCGTCCGGTCCTGTGATATCTGCCCCGTAAACCCGCACCTGTATTTCGCCCGAGTTGCGGACGATGACACGCTGTCTGGACGGATTCGGCTCGCGGAAATCAAGCTGGGTCGGAGTAACGTCTACTGCTGCACTGAGGCCCCTGCCGTGCAGCTCGATTGTGGCGAGGATTGAATCGTCGACAGGACGTCCGTCATTCGTAGTCTCCCGGATATTGATCGCTGCATCATGCGGTCCGCCCGACTGTGGACGAAAGCGAACGTCAAGCATGCAGTCTTCCCCAAAGTAAAAGCTGCCGCTTCCGCCATCACATCCGCTCACCAGAAAGTGAGTACCCTCGTTACCGCTTAGCACGTAGCCTGCCGAGAAGCGCGCCGGTCCGGGGTTCAGCAGCCTTATTCTTTCCGGCTCACTTGTGCTGCCGATCTGTCGCGCTGCAAAATCGACGATCGTTCGATTGACACGGATTTCCGGGCGAACGTCCGGCGGCTCGTCGACTTCAGGGTCGGGGGGCGGCCTCGTGACTTGCGGTTCGGCTGGCACCGCCGGAACCGGCACCGGATCGCTTGGCCGATCCGCGGGTGGTCCACCGGGCTTCGGCACGCCCACTCCCGTCACATCAACTTGCGCCAGCACGCCCCCGTCCTCATCCGTGACAGTCATCCGTGTCGCCTGATTGCCGACTGTATGCGGCGTGAACTGGATGGCGACGTAACAGGTCGCTTGCGGTACGAGGGTGGCGCAGTCTGTTTCGGACTTGAAGTCCGTTGAATTTTCAGAATCGACCGAAACGCGCGTCCTGAGACTA
>Ga0307415_100000754_pt1 | contig 14578 bp, 15 predicted proteins | sample DK1Cmetagenome_FD_204524 | JGI IMG/M metagenome (GOLD analysis project Ga0307415, IMG submission 204524) | Maize rhizosphere microbial communities from greenhouse at UC Davis, California, United States - DK15-C-2 | ecosystem: Host-associated > Plants > Roots > Rhizosphere > Soil | place: USA...
CCGGCGTCGTTGCCGACCAGCCCGGCCAGCCCCAGCCGCCCGGCCAGGGCGTGCACGAACGGCCGGAAGCCGACCCCCTGCACGATCCCCTCGACCCGCACCCGGGTCCGCGTGAGCGTCATCGTCCCAGCAGCTTACGATGACCGGAGATGGTTGATTCGGCGCTGCTTGAGGAGACCCGGGCCCGGGTCCTCGACTGGTTCTCGGAGGCGGGCCGCGACCTGCCCTGGCGGGCCACCCGCGACCCCTACCGGGTGCTGGTGGCCGAGGTGCTGGCCCAGCAGACCCAGGCGGAGCGGGCGGCGGCGGCCTGGCCGCGGTTCCTGGAGCGGTTCCCGGACGTGGACGCCCTGGCCGGCGCCGCCCCGGCCGAGGTGCTGCGGGCCTGGCAGGGGCTCGGCTACAACCGGCGGGCCCTGGCCCTGCGCCGGACCGCCCAGGCGGTGGTGGAGCGCGGCGGCTGGCCGGACACGGTCGAGGAGCTGGCCGCCCTCCCCGGGGTCGGGCCCTACACGGCCCGGGCGGTGGCCTGCTTCGCCCTCGGCCTGCGGGTCGCCCCCGTCGACACCAACGTCGCCCGGGTCCTGGCCAGGTCCCTCACCGGCATCGACCCCTCCCAGCTCACCCCGGCCGCCCGCCAGCGCCTGGCCGACCAGGCCCTGGCCCAGGATGCCTGGGCCTGGTCGTCGGCGCTGATGGACGTGGGCGCTCTCCACTGCCGGCCCAGGCCCCGCTGCGGCGGCTGCCCGCTGGAGCTGACCTGCCGCTGGCGGGCCCTCGGCCCGGCCGCGCCGCCGCCCCGGCCCACGGGGCAGGCGCCGTTCGCCACCTCCGACCGGCGCTGGCGCGGCGCGGTGGTCCGGGCCCTGGCCGGCGCCCCCGACGGATTGGACCGGGCCGCCCTGGCCGAGGCCGTCCAGGCCGGGGCCGCCGACCGGCCCGCCGGCTGGTTCGACGGCCTCCTGGCCCGCCTCGAGTCCGAGGGCATGGTCGCCGCCGGCCCCGACGGCCGCCTGCGCCTGCCCGGCTAAGCCGGGTTGGGGAGCAGGGCGGCGGCCAGGCTGGCCGCGAACCACCGCTCGAACTCGTCCAGGGACCAGCCGCGCTCCAGCTCGCCTCCCGGGCCGCTCCTTCGCCGCCTCCCAGACCCACTGGTTCCGCCTGGCCGACGGCCGCATCGTCTGGCACGCGGCCAACCGCGACGACCTCGGCCAGGCCCGGCAGCTCGGCTGGGTCCCGCCCAGCCCGGCCTTCCTGGTCCGCTCGGCCCTGGCCAGGCGGCGGCTGCGCCGCGCCGCCGCCTGAGCGCTCCGCCCGCGTAAGCTGGGTGGGAGGGAAGGAGCGCAGATGGCTGAGAGCAAGGCGGCCTGGGACCAGGTCGGCGAGGAGTTCCGAGAGCTCGGGCGCCAGATCAAGCAGCACTACGAGCAGCAGCCCCGGCCGGCGGGCGAGACAGGCCCGACAGGCTCGGCGGGCCCGGACGGGCGGCAGGGCCAGGGGAGCGCCGAGGCGCCCCGGGACCAGGGGGCCGCGCCGGCCGCCGACCGGCGCAAGGTCGACGACGCCCTCCAGAAGCTGACCGAGTCGCTGGAGCAGGCGTTCAGCGCCCTCGGCGACGCCATCCGCGACCCGCAGTTCGGGGACCAGACCAAGAAGGCCGCCGGGTCGCTGAGCGACGCCCTCACCGCCACCTTCGCCGAGGCCAGCGAGCGCTTCAGGAAGAAGTAGGCGCCGAGGTGTCGACGGTGCCGCCGGTGCGCCAGTAGACCTTGACCGAGCGCGACCCGGACGGCGCCGGCTCGTCGGCGCGGTCGAGGAAGCCGTCGTCGACCAGGTAGCGCCGGAGCATGGCGTAGTCGGGGTGGTAGCGCCCCAGCAGCTCGTTGACCTCCGGCTCGGGGTAGCGCCGCCCCGGCTCGAACAGCCCGGCCAGGTGGTCGAGCACGACCCGGCGCTTGCCGTGGGCGGCCGGCATGGCCAGCAGCCGCCCGTTGTGCACGAACCGCCGCAGCACCTCCGCCTCCGGCCCGACCGGCGCTCGCCGGTCGGAGTCTGTCGAATGTCGGCCGAAGGCCGACTCCGAGCCGTCGGTGTCCGGCGGGATCGCCGCCGTCCGCAGGACGTCCGCGCGGACCCGGTACCCCTTGCCGGCCCCGCCCTCCAGCAGGCCGCCGGCCATCAGCCGGCTGAGCGCCCTGCCCGCCGCCTTCGGCTCCAGCCCGGCCCGCTCCGCCACCTGGGCCAGGGTCTCGGCCCCGAGGGCCACCGCGGCCAGGGCCTTGAGCCGGTCCGGCTCGGCCAGCAGGGCCAGCAGCTCCCGTGGGCCGGGTGGGACATCCATGTCCCCATTGTGGACGACATTCGATTGTCGTCGTCGCGTGTTAGCCTTTGGCCTGGTGAGGGCGCCTGTCAGGGCGCCCTGCCGGCGGGCATCGGGCGCGCCGGTCCGGGCCTCGGCCCGGCGCGACGGTGGGGGCGCTTGCGAACGTGGCCAGAACTGTCCGGACCGCCTATGCCTGCACCGAGTGCGGGGCCGCCAGCCCGCGCTGGGTGGGGCGCTGCCCGGCTTGTGGATCCTGGAACAGCCTGGTCGAGGAGGTGCTGGAGCGGACCGCCCCGGCCCGGGCCTCCGGCCCGGTCACCCCGCCGGTCCCGATCACCGAGGTCGCCGCCCAGACCGACGCCCACCGGCCCACCGGCGTCGAGGAGCTCGACCGGGTCCTCGGCGGCGGCCTGGTCCCCGGCTCGGTGGTGCTGCTGGCCGGCGAGCCCGGCATCGGCAAGTCGACCCTGCTGCTGGGCGTCCTGGCCGGCCTGGCGGCCGACGGCCCGGTGCTGTACGTCTGCGCCGAGGAGTCCCGCGAGCAGGTCCGGCTGCGCGCCGAGCGCCTGGGGGCCCTGCACCCGCAGCTGCTGCTGGCCGCCGAGACCGACCTCGGGGCCGTCCGCGCCCTGGTCGAGCAGGTGCGGCCGACCGTCGTCGTGGTCGACTCGGTCCAGACCGTGGCCGACCCCGAGCTGGCTGGCGCCCCCGGCGGGGTCGGCCAGGTCCGCGAGGTCGCGGCCCAGCTGGTGCGCCTGGCCAAGGAGCGCTCCATCGCCACCTTCCTGGTCGGCCAGATCACCAAGGAGGGCGCCGTCGCCGGCCCCAAGACCCTCGAGCACCTGGTCGATGTGGTCCTCAACTTCGAGGGCGATCAGCACCACGCCCTGCGCCTGGTCCGCTGCGCCAAGAACCGCTTCGGCCCCGCCTACGAGGTCGGCTGCTTCGAGATGACCGAGGCCGGCCTGGAGCCGCTGGCCGACCCCTCGCGGCTGTTCCTGTCGGCCCGGACGGCCGGGGTGCCCGGGGTCGCCTGCACGGTCAGCCTGGAGGGCCGGCGCCCGCTCGTCACCGAGGTCCAGGCCCTGGTCGTGCCCACCGGGGTGGCCGTGCCCCGGCGCACCGCCCAGGGGCTGGACGCCGCCCGCCTGGCCATCCTGGTCGCCGTGCTCGACCGCCGGGCCCGCATCAGCCTGGCCGGCAACGACGTGTTCGCGGCCACCGCCGGCGGGGTGCGCATCACCGAGCCCGCCGCCGACCTGGCCGTCTGCCTGGCCCTGGCCTCGGCCGCCCGCGACCGGCAGGTCCCGCCCGACCTGATCGCCTTCGGCGAGATCGGCCTGGGCGGCGAGATCCGCCCGGTGCCGCAGCTCCCGCGGCGCCTGGCCGAGGCCGCCCGGCTCGGCTTCCGCCGCGCCCTCGTCCCCGCCACCGGCCTCCCCGACCGGGCCGGCGCCGGCGTCGAGATCGAGCTGGACCCGGTCGGCTCGGTCGCCGAGTCCCTGTCGGTCCTGGCCACCGCCCCGCCCGGGGCCCCGCGCCCGCCGAGGCTGGGGGTGGTGCCCCGATGAGCCTCGACGACCGCCACCTCGAGGTGCTCCGCCAGGTCGCCCCCGGGACCGCCCTGCGGCCCGGGCTGGAGCGCATCTTGAGAGCCAACACCGGGGCCCTGATCGTGCTCGGCTCCCCGCCGGCCGTGGAGGCGCTGTTCACCGGCGGGTTCCAGATCGACGTGCCGTTCACCGCCCAGCGCCTCTCCGAGCTGGCCAAGATGGACGGCGCCCTGGTCCTGGACGAGACGGCCACCCGCATCCTCTGGGCCAACGTCCACCTGATGCCCGACCCGGCCATCCCCACGGTCGAGACCGGCACCCGCCACCGCACCGCCGAGCGGGTGGCCCGGCAGGCCGGGGTGCCGGTGATCTCGGTGTCCCACTCGATGCGCACCATCACCCTGTACGTCGAGGACTGGCGCCACGTCCTGGAGGACGTCGGCTCGGTGCTGTCCCGGGCCAACCAGGCGATCGCCACCCTGGCCCACCACCGGGCCCGCTTCGACGAGGCCAGCGCCGCCCTCGACGCCCTCGAGCTGCACGGCCAGGCCACCCTCAGGGACGTCCTGACCCTGCTCGGCCGGGCCGAGCTGGTGCGCAGGGTGGCCGGCGAGCTCCAGCAGTATGTGGCCGAGCTGGGCGGGGAGGGCCGCCTGCTCCGGCTCCAGCTGGAGGAGCAGAGCGCCGGCGTGGACGAGGAGGAGCGCCTGGCCGTCCGCGACCACCTGCGCCCGCGCCCCGGCTGGGAGGTGGCCGAGGTGCTGGCCGAGCTGGGCCGCCTGACCCCGGAGGAGCTGTCGGACACGGCCGCCGTGGCCAAGGCGATCGATCTCACCGGCGAGCCCGAGGCGCTGGACGCGCCCCAGGTCCCGCGCGGCTACCGCCTGCTGGCCAGGGTGCCCCAGCTGCCACCGTCGGTGGTCGGGCGGGTGGTGGAGCGCTTCGGATCGCTGAAGGTCATCCTGGCCGTGGGGACCGAGGACCTGGAGGAGGTCGAGGGTGTCGGCGCCGGCCGGGCGCGCCTGCTCCGGGAGGGCCTGAGGCGCCTCGCCGACGGCGCCCGACCCGATGGCGACGAGTGAGTCCACCTACGTCAAACAGGCCATCTACCTGCGACTTCGTTTGTGCGCAATCCCGCGGAAATGTTATCCTGGTTTGTGTTCAGTTCGAGGGAAGGGGTTTGCGCGTATGTTCAAGGTCGGCGACAGCGTCATCTATCCACAGCATGGGGCCGCTGTGATCGAGGGTCTCCAGGATCGTGAGGTAGGCGGCGAGACCAGGGAGTACCTGGTCCTCAAGCTGACGTATGGCGACCTCACCCTCATGGTGCCCCGGGACAACTGCCAGGAGGTCGGGATCCGCGAGGTCTGCAGCTCCGACGACGTCGAGGGCGTCTTCGAGATTCTGCGCACTGGCGAGTCCTCGACCCAGGGCAACTGGAGCCGGCGCTTCAAGGGCAACATCGAGCGCCTCCAGTCCGGGGACATCTTCCAGGTCGCCGAGGTCGTCCGCGACCTCACCGTCCGCGACCGCGAGAAGGGCCTGTCCGCCGGGGAGAAGCGCATGCTGCAGCGCTCCCGCCAGATCCTCGTCTCCGAGCTGGTGCTCGCCTGCCACTGCGACGAGGGCAAAGCCATCCTGATGGTCGACGAGGCGCTCGAGTCGTAGCTCACCCGCATCCTTCCTCCACGCCCACCGCCCCGCCGGCGGTGGGCGTGGTCGTGCCCGCGGCCGGCGGCGCCGACGCGCTGACCGAGCTGGCCGGGCGGGCCCTGCTGGCCCACGCCGTGGCCGCCATGGAGGCCAACCGCTGCACCACCGCGGTGGTGGTGGTCGGCCACCCGGACGCGCTCGAGGCCACCGCCAAGCTGCTCGCCGAGGAGGGCTTCGCCAAGCTGACGGCGGTGGTCGCCGGCGGGCCGACCCGCCAGGCCAGCGTGGCCGCCGGCCTCCGGGCCCTGCCGCCAGGCCTCGGCTACGTCGCCGTCCACGACGCCGCCCGGCCCCTGGCCGGCCCCGGCGCCGTCGACCGGATGGTCGAGCTGCTGCTGGAGACGGGGGCGGTCGGGGTCGTCCCGGGGATCCCGGTGGTCGACACCATCCGCCGGGTCGACCTCGCCCAGCGCTCCACCGGCCTCGTCGACCGCGACCAGCTGCGGGCCATGCAGACGCCCCAGCTGTTCGCCCGCGAGGTGCTGGAGCGGGCCCACCGGCTGGCCCTGCGCGACGGGGTCGAGGCCGTCGACGAGGCCGCCCTGGTCGAGCTGGCCGGCCACGCGGTCCAGGTCGTGCCCGGCGATCCCGAGAACCTCAAGGTGATCACGCCACTGGACCTGGCCCTGGCCGAGACCCTGCTGGCCCGCCGCCACCCGGTCCCCAGGGGCCCGGACGGCCCCGACGGCCCCGGGGAGACGCCCCGGTGACCCTGCCGCCGCTGCGGGTCGGGCAGGGCGTCGACGCCCACCCGCTGGTGTCCGGGCGGCCGCTGGTCCTCGGCGGGGTCCGGGTCCCGTTCGAGCTCGGCCTGGACGGCCACTCCGACGCCGACGTGATCGCCCACGCGGCCTGCGACGCCGTGCTGGGCGCGGCCGGCCTGCCCGACCTGGGCCAGCACTTCCCGTCGGCCGACCCCCGCTGGGAGGGCGCCTCCAGCATCGAGCTCTGCCAAGCGGTGGCCGGGCTGGTCGCGGCCAGCGGCTGGTCGCCGGTCAACCTGGACGTGGCCGTGCTCTGCGACCGGCCCCGCCTCGGCCACCTGACCGGCGAGATGGCGGCCAACCTGGCCGCCGCCCTCGGCCTGGCGCCCGAGCGGGTCCGGGTCACCGCCAAGGCCACCGACGGCCTCGGCTTCTGCGGGCGGGGCGAGGGGATCGCCGCCACCGCGGTCTGCCTGGCCGCTGAGCAGGCGGTTCGCGAGTAGGCGCGGGTAGGATAGGCGTTCGTTCCCCGATCCTGACCTGGAGCCGAGCCGACCGTGGGCCTGCAGCTGCACAACACCCTCACCAAGCGCAAGGAGCCGTTCGTCCCCCGGGACGAGGGTCGGGTCGGCATCTACCTGTGCGGCCCCACCGTCTACGGCGAGCCCCACATCGGCAACCTGCGGCCGGTGGTGGTGTTCGACGTGCTCCGCCGCCACCTGGTCGCCTCCGGGTACGAGGTCCTGCTGGTCCGCAACTACACCGACGTCGACGACAAGATCATCCATGCCGCCGGCCACGACCCGCTGCGCGCCTTCACCGTGGCCGAGCGCTGGACCAGGGTCTACGACGAGATCACGGCCGCCCTGGGCGTGCTCCCACCCGACATCGCCCCCCGGGCCAGCGGCCACGTCCCGGAGATGCTGGAGCTGACCGCCCGGCTGGTCGACGCCGGGCTCGCCTACCAGGCCGGCGGCGACGTCTACTTCAGCGTCGGCAAGTGGCCCGAGTACGGCAAGCTGTCCGGCCGCGACCTGGCCGAGCTCCAGGCCGGGGCCCGGGTCGAGGTCAACCCCGACAAGCGCGACCCGCTCGACTTCGCCCTCTGGAAGGGCGCCAAGCCCGGCGAGCCCACCTGGGACTCGCCCTGGGGCCCGGGCCGCCCCGGCTGGCACATCGAGTGCTCGGCCATGGCCGGCAAGTACCTGGGTCCCGCCTTCGACATCCACGGCGGCGGCGAGGACCTCATCTTCCCCCACCACGAGAACGAGATCGCCCAGTCCGAGAGCGCCACCGGCGAGCCGTTCGCCCGCTACTGGCTCCACAACGCCTTCCTCGAGCTCAAGGGCGAGAAGATGGCCAAGTCCGTCGGCAACGTGGTCAGCCCCCACGAGCTCCTCCGCCGCCACCGCGGCGTGGTCCTCCGCTACGCCCTGCTGGGCGCTCACTACCGCAGCCCGCTGGAGTTCTCCGAGGAGGTCCTCTCCGACGCCGCCGCCAGCTACGACCGCCTGGCCACGTTCGCCACCAACGCCGCCCGTGTCCTCGGCGGCGGCGCGGAGCCCGCGTCGGTGCCGGCACCGGCCGACCCGGGCGGCTGGCGGGCCCGCTTCCAGGCCGCCCTCGACGACGACCTGAACGTCCCCGCCGCCCTGGCCACGCTGTTCGACCTGGTCGCCGAGGCCAACCCGCTGATCGCCAAGCTGGAGCGGGGCGACGCGAGCGTGGCCGGCGAGCTGCGGGACCGCTTCGCGACGTTCCTGGACCTGGCCGGCCGCCTCGGCTTCACCCCCCTCGACGACCTGCCCGACCCGGCCGCCTTCCGCCCCCTGCTCGACCTCCTCCTCGACCTCCGGGAGCGGGCGCGCGCGGCCCGCGACTTCGCCGCCGCCGACGCCATCCGCGACCGCCTCGCCGACGCCGGCATCCGGGTCGAGGACCGCCCCGGCGGCCCCCGATGGCACCTGATCCCCTAGGCGCCGGCCGCCAGCGAGGTCGCCCCGGCCCGGGCCGCCGGGGGCGCGACGGCGGGTCGCGCTCGGCCTCGGCCCGCCGGGAAGGCGGGGGTGGGGGAGAGGTCCGCCGGCCCCAGGCCCCCTCGGAGAAGCGCCGCGGCGCCTCGGGCGCCCGCCGGGCCAAGCAGTCCCGCCGCCGCGACCAGCTGGAGGCGGCCCGGGAGGCCGTCCGCCCCGGCGAGGGCCGGGTGCTGATCGAGGGCCGCCGCCCGGTCGTCGAGGCCCTCCGCGCCGGCCGCCCCATGGACAGGATCCTGGTCGCCTCCGGCGCCGGCCGGGCCGCCCTCGGCGACCTCCTCGACCTCGCCCGCCACCGCGGGATCGAGGTCCAGACCGTCCCCCGCTCCCTGATCGAGGCCGAGGCCCGCAGCGGCGCCCACCAGGGCGTCCTCGCCATCGTGGCCCCCATCCAGCCGATCGGCCTGACCGAGCTTCTGGCCGTCCCCCTGGCCGGCCGCGAGCCTCCCTTCTTCCTCGCCCTCGACGGCGTCGAGGATCCCCACAACCTCGGCGCCCTGGCCCGCAGCGCCGAAGCCGCCGGCTGCCACGGCCTGATCGTCCCCCGTCACCGCAGCGCCCCCCTGTCCGCGGTCGCCGTCAAGGCCTCCGCCGGCGCCCTCGAGCACCTCCCCGTGGCCGAGGCCCCCAACCTCGCCCGCGCCATCGAGCAGCTCCGCGCCTCCGGCATCTGGTGCATCGGCCTCGACGGCACCGCCGACGCCAGCCTCTTCGCCCTCGACCTCGCCGACGAGCCCGTCTGCGTCGTCGTCGGCAGCGAAGGCTCCGGCCTCCACCGCCTCGTCCGCGACTCCTGCGACGCCCTCGTCCACATTCCCATGTCCGGCCAGATCGAGAGCCTCAACGCCTCCGTCGCCGGCGCCCTCGCCCTCTTCGAGGTCCGCCGCCGCCGCCATGCCCACCCCTAGATCGCGTACCCTTTCCGCACCCGCTGGCGTGGCGCAACCGGCAGCGCAGCTGTCTTGTAAACAGCAGGTTGGGGGTTCGAGTCCCCCCGCCAGCTCCAAGAACAGCAGGTCACAGGCCTGTAGCACTTTGCCTTGCTTGTCTCGCGGTCATTCTTCAGCTCCAGAATCAGTCACCGTGGCGGCGGGAGCGAGCGTGATCAGAAAGCGGCGACAGGGCCTCCAGGCGCAGGTGTTCGCCGGGCGCGATCCCCTCACCGGCCGCAAACGCTGGCTCAGCCGCCGGGTGCCAGGGCAGACCAAAGCCGCCTGGCGCCAGCCAAAAAGGTCGAGGCTGAGCTGCTGGAGCAGGTCGACCGGGGTGAGCGCCGCGACGGACGTTCGCGGACGATTGGCGAGCTGGTCGAGCGGTGGTTGGAGTGGCGCCAGCAGGTCCGGCCCATCTCCCCGGTCACCGTGGCCAACTACCGGGGCGCAATCGACCGCTACATCGTGCCGAACCTGGGCCGGGCCATGATCCATAAGGTCGACGCGGCCACCCTCGACACCCTGTATGCACGGGTGCGGGCGACCGGTGGGAAGTGCCGCCACTGCTGGAGACGCATCCGCCGGGGCGAGCCGGCGTTGCGGGCCGGCGTGCGCTACCTGCCCCGGCCCGGGGCTGACGAGGCCGTTCATGAGCCGGACTGTGCCCGCGGCTGGCCGGTGTCAGCCTCGGCGGTCCGCGAAGTCCACTCCGTACTGTCGGGGGCCTTCAAGCAGGCCGTGGTGTGGGGCTGGACCACTCACAACCCGGCCAAGCTGGCGACCCCGCCGGCCGCCGGCCGTTCCGAGGTCGCGCCGCCCGACGCCCAAGGGGTGGCCCGGCTGCTCACCGTGGGGATGGACCAGGACCCGGAGCTGGGCCTGTTCCTGCGCCTGGCCGTGGTCTTGGGCGCCCGCCGCAGCGAGCTAATCGCCCTCAAGTGGCGCGACGTCGACCTCGGGGCTGGTGAGGTGTTGATCGCCAGCGGCGTGGTCCGGGTGGCCGGCCAGCCGCTGATCGACAAGGACACCAAGACCCACGCCAAGCGCCGGGTAGCCGTCGGCGTCGAGACCGTGGAGCTGCTCAAGGCGCACCGGGCACGGCAGGCCGCGGCGGCGCTGGCCGCTGGCGTGACCCTGCCGCCGGCGGCCTACGTGTTCGCCCGGTCGCCTGACGGCAGCGCGGCCATCAGCCCCAATGGCGTCTCGCACCGGTTCCAGGAGCTGGCGGCCCAGCTCGGGGTGCGCGCCCGCCTGCATGACCTTCGGCACTTCATGGTCACTCAGCTGGTCGCTGGCGGGGTGGACTGGCGCACCGTCTCGGGTCGGGCCGGCCATGCCGACGGGCACATGACCCTGGCCACCTACGCCCACTTCCAGCAGGCCCAGGATCGCCAGGCCGCCGAACTCATGGAACGGCTGATCGCTCCTGATCGCCGGGCAGGTAGCAGCTAGAGTCGTGTCATGACGATGAACGATGGCCAGGAGCGTCGACCGGTCCTCTACGTGGTCGTCTGCGCAGCCCCGCCGGCCTCCGATGCTCACGAACTGGTGAAGCTGGCTCAGGCCGCCGGCTGGGAGGTCTGCGTCATCGCCACGCCCGAGGCGATGCACTGGATCGACCCGGCGATGCTCGCCGAACTCACCGGCTACGACGTGCGCAGCGAGTACCGCTCGGCCGGTGAGGCGAAGTCGTTGCCCGAGGCCGACGCCATCGCCGTGGCGCCGGCGACGTTCAACACCGTCAACAAGTTCCGGGCCGGGATCTTGCCTTGGTTGCTCAGCGGCATGGCATGTGGTCACCAGGAGCGAGGGCGATGGGTGCTGATGGGCCGTTCCCGGACTGGGAGCAGGCGGCCGAGCGGCAGGACCGGGCGGCCGACCAGCGCGACGAGGACGCGGCAGCCAATGACGACCTGGCCGCCGAGCGCGACCGCGCCGGTCCTGGGCGGGACGAGCTGGCCGGCGACCGGGAACAGGTGGCCCACGAGCGGGAGAAGGGCGCCTTGCAGCGGGACTGGGCGGCCACGACACGAGATCACCAGGCCCAGCGTCGGGAGTTGGCGGCGGACCAGCGGGAGCAGCCCACAGAGGCTCGGCAGCGCGGTCAAGATGAGCAGGCGGTCATCGACCGGGAGCTGGACGCCTCGGATCGGCGCGAGGCGGCGGGTCGGGCCTTGGCGGCACAGGAGCGGACGGCCGCCGCGCAGGATCAGCGGCCGGCGGCGGACCCGACGGCGGCGGCCGAGGATCGGGACGTGGCCAAGCAAGATCGGGTGGCCGCAGCCCAGGACCGGTTGCGGGCGGCCGCGATTGAGCGTGCCCAGCGCCGGCTCGGCGATCAAGCCGACCCGGTGCTGCAGCGGTCCCGTTGGCTGGTTGAGGGTGTCCGGGCTGCGGCACAGGAGGTCTCCCAGGCCTCGGCCGCCCTGGTTGGCCGGTTCATCGCGGCCAAACAGCGTGAGCTGGCGGCCCACCGGGCCACCGCCCTGGTGTATGAGCAGCTGGCCGAGCTGGAGGAGCGGTTCGGACATCCTGATCGGGCGGCCGAGGCTCGGGCCCAGGCCGGGCACGCTCGGGGAGCTCCACGAGCTGGCCGAAGCGGAGCTGGCTGCCTACCAGGCGCAGATCAGGTCCATCAGGGTCAAGCGAGCCCACCGAAGGAACGGCAGTGGCCGGCCTGTTGGGTGAGGCTGGTTGTCCGGTCGCCGACATGTGACGTTGGAGTTGGCTTGTCCTGAACACCAGCGCGAGCCAACGCCAATCGTGGAATCGACGACGGTGTCGCTGTGGCGGCGGGCATCGACCAGGCGCAGAACGCGTCCCATCCGTTGTCAGCCGTGTGTGCGTGGCCGCGCCGCACAATTTGTGGCGGTGGGTGAGCGGCGGCCTCGGGCTGTCGATGCAGGACAGCGGGGGCTGGGCCACCTGCCCGCCACAACGCGTCCGCCACAACGGGTGCAGCCCGAGGCTACCCAGGCACAGGATAGCCGACGACCAGCCCAGCAAACCGGCGCCTGGTCAGCTGCTGCGCATCGGCCGGGGCGGGTGGCGTACAGTGACCTGCGGAGCTTCTCATATGTCTGCCACCCCGATGGTGGCAGCAGCCTCGGGCCCAGACTCCGTCCGGGGGTCCATCCGACGGCGGCCTGTAGGCCCGTTCGGCATCCTCGGCCCCTTGCAGCTGGCCTGCTGATCGGTTCGCCAGACCCTGGCACCCGAAAGGCAGGCCTGCGCCATGCCGATCGACCCCTCCGAGCTGACCAAAAGCATCGGCGCCCTCGGCACCCTGGATCCCGACCACGATCTGGCCCCCACCCTGCAGCAGGTCGTGGTCGCGGCCAAGCAGCTGTTCGAGGCCGACGGGGCCGGGCTGATGCTGATCGACCGCCAGGGCCAGCTGCGCTGGGCCAGCGCCTCGGACCAGACCGCCCAGACCCTGGAGGACGGCCAAGAACGCCTGGCCCAAGGCCCCTGTATGGTCGCGTTCAGCCAGCGCGCCCCGGCAGCGATCCGCGACATCAGCGCCGAACCGGAATGGGCCGAGCTGGCCCGGGTGCTCATGGGTGAGGGGATCTATGCGGCGTTGAGTGTGCCGGTGGAGCTGGACGGCACTGCCATCGGCACCCTGGACATCTACAGCGCCGCCCCCTGGGACTGGGACGACAGCGAGCTGGCCGCCGCTCAGGCCTATGCTGGGTTGGTGGCCAGCCTGCTCGCGGCGGCGGTGACCGCCCAGGTGAAGGGCCGGCTGGCCAATCAGTTGCAGGCCGCGCTGGAGCATCGGTGGCTGATCGAGCAGGCCAAGGGGATGGTGATGGGCCGCGAACGCCTGGATGCCCAGGCGGCCTTTGAGCGGCTGCGGCGGGTGGCCCGCTCCTCGGGGCGGCGGGTGGCCGATGTGGCCCGGGAGGTGACCGCCGGCAAGCCGTTGCCGCTGGCCAACCGACCCCAGCCAGGGCCAAGCCCACGGGAGCGAGCTGACCGGGACCAGGACCCAGGCAGCAGCAGCTGACTGCAGCAGCGCCAGGCCACCCGAGCCAGCGCAGCTGAGCTCCAGGCGGTCAGCCGGCGCGGCAGGGCCCTCGCCCGGCGGGTGCCGCTGCGCGGAGGGCGGAACGCCCGACCCGTGTCCTTGGGACCATCCGGCCCGACCCGGGGTCAAGCTGGAGCGCCCGCAGGCCGCCAGTTCGCCCCTGGGCCGTCTCAGCTGGCCGGCGCCGGCGGCCGAGGACGAACGACCTTGACGCCGGCGTCTGTCGGGCCGGGTGGTATTCCCGCCGGGTGAGGGCATCGGCCGAACGCGGCCGGGTGCAGGGTCCCGGCCGCGCCGAGGCCGATTTAGGCCCTGAGGCCGTCACTGCCACCGGCAATTCCAACCGCTAATTCGAACCTGACCTCAGAACGCTGTAGTGCAATTGCTGACACCGCGCCAGCTCCCTGGACGGGTCCCTCCAGGGGTCCCTAGATCCCCCCTTGATGGGTCCCTCAACCCTCCCTAGATGGGTCCCTCAGGGGGTGAGGGGGCAGTGGGGGCCGGCTTCAGCTCGTTTCCGCTGGTCGCCCCGCTTCGCTACGTAGGAGTCCGTCTGGCTGACTAGGAGTCCGTGGATGGGCCTCCTTCGTCGGCCCACCACGGGCGGAATAGTGGAAGACGGACGATTCAGCCGGCCCTGCGGGCCGGGCGCGCATCCGCGCGCAATTAGACAAAACCAGGTTGCGGCTGCGCCGTCCCTTCGGACATTGCCTCAAGAGTCATGACGTCGGGGATCGGATGGTCAGGTGTTCTGCGAACCCGTCCCCGAGGTCGACCTCCATCATCGTGGCCAGGTCGCAGGCCCGGATCAGGGTCAGCAGCACCGCCACCGGCGGGGCCTGGAGGCTGGCGTGGTACCGGCCTGGGGGATCGTCGCTGCTGAACTCGGCGCCCAGGTCGACCAGCAGCCGAGCCCGAACCTCCAGCAGCCGGTCACAGCACAGCCGCCCATCGGCCCAGACCGCCCGGACGACCTGCTGGTCGATCACCCCTTGGACCGCGAACCAGGCCAGCGGCCCCACTTGTTGACCCTGGCGGCGTTGCCGCCGGACCCGCTGGCGGGCCAGGACCAGCTGGGCACGATGGCCGACCGCCCGGGCGGTGGCCAGCGCTTCTTGGTGGCGCCGCTGCAGATGTTCCTGTTGGCGGGCCAGGCCGCCGTGACGGCCAGGGTCGCGGCCCGGTCGGCGCCTGGGCAGGCCGCTGGAGGTGCTGGGTCATCACCATCACACCAGGTCATGGTCGTCCGGCATCTGCCTAGGGTGAGGGGAGGGGACTACTGTGGGG
>Ga0307415_100000756_pt1 | contig 14568 bp, 11 predicted proteins | sample DK1Cmetagenome_FD_204524 | JGI IMG/M metagenome (GOLD analysis project Ga0307415, IMG submission 204524) | Maize rhizosphere microbial communities from greenhouse at UC Davis, California, United States - DK15-C-2 | ecosystem: Host-associated > Plants > Roots > Rhizosphere > Soil | place: USA...
GCGGCGGTGCCGACTGGTGCGCGAGCATAGTCGATGCGAGGAGGCACCGCCAGTTGCACAGCGGTGACCGCACACACTGTGATGGACATGCGACGCCCCGTCGCGGCGCATGCGCAACCATCGATGGCGCCGCCTGCGACGGACCCTGCGCCGGCGCACGATCGTCGCGCCGCGGCGAAGCGTCGCCGCGGAGCCGTGGTTGGTGGCGTTCCCTTGGCCGCGTCAGCTTCGCGGCGTCGCGTGCGGCGTCGCATGCGAGCGTCGCGGCGCCAGTCGAGGCAAGAGAGACCCCGCGACCATGCCGATGATGCCCCAGAGAAGACCGACGAGTTGCGGCGGCATCAGTCCTTCGGGGTTGAGCGCCTCGGACAAGAGCCAGGCGATCGCCCCGAGCAGCATCGACAGCAGCGCGCCCTGCGCGTTCGCGCGCTTCCATGCGAGACCGAAGGCGAGCGGCACGAAGGCGGTCACCAGCGTCACCTTGTAGGCGTTCTCGACCATCTTGAAGATGTTCGCGTCGGAGTTGAGCGCGAAGACGAGCACGATGGCGGAGAAGCCGATGACGACGAAGCGCATGGCCCAGAGGAACTGCCGGTCGTTCCACTGCCTGAACATGCCGCGAAGGATGTTCTCGGTGAACGTGACCGACGGCGCGAGAAGCGCGCCCGAAGCGGTCGACATGATCGCCGAGAGCAGCGCACCGAAGAACATGACCTGCGCGAACACCGGCATGTGATTCAGCACGAGGCTCGGCAGGATGTGCTGCGAGTCCTCCTCGAGGAGCTTCGCCGTCGCCGCCGGATCGACCAGCGTCGACGTATACGCGAGGTACATCGGGATGAAGGCGAAGAAGAAGTACAGGACGCCGCCGATGATCGTCCCGCGGCGCGCGGTCTTGGCATCCTTGGCGCTGGTCACGCGCTGGAAGACGTCCTGCTGCGGGATCGAGCCCAGCATCATCGTGATCCACGCGCCGAAGAACCACAGAATGTCCTTCGCCTCGGGCTTCGGCCAGAACTCGAACTTGCCCGCCTGCGCCGCATGCGAGATCACCTTGTCGACGCCGCCGACGAGCCCGGTCGCGACGAACGCGATGTAGAGCATGCCGAGCACGATCAGGATCATCTGGAAGAAGTCGGTCAGCGCGACCGACCACATGCCGCCGAACAGCGTGTAGAGCACGACGATCGCCGCGCCGAGCAGCATCCCCTGCTGCAGCCCGATCGCGCCGCCCGTCAGGATGTTGAAGACCAGCCCGAGCGCGATCACCTGCGCGGACGTCCAGCCGAGATACGAGGCGACGATCGCGAGGCTCGCGACGACCTCGATCGTGCGGTTGTAGCGCTCGCGATAGTAGTCGCCGATCGTCAGCAGGTTCATGCGATAGAACGCGGCCGCGAAGAAGACGCCGACGATGATGAGGCACAGGCTGGAGCCGAAAGGATCGGAGACGACGCCTTTGAGGTTCTCCTTGAGGAAGGTGCCCGAGATGCCGAGCACCGTCTCGGAGCCGAACCAGGTCGCGAAGACGGTGGCGACGGTGATGTAGAGCGGCAGGCTGCGGCCGGCGATCGCGTAGTCCTTGGCGTTGCGTACGCGTGTCGCCGCGTACAGCCCGATGGCGATCGACACGAGGAGGTAGAGGATGACGAAGCCGATCAGTCCCGTTTGCATGGTCGTCCCTGCTTGGCCGAGCGCCCGCGCGCCGGCCGAGTGTAGCAAAGCCGGGGGGCGAAGTGACCGTGCGCGGCCCGTCAGGCCGTGCCCTGCAGCGGCCGCGCGACTGCTGCAACACGCGCCCGGAACAGCGCGAAGCGCTTCGATACAATCGCCGGTGAGCCGTCCGCGCCACGACGCCGTCCCAACGAACTGAAGACCGCCGCGTGACCCCGCCCCGCGTCGTCGCCTGCCCGACCTGCCGCAAGCAGGTGCCGTGGACGCCGGAATCCCGGTGGCGTCCGTTCTGCTCCGAACGCTGCAAGCTCATCGACTTCGGTGCCTGGGCGACCGAGTCCTATCGAATTCCGGCCGTCGAGCGCGACGACGACGAGCCGTCGCCGGACGCCGAGAAGAGCTGAGTCACCACGCCGCGCGGCGCATGGCGACCCCGTGGCCGCCGTGGGCCATCGCGGTGCGGAGGTCGCGTCGCGACAGGCCGCCGAGCGCGTAGACGGGGATCCGCGTCGCGGCGATCGCGCGCGAAAAGCCGTCCCAGCCGAGCGGCCGCGCGCCGGGGTGCGTCGGCGTGCTGCAGACCGGGCCCATGACGGCAAAATCGCAGCCAATGTCCGCCGCGCGCGCGAGCTCGTCAGCGCTGTGGCAGGACGCGCCGACGACGAGGTCATCGGGACGCGAGCGTGCGGCAGCGACGCGCTCCGCCGTCCAGTGGACGCCGTCGAGCGACAGCGCGCGCGCCTCGTCCTCCGTCCCGTTCAGCAGCAACCGTGCCCCGTGCTCGCGTGCGAGTGGCAAGAGCCGCCGCGACAGCGCCGCCACGCGCGCCGCGGGCCAGTCCTTCTCGCGGATCTGCGCGAGACGCAGCCCGTTCGCAAATGCGTCGCGCGCCTTCGCCACGAACGCCTCTTCGCCGACGTCGCCGGCGCAACTGATGCCGTACACCACGGGCAGCGACAACGCCGCGAGAACGCGCGTGTTCGCGGGCAGCAGCGGCGCGACGTCGAACGCGCCCGGCGCCTGCCATGCGAACGCCTGGCCGTCGTGCCCGTGCGGCTCGCCGTCGAAGGCGAACACGCGGAAGAAGTTGAGCTCGACGTGCGCGTGCGGGTAGACGAACCGCTGCACGATCCACGGCGACGCCTCGCGAACGACGATGCCGAGCTCCTCGTCGAGCTCGCGCGCGAGCGCGTGCGCCGGCGTCTCGCCCGGTTCGAGCTTGCCGCCGGGGAACTCCCAGTAGCCCGCGTACGGCTTTCCGGGCGGGCGCTGGGCGAGCAGCACGCGGCCGTCGGCGGCGAAGATCACGGCCGCCGCGACACGGACGATTCCGCTCACGCCTTCTTCTTCGGACCGGCCTTCGCGAGTGCACGGGCGCCCGCGTGCCCGCGGGCGAACTGCCACGCCACGCGACCCGATCGCGAGCCGCGTTGCAACGCGTACTGGATCGCCTCGCGCTGGCGCTCGTCGCGCTCCTTCTGCGTCGTCGCCGCCTTCACGCCGAACGCCTCCAGCCAGCCGCTGACCGCGGCCAGGTAGTCGTGCTGCGAGAACGGATAGAACGAGATCCACAGTCCGAAGCGCTCCGAAAGCGAGATCTTCTCCTCGACCGATTCGCCCGGGTGCACTTCCTCGCCGACATGGCGGGTCTCGAGGTTCTCGCTCATGTACTCCGGCATCAGGTGACGCCGGTTCGACGTGGCGTAGATCAGCACGTTCGACGCGGCGCCGGCGATCGAGCCGTCGAGCGCGACCTTCAACGCCTTGTAGCCCGCCTCGCCGGCGTCGAACGTCAGGTCGTCGCAGAAGACGATGAAGCGCTCGCGCCGCTGCCCGACGCGCTCGACGATGTCCGGCAGGTCGACGAGATCGCCTTTGTCCACCTCGATCAGGCGCAGCCCCTTGCCGCGATACCGCGCGAGCATCGCCTTGACCAGCGAGGACTTGCCGGTGCCGCGCGAACCGGTCAGCAGGACGTTGTTCGCCGGCAGGCCGGCCACGAACTGGCGCGTGTTGCGCTCGATCGCTTCCTTCTGCGCGTCGATGGCGACGAGCGCGTCGAGGTCGATCGCGTGCGGGTGCTCGACCGGCTGCAGGAAGCCCCGGCCGGCCCGCTTGCGCCAGCGCGCCGCGACCACGCGCGACCAGTCGGGATCGGCCACGGGCGCCGGAAGCAGCGCCTCGACGCGCGTGAGCAGGTCCTCGGTTCGCGCGAACAGCGCGTCCACACGTTTGGCGAGGCGATCGAGGTCGGGGATCATGGCGTACGAGGCTGCGTGCGCATCGCGCCGTCGCGCATCGCGCACCGGTCGCCCGACGCGCGAAGCGCCGCGACTCGCGCATGCTCGACCCGGCCGAAGGACGTTCGCACGATCGCCCGGCTAACTGCGGTAATCGGCGTTGATCGAAACGTAGTCGTGCGAGAAGTCGCAGGTCCACACGGTCGCGCTGGCCCCGCCGCGCCGGCCGAGGTCCACACGCACGCCGATCTCGTCCTGCTTCATCACGCGCTGCCCGTCCTCCTCGCGGTAGTTCGGCGAGCGCCCGCCATGGTCGACGACGAGCACGTCGTCCAGCCAGAACGACACCGTCGACGGGTCGACGTCGCTCGCGGCCGCGTTGCCGATCGCGCAGACGATGCGGCCGAGATTCGGATCCGACGCGAAGAAGGCGGTCTTGACGAGCGGCGAGTGCGCGATGGCGAACGCCACCCTGCGGCATTCGTCGACCGAGCGACCGCCGTCCACACGGATCGCGATGAACTTGGTGGCGCCCTCGCCGTCGCGCACGATCGCCTGCGCGAGCTCGACCGCGACCTGCTCGATCGCTTCGCGCAGCGGCCGCGCGCGCGCATCCGACGTCGAGCGGATCGGGGTGAGCGGCAACTGTCCGGTCGCGGCGATGACGAAGCTGTCGTTCGTCGACGTGTCGCCGTCGACGGTCGCGCAGTTGAACGAGACCCCGGCGACGTCGCGGGCGATCGCACCGAGCACGTCGGCGGCGATCGGCGCGTCGGTCGCCATGAAGGAGAGCATCGTCGCCATGTCCGGATGGATCATGCCCGAGCCCTTGGCGATGCCCGTCACGGTGACCGGAACCCCGTCGACGACGACCCGCCGCGATGCGCCTTTGGGCACGGTATCGGTGGTCATGATCGCCCGCGCTGCGGCGAGCCACGCGTCATCCCGCAATGCGGCATGCGCCGTCGGCAGAGCAGCCGCGATGCGCTCGATGGGGAGCGGCTCCATGATCACGCCGGTCGAGAACGGCAGCACCTCCTCGGGAGCGCAGCCGAGCAGCGACGCAACCGCTGCGCATGTCGACCGGGCGGCATTGAGACCCGGCTGGCCGGTGCCGGCGTTGGCATTGCCGGCGTTGACGATCAGCGCACGCATCGAGGCGCCGGTGCGGTGCTGATAGCCGAGATGCTCGCGGCACACGACGACCGGCGCGGCGCAGAAGCGGTTCTGCGTGAAGACGCCGGCGGCGACCGTGCCGGGCGCGCAAGAGACGAGCAGGATGTCGTCGCGCTGCCAGTTCTTGATGCGTCCCGCAGCGGGACCGAGCGAGATGCCCTGCACGGGCAGCAGGGCGTCAGCGGCAGGCGATGTGTAGCGGACAGGCATCAGCGACGGGGCCCCTCACCCCCGCCCCTCTCCCCGCTCCGCGGGGCGAGGGGAGCAAGCGCACCCAACGCGATCATGAAAGTCGCCGCGCACGACGGGTCGTGGCTTCGACTGCGCGACGCCCTCGACGCGACCGTGACGCCGTTGCACTCGTTCTTCCAGCCCAACGGCTTAGCCAACTGCGCGACGCCCTCGACGCGACCGTGGCGGCGTTGCACTCGTTCTCCCAGCGCAACGGCGTACCCGACTGCGCAACGCCCTCGACGCGTTGAGCGGCGCACGCCTTTGGCGCCGCTCGAACGCGATGGGGGCGTCGCGGTCACTGGATGGCCGATCGGGTGACGCGCGAGCGCGTCACCCGAGACGGCCATGACAATGTTTGTACTTCTTCCCCGACCCGCACGGACACGGGTCGTTGCGCCCAACCTTCTCGCCGGCCCGCGCGAACGGCGTCGCCTTCGGCGGCGCGGTGGCGACCGCCGTATCGCCGCCGTGGCCATCGCCGTTGCCGTTGGCGCCGGCGAGCGCCTCCTCGTAGTCGGCATGCTGGTAGCGCACGTTGGCGAGCGGCGCCGGCTCCTCGACCGCCTGCACGTCTTCCTGCGTGCGCACCTGCACGGTCAGAACGATCTTGACGACGTCGTGCTTGATGCGGTCCAGCATGTCGGAGAACAGCTCGAACGCCTCGCGCTTGTATTCCTGCTTGGGGTTCTTCTGCGCGTAGCCGCGAAGGTGGATCCCCTGGCGAAGATGATCCAGGTTCGCGAGATGCTCGCGCCAGTGCTGATCGACCGTCTGCAGCATCAGGCTGCGCTCGAACTGGCGCATGACCTCGACGCCCGCCTGCTCGGCCTTCTCGCGCCACTGCGCGAGCGCGAGGTCGACGATGCGGTCGCGCAGCGTATCGTCGCCAAGGTCCGTGTCGGCGCCGAGCCAGCTGGACACGTCGGCGCGCAGCTGGTAGTCCGACGCGAGCGCCGCCTCCAGCCCCTTGACGTCCCACTGCTCCTCGACCGACTCGGCAGGCACATGGTGGCGAACCACCTCGTCGACCTGTCCGCGGATCATGTTCTCGATCGTCTCGGCGATGTCGGTCGCCTCGAGCAGCTCGTTGCGCTGCTGGTAGATGACCTTGCGCTGGTCGTTGGCGACGTCGTCGTACTCGAGCAGCTGCTTGCGGATGTCGAAGTTGCGCGACTCGACCCGATGCTGCGCCTTCTCGATCGATCGGTTGACGATCGGATGCTCGATCGGCTCGCCCTCCGGCATCTTGAGGCGGGTCATGATGCCCGACAGCCGCTCGCCGCCGAAGATGCGGAGCAGCGGGTCCTCGAGCGACAGGTAGAAGCGCGAGCTCCCCGGGTCGCCCTGGCGTCCGGCGCGACCGCGCAGCTGGTTGTCGATGCGCCGCGATTCGTGTCGCTCGGTGCCGACGATGTGCAGCCCCCCGGCATTGACGACCGCATCGTGCCGCTTCTGCCAGTCGTCGCGCAGCGCCTTGATCTGCGCATCCTTGACGTCGGCGGCCAGCGTCTCGTCCTCGCGCAGCCGCAGCACCTGCGGCTCGATCGTGCCGCCCAGCACGATGTCGGTGCCGCGGCCGGCCATGTTGGTCGCGATCGTGATCGCACCGGGCTTTCCCGCCTGGGCAACGATCTCCGCCTCGCGCGCGTGCTGCTTCGCGTTCAGCACCTGGTGCGGCAGCTTCTCCTTGTCGAGGATCTGCGACAGCAACTCGGAATTCTCGATCGACGTCGTGCCGACGAGCACCGGCTGCCCCCGCTTCTGGCACTCGCGGATGTCGCCGATGACCGCGTCGACCTTCTCCTTGAACGTGCGGAATACCTGGTCGTTCTCGTCCTTGCGCACCATCGGCAGGTTCGTCGGCACGACGACCGTCTCGAGATGGTAGATCTGCTGGAACTCGAACGCCTCGGTGTCGGCGGTCCCCGTCATGCCGGCGAGCTTGCCGTACATGCGGAAGTAATTCTGGAAGGTGATCGACGCGAGCGTCTGGTTCTCGCGCTGGATCGGAACGCCCTCCTTCGCCTCGACCGCCTGGTGCAGGCCGTCGGACCAGCGGCGTCCCGGCATCAGGCGCCCGGTGAACTCGTCGACGATGATGACTTCGCCGTTCTGCACGACGTAGTGCTGGTCGCGATGGAACAGCGCGTGCGCGCGAAGCGCCGCGTAGAGATGGTGCATCAGCGCGATGTTCGACGCGTCGTAGAGGCTCGTCCCCGGCGGAATGAGGCCGGCCTGTCCGAGGATGCCCTCGGCCTTCTCGTGCCCCTCTTCCGACAGCAGCACCTGCCGCGCCTTCTCGTCGACCCAGTAGTCGCCGGGCCCCTTCTCGTCGGGCTGGCGCGTGAGCTTCGGCGGCAGCTCGTTCAGCCGGTAATAGGTCTCGACGTTGTCGTCCGCCTGTCCGGAAATGATGAGCGGCGTGCGCGCCTCGTCGATGAGGATCGAGTCGACCTCGTCGACGATCGCGTAGGTGAGGCCGCGCTGCACGCGCTCTCCCGTCGCGAACACCATGTTGTCGCGCAGGTAATCGAAGCCGAACTCGTTGTTCGTGCCGTACGTGATGTCCGAAGCGTAGGCGACCTGCTTGTCCGCGTGCGCCATCTGCGACAGGTTCACGCCGACCGACATGCCGAGGAACCTGTAGATGCGGCCCATCCAGTCGGCGTCGCGCTGCGCGAGATAGTCGTTCACGGTGACGATGTGAACGCCCTTGCCGGCGAGCGCGTTGAGATAGGCCGGCAGCGTGGCAACGAGCGTCTTGCCCTCGCCGGTGCGCATTTCCGCGATCTTGCCGTTGTGCAGCGCGATTCCACCGAGGAGCTGCACGTCGAAGTGGCGCATGCCGAGCGTCCGCTTGCCGGCTTCGCGGACGACGGCGAACGCTTCCGGCAGCACGGCATCGAGCGCCTCGCCATCGGCGACCCGCTTGCGGAACTCGTCGGTCTTCGCGCGGAGATCGGCGTCGCCGAGCGCGGCGGTGGCCGGCTCCAGTGCGTTGATCTCCTTGACGGCCTGCGCGTATTGCTTCAGCAGCCGCTCGTTCCGGCTGCCGAAGATGCGGGTGAGGATGTTCGAAATCATGCGTCTACCTTGCTGCCGCCGCGCCAAAAAACAAGGGGTGAGAATGCCTCACCCCTTCGCTTTTCGCCGGCCTCGCCGCCGCGCACCGCTTCCCGCACGAGGCGGGTGCACGGGATCACTGGGAAGCGAGGAACCGGGCGGGATTCTGCGGGACGCCGTTCAGGCGGACCTCGAAGTGCAGGTGAGGACCGGTCGAGCGGCCGGTGGAACCCACGCTCGCCACGCGCTGGCCGCGGATCACGAGATCGCCGTCCTGCACGAGAAGCTCGCGCGCATGGGCGTAACGCGACGAGAGGCCGTTGCCGTGGTCGATCTCGAGCAGTCTACCATATTGGGGGTGCCAGCCGGCGAAGACGACCTTGCCACTCGCGGCAGCCACGATCGGCGTGCCCGCTTCGGCCGGGAAGTCCACCCCTTCGTGGAAGCCGTGCTGGCCGGTGAACGGGTCGATGCGATAGCCGAAGTTGGACGAGAACCACCCGTCCTGCAGCGGCTTGTGCGAGGGCAGGAACTTGCGCGCCGTCGACGTCTGGACGAGGAGTGCCTCCAGCACGCCGAGCTGGTCGCGGCGTGCCTCGACGTCGCGTCCGAGTCGATCGAGGACCGTCTTGAACTCGTCGACCGACAGATGCCGGGCGCTGCCCGCGGGCGCCGGCCCGCCGCGCGCGGGTGGCTCACCGGCTTTCAGCGTCGACAGCTCCTGCGGCTTCAGGCCGGCTGCTTTCGCCAGCCGCTCGCCGAGGCCGTCGAGGCGCATCAGCTCGGCCTGCACTTCGCCGAGCCGGATCGCGAGGGCGGTCAGATGCCCTTGCACTTTCTCCTGCGTACGTCGCGCCTCTTCGCGCTGATCGGCAAGCACGATCGCCTGCAGCCACGGATGCTGCACGGCGGCGGCCCATCGCAGCGTCGCGAAGTTGAACGCGAGCGTGAACGCGACGAGGACGACGAGCGCCGCGAACGTGCCGGCGAGTGCGTGCCGCCAATCGAGCGTCAGCGTGCGCGCGGGCGCCGTGGCGTTCATGACCAGGATGATGTTCAATCCGGTACCCTCCCCCGGCGATCATGCGGTTCGCCGCACCACGATGAAGCGACGCGATCCGTTGCGGCTTGACCGCGTCATCGATGCCGACGCGCAACTCTCGGCCTGGAAAGCGCGGCGCGAGCGCGAGCAGGCACTGCTGCGCGCGATCCGCCGCGCGTTGCCCCGGCCGGTCGCGGAGCGGGTGCTCGTCGCCAGCGGCGAATCGGCGACGCTTGAGTTGTCCACCACGGCCGGCGCCATCGCCAGCGTCGTCCGGCAGCACGCGCCGGACATCCTCGCCGCGCTCGAACGTAACGGCTGGCAATTTAGCGGAATACGCATCCGCGTGCAACCGCAATCTATGCCAATGTCATTGGCTAAAAACCTTCCGCGTCAATGGGATACGGCAGCACGGCGACCGCTCGTCGCCTTGCACGGCGAGATCGCCGACGGCCCGCTCAAGCGGGCGCTCGGCCGGCTGCTGAAGGGCCGCTAGGTCGCGCCCCACGCTGCCGTCGATCGATGTAGACGACAGCCGTGCGGGCGCCGACTCAGAGCAGCGGACCGAGGACCGGCGCCAGCACGCGCTCGGCAGCGAAGAACAGCAGCACCGAAGCGAGCACGATCAGGGTGAATTTCGCGACCTGCTTGATGAACGCGAGGTAGCGCGGATCGCGCTTGAAGAGATAGAGCACGAGCGCGCCGCCGATCGTCGCGAGCGCGAGGAACAGCAGCAGCCGGACGATCACCATCGCAGGAACGATTCGTCGGACGAGGCGCGGGCCGCCGCGCGCGGCGTGTAGCGCTTGCCGTCGGGCATCGTCTGGCTCACGGCGATCTTCGAAGCGTCCGCCTGCGCGAGGCAGGCTTCACGACCGCGGCGGGTCGTCACGCCGGCTTCAGTTGCCAGTCCTGGAAGGGCATCGGCGCGTCCGCGTCGACGCCGAACGTCACGACCTCGTACGCATCGGGCCGCGCGAGCAGCGCGCGTGCGAGCAGGTTGTTCAGCGCATGGCCGGACTTGAACGCCGAGTACTCGCCGATCAGCGGATGCCCGAGCAGGTAGAGGTCGCCGATCGCGTCGAGCACCTTGTGCTTGACGAACTCGTTCTCGTAGCGCAGGCCCTCGCTGTTCAGCACGCGCGTCTCGTCCAGCACGATCGCGTTCTGCAGGCTTCCGCCGAGCGCGAGACCCGCTTCGCGCATCGCCTCGACGTCCTGCATGAAACCGAACGTGCGCGCGCGGGCCACCTCCTTCACGTACGAGTGTTCGGCGAAGTCGATCATCACGTGCTTGTTCTCGGACCCGAAGACCGGGTGCGGGAAGTCGATCGTGAAGTCGAGCCGGAAACCGTTGAACGGGGTGAAGCGCGCCCATTTGTCGCCGTCGCGCACCTCGACCGGCGCCGTGACGCGCATGAACTTCTTCGGCGCGTTCTGCTCGACGATGCCCGCCGACTGGACGAGATAGATGAACGGGCCCGCGCTGCCGTCCATGATCGGCACTTCGGGACCCGCGATGTCGACGCGCAGGTTGTCGACGCCGAGGCCGCACAGCGCGGACATCAGGTGCTCGACGGTCGACACGCCGACGCCGTCGATCCTGAGCGACGACGAAAGACGCGTATCGCCGACATGATCGGCACGCGCCGGTATGTCGAGCGGGCGCGCCAGATCGGTGCGGCGGAAGACGATGCCTGTGTCGACCGGCGCCGGATGCAGCGCGAGCTCGACTCGCGCGCCGGTATGCAGTCCCACGCCCGTCGTCGTGATCGTCTTCCGGAGCGTCCGCTGCTTCAGCATGAGGGGACCTGGCAGGCCCGGGCCGGTCGGCGCGGGGAACGCGTAAGCGTAGCACACGCCACGTGACGCGATCGCGACGAGGCACCGGCGCGGATGGGACGACGGCGCCTCGTCGCGTCGAGCGGCATCGTCAGTCCGCCTGCTTGCGCAGGAACGCGGGGATGTCGGCGACGTCGAACGCCGTGCTCGACGGCGCAGGGGCGGCATTGCGGCGGCGCACGACGGCCGGCTGGTCCAGCTTGTCGTAGTCGATCGTCTCGATGTGCATGCCGTAGCCGTCGGTGCCCGTGCGCTCGACGATCTGGGGCGTCTCCAGGATCTCGAGCTTCGGCGGCCGCTTCGCCTGCTCGCGCGTCGCACCGCCGAGGCCGGTCGCGATCATCGTCACGCGCAGCCGGTCCTCCATGCTGTCGTCGATGACGGTCCCGACGATCACCATCGCGTCGTCCGCGGTGAACTCGCGAATCGTCTCCATCACCTGGTGGTATTCCTTCATCTTGAGACCGGAGGACGCGGTGATGTTGACGAGCACGCCGCGCGCGCCCGCGAGATTGACGTCCTCGAGCAGCGGGCTCTTCACTGCAGCCTGGGCGGCCTGCCGCGCGCGATCGCCGCCGGACATCGTGGCCGAGCCCATCATCGCCATGCCGACTTCGCCCATGACGGTGCGCACGTCGGCGAAGTCGACGTTGACGAGGCCGGGGTTGTTGATCACCTCGGCGATCCCGGCGACGGCGCCGTGCAGCACGTCGTTGGCGGCGCCATAGGCCTCGAGCACGCCGATGTCCTCGCCCAGGACCTGCATGAGCTTGTCGTTCGGGATGATGATCAGCGAGTCGACCTTCTTCGCGAGCTCCTCGATGCCCGCCTGCGCGACGCGCGTGCGCTTGGCTTCGAACGAGAACGGGCGCGTGACCACCGCGACGGTGAGGATGTTGAGCTGCTTCGCGATCTCGGCGATCACCGGCGCGGCTCCGGTACCGGTGCCACCGCCCATCCCCGCGGTGATGAACAGCATGTCCGAGCCCTCGATCAGCTCGGCGATGCGGTCACGGTCCTCCATCGCCGCGTCGCGGCCGATCTCGGGCTTCGCGCCCGCGCCGAGGCCGCGCGTCAGCGACGAGCCGAGCTGCAGCTGCGTCCGCGCGGTCGAGCGCTTGAGTGCCTGCGCGTCGGTGTTGGCGCAGATGAATTCCACGCCGCCGAGCGACCGCCGAATCATGTGCTCGACGGCGTTGCCGCCGCAGCCGCCGACACCGATCACCTTGATGATCGCGCCGTCCTGCGGGTCCTGATCGATGATTTCGAACATGCCTGTTGCTCCTGTCGGGTTCGCTGTCAGTTGTCAGATGCCAGTTGACGCAAGGTCGGGTGGCCCGACTCTGGTTCTTCGGTGGTGATTGCTCGCTGCATTGCCGTTCCTCGCTGTTGCATCCCTTCGTCCTTCGCTTCGTTCGCTTCCTCGTGGCGCCATCGCCGTGTCCCTGGTGCGGACCGTGGACCGTTCGTGATCAGAAATTCGCCTTGAACCATTGCTTCATGCGCTCCGCGACACCGCCGATGCCGGCGACCTGCGTGCGCGCCGCCTCGGCCCGCATCCACTGGTCGCGCCCTTCGAACAGCAGGCCGACCGCGGTCGCGTAGCGCGGATTGCGGACGACGTCGGCGAGCCCGCCGGCGTACGACGGCAGTCCGATGCGCACCGGCAGATGGAAGACCTCCTCGCCGAGCTCGACCATGCCGGCCAGTTGCGCCGTGCCCCCGGTCAGGACGATTCCCGACGACAGGAGCTCCTCGAAGCCCGAGCGGCGAAGCTCGGCCTGCACGAGCGAATAGAGCTCCTCGATGCGCGGCTCGATCACTTCGGCCAGCGTCTGGCGCGAGAGCTTTCGCGGCGCCCGCTCGCCGACGCCGGGCACTTCGACGATCTCCGCCGCGTCGGCGAGCTGCCGCAGCGCGCAGCCGTGCCGCACCTTGAGCTCCTCCGCTTCCTTCGTCGGCGTGCGCAGCGTCATGGCGATGTCGTTGGTCACCTGGTCGCCGGCGATCGGGATCACGGCCGTGTGGCGGATCGCGCCGTTCGCGAAGACCGCCAGGTCGGTCGTGCCGCCGCCGATGTCCATCAGGCACACGCCGAGCTCCTGCTCGTCCTCGTTCAGCACGGCCGTCGCCGAGGCGAGCGGCTGCAGGATCACGTCGCTGACTGTGAGGCCGCAGCGCCGCACGCACTTCACGATGTTCTCGACGGCGGAGACGGCGCCGGTGACGATGTGCACCTTCACCTCGAGGCGCACGCCGCTCATGCCGAGAGGTTCGCGCACGCCGTCCTGGCCATCGATGATGAATTCCTGCGGAAGGATGTGCAGGATCTGCTGGTCGTTCGGGATGGCCACCGCCTTGGCCGTCTCCATCACGCGATCGACGTCCGCCTGCGTGACTTCCTTCTCCTTGATCGCGACCATGCCGCTCGAATTGAGGCTGCGGATGTGGCTGCCCGCGATCCCGGTGACCACGTTGCTGATCCGGCAGTTCGCCATCACCTCCGCCTCCTCGATCACGCGTGCGATCGAGGCCATCGTGGCGTCGATGTTGACGACGACGCCCTTTCGCAGGCCGCGCGAAGGCTGCGTGCCGAGGCCGATGACGTTGATCGCGCCGTCCGGCGCCACTTCGGCGACGAGCGCGACGATCTTCGACGTGCCGATGTCGAGGCCGACGATGATGTCCTTCTTGATGTCCTTGGCCATGGTGTCGTTCGCTCGTCAGCCGCGGCTCTTCGCGGCCGCCTCGCGGAAGTCGGGCACGCGCGCCGCGAAACCGTTCCGGTAGCGCAGGTCCACGTAGTCGATACGGCGGCCCTGTCGCGCCAGCGCGCCGACGGTTCGCGAATAGGCGCTCACGAAACGCTCGAGGCGCGCGTCCGGATCGTCGCGGCCAAGCTCGACGGTCATGACGCCCGCGCTGCCGTTCGCGCGAAGCCGCCAGCCGCCGCGAGCGGACATGCCGACTTCGGCCACTTCGAGCGCAAGCGGCGCGAGCATCACGCTCCACGTGCGGTAGCGCCGCGTCATCTCGCCCGTGTACGCGGCCGGCCCGGAGAAGCGCGGCAGACCCGCGGCGTAGCTCGCTTCGAACGGTTCGCCCAGCGTGTTCACGAGCGTTGCGTCGCCCAGTCGGGCAAGCGGCTCGTGTTCCTCGATCGCGATTTCCAGTCGGTGCGGCCACTGACGGCGGATCGCCACCGAGCGCACCCAGGGGACGGCGCGCAAGGCCGAGCGCGCCCGCTCGAGATCGAGCGTGAAGAACGTGCCGCGGATCTCGTCGCGGATCGCCGCT
>Ga0307415_100000757_pt1 | contig 14560 bp, 14 predicted proteins | sample DK1Cmetagenome_FD_204524 | JGI IMG/M metagenome (GOLD analysis project Ga0307415, IMG submission 204524) | Maize rhizosphere microbial communities from greenhouse at UC Davis, California, United States - DK15-C-2 | ecosystem: Host-associated > Plants > Roots > Rhizosphere > Soil | place: USA...
CGTCCCCGTCAGGACCTTCCTGGGCCTCTGGATCGAAGCGCCCGAGCACCGTGTACTCGCTATCGCCGCTCATCTACGGGACACTACAGTCTTGCTCGGCCAAGCGAACACGTCGCGGCATAGAGGACGGGTGCGCTCCGAACCTGCCCTTTCGTGCGTAAGACCCTTCATGACATGATCGACGCTCGCCTTCCCCTCCGGGTCACGCTCGACGATGAAGCGAATGCCGCGTACATCTATCTGGTGGAGGCGATTGCGCCCGCAGGCGATCACCTGGCAAGCGCGGAGCGAGCCCTCGCCGGCCCGACGGACGTTGACGCCGTCGATCAAGTTGCGATGACTCTTGACCAAGTCGATGAGATGCTCGATCGCTACGAACGCGCGCTGACCGAGGACGGCTTCCGACTGCCGTACAGCCCGCGCCAGGCCCGATCCGCAACGTCGGGCGGCGCCGAACAGCCCTCTTGAACCGTCTACCACGCGGCAGTTCAGGAGGCCGCCGGCGACCCCGTCGAGGTCGACTCCGTACAAGACTTCACTTCGCGACCCGCGGCAAATCAGCACGCCAGCGTCGCCCTGCCGTGCGGGCTCCCCGTTGGTGCTGTCGGACGTCCCTTGGTTCGGAGTCGGCGTGATCGACACCCCGGCCAGTTGTGCGTCGTTGAGCGTTGTTGAGCCGCGTCCAATGTGCGAAGGTGTGTCGACGTCGAAGCCGCCGCAGCCGGCGCACCACACCCCGAGGCCACGATCATGGACAATGATGAAGACTTCACGGCCGCACCAGTCCGGCCACTGCCACCGCTGCGGCCGAGGACAATCATGGCGACGGCGGTTGCGGGCTTCTTGATCTTCGGGGTCATCATTGTCGGAGCGATCGCCGTACGCATGGCCAACGACAGGCTCGAGCATCCCGACTGCGAAACATGGCTGAGCCACCGAGACGCGTTGCGGCGTCAGCTGGCGGCCGACGAGCAGACGGGAGATTGCAGTGCGGGGCCTCAGGAAACCATGCCATGGGGCCCAGCTGTGCATCAGTTCCAACTGCAAGAGTGGGAGAAGAAGAGACCAGCTGGCTGCGCCTGAGGTGAGGCGAGGGCCACGCTGTCGCCGACATGGGGGACGGAGATGCGCGCTCTCATGGCGGCGCTGTGCTCGTCGCGGCACAGCATGAACTCGGCCGTCCTACGTCACTCCGGTGCGACGACATCAGGGGCGCCCCAGCCTCATCCCTGATACTTGGATCGTGGCGCGCAAGAAGGATCTGGCAACCGACGCGGTGAGGTCGTTCTGGGGGTCCGACAGATGACCACGCCGCCGCGCCAAGACCAAGAGCGATTTCACTGAGGAACGAAGTGCCCGACGAAGTCGGGCGGCACGAGCTCGTCGCGGCAATGACGACGTACCCACGCGGGGCTGTTGTGGCAGCGCGAGTCGGCTTTGCTCATACCCCTCGCTCAGCTCGGTGAGGTTCCCCCGAGAAGGCGGCGGGCAATGCGAAGTGCTTCGTCGTGCGCGGCACAACGTGCCACGTCTTGGTCATCTTCAGCCAGGAACGCGTTGATGGCGTCGAGGTCCTCGGGTTGGAGCCCGCGGCTCGGTATCGGTGCGATCAGCAGCGCCCGTCCACCCGCCGTCAGCTCATCGCGAACCGGGCCTGACGTGGGTACGGCGGCGTCGTCGGTCCAGATCAAGCGACGCCCCTGGTCGAGGACCGCCCGAGCTGCGGCGAGTTTGGCGATTGCGGCGGCAGTAGAGCCGATTGGATGCTGCCAGGTTCGATCGAGTCGCGGGAGCCCGAGAAGCCGCTCCACCTGGTCGGCGTCATTGTTCCAGGTCGAGCACCAACGGATCTCGACGACCCCGCGGCCACGCAGCTCGCGGATACGGGCAACGAGGGCAGGTGCCCAACGCAGGCGGAAGGGCTGCCCAGCGCTGTAGGCAGTGCCGGACCTCGGCGCCTCGCCCCAGCCCGGACGAGCGGCATTGAGCACGCCGTCAACGTCGAGCAGCCATACAGGATTTCTCATCCAACCCCTTCGTACACCACCACGGCAACATCGCCCGAGCACTGCTGCCCGCCCGTCGGTTTGCCAGGCAGGGACCGCCCCGGTGACGGCCGGCGACCGGGCAAACCGAGTGCCTCGCCCGCTGGCATGAGGTCCAAGTCAAGGCAACCAGCGGCAGTCGGTGGTGGTCATCGGCCGAACCTGCCCACGCGCTGATGCCGGGCTGGGCCGAGCGGGTGTCGTCGACGCGCACGACCTCGCCGGGATCGCCGCGCAGGACAGGTGGTCCAGGATCGAGCCCAGGTCGGCCTCGTCGAACCGGCCCGCGGGTCGGCCGAGACCGCCACCCGGATACGCCCGGTGAGCAGCAGCTCGACCGGAGCGAGGCCGAGGCGAGGCCGAGGAGCACCCAGCCCAGCCTCTGTCAGCAGCTTCGATCGCACGAACCCAGCCTGCCCGGGGCCGCCAACCACCGCCGGTCGTCCAAGCTGCCTCCGAATTGCCTCCGAACCGCCTGGACCGGGCCGGGTCCGCCCTAAATAGTGATGAGGCCTTCCCACTCGACGCACCGAGAAGGAGTCCGAATGAGGAGATTGTTGACCGGGGCCGTGTGCCTGGTGGTCGCCACGACAGCGATCGTCGTCGGCGTATCAAGCACCGCGTGGGCCGCCGCGGAGAACCAGATCATCACGTTCAGCCATCGTTGCACGGTCATCAACGATGACGCTCGGACCGAGGGGGTCATCTGCGCCGACATCCAGTTCCGCCTCACCACGAGTTCCGTTCAGGCCCGGTCAGCCGGCCAGGGCGTCTGCCAGGACTGGGGCGGCGGCACCACGCGACAGTGCCGGGGAATCTCCTACGATGTCGGCCTGTTCCGCGACAGTGGCAACGCGACCCAATTGACGAGCGCGAATGGGCGCTGCGGCTCCTTCGGCGGCTCAGCCTGCCCGGCCAGTGGCCGGCTCATCGTCTACACGCCCTGGTACACCATCGGATCCAAGCCGCCCCCGGGGTTCTGCCTCTTCCTTGTCTTCGCCGACCTGTGGACGTCCGTGCGTAACAACTCGTTCCGGTTCCTCACGTCGAGCGGCACGTTCTCCGGCCCCAACGTCGCATCGGCGCATGCCGATACGATCTGCCGGGCCTCCAACGGCACCTGGTCCGTCTCCTAGTCAGCGACGATCGCTGTTTCAGCGGCCAAAGTGCTGTATTCGAGCACTCTGGCCGCAGAAACAGCGAAGTTGACGTTCAGGAGGCCCGCGTCAGACGTTGAAGCGGAACTCTACCACGTCACCGTCGCGCATCACGTAGTTCTTGCCTTCGATGCGAATCTTGCCGGCGGCCCGGGCGGCGGTCTTGGAACCGGCCGCCACCAGAATCGTCGTACGCGACGATCTCGGCTCTGATGAAGCCTCGCTGGAAGTCGGAGTGGAGCACGCCGGCCGCCTCGGGCGCGGTTGTCAATCCCCCCGAAGCGTGGAGGACTCCGTTATGCGGCCGTTGATGAATCCGACGTCGCGCCAGGCTTTGACGGTGCCGGTGGACACGCCGAGGGTGGTGGCCATCTCGGTCAGGGTGAGCAGGCCGCCTCGCGCAGGCGTTCGCGGCTTTGTAGCACCGTTACAGTCCACTGTGGATCAAGCCGGTTGGTGCTACCCGAAGACAGCCACGCCCTCGTGTGTCCAGCACAGGCCGGGTCTGTGATCAGATCGTCGTCGCCGTGCGCGCCCGTGGTGATCGGTTGGCGGGATCGCGCATGCTGGCCAGGAGCACGAAGACGGCGACGGCGAGGAGCACGGCCCAGCGTCGGTGCGCGCCGGCCCAGCTGGCGCCGGGCGCCACGATGAACGCCCACCGCTGCGGCAGACCCAGCAACCCGAGGAGCAGGCCGATCGTGACCGGGCCGGCGGAAACGCTCGGCGCCGGTAGGTCGAAGAACCGCTGGCTCGCGGCGGCCGCGGCCAGCCCGGAGGCGACCATGGCGGCGAGCTCGAGCCAGATCGCGGCCGGGATACGGATCCCGGTCCATGCCTGGGTCAGCGCCAACGCGGGCAGCCAGGCCACCGCGACGCCGGCCACCGCGACGCCTGCGCGTACGGTCGTGCGCACGGCCAGTGACACGGGGGCGGCGGCCACTTGGCTGAGCGCCTCGTCGTCGAGGACGAACAGAGCGCCCAGCGTGAGCAACACGGCCACTCCGCGCAGCAGCGTGATCGCCGCCTCGGTGCCGGTGACGTCGCCGATCCGCCATCCGAGGAGGGCCGCCGCCAGCGCCCACGACGCGACCATGGGCTGCCACTGCACCGCCCGCCAGGCCCGCACCGCGACCAGCATCTGGCGGGCGCCGGTCACGGCAGCTGAGCCCATCCGGCGAGGGCGGTGAGCGCCGCTACCACGGCGCCGGTAACGATGACCGGACGACGGCCGCCTCGTTGGCCGAGCAGCGCCGCCACCATGGCGAGAACGCTGAGGCCGAGCAGGTAGCCCGCGTGCCAGGCGTGTGAGCCCGCGGGAGCCGGGTTCACGGCCTCGGTGTAGGCGAGCGCCCAGGGGGAGAACCATGACCCGAGAGGGTGATCCGCCGAGATGCCCGTCCAGACGACGAGACCGGCCATGACGACGAGGGCGGCGCCGGGCACACGAAGCCACTGGGCGGTCGCGACCCCGAGCGCGGTGGCGCCGACGAGGAGCAGCGGCGCCGAGGCCATTGCGCTCATCGGCACGGCGCCGTCCAGCACCGGCCCGGCGCGATACGCCAGCCACCAGTAGGCGACCACCCCGGTCGCGCTCAGCGCCGCCGGAGCGAGCGAGGCGAGGCAGAGTGCGAGTATGCGGGCCCGAGCTCCGAGCGGCGACGCGACCAGCGTCTCCTCGGCGTTCGCCCGCCGGGCGCTCGACGCGACGAGGTTGGCCGCAAAGAGGCTCATCAGCGGAACGAACAGCAGTATTGTCTCCAGCAGTCCGACGATCGATTCACGGGTCAGCCCGGGGACGTCGATGCCGGCCACCAGTACAAGGAGGCCGGTCAGGGCCAGGTACGACGGATGCGCGACGACGCGTCGAGCCTCTACGAGCGTCAGCGATACGACGACTCGCGCATCGGCCAGGCGACCCACCTGATCCGGTGCGGCCACCCGGGCACCGACAACGGCGGTCATGACGCGTCCGCAAGGCTGAGCGCGCGGTCTCCGACGAGCAGCAGATAGGCGTCCTCAATGGACGGTTCGACGAGGTCGGCGCCGGCCGGCGCATCGCCGACGTTGCGGTAGCGACCGTCGCCCGTGCGCCAGGCGACGGCGGCGCTGGGGTCGCGACGCGTGTCGAGCCAGACCCGGCCGGCGGCCCGGGCCACCATCTCGGCCGGCGATCCCGCATATCGGGTGCGCCCCTCGCTGATGACCACGACCTGACTGCAGAGCGCGGCGACGTCCTCCGTCTGATGGGTCGACAGGATGATCGCGCGGCCCTCGCCGGACCGCCCTATCAGCTCGCGGAACCGCAGTCGCTGCTCCGGGTCGAGACCGACGGTGGGCTCGTCGAGGATGAGCAGCTCAGGCGAGCCCAGCAGCGCCTGGGCCAGGGCGAGTCGCCGGCGCATTCCGCCGGAGAGCTTGCGGATCGTCTTTCCGCTCACGGTCTCGAGGCCGACCTCGGCTATCACGCGGCGGACCTCGTCGTGGCGGGAGCGCCGATCAACCATCTCCTTGAGGATCGCGATGTAGTCGAGAAACTCGAAAGCCGTGAACCCGCGCTGGAAGCCGGGTTCCTGCGGTAGGTAGCCCAGCCGGCGTCGGATCTCCCGGCGCTGCTCGGCGATGCCGGGGTCGCGTCCGAGCAGGCGCAGCGTGCCGCCGTCGGGAGCATGCACGGTGGCCAGGCATCGCAACAGGGTGGTCTTGCCGGCGCCGTTGGGTCCGAGCAGGCCGGTGACACCGTCCTCGGCGGTGAGGCTGAACCCGGCCACCGCCGGCGTGCGCCCGAACGACTTAGATACGCCATCGGCGTACACGGCGGCCTGGGGGGTCATGAGGCTCCTCCGACGATCAGGTAGGCGAGACGGTCACGGCGCCGGACCACCTCGACGCAGGCGAGCATGGCGACGGCGAGGAAGGCCAGCTGCGCGGCCGGGCCGAACAGGGCCGGTACGGCCGTCGCCCGCCAGGCCGTCAGCGCGACGGTGAGCCAGCCGATGCTGAGGCCGGCGGCGGCGTAGACCGGCTCGACCCGCTCCGCCAGCGCCAGCGTGGTGGCGGTCAGGGCGAGGGCGGGCAGCAGCCAGGCCACCGCGAACCAGCCAGGTCCAGCCATGACGACCGCGGCGGTGACGGCGATCGCGATGGTCGTGGCGAGCACGGCGACGGTGCGCACCATCAACAGCCGGAACGCGGAGTACGGGGTGGCCACGGCCATCTCGTATGTGGGATCGCCGGCGCGACCGAACGCCAAGGCAACCCCCGCGACCGGGGCCAGTGGCGCGACGGTGAGGAACAGCAGTTGACCGTGTGGACCGGAGCCCGCGGCGAACGCCGCGAACGCCAGTACCGCGGCGACGGCGCCGAGCCAGGAAGCCCGCAGCGACGGCGTCGCGGCGAGCAGTCGGGCCGTGTCGGGCCGAATGCCGACCAGATGAAGGAGCCGCTCAAACCCTCCGGCGCGCGGTGTGTCCACAGTGTCGGCGATCCCGGCCCAGACCGTGCCGAGCCGGCCACGATCGACGGCAGGAGCGAGCCGGCGCCGGCATTCGCCGCAGGCGACGACGTGCGCCTCGACCGATGCGGCGAGCACCCCGTCGGTGGCGCCGGCCGCGTACCGGCGTACGAGGTCCTGGTCCAGGTGCCAGGCGGTCGTCATCGCACAAATTCCTCTCGAAGAAGGGCACGGGCTCGCATCATGCGGGTCTTCACCGTGCCGGCGGGGATGCCGAGCAGGCGCCCCGCCTCCTTGGTGGTGAGGCCGTCGAGAACGGTGGCCTGGACGACGGCGCGAAGCTCCGGCGACAGCCGGCGCAGCGCATCACCCAGGTCGCCGTACTCCACGCCGAGCAGCACATGTTCCTCGGCCGAGATCGCGGTCCCGGACGGCTCGCTCACAGCCTCCATGACGGCCCCGCGATGTCGGAACGCGTCGAGGAGCCGGCGGATGCCGATCCCCCATAGCCAGGCGGCGACCTCGCCCCGCCCGTCCCATTTGCGGGCGCTGCGCCATACGGCGACGAAGGTGTCCTGCAGAACCTCGTCGACCATTGCCGGGTTGGCGCAGCGCCGCGAGAACCGCAGGACGAGCCAGGGCGCGTGGCGGTGGTAGAGCTCCTCGAACGCCCGCCGGTCGCCATCCACGACGGCGGCGATGAGTTGGGCGTCAGACCGCTCGGTCACGTGCCCACTCTCCTCCATCGCGGACACCCGGATCAGAACTCGACAGTCAGACAGCCGTGCCGGGGTCCGGCCGTGCCGGCCGAACCGGGTACGTCATGGGTCGTGTGCCGGTCGTGGATGACGACCGAGCCGGCCCGCCGGTCGGCGGCGAACTGCCAGTCGATGACGGTCTGCGCGCTGGCGTTCCCGTCGGCGTCGGTGCTGAAGTCAAGCCAGATCTCGTTGTCGGGATTGGCGAATGCAGGGTCGGTTGCGCCACCGATGATGTGTTGGTAATGGCTACCGGCGTCGCCGGATAGCGGGCCGCAACGGTTCTGGTGCGCGTGTGCGCCATAGTGACGATTGGGCTGAAGGCCCCACACATGCAGTGTCACGATGCTCTTGCCGCTATCAGCGTAGATCGCCTGCACCCGGGCCCTGGCGCCGACCGGTACAGCTGGGTTGTAGGTGACGGCCCCGTCGTCAACGCCGAAGGTCCCCTCGGCCCGGACCGTCGCCGCACCGGCCTGAGCCGTCCCGGTGGCGCCGATCACGGCAACAGTGAGGCCGGCCAGGGCGAGGGTAACCGCAGCGGCGACGCGACGGCGTGTGCTGGTATCCATGCGAAAGTCCTCTTCTCGTGGCTTCTGCTGTCACCACCCCTGTCGCTGCCACCCACCCGATCGGTTCACGGTCACGCGGGGCCTCGACGCCGACGTCGGCCCCGGCGTGATCGCGACGCTTCCGGTACACCACGTGCTTCGTGACCACGTCCATCTCCGCCTACACCGCCGGCCACAGGCGCCTGCTCCCGTACCGGGACGGCGGCGGCCTGTCGGGTGATCGGGCCGTCGGCCCGGGCATCGACGGACGGATCCCCGGGTCCGACCGGTCGTTTGTCGCGCCGCACGGCCGGTAGCCCGGCCCTATCTGACTATGGTCGCTGCGTGGTCGGCGTCGCGGACTCGAGGCGCCGGGCACTCCCTCGTCCCGTGCTCGGAGGTCCCGCGATGGTTCAGCTGCCAAGGTTGCGACGGCGTGCGCGCTCGAGCCTCGCCCTCGCCGTGCTCGGCGCCGGCCTCGTCGTGGCCGGCCCGGGCGCGGGAGCGGCCGACCCGCTGTCGCTCGGCGACACGCCGGGTCCACTGCCCGGCGCCAGCGTGCCGTCCGTACCGGGGCTCGGCGCGGTCGACACGGACAACGGCATCGCGCCGGGGCCGCTCCGGACGACGAGCGGCAGCGTGCCCGTCCGGACCGACCTGCACGTCACCCCCACAAGCCAGTTGAGCCGGAGCGCGACGTCGGCCCTGGCCACCGCCGCCGTGGTGGCTACCGACCGGGTCGACGTCAAGGCGCTCGTGCTCGGTGTCGACGGGTCCGACTTCGGCGTGGCGACGTGGAAGGCGATGCTGGACCGCGTCGGGGCCGCCTACGACGTCGTGTACGCCGCAGATACGCCGGTCACCGCCGACCGGCTCGTCGACGCGGCCGGTGTCGGACGGTACAACGCGGTCCTGCTCAGCAACAGCATGCTGCTCCACCAGGACTCGAGCGGCGGCTTCGTCAGCGCGCTGGACGCGGACGAGTGGAACCTGCTGTGGGCCTACGAGCGCGACTACCGCGTCCGCCAAGCGACGCTCTACAGCAGCCACGGCAGCTGGCCGGAGGACTACTGCACGCGCGCCGGCAGCGAGGGGTCGGTCGGAGCCGTCGGGCTGACCGCGACGCTGACCACCGCGGGCGCCGCGGTCTTCGACTACCTGAAGGCGACCGCGAGGATTCCGGTGGTCGAGTCGTACGTCTACCGCACGACGCTCGCATCCGGCTGCTCGGCCAGCCCGATCCTCCAGGTCGGCAACGACGTCGTCGGAGTGATGAGCACGTCGGCCGACGGGCGCGAACGAGCCGCGCTGACATTCACATCGAACCAGAACCTGCAGCAGTCCCACCTGCTCACCTACGGACTGCTCCGCTGGGCCACACGGGGTCTGTACTTCGGTGAGCAACGCCACCACCTCAACGTGGACGTCGACGACTGGTTCAACTCGTCGGACCACCTCTACCCGGACGGGCATCTGGAAACCGACCCCGGCTACCAGATGACCGCCCACGACGCCTACAACACCTCCCAGCAGCAGGCGGCGCTGGCCAAGAAGTACCCGCTGGCCAACACGTTCAAGTTCGCCATGGCCTACAACGGCGGCGACGCCGATCTGGCCGCCCGCTCCAGGTGTTCGGCCAACGGCGGCATCGACCAGCTGACCGCCACCACGAAATGCCTGGCGAACAAGTTCACCTGGATCAACCACACCGTCTCGCATCCGGAGCTCAACACCACCGACTACGCCAGGTCCCTGGACGAGATCCGCACCAACTTGAGCATCGCCCAGAGCCTGGGCCTGCCGGTGAATCCCACGGTGCTCAAGACGCCGGAGTACTCGGGGCTCGGCGTGTACAACCCCGATCCCGACGACGACCTCAACCCGCCCACCGACTACGGTCTGGGCGCCTCCAACGCGGAGATGCTGAGAGCGGCGAAGGACAGCGGCGTGAAGTACCTGCACGGCAATATGTCGTTCGCCAGCCACGTGCCGTCGTGCTTCAACTGCTCGATCGTGCATCCCCTCGAGCCGGCGCTCTCGATCGTGCCCGACTGGCCGACGAACATCGCCTACCACGTCACCAACGCCGCCGAGGAGACGTACTTCTACAACTCCTTCTACGGTCCCAACGGCCGGTTCCCGTACTGGTCGACCGACCTCACCTATGAACAGCTGCTGGACTTCGAGGCGTCCATCGGGCTCGGCCACGTGATGACCGGATCCGTCTACACCCACACGTTCCACATCTCGAACCTGCACGACTACGGGTCCGGCCGGACGCTGACCACCGACTGGGTCAACGCCGTCATGGCCGGGTACACCTCGTACTACAACGTGCCGCTGCGCACGCTCGCCTGGCCCGACCTGGCCCGGTACACGACCGCGCGCAACTCTCATTTCTCCGCACTAGCCGCGGGCGCCCATGCCGTGTACAACCGCTCGACCAACACCGTGACGGTGAGCTCGCCGGTCGCCGCGACGGTGACCCTCAGCGGCGCCAAGACCAAGAACGACAAGCCGTACGGCAATGAGGTGTCCACATCGCTCAGTCTGACCGCCGGCCAGTCCGTCACGATCGTGCCGACCCTGCGTTCCTGACCCGCGGCGATCGGTCGCGTCGGCTCCGCCGCCGTGGCCTAGCGGACCGTGATGCGAAGGGTGAGGTACTCGACCACAAGGTCGCCTCGCCTGATCGCGACGCCGATCGAGGCGAGTTCGTACCGGCCCGACGCGCCGACCGGCAGGGAAACCGGAATCGCGAAACTGCCCTCGTCGTCGGTGACCGCGGTTGCCAGGATCACCGTGTTGGCGTAGAGGACGATTGCGATGTCGTCGTTGGGCAGGTAACCGGTACCCGACACGACCGTGCTGCGCTGGCCCGTGCCGAAGACCGTGCCGGCCGAGCTGGTCAGCTGACCGGCGGACGGTCGGGGCGACGGCGGCAGCGACCACACGACGGTCCGCGCGTCGGCCGGCCTCTGGCCCACACCCGTGGGCCCGGACCCGTGGTACTCCAGCGTGAAGGATTGCGGCCCAGCCGTGGTCACGGTCACCGCGGTGCGGACGTAGCCGTCAGCATCGGCCGGGAACGGACCGAGCACTCTGCCTTTGCCATCCTGGTCGACATTGTGCCAACGCAGGTACGCGAATTGGCCGGCCAGAGGGGTGCCGGCCGACGAGGTGAGGCGCCCGGCCACGCTGACCGTGCCGCGCTGCCGGACCGGTGACGGTGCGGCCGTGACGGTGACGACCGAGTCGCCGCACGGGCCGGCTATGAGGCCGAAGGAGGACTGGTCGGCATTCCACCCATCGTCGATCTCGGTCTGGGCCGCACCCGTCAACTTCACGTCGCTGGCCGTTGTGTAATAGGCCACGTTGCTGGGGTAGTCCTCGCTGTCGCCGATCACACGCGTCAGCTCAATGACGATGGCGGCGCCGCTCGCCCGCGTCGCCGTGACCGACGACGGTGGCTCGATGCCCGTGCTTCCTCCCACGTTGGTGATCCAGAACGTCCACGACGCGTCCGCGCCGCATCCGGCCTCTTCACCGGGCGTCGTGTTCACAATTGTTTTCAATGTCCCGGCGAACGCGTACGCGCCCGTACCCAGGACCACAATGGCCGCCATACCGGCGAATATGAGCCTGGCAAGATTTGGACGTCTCATACCGCCACGGTAACGGCGGGCCGAGAAAGACACCTCGACCGCGCGGTCGCGACGTGACACGAGACGCTCATCAACGGTTGTCCAATTGTGCCGTATCTCTTTGGGGCACTGTTCGTTGTCGGCCGGTCCGGGGCGGCCAGACCGCGCCCGGGCCGTGGCGACTGAGTCGACCTGAAGCAACGATTCTCAGGGCAGCTGCGCGAGGCGCCGGTTGAGATAGCGCTGCTCGGGCAGACTGGCGGTCAGCTGTGCGGCCCGACGGTAGTGTTCCGCCGCGCCCTCGGTGTCGCCATTGAGTTCGAGAAGGTGGGCGCGCACGGCGTACAGCCGATGGTGCCGTTGCATTGCGGGATCGGCCAGCAATGCGTCGAGCATGGCCAGGCCGGCCGCCGGTTCGTGGGCCATTGCGACGGCGACGGCGTGGTTGAGCGTGACGGCTGGGGCAGGGGCAGCCCGGCTCAACATGTCGTAGAGCATGCTGATCTGCAGCCAATCGGTGTCCCCGTACGTGGAGGCCTCGGCGTGGACTGCGGCGATCGCGGCTTGAAGCTGGTATCGACCCACGTGACCGCGTGGCAGCGTCTGCTCGAGCAGCGCGACGCCCTCGGCGATCAGGTCGCGCCGCCAACGCGAGCGGTCCTGCTCGGCCAGCGGCACGAGCTCGCCGCTGGCGTCGACCCGGGCGGGCGACCGTGCGTGTGTGAGCAGCATGAGCGCCAGCGCGCCGGCCACCTCGTCGTGGTCGGGCAATGCGGCGTGCACCTGGCGAATGAGCCGGATCGCCTCCTCGGCGAGCTGGATGTCGACCAGCGACTCACCAGAGGTCCGGGTATAGCCCTCGGTGAACACCAGGTGGCATACGTCGACAACGGCGGCGACGCGCGCCGGTAGCTCCTGCTCTGACGGCATCACGAACCGTGCGCCGGCGAGGCGCAGCGCCGCGCGGGCACGGCTGAGGCGTTGGGTCATCGTGCGGGCTGGCACGAGGTACGCGGCCGCGATCTGCTCCACTCCCAGGCCGGCCACCGCACGCAGACTGAGCGCCACCTGCGACGGTCTGCTCAGGGCTGGGTGACAACAGAGGAAGAACAGGCGGAGCGTGTCGTCGACCGCGGGCTGTGAGGCCTCGTCTACGACGTCGCGGCCATCCTGCCGCCTGGCGGCGTCGATTGTCTCGCGGCGCAACCGGGCGGAGTCTGCGCGCGCCCGGTCGATCAGCCGTCGCGACGCCACCCGGATCAGCCACGCCCTGGGGTCGTCGGGCACTCCCCGGATGGGCCACTGGTCGACGGCCGCCGCCGCGGCGTCCTGGACCGCGTCCTCGCAGTCGCCCAGGTCGCCGTACCTGCGCAGCAGCGCGCCGAGGACGTGCGACGCCTCTCTGCGCCACACGTCCTCGAGGATCGACCGCACCATACCAGCAGGAACGTTACTGATCGTTGCCGCCGGGCCACATCATGGGCCTCAACTCCACCGTCTCCGCGGGGCCGGAGAACCTTGCGGCGACCTCTTCCGCGCGGGCCTGACTGTCCACGTCGATGAGGAAGAAGCCGGCGAGATGTTCCTTGGCCTCCGAGTACGGGCCGTCGCTGGCCAGTGGTGCACCGTCCTGCCAGCGGTACAGGCGTGCGTTCGCCGGGTCGCCGAGCGCTTCACCGCCAATCAGTTCGCCGTTGGCCCGCAGTTCGGACATCACCTGCTCGAACTCGGCGTCCAGCCGCTGGCGCACCGCTGCGGGTAGCTCCTGGTGGGCCGCCACGTAGTCACTCGTCGGATGGCCCCACGGCTGCGGATTCGAGTGGATCAGGATCACGTACTTCATCGACATCACCTCAGGTTGTACGACGGCCGTTCCGTCGTTCGACTGAAACGTCGGAGCGGGCCCGCCGATGTCGACACAGCTAACCCCAGACAACCTTTTTCGCAGCCGGAGGCGGCGCCGACGTTGGGATAGCACTGGTCGTGGCCGGTCCCGCCGTTGAGCAGGTTGGTACCGGAGTCGCCCCCAGCGCCATCGTCGCCTTCCTGACCGTACAAGGCATCATTGCCGTCCTGGCCGTACAGCACATCGTTACCGCTGCCGCCGATCAGCGTGTCAGATCCTCCGTCGCCATGCAGCCCGTCCCCGCTGGGACCGCCGGTGAGCCGGTTCGGACTCCCAGGACGAGATGCTGACGACCGGCGGCTTCATCAAGTAGGCCAAGGAGCGCGGCTACGCCGTCGACCTTAACCTCCTGCAGAAGCCTCACGAACACCGCCTGCTGCTGCCGCTGTATCGGTCAGCGATACGCCGGTGGCGCCGCATCCGGGTTGAGGCGAACGGCGGGGCGAACGCCCGGGGTTGGGTCCTGCTCGCTGCCGCTGAGGGCCGGCTGCGGGACCCGGCCGACGAGGGCTACTCCATCGCGTGGCCTTACCGAATGCCCGCCGGCGCGGGCCGCCCGCGGGGTGGTCGGGCGGCCTGCCTTGTGGATCAGAAGATGGCGTTGAAGCCGGACCAGTTCTGGGCCACCACGTCGCTGCCGGACTGGAAACCGCCGGCGCCGTTGCCCCGGTAGAGGTAGACCGGACCGGCGGCAGTGCGGCCCATCACGTCGGGGTTGCCGTCCCCGGTGAAGTCACCGACGCCCCACACGGCGTTGAAGCCGGACCAGTTCTGGGCCACCACATCGCTGCCGGACTGGAAACCGCCGGCGCCGTTGCCCCGGTAGAGGTAGACCGGACCGGCGGCAGTGCGGCCCATCACGTCCGGATTGCCGTCCCCGGTGAAGTCACCGACGCCCCACACGGCGTTGAAGCCGGACCAGTTCTGGGCCACCACATCGCTGCCGGACTGGAAACCGCCAGCGCCGTTGCCCCGGTAGAGGTAGACCGGACCGGCGGCAGTGCGAGCCATCACGTCCGGATTGCCGTCCCCGGTGAAGTCGTGT
>Ga0307415_100000759_pt1 | contig 14559 bp, 11 predicted proteins | sample DK1Cmetagenome_FD_204524 | JGI IMG/M metagenome (GOLD analysis project Ga0307415, IMG submission 204524) | Maize rhizosphere microbial communities from greenhouse at UC Davis, California, United States - DK15-C-2 | ecosystem: Host-associated > Plants > Roots > Rhizosphere > Soil | place: USA...
AGATCCTGGACTACCTGTTCCGTCCCAACTACGGCGCCGCGATGCAGATCCTCAAGGTGGAGATCGGCGGCGACACCTACTCCACCAGCGGGGCCGAGCCCAGCCACAAGCACACGGCGGCCGACCTCAACTGCAACCGGGGCTACGAGTGGTGGCTGATGGAGCAGGCCAAGGCGCGCAACCCGGCCATCAAGCTGGCCGGCCTGTCGTGGGGCGCGCCCGGCTGGATCGGCAACGGGAACTTCTGGTCGACCGACATGATCAACTATTTGATCGCCTGGCTCAACTGTGCCGGCCAGCACGGTCTGACCATCGACTACCTGGGCGGCTGGAACGAGAGGGGTCGCGACCTCAACTGGTACGTGAATCTCAACAACGCCTTGGACGCCAACGGGTTCAGCAACGTGAGGATCGTCGCCTCGGACGACTCCAACGGCTGGTCGGTGGCCGACGACGCGGTCAACAACACCGCGTTCCGCAACGCCGTCGACGTGCTGGGCGTGCACTACGTGTGCGGGTACCGCAGCGCGCAGACCAACTGCCCCAGCTCGACCAACGCGCTGAACACGGGCAAGGTCCTGTGGGCCAGCGAGAACGGTTCGGACGACTACAACGCCGGCGCGCCCGCCCTGGCCCGCGGCATCAACCGCGACTACATCGACGGCCGCATGACCGCGTACATCAACTGGCCGGTGATCGCGGCGGTGTACCCGAACCTGCCGTTCCCGACGATGGGCGTGGCGCTCGCGCCGCAGCCCTGGTCGGGCTACTACTCCATCGGCAAGAACGCCTGGGTGATGGCGCACACCACGCAGTTCACCGCGTCGGGCTGGCGCTACCTGGACTCGGCCAGCGGCTTCCTGTCCGGCAACCGGAACATCGGCAGCTACGTGACGCTGCGCGCGCCCACGGGCAACCAGTGGAGCACCGTGGTCGAGACGACCGGCGCCACCGCCGCCGAGCCGTTCACGTTCACCGTCACCGGCGGCCTGGCCACCGGCGCGGTCCGGGTGTGGTCGACGAACCTCAACTCGTCCAACCCGGCCGAGTTCCTCGTACGCGGATCCGACCTCAACCCCACCTCCGGGTCGACGTACACGATCAACCTGCAACCGGGGCGGCTCTACACGCTGACGACGACCACCGGGGGCGGCAAGGGTACCGCGAGCAGCAACACCCAAGCGGTACTGGCGTTGCCGTACGCCGACAACTTCGACGGCTACGGGCTGGGCGCCGAGGCGCGGTACCTCTCCGACGTGCAGGGCTCGTACGAGGTGAGCGCGTGCGGGGGTGGCCGGGGCGGGCGCTGCGTGCGCCAGGTCGCGCCGCGGGCCCCCATCACCTGGTCGACGCTCTCGGACGCGTACACCATCATCGGGGACGTCAACTGGCAGACGTACACGGTCTCGGTCGACGCGCTGCTGGAGTCGGCCGGGTACGTCGAGCTGCTCGGCCGGGTCGGCACCCAGGCGGCGTTCAACCCGCCCGGCCTGAACTCGTACCGGTTGCGGGTCGCCAACACGGGCGCCTGGTCGATCCGGCGGCTGAACACGTCGGCCCAGGTGACCACGCTGGCCAGCGGCACCAGAGCGTCGCTAGGCACCAACACGTGGCACACGCTGTCGCTGTCCTTCAGCGGCAGCACCATCACGGCCCGCATCGACGGCGCCGTCGTCGGCACGGTCAACGACACCATGTTCGGCGCCGGCATGGTCGGCGTCGCGCAGGGCTGGAACTACCTGACGCAGATCGACAACCTCTCCATCACCGGCACCACGCCGCCGCCGCCCCCGCCGGCCGGGCCGGTGCGCCACGTCGCCTCCAACCGGTGCCTGGACGTCAACGGGGCCAGCCAGACCAACGGCGCCCGCACGATCATCTGGGACTGCCACGCCGGCACCAACCAGCAGTGGGCCTTCACCGGCTCCGGCGAACTGCGGGTGTACGGGAGCAAGTGCCTCGACGTCCTCAACCAGGCCACCACGTCGGGCTCGGCCGTGGGCATCTGGGACTGCAACGGCGGCACCAATCAACGCTGGACCTTCAACGCCAACGGCACCGTCGTCGGCGCGCAGTCGGGACTGTGCCTGACCCCCACCGGCAACGGTACGGCCAACGGCACCCAGACGGTGATCGCCACCTGTACCGGGGCCGCCGCCCAACAGTGGACCCGCCAGTAGACATTCCTACTCGCGCCTTCTCGCGCCGATCATGGACTTAGGTCCATGATCGGCGCGTTTCGGTGTACCCAACTCCATGATCACGGGGATCCTGGGCGTTCGACGGCGTTCGAGGATGTCGACTTCGATGGATGTAAGTTTCAGGCGACCGTGTCGCCGGGTGGGCGCCGGTCCCGGCATTGGCGCAGGTCAGACCGGTATTGCCGGCGGGGCGCCGACCTCGTTGCTTCCCGGGCGCCTTGGCTCGATCTACCGTGAGCGCACTGGGAGCGCTTCCAGTTAAGGCTCTCGATGAGCGCCTTCGCCGCCCCGTCCCTGCGAGGAGTCCCCCATGCGCCGGAGATCCGTCGTGGCCGTCCTGGCCGGTGCCGCCGTCACCGTTGCCGCCGGAGCAGTGGTGCTCCTGGCGCCGGTGAGCGCGCAGGCCGCCGAGTCCGTCTTCTATGTCGACCCGCAGACCCAGGCCGCCCGCTGGGTCGCGCAGAACCCCAACGACTCGCGCATGCCGGTCATCCGCGATCGCATCGCCAACGTGCCGCAGGGTCGCTGGTTCACCCAGCGCAACACGAGCACGGTCGCGTCCGAGGTGAGCGCGTTCACCAGTGCCGCCGCGACGGCCGGGAAGATCCCGATCCTCGTCGTCTACAACATCCCCAACCGCGACTGCGGCGGAGCCAGCGGGGGCGGCATGCCCGACCACGCGTCCTACCGGGCCTGGATCGACCAGGTCTCCACCGGCCTGGGCGGCCGGCCGGCCACCATCATCCTCGAGCCCGATGTGCTGCCCATCATGACCAACTGCCAGACCGCGGCTCAGCAGGCCGAGACGGTGGCGTCCGTGGCCTATGCCGGCAAGCGGCTCAAGCAGGGCTCGAGCCAGGCCCGCGTCTACTTCGACATCGGGCACTCGGCCTGGCTGTCGGCGTCCGAGGCGGCCGCGCGGGCGGTCCGGGCCGACATCGCCAACAGCGCCGACGGCATCTCGACCAACGTGTCCAACTACCGGAGCAGCTCGGCCGAGATCGCGTACGCCAAGGCCGTCATCCAGGCGACCGGCGTCTCGCGGCTGCAGGCCGTCATCGACACCAGCCGCAACGGCAACGGTCCACTGGGGAGCGAATGGTGCGACCCGGCCGGCCGGGCCATCGGTACGCCCAGCACCACCGAGACCAACGATGCGAAGATCGACGCCTTCCTGTGGGTGAAACTGCCCGGCGAGGCCGACGGCTGCATCGCCACCGCCGGTCAGTTCGTGCCGCAGCGGGCCTACGACCTGGCCATCGCCGCCCCGACGACCCCACCGGTCACGACGACGCGGCCACCGACGACCACCCCGGCCTGCACGGTGGCGCCGCCGCCGACCAACCTCAACGTCCTCGCGTTCGGGCCGACGTCGGTGACGCTGCGGTGGACGCCGGTCGTGCCGGCCAACGGCTGCACGGTCGTCGGCTTCAACATCATGCGGGCCCCCGGCGCCAGCGGAGGCACGTTCACCCAGATCGCCCAGGTCGGCACGACCGACACGTTCGTCGACTCGACCGTGACGGCCAACACCACATACCGGTACGAGGTCCGCTCCCGCACCAACAACGGCCTGGTCTCCAACCCGTCCAATACCGTCACGGTGACCACATCGGACACGTGCACTCCGCCGCTGCCGATGGGCAACCTGACCGTCACCGGGACCACGGCCACGACGGTGTCGCTGTCCTGGACCGGTCCGACGAACCCGGCCTGCTTCGTGTACGACATCATGCGCGGCGGCCCCGGCCAGCCCGAGCCGCTGCCGGTCATCGCGTCGACCACGAGCCTGACCTTCACCGACACCGGGATCTCCCCGAACACCTCGTTGCGCTATCGGGTCCAGGGCCGGATCGTGCCGACCGGAGCGGTCTGGGGCCAGACCCTCTCCGTTATCGCCACGACGCAGTCGGTGTGCACGCTGCCCCCGGCGCTGCCGTCGAACCTGACCGTCACCGGTGTCACGACCTCGTCGGTGTCGCTGTCCTGGATCGGGCCCACGGCGCCCGGCTGCCTCACCTATGACATCGAGCGGGCGTCGACGTCGACCGGGCCATGGACCGTCGTCGGCCAGTCCACCGGCCTGACGTTCACCAACACCGGCCTCACTCAGTCCACGACGTACTTCTACCGGGTGATCGGCCGGGTCGGGTCGGGCGTGCTCGGACCGACCAATGTGGTCAGCGCGACGACCACCGGGCCCACGACGCCGCCACCCGGCGGCTGCTCGGTGACCCACAGCATCATGGGCTCGTGGGGCGGCGCCTACCAGGGCCAGTTCTCGTTGCGCAACAACGGCACCACCACCATCTCCAGTTGGACCGTCTCGGCGGCCTTCCCGGCCGGTGTGACGATTACCCAGATGTGGGGCGGCACCTTCGCGCCGGCCAGCGGGACGGTGACCATCCGGCCCACCTACACGGTGCCGGTGAACGCCGGCCAGACGGTGACGTTCGGCTACCTCGCCAACGCCCCCGGTTCGGCCGGAGCCACGCCGAACCCCATCACCTGTAGCGTGCCGTAGGCCCGACGAACGAGCCGGAGGTGCACCCTCGCTTCACCGGTTGGCAAGCAAGGGTGCACCTCCGACTAGGCCCCGGCGCGGGGCGGTGCGTCTAATCTGAGTACGTGAACCGTCGCGCGAAGATCGTCTGTACCCTCGGCCCGGCCGTCGACGATCCGGACCGGGTGCGCGCCCTGGTCGACGCCGGCATGGACGTCGCCCGCCTCAACTTCAGTCACGGTGACCACGCGGAGCACGCGCGGCGCTACCACATGGTCCGGGAGGCGGCCGCGGCGGCCGACCGCGCCGTCGGTGTGCTGGCCGACCTGCAGGGCCCGAAGATCCGGTTGGGGCGGTTCGCCGAGCATCGGGTCGAGTGGAGACCCGGCGAGACCATTGTGATCACGAGCGAGCCCATCGTCGGCGACCACGACCGGGTCTGCTGCACCTACCCCCGCCTGCCGGCCGAGGTCCGCGTCGGTGACCGGCTGCTGATCGACGACGGCAAGGTCGCCGTCGAGGTGGTCTCGGTGTCGGGTATGGACATCACCTGCGTCGTCATCGACGGCGGCGAGGTGTCCGACCACAAGGGCGTGTCCCTGCCGAACGTGGCCGTCAGCGTGCCGGCTCTGTCCGAAAAGGACACCGCCGACCTGCGCTTCGCCCTGAAGCTGGGGGTCGACCTGGTGGCCCTGTCGTTCGTCCGCTCGCCCGACGACGCGAAGCTCGTCCACGACGTGATGGACGAGGTCGGGCGCCGGACTCCGGTGATCGCGAAGATCGAGAAGCCGGAGGCGGTGGACCGGCTGGAGGCGATCGTCCACGCCTTCGACGGCCTGATGGTGGCCCGGGGCGACCTGGGGGTGGAACTTCCGCTGGAGCAGGTTCCGTTGGTACAGAAGCGGGCCGTCCAGATCTGCCGGGAGCAGGCCCGGCCGGTCATCGTGGCCACGCAGATGCTCGACTCCATGATGGAGAACTCCCGTCCCACCCGGGCCGAAGCGTCCGATGTGGCCAATGCCGTGCTCGACGGTGCCGACGCACTGATGCTCTCCGGCGAGACGGCCATCGGGGCGTGGCCGATCGTCTCCGTCCGCACGATGGCCCGCATCATCCAGACGACCGAGTCGGGGGAGATCAAGGTGCCGCGGCTGGGTCACGACCCCAAGACCCGGGGCGGTGCCATCACGGCGGCCGCGTCCTCCATCGCCCAGGCGGTCCACGCCAAGGCACTGGTCGCGTTCAGCCAGACCGGTGATACGGTACGGCGACTGGCCCGGCTGCACTGCGAGCTACCGCTGCTCGCGTTCACGCCGGATCCGGCCGTGCGCAACCGGTTGACGCTGTCCTGGGGAGTGGAGACGTTCTTGGTCGAATACGTGGAGCACACCGACGCCATGTTCCGGCAGGTCGACCAGGCGCTGCTCGGTCTGGGTCGCGGCCGGGCCGGCGACCTCGTCGTCGTGGTGGCCGGCAGCCCGCCCGGTACGCCCGGATCCACCAACACCCTGCGCATCCACCAGCTCGGATCGCTGTCATGAGCCAGCCTGTCCTCAGTGGACAGGCTGCCGTCGACGCCCTCGTCGCCCTGCTCGACCTGCGCCAGCTCGGCCCGGACCGGTTCGAGGGCAGCAGCCCGCCGGTCGGCCCGCAACGCGTGTTCGGCGGCCAGGTGGCGGCCCAGGCCCTGGTCGCCGCCGGGCGCACGGTCGACCCGGCGCGCATGGTGCACTCGTTGCACGGTTACTTCGTCCGGCCCGGCGACCCGACCGAGCCGATCGAGTACGGCGTGGACATCATGCGTGACGGCCGGTCGTTCTCGGTGCGGCGCTGCGTGGCGTACCAGCACGACAAGCCCATCTTCACGATGGCGGCCTCGTTCCATCGCGAGGAGACCGGGCTGGACCACCACGCGCCACCGCCGGCCGACGTGCCGCCCCCGGACCAGGTCCCGACAATGACGGAGCGGCTCGCGCCGTACCCGGAACGGCTCGGCATCTGGACGATGATTCCCCGCCCGATGGACGTGCGTTACGTCGGCGAGCCGGGATGGGTCCGGCCCGGCGACCGGCGGGCCGACGTCACCCAGCGGGTGTGGATGCGCATGGACGGCAAGCTGCCCGACGATCCGCTCGTGCACGCGTGCGCGCTCACGTTCGCCTCCGACCTCACGCTGCTCGACGCGGTCCTGTCCGTGCACGGCGAGGTCTGGGGACCGGGCGGCATGGTCGGCGCCAGCCTCGACCACGCCCTGTGGATCCACCGGCCGTTCCGGGCCGACGAATGGTTCCTGTACGACTGCTGGAGCCCGTCGGCGTCCGGGGCGCGAGGGCTGGCCACCGGTCGGATGTTCACCGAGGACGGTCGCCACATCGCCACTTCCGTGCAGGAGGGCCTACTGCGCCGGGTCGGGGCCTGACCTCGCCCTCGGGCGAACGGTGGTGAGGGTGCCGGCGAGCGCCGCCGGCCAGCCGCGCCGCCCCGGCCAGCGCGTCCGACACACCCTCGACGAGTCCCAGCGCCGCCACCGGCGCGCCGAGGCCGGTGGTGAGCAGGCTCGGCAGGAGCGCGGTGACCACCTCGTGGCCGGCGTCGGACAGGAGGGCTGGCCCCACCGATGCCGGCCACGCCCCGCACCTGCCCCGTATCCTCGCCGGCCCGCCCCGTAGGATCCCTCCGGTGGTCAAGCGCGCGGGCTCCGCGTTCCTCGCCGCACCGGCGGCGCGGATACCGCTGGCCGTCCTGGCCGTACTGATGGTGGCGGTCGCCGGTTGCGACGCCGAGCCGGTCCGGCCCGCGCCCGTCGCGGGCGAGATTACCGTGTACGCCGACGCGTCGATGACCGGCGCCTTCACGGCGATCGGGCGAGCGTTCGAACGCCGGCACCCGGGTACGAAGGTGGCGCTGACGTTTCGCGGCAGCGGGGCGCTCGCCCGGCAGCTCGTCCAGGGTGCCCGGGCCGACGTGTTCGCGGCCGCCGACGCGGCCACCATGAGGCAGGTCACCGGGGCCGGCGAGGCCACCACCTTCGCCCGCAACCAGATCGTCATCGCGGTGCCCGAGGGCAACCCGCGGGTCGTGTCGGGGCCGGCCGACCTCACCCGGCGCGGCGTGCGGGTGGCCCTGTGCGTCGCGACCGAGCCGTGCGGCGCCGCGGCCCGGCTCGCGTTCGCCGCGGCCGGCGCGAGCATCACCCCGGCCGCCGAGGTGCCGGACGTGACGGCCGCGCTCACCGCGCTGGAGCGCGGTGACGTGCACGCGGCCTTCGTGTACCGAACCGACGCCCGCGCGGCCAAGTCCCAAGTGGACGCGGTGGAGTTCCCCGAATCGGCTCAGGCCGTCGGCGACGACGTCATCGCCGTACTGAAGGACGCACCCAACCTGGCGACGGCGCAGGCCTTCGTGGCGTTCGTCCTCTCCCCGGAGGGCACCGCGATCCTCGCCGGCGCCGGCTTCAAGCGCCCCTGACGCGCCGCCGGGCCCGCCCGGTGCGCCGCGATCATGAGGTTAGGGACCGAAAACAGCGCCGACCATGGACCTAAGTCCATGATCGGCGCTGAAAGCCAAGCGCCCCAGTTAGGGGGTGGCGAGGCGCTGGAGGAATTGGCGGGTACGGGGCTGCGACGGGGCGTCCAGGACCTGGTCGGGCGGACCCTGCTCGAGGATCACACCGGCGTCGAGGAAGCAGACCCGGTCGGCCACGCGGCGGGCGAAGCCCATCTCGTGGGTCGCGATCAGCATCGTCATGCCCTCGTCCTTGAGGTCCCGGATGAGGGCCAGCACCTCGCCGACCAGCTCCGGGTCCAGGGCCGAGGTGACCTCGTCGAGGAGGAGCAGGCGGGGCGAGTTCACCAGCGCCCGGACGATGGCCGCCCGCTGCTGCTGGCCACCGGAGAGCCGATCGGGGTACTCGGTCGCCTTCCCGGCCAGGCCGACCCGCTCGAGCAGGGCCAGCGCCCGGGTCTCGGCCTCCGGCCGCGGCACCCTGTGCACCCGCCGCGGCGCGAGCGTGACGTTGTCGAGCACGGTCATGTGGGGGAAGAGGTTGAACGCCTGGAAGACGATACCGATGCGCTGGCGCACGTGGTCGGCGTTGGCCCGGGGGTCGGTGATGTCGGCGCCGTCGAGATGGATCGTCCCGTCGTCGACGGTCTCCAGCAGGTTGACGCAACGCAGCAATGTGGACTTACCCGATCCGGACGCTCCGATGAGGACGACCACCTCGTGCTCGGCCACGTCGAGCGACAGGTCCCGCAGCACGACCGTGGCGCCGAAGGCCTTGCGCACCTCGTGGCACGACAGGACGGTACTCATGCGGTGCCCACGGAGGACTGCCGGCGGGCCGCCCGGAGGGTGAGCCAGTCGGTCACCGCGATCAGCGGCGCGGCCAGCAGCACGAACAGCGCGCCGGCCACCACGTACGGGGTGAAGTTGAAGGAGCCCGCGGTCTGAATCTGCGCCGCCCGGATGGCGTCGATCGGCCCGGCCAGGGAGATGAGACCGACGTCCTTCTGCAGCGCCACCAGGTCGTTGAGGATCGGCGGGGCGACACGGCGCAGCGCCTGCGGCAGCACGACGTGGCGCATGGTCTGCCCGTACGTCAGGCCGAGCGAACGGGCCGCCGCCCGCTGGGACGGGTGGACCGACTCGATGCCGGCGCGGAACACCTCGGCCAGGTATGCCCCGTAGGTGATGACGAGCGCGCAACCGCCGAGCACCAGGACCGACGGCGTCCCGGTCAGCCGCAGCCCGGGAATGCCGAACGCGAACAGGTACAACACGACGATGAGCGGGGCGCCGCGGAAGACATAGGTGTACAGGGCGGCCAGCGCGCGCAGCGGGAAGAACAGCGCCGGGCGCAGCGTCCGTCCGATGGCGACGGTCAGGCCGAGGGCCAGCGCCCCGATCGCGCAGAAGAAGAGCAGCCGGATGTTGAGCCACAATCCCCGCAGGACCGGCACGAATGACTTGGCGGCTACCTGCGGGTCGAGGAACGAGTCCTGCACCCGCGGCCACCCCGGCGAACCGGTGATGGCCACGGCGAGGATCAGGCCGAGGACCAGCGTCGAGACGGCGGCGACGATCACCGACCGGACGGTCTGGCGGCGCCGGTACGCGACGCGGCCAAGCTGCAGGTCGCTCGGCCGGTACGGGTCGCCGTCCAGGGCGGACGGCGACCCGGTAGACGGATGGTCCATATAGGTCAGCTGAGCACGGGGGCGCCGGCCACCTGGGCCAGCCACTGGTCCTCGAGCCGCTTGAGCGTGCCGTCGGCGCGCAGCGACTCCACCGCCTGGCTGATGCACGGGGTGAGCGTGGAACCCTTGTCCAGCACCAGACCGAACTGCTCCGGTTGCCCGGACGGCTGGGGTAGCTGCCCGATGATCGCCGAGTTGTCGATCTCCGCCGCGGTGACGAAGAACGCCGTCGGCAGGTCGAGCACGAGCCCGTCGATCGTGCCGTTCTGCAGCGCCGCCTTGGCGTCGTCGTTGTTGTTGTACACGGACGGCTGCGTGGTCGGCTGGACCACCTCGGTGATGGCCTTCAGGCTCGTCGTACCGACCTGCGCGCCGAGCTTGGCCGTCTTCAGTTGGGCCAGGGTGGTCGCGCTACCGATCTTGTTGTTCTTCAGCGCTACCACCGCCTGGGTGACGTCGTAGTACGGGGCCGAGAAGTCCACCGCCGCCTTGCGCTCCTCGGTGATGGAGAACTCGTTGATGTCGAAGTCGAACGTCTTGGGCCCGGGCGCGATCGCGTTGTTGAACGGGACGCGGACCCACGCGACCTCGCCGGCCGTGTAGCCCAACTTCGTGGCCAGGGCCTGGGCGACGGCGCCCTCGAAGCCCTGTCCGTTCTCGGGCTTGTTGTCGACGAACCACGGTGGGTACACCGGCTCGTCGGTGCCGATGGTGAGTTTGCCGGCGGTGAGCGTGCGCAGTTGGGCCTTGCCGCACGCCAGGCCGGTGGTCGCGGTCGCCGCCGGGGCCGGCGTCTCCTGGGGAGAGCATCCGGCGAAGGCGGCCAGCATCAAGGAAGCGGCCAGCACTCTCAGTGTCTTGTTCGGGGGCACGGCAACAGACTAACCCTGGCGCTCCATTTCGCCGATGTGGGCGATGTTCTCCGCCTCCGACTCGTCCGGTTCGGGGGTTTCCAGGAAGGCCGTGACCACCTCGACGGCCACGTCGGGCGCGAGACGCTTGAGGCTCATCGCCAGTACGTTGGCGTCGTTCCACAGCCGTGCGCCCTTGGCGATCCACGGTTCCCAGGCCAGCGCGGCCCGGACCCCGGGCACCTTGTTGGCGGCGATCGCGGTGCCGGTGCCGGTCCAGCACATCACCACGCCGAGGTCGGCCGTGCCGTCGGTCACCGCCCGGCCCACCGCCGCGCCGACATCCGGCCAGGCGCCCGAGGTCGGCACCCGGATGACCTCGTCGCCCCGTTCGCCCAGGTACGCCACCACGGCCCGGGTCGTCTCGTTCTCGTCGTCGGCCGCGTACGCGATCCGCATGCCTTCCACGATACGACCGCCACCGCGGAAGTACTGTGGTCCAGGTGAGGACCACGCGCGGCGTCGACCGGGTCGAGTCGAAGGTCCGGTTCGGACCGGACGGCCAGGTCGACGACAAGGCTCTGATCATCATGCCGAGCGACCCGGCCCGGACCGACCCGTTTCTCGCGTTGGCCGAGGACTGGTTCTCGTCTCCCGGTTTCGACTGGCACCCGCACCGCGGCATCGAGACCGTGACCCTGGTTCTCGACGGCGTGCTCGAGCACGGCGACAACCTCGGCAACGCCGGCGCGCTGGAGCCGGGCGACGTGCAGTGGATGACGGCCGGTCGCGGCATCATCCACCGCGAGCTGGCGTTCCGCGACGAGCACGCGCACACCCTCCAACTGTGGGTGAACCTGCCCGCCGACCTGAAGCTGGTGCCCACCCGGTACCAGGATCTGCACGTCGCGAAGCGGCCGCGGCTCTCCTCGCCGGGCACCAGCGTCGACGTCATCTCCGGAGAGGCCGGGCCCGCTCTCAACCACTGGCCCATCACGGGCGCGCTCATCACGCTCGAACCGGGGACATCGATCTCGTACGCCCTGCCGGAACGGCACCGCGCCTTCGCCTACGTGGTGGCCGGTACCGCCGATGTGGCCGGGCACACGGTGAGCGCCGGCCGGATCGCCTGGTCCGATCCGGCTCCGGGCGACCTGAGCCTGGCCGCGCCGGACGGCGACGAGGTGACCACTGTGATGCTCTACAGCGGCGAACCGATCCGCGAACCCGTCGTTCTCGGCGGCCCGTTCGTGATGAACCGCCGCGAGGAGATCACCCGCGCGTTCGCCGACTTCCACGCCGGCCACTTCGGTGACGTGCCGCGCCAGGCCCGCCTCAGGTACCGGTAGCCCGTGGGCGACGTCATGATCGTCACCGGCGGCGGCCGGGGCATCGGCGCGGCCACCGCCGTGGCGGCCGCCGCGCGGGGATACGACGTGTGCGTGGTCTACCGGTCCCGCCAGGACACGGCCGAGGCGGTACGGGACGAGTGCCGCGAGCACGGCGGGCGGGCGATCGCGGTGCGGGCCGACGTCTCGGTCGAGGCCGAGGTGGTCGGGCTGTTCTCCACCGTGGACTCCGAACTCGGCCGGCTCCGCGCGCTGGTCAACAACGCCGGCATCGTCGACCGGCACATCCGGGTCGAGGACCTGACTGCCGAGCGCATCGAGCGCATGCTCAGGGTCAACGTGGTCAGCGCGTTCCTCTGCGCCCGCGAGGCGGTGCTGCGGATGAGCACCCGCCGGGGCGGCGAGGGCGGCGCGATCGTCAACGTGTCGTCCCGCGCCGCGGCGCTGGGCGCCGGCGGCCACTATGTGGACTACGCGGCGTCGAAGGCGGCCGTCGACGCGCTGACCGTGGGCCTGGCCAACGAGGTCGCCGGCGAGGGCATCCGGGTCAACTCGGTCCGGCCCGGTCTCGTCCACACCGAGATCCACGAGGCGACGGGCATGCCCGACCGGGTGGATCAGCTCGCCCATACGATTCCGATGGGCCGCGGCGGGCAACCGGAGGAGGTCGCCGCGGCGATCCTGTGGCTGCTCTCGCCGGAGGCGTCGTTCGTCACCGGCACGATCCTCGACGTCAGCGGCGGCCGCTGATAGGTAGCGGCGCCCGCTGACACGCCACCTCAAGATCGCCGCAATATCGTCGATATTGTCGCCTCGAGGCGGCCAGAGGCGACAACTTTGCCAAAGTTGTCGCGATTGGATCGGCGGGCGGGGTCATGTAGGCGGGAGGACGGCGTCGGCGGTGGCCCGGATCAGGTCCCAGGCCGCGGCCACGTGTTCGGGCGTCGTCTGCGGGGCGCCGATCGCGAGGCGCAACGTGGTCCGGCCGCCGACCTTGGTGTGGGTGAGGTAGAGCCGCCCGGACTCGTTGAGCCGGCGCATCAGATCCTCAGTGGAGTCATCCGAGGCGGAGCCATCCGAGGCGGAGCCATCCGCCGCCCGCAGGCGGAAGCATACGAGGGCGAACGGATGCGGCGCCACGATCTCGAACCGGTCGTCCTGGCCCACCATGGCGGCGAAGTCCTGCGCCATCGCCACGTGGGACCGGATGTGGGCCCGCAGACCCTCCAGGCCGTACCAGCGCAGCACGAACCAGAGCTTCAGCGACCGGAACCGGCGGCCCAGCGGCACGTGCCAGTCCCGGTAGTCGATGACCGCGCCCGACTCGGTGGCCGCGTTGCGCAGGTACTCCGGCAGCACGGACAGGGCCTGGATCAGCTCGGCCCGGTCGGCGACCCAGAAGGCGTCGCAGTCGAAGCCGGTCAGCAGCCATTTGTGCGGGTCGAAGCAGTACGAGTCGGCGTGCTCCAGCCCGGCCTGGGACCACCGCAGCTCGGGGCAGACCGCGGCGGCCCCGGCGTAGGCGGCGTCGACATGCAGCCACACCCCGTACTCGGCGCAGATCGCCCCGATCTCCGGCAGGGGGTCGACCGCCCCGGTCGACGTCGTCCCGACGGTCGCGACCACCAGGGCCGGGACGCGCCCGGCGGCCAGGTCGGCGTCGAGGGCCGACCGCAGCGCCTCCGGCCGCATGGCCAGCGTGTCGTCCACATCGACCAGTCGGACGGCGCCATCGCCCGCGCCGGCGATCCGGGCCGCCTTCTCGATGGAGGAGTGGCCCTGGGTCGAGGTGTAGATCGCGTACCGGCGGTCGATCCCTTCGGTGCGCCAGCGTCCGCCGCTGGCCCGGAACAGGGCGACCAGCGTCGCCACGAGCGTGGCCGACGAGGCCGAGTCCTGGATCACCCCACCGCCGGTGGAGGAGGAGCGGAACCGGGCCGGCAGGTCGAGCGCGCCGGCCAGCCAGTCCATCATCACGGTCTCCAGCTCGGTGCAGGCCGGTCCGGTGGCCCACAGCATGCCCTGCACCCCGACGGCGGCGCAGACCAGGTCGGCCAGCACCGACGGGCCGGAGGTGTTGGCCGGGAAGTAGGCGAAGAAGGCCGGATGCTGCCAGTGGGTCAGCCCCGGCACGACGATCGCGTCGAGGTCGGCGACGATCGCCTCGAACGACTCGCCCCGCTCGGGCGGCCCGGCCGGCAGCCGGGACGCGACCGTCCCCGGCGGCGCGTCCGGGGTGACCCGCCGATCGGCCAGGCCGGACCAGTAGTCCGCCACCCAGTCCACGAGCCGGTGCCCGTACCGCCGGAACTCCTCCGCGGTCATGTGCCGCGCCTCTTCGACCATGGGTGGACTCTAGGTGAGCCCGTACCCGGACCCGAAGAGCCGGACATATCCCGTCGTTTGCCCCGTCGATCGCTACTGGGTGTGCACATTGCATTACCGCAAAGAACCCAG
>Ga0307415_100000760_pt1 | contig 14555 bp, 14 predicted proteins | sample DK1Cmetagenome_FD_204524 | JGI IMG/M metagenome (GOLD analysis project Ga0307415, IMG submission 204524) | Maize rhizosphere microbial communities from greenhouse at UC Davis, California, United States - DK15-C-2 | ecosystem: Host-associated > Plants > Roots > Rhizosphere > Soil | place: USA...
GACTACCTCAACTTCGTCAAGCTCAACGAGATCACCTACACCGCCGACGGCCCCGCCGTGGGTCGGACGCTGGGCGACGGCGACCTCGGGCCGGTGCATGCCAGGGTCCGCTGCTCGCTTCGGGAGACGATGGACCCCACGGGAGGGGAGCCGCTGGACGGTGACGCCGCCTATCTGGAGGCGGGAAGCCCGCTGTACCGGGTGCGTGGCTATCGGCCGGCCTTCCGGCTGGCCGCCCGCCAGGATGGCCGGCTGGTGATCTTTGAGGCCGACACCAATCCTGGGGCGCGGGTCGGTCGGGATCTGCTGGATCTGGAGGGCAAGGTCCGCCGGATCAGCGTCAACCGCCGCGCCGACGGCACCGCGACCGTCCGCGCCTACGGTCCCACCGACCGGCGCGTCCAGCGGGGCATCCTGGTGCCCCGCCGGTTCGGCGAGCTGGTCGAGGCCGCTGCCTCCTGACCGGCCGTGCGGGCGGTCAGGTCGGGGCGCGGGATCGTCCCGTTCGGCGTAGCCAGCCAGGCGCGGGACGCTGGCACATCGGGCAGGTGCCGGCCCAACAGGCTGCTATCCGGCGAGGGCGACGCGTAGCGGCGTACGTCCTGGAGGTTGGCGCGACCTGCTGGCGGGCCGCGCGATCGCGGCCGCCTTGGACGAGCTGATCGAGGCCGCATCGGCGCTCGCGGAGAGCCCACCGTCAGCACCGAGTGGCCATGCCATCCGCGGTGCATCACGAGGCCTTCCGCCACCTCGTTCGGCACCATATCAGCCGTGCTCAGCCAGGAGGCGGGACGAGGCGCGGTGGTGCGATGCGAGGCGGCGTGTGGGATCGCTGCTGACAACCTGCTCCCAAGCGTCGTCAGTCCGTCTCGTCGCCGAACATCGCTGCCGCGGCTCGGGTGACCTCCTCGGGCGGAACGTCGCGGAGGTGCTGAGAAATCCCCCAGCGGTGGCCGAACGGGTCGATGACCTGCCCGTGGCGGTCACCCCAGAACATGTCCTGCAGCGGCTGGTACACCGTGGCGCCGGCTGCGACCGCGCGGTCCCACAGGGCGTCGGCGTCCTCGGTGGCGATGTCGAGGGCGCCGTAGGTCCCGCCGAGCGTCAGCGGCGACAGCACCCCCATCTCGGGGAACTCATCGGCCAGCATCACCACCGAGTCGCCCAAGCGCACCTCGATCTGGATGAACTTGCCGCTGGGCACCGAGATCTTGCTCCCTACCTGGGCGCCGAACGCCTGCTGGTACCAGTCGGCGGCCTGCGCCGCGCCGCGGACGACCAGGTGCGGGGTGATGGTGTGGGCCGTGGGTGAGCTCGCGCGGTCGGTCTCCTGGTTCATTGGCTCCTCCGCTCAGCCAGGTTGGTCATGGGTGCCACCGATCAACCTACCCACGCGTGAGCAGTTCGGCCCTGTCACCACACAGCCTAGGAGGTTGACAAGTATCCGAGCCGCCGCCGATAGACTCCTGCGGCCGACCATCACTCAGCAGGAGCACGCATGCCCATCGGTCAGCGGACCGGGGAGGGGCCGTGACCAGCACCCTGTATCTGGGCTGCGCCATGGTTGATCACACCATCAGGTCACTGGCGCCCGAGATGGCGATGCTGGTCATAGACGGGCGGGTCGGCTGGCTGGGGCCGGCCGAGGAGGCCCCCGCCCCGGGGCCCGGCGTCGAGGTGGTCGATGCCGGGGGGACGACCGCGGTGGCGGGCATGGTGGATGCCCACAGCCACCTCACCCTGCCTGGCGGATCCCACTGGATCGACCGGGCCAGCGATCCGACCGACCGGCTGCTGGCCGTGGCCGAGGACAACGCCCGGCTGCTGCGCCAGGCCGGCGTGCGGTGGGCCCGGGACGTGGGAGCGCCGGTCCGGGACGGCCGGGCGCTCAGCCTGACCGTGCGGGAGCGTTGGCGGGGTCGCGCCGGCTACCCATATATCCGGGCGGCCGGCTGCTGGGTGGCCCGAACCGGCAGCCTCCCATCCGGGCTGCCGGTCGAGGTCGAGGATGGGGACGGCCTCCTGGCCGCCGCCCTCGGCCAGCTGGATGCCGGCGCCGACCTGGTCAAGCTGTACATGGACGGCCCCGACCGCGACACCTCCCCCTTCACCGCCGAGGAGGTCCACCGGACGGTCGAGGCGGTCCACGCCCGCGGGGCAACGGTGACCGCCCACAGCTCGCTGCTGCCCGGCGCCCGGGCCGCGGTCGCCGCCGGGGTGGACGCCCTCGAGCACGGGTTCCGGCTCGACGCGGACGTGGCGCGGGTCATGGCCGCCCAGGGGACGGCGCTGGTGTCGACGCTGGCGGTGATGGAGTCATGGGCCAGCTTCGGGACGACCACCGGGCTGCCCCGCTTCGCCTCGGCCGAGGGACGGGTGGCGCTGGCCGAGCGCCGGGAGGCGGCGCGCGAGTCGGTCCGGGTCGCCTATGCGGCCGGGGCGCTGATCGCCGCCGGGACCGACTTCGGCGGCGGGTCGCTGCGTGCCAACCAGCTCGCCTGGGAGGTCGAGACGCTGGTCACCGCCGGGCTGGAGCCCTACGACGCCCTGGCCGCGGCGACCGTCAACGGCGGACGCCTGCTGGGCGAGCCCGGCGCCGGCGTCCTGGAACAGGGTGCCCCGGCCGACTTCCTGCTGGTCCACGGCGATCCGCTCACCGACCCGGGGTCACTCTGGCGGGTATGGCGCACCAGCTGGTGACACATCGCTACAGCGCTGGTGCGGGATGTTCGCCGCCTGTTCGCCGCCTGCGGCGCCTATGTCCTCGGCTTGAGCATGCGGAGTGGTTGCCCGTACCGATCTCGGGACGGTCGCCTGGCACAACCGTCACCGGCCGTCGAGGAGATCGACGTGCCCGATGGACCGGACCACCATCCGTGAGGAGCGCTCGTTGACAGTCCCCGGGGTCGAGCCCGCAGCGGGTGTCCGCGCCGCTCGCCGCCTGGCCTGGTCGCTGTGGCTCCTGACCGTGATCCTGCTGGCGCTCGGCGCCTGGCTAGAGGCGCTCAACGCCCCCACCCGCGGCAGCCCGTGGCAGCAGAGCGTGGGCCTGGTGCCGCTGTCGTTACCCTTCGCCACCGTCGGCGCGCTGATCGCCACACGCCATCGCCACAACCCGATCGGCTGGCTGCTGTGTGGTTCGGGCTCGTGGTGGCTGTGCTGCTGGTCGGCGACCAGGACAGCAGGTACGCGCTGGTGACCGCGCCCGGTTCTCTACCCGCAGGGGACTGGGCGGCCTGGCTGGCGGTCTGGCCGGTCGAGCCCACCGCCCTGCTCTTGATCCTGGTGCTGTTGCTGTTTCCGGATGGCCGCTCGCTGTCGCCACGTTGGCGGCCGCTGGTGTGGCTGGCGGTCACCTCGGCATGGTCAGCGCCGCGACCTCAGCCGTGTCCGCAGTCAACTTCGCCGACAATGTCCCCTTTGCCCACCATCCCCTCCAGCTGCTCGACGCGGGGAGCGCCCGAGCCATCTACGACACCTGCGCGGCCCTGTTCCTGGGCGTTCAACTGGCGGCCGTGTGCTCGGTCGTGGTGCGACTGCGACGGGCCCGAGGGGACGAGCGCCAGCAGCTCAAGTGGTTCGCCTATATCGGCGCGGTGGGCGCTGTCTTGCTTCTGGCCTGGAGCTTCGTCCGCCCGGACCCGGTGCTCGTCGCCCTGGTCTGGCTCCCGGCCCTGGCCGCCACCATCGGCATCGCCATTCTCCGCTACCGGCTGTACGACATCGACCGGCTGATCAACCGCACCCTGGTCTATGGGCTGCTCACCGCCCTGCTCGCCGGCATCTACGCCATCGTGGTCCTGGTCCTGGGGCAGCGGTTCGGCGCCCTCGGCGACCAGCCGCCGAGCTGGCTGGTGGCTGGGGCCACTCTGGCGGTGGCCGCCTTGTTCCAGCCGGCTCGCCGCCGTATCCAGGCGGTCGTGGATCGCCGGTTCAACCGGCGCAAGTACGACGCCGCCAAGACGATTGACACGTTCGGCGCCCGGCTACGCGAGCAGGTCGACCTAGACACGCTGTCGGTGGAGCTGCTGGCGGTGGTCGACCAGACGATGCAGCCGACTACGGCGTCCCTGTGGCTCCGGCCATCGGCGCAGCCACTGGCGAGTGGTCGAGGGCAAGGCGGCTAGCCATGACTTCCGGTCCCGTCCGGTCGCGAACGCTTCCGCGGCGGCCGGTCCTTGCTGCTCTACGGGCTTCGCGGCGCCCTCCTATCTTGATGGGCGACCTCCCGCAACTCAGGCGCGGCCGCCTTCGTCCGCCTAATCATCATCGGTGGGCAGGAAATAACGCTGAAGCTCCCAGTCCGCCACCGCCGTGCCAAGGTTCTCCCCCACGATCACGGAGCTGCGGTAGTGGAAGCCGATCCACACGCGGGCGTCGATGAGCTGGGTGTCGAGGTCCCGCACCGTCGTGAACGTCTGCGACGTGGTCAGGGTGGTGGCGCCGCCTTCCGCACCGGGGATCGTCGCGTTGATATGGCTCGTACCGAGCGCGTTCGCGAGGACCTGGGCAAACGCGCTCGTCACATAGCCATGCTGCGAGGGATATTCGGGATGGTTCGGGGTGGTGACGAGCGGCGTCCAAGTCGGATCCGCGGTCGTCGCCGGATCGCCGTCGATGTCGGCGTTGCGAATCGCTGTGATCGGGCGCCAGAACAGGTAGATGTACTTGGAGTCGAAGCACGCCATACCGGCATCGGTCGACACCATGTTCCCCATCGCGAGCAGACGAGCGGTGTCGATGAGGTCCAGGTGGTGCTGGGTGGCGATGTTCTGGAGCGCCTGGTTCAGCGCACTGATCGCATTCGCGTTCCAGAAGTACGCGATCGCCGTCTGCGCGGGCGGCCGCACGGCGCTGGTCGCCGAGCCGTACGCCTCGGTTTCGTTCAGATCGTTGGCGTACTGCGCGCTGGTGAGCGCGGGCGGCGGGGGTGCCCGGAACCGCGAGGTACTGGCGAGCATGAACGGCTGCATCCCCGCCATCCACGGCGTTTGCGCGATCTGCAGCGAGGGCGGCGGCGCCCAGATCCACAGCCCAGGCTGCAGCGGGCCGGCCCCGAACACCGTCGAGACGGGCCTGTTCCGTCCGTCGTTGGCCCGCAGCGCCTCGATGTCGGCCGCGGCGGCTTGGCCGACCGCGATGCCCCTCGCAGTCCTCTGGTCGCTGGGCAGCGCAGCGATCGAGGCCGCGTACTTGGCAGCCAGGCTGCCGTCGGGATCACCGAGGTAGAAGACGAGCGTGTTGTAGGCCGCGGCAATCACCGCCGCTTCGAGTGAGGCGTTGCCGGCCTTCGCGACAAAGTGATGGTAGGGCGCGTAGCGAAGACCGATCTTGGTCGCCGCGTCGTACACCGCAGCCTGGACATAGGACATGTAGAGCAGGCCCTCGGTCTGATACAGCACCCTGGGTGCGGTGCCCAGTGGCTCGACCACCCTGGCGGCGCGCACCGCCGCGAGGGCATTGGCGTTCCAGTCGAGCGCAACGGTCGCCGGCAGCTTCGCCGGCCCCTCCGCCTTCGCCGACGAGGCCGGCGCGACGAGCAACGCCGCGAGCGCAGCCGCAGCGACTACGATTCGAACTCTCATTTCGGATCCTCCCTTCGCGGTGGTGGTCAGCCGGTCGAGCATGTCGTCCTCCTGGGGACGGTTGGTGGTGACCGAAGGTGCGCCGGCGCGGGCGGCGGGGTCCATACGACCTTCCGCCTATGCCCATTCCATCCCCAGCCGGTTACGCTGATCTGGAGCGCTTCCGACAGATGAAAGCTGCGCGCGATGGCCGCCCGGTCAACTGTGACAACCCATGACCTGCGACGCCTGCTCGACCTGGGCGACCCGTGCCGGCTGGACGGCGGTGGCGACCCGCTACCCTGGTCGGTCCTGGATGACCTGGCCGCGCTGGTAGGCTGCGACGACCTCAGCTACCTGGTGCAAGACCCAACCAGCCGGCAGGTGTTCACCGACCAGTCGCTGCTGCCCGCCCCGTCGCTGGCGGCCTGCGACGCCGAGGCCATCGACGACTGGTACTGGCAGCACTTCTGGGCCTGCCAGTGCAGCTATCCCGAGCGCAGCGGCGACTACACCACCGTGACCCGCGCGTCCGGACTTCGAGTCTCCGCGGCAATTCGCCCGCGGTCCGCTGGCCGCGCTGTTGCGCATGCTCGGGGTCCGCTACGAGATCATGGTCCCGTTACCGCCGCGTGGCCGCATCGACCATCGCATCCTGCTGTTCCGAAGCGACGGGCGTGACTTCACCGAGCGGGAGCGGCTGCTGTTGTCGCTGGCACAGCCGCAGCTGGCGACGCTGCACGAGACGCTGCTGCGCCGTCTGGCCGGCGAGCCGGAGCTGACCACCCGGCAGTGGGAGCTGCTGCGGCTGGCCGCCGCCGGGCTGACCAACCGGCAGGTCGGCCGCTGCCTGCACATCTCCGAGGCGACGGTGCGCAAGCATCTGGAGAACATCTATCAGCGGCTCCAGGTGACCAGCCGCACCGCGGCGGTCGCCCGCGCATTCCCGACCGTGGTTGCGGCCGACCGGCAGCCGATGCCTTGGGGCCCGCGCGAGTAACAGGGTGTTGCTTAAAGGGGTCTGGGGTTCGGCTTGGGTGCTGCAGGGCGGTTTGGGAACGACGCCGTCGGCTACCCTGCGCGTCCGGAAGGGTTGGCCGGTGGGGTGGCCGCGACGGCCAGACCTACGAGCAGGGCAGGTGGGGTGATGGCGCGGCATCCAGGAAGGGACTCGCGGGCGGGCCGGTTCCGGAGGAGTTGGTGGCCAGCTGCGCTCACCGGAATCGGCCTGGCCGGGCTGGTCGACGTGATCGTGTTCCACCAACTGCTGGGCTGGCATCACTTTTACGACCAGTCGACGACGGCGGTCGGACTGACCTCTGACGGGCTGCTGGACCTCGCCCTGACCGTCGCGTTGGTAGTGGGGTTGGTCGCCTTGGTGGAGACGGCTGGTCCAGTGGCGCGCTGGGGGCGGCACACCTGGGGTGCGATCCTGGCTGGCTTCGGCGGGTTCAACCTGTTCGACGGGGTGGTCGACCACAAGCTGCTGCGGTTGCACCAGATCCGCCCGGGCGTGGCCGACCAGCTCCCCTACGACGCGGTCTGGATCGGGCTTTCGCTGCTGATCCTGGCGGTCGGGGTGGGGCTGGTCCGCGGCGACGCCCAAGCCAGGCGCGGCGCTGACCTGGCTGCCTAACTCGCTGGTGTGGGGGCGGCGGCCTGCCAGCTGTGCGGTTCTGCGCATCGAGGGTTGACACCTACCGGCCTTGCGGCAGAAACGGCTGCTGAGAGAGTCGGTCGTGCGGCCGGGCCGAGGGCACGGCCGGGCCGCCTACCAGCCCAGGATGCTGCTGGCCGTGCTGCTGTACGCCTACTGCACGGAATCCGCTCCTCCCGCCAAATCGAGCGCCGCTGCCACGAGGACATCGCCTTCCGGATCATGGCCGGCAACCGCACGCCTGACCACCTCCAGGCCCAGGTCGCCGAACTGCTCCAGCAGGCAGCGGCCATCGACCAGGCCGAGGACCGCGAACACGGCACCGCCCGGGCCCGCGGCCAGCGACCCCGGGCGATCGACGAGCTGATGGGCCACCAGGCCGGTCGCCGTGGCGAGCGTGAGGGCTCCATGATCGGCACCCGCTACCGGCACATGACCGAGGCGATGCAGGCCCGGGTGGTCGCGGTGACCGCCGAGCGGCTGGCCGTGGCGTTGGCCGTCATGCCCCAGGTGTGCCCCAAGCCCGGGCAGGGGAGGAGAGGGCGGCGTGCTGAGGCCAGACGCGACATGACGGTTGACCTGCGGCGTTGTGGTGGTGGAGCTGAGGGGACGCGGGTGAAGGGCGCTCTTGCGTCCGCCCCCCGCCAGCATCGGAGGGGGCGGCTGGTGAGAACTGCCGATTGCAGTGGCTCGCCTTGGGACGATAGGCCGGTTCGGGGTCGATGGACCGCTGGGCTGGATGGTGATGGTGCAGGAGCGAGATCGTCGCGTAGGGGCGGTCGGCGGTCCAAGGAGATCGGCGGTATGGATTCCCGACTTACCAGTGTGCTGGCTGACCCTGATCGGCTGGCCGCGGTGCGCCAGACCCACCTGCTCGACACCCCTGCCGAGGCCGCCTTTGATCGGGTGGCCCGGATGGCCGCTCGCCTGCTCGAGGTGCCCATCGCGCTGGTGCCGCTGATCGAGGACGACCGCCAGTTCTTCAAGGCGTGCGTGGGCCTGCCCGAGCCGTGGGCTTCAGCCAGGCAGACGCCGCTGTCGCATTCGCTGTGTCAGCACGTGGTGGTAGCCCGCCAGCCGCTGGCGATTGGCGACACCGGTCGTGATGCGCTCGCCCGCGACAACCCGTTGGTCCGGGAGCTGGGCCTGGCGGCCTATCTCGGGGTCCCGCTGATCGACGCTTCCGGGTATGTCTTGGGCTCGGTGTGCGTGGCCGACCACCGCCCGCGGGACTGGACCTCGGACCAGGTGGCCATCCTCACCGACCTGGCTGGGCTGGTCATGACCCAGATCCAGCTGCGGGCAGAGCTGGCGACCCGAGGCGAGCTCGAGCGACGCCTGATCGATGTCGAGGCGAGCCTGCAGGCGCTGCTGGAACGCCTGCCTGGTGTGGTGTATGCGCTCGGCCCCGAGGCACCGAATTCGGTTCTCTATATGAGCCCGCAGGTCCAGGCGCTATTGGGCGTGTCGGCTGCCGACTGTATCGGCGACTCGGAGCTGTGGGATCGGCTGGTGCATCCCGAGGACAGCGAGTGGGTCGCGGCCGAGTGTGAGCGGACCAACCGAACCGGCGAGCCATTCTCGGGTGAGTACCGCATGCACACCGCCGATGGCCAGGTGCGCTGGGTTCGCGACGAGGCGGTCCTGATCCGTGCCGGCGACGGCCGTCCCCTGTTCTGGCAGGGGATCTTGACCGACATCACCGCCAGCCACCTGATCGCCGACCACCTGGCGGAGGCGCTGGACCGCGAGCAGGAGGCCGCCTATCAGCTCGCCGCCGCCCTGGAGCGCGAGCGGGCCGCGGCCGAGCACCTGCGGGCGGTGGATGAGATGAAGACGACCTTCCTGCAGGCGGTCTCCCATGATCTGCGCACGCCCCTGACGACCATCCTCGGCATCGCCGTCACCCTGGAGCACCGCGCCGCCGGTCTACCAGCTCGTGACCTCGCCGACCTGCTGCATCGGCTGTCGAGCAACGCCCGCAAGCTTGATCGGCTCCTCGGCGACCTGCTTGATCTGGATCGGCTCGCCCGCGGCACGCTCACCCCTCGTCGCCAGCTGATCGACCTCGGCGCCCTGGTTCAGCGGGTGGTGGAGGACGCCGGCGTGAAGGACGAGCACCCGGTGGTGGTCGACGCTCCACCGCTGCGACTGGCCGCAGACGCCCCCAAGCTGGAGCGAATCATCGAGAACCTACTCGTCAATGCGGCCAAGCACACCCCAGCGGGGGCCACCATCTGGGTCCGGCTGCATGCCCAGGACGACGGCGTCCTGCTACTGGTCGAAGACGAGGGACCCGGCGTACCGGTCCAACTCCGCGAACAGATCTTCCAGCCCTTCCACCAGGGCGGCAACATCGCCGACCACGCCCCCGGCTCCGGCATCGGCCTGGCCCTGGTCACCCAGTTCGCCAGCCTCCACGGCGGCCGCGCCTGGGTCCAGGACCGCCCTGGTGGGGGGGCCTCCTTCCGAGTCTTCCTTCCCGACACCCAGCACCCAAACCTACCCAGCCCCTGAGCCGCACTCCACCCTTCGATGCCCTCGGTGAAGCAGCCAATGTTCAAGGAGGTGACAGTTGGGCGGCGCACTCCTCATGGGTCTTGTGGTGGTGCCGACGATCCACGCGCTGACATTCCGCGGGCGGGTCTTTGCGTCCTCAAGGATCCAGGTCGCTACCGCGGAGGCGAGCGACCCGCCTGGCCTCCTCGTACACCGGCTCGTGGTGACGGTCGGCCGGGGCGGGGTGGACCTGAGCGCGCCGCTTATCCCTAGACGCCGTCGAGCCGGTAGCCAGATCGGCTGGCCCAGCGGCACCTGGACGCCGCAACGACGGGTCACGACGCGCCAGTTCCTCCCGCAGGCTTCTGTTCTCGCGTTCAAGCTCGGCCACCTCGACGGTCAGGTCCCGTTCGGCCCTGCGCAGTTGCCTACGACGGACACGACGGGCCCGCCGCAGGCTCACCGACCCGACCGCCAGCACACTGACGACGAGCCCGAGCGCGGCAACCACGGCCAACAGCTGGCCCTGGCTGTAGCCGGTGAACGAGCGGTCCAGCACGGTGACACTTCCGGCGGCGGTGTTCTCCAGCACAAGGTCGCCCACCAGGACGCCGCCGGCGATTGCCAGCAGGAAGAGGAGTACGGCCATGACTACCTCCAGTGAAGGTCCATGGACGAAGGCGGGGTGTGGTCAGGACCGGTGTCGGCGCCTGCTTATCCGGCGTTTGGGCACGAACGTTCCTCCTGGCACCGGCGGCACAAGAACATTGGGGGATGACCGCCGACCACAGGGTCGGTGTTGGCCTGGGGGGAGACCAACGTGTGACCAACCGCCACCACGAACAGGCAGATGTCGGCAACCTCGGCTGACTGCACACCATGAAACCTCGCATAGCAGGGCGTAGCATCAGCGCAGGAGGGCTGGCGGGTGGTGGGGCGAGTGGCTTCGTAGAGCCCGGTTGCTGCCCGGCGCCACCTTCGTTGGCCGGAATGGCGGTTGGCGGTAGTGGTTTCGGCCGCCGGCGTGGGGGTAGGGCGTTGCGGGACTCCTGCAGAGCGCGTCGGCTGGAGGCATAGCGTGACGTTCGACGAGCTCATGAAGCCGGGTGACGACCGGGGGCTGCGCTGACATGGCCGGCATCGAGTTGCGTAGCCCGTCCTTTGGTGACCACCAGCCGATCCCTGCCCGCCATGCCAAGGACCATGACAACCTGTCACCGGCCCTGGAGTGGTCAGGGGTGCCGGAGGAGGCTGCCGAGCTGGCCGTCCTCTGCGAGGACCCCGACGCCCCTCGTGGCACCTTCATTCACTGGGTGCTGGGCGGGCTCCAGCCGACCGCGGCCGGGCTGGCCGAAGGGGAGCATCCAGCCGCGGCCGTGGAGGGCCGCAACGACTTCGGCGAAGAAGGCTACAGCGGCCCCATGCCGCCGGTCGGGGATGGTCCGCACCGGTACTTCTTCCGGGTCTTCGCGGCCTCGGCGCCCCTGGGGCTGGTGGCCGGGGCATCAGCCGACGACCTGCGCCGTGCCCTGGAGGGCAAGGAGCTGGCCAGCGGCACCCTCGTCGGCACCTACCAGCGCTGACCACAGCCTAAGGAGAAAGGAGTCGTGATGGCTGGTCAGATCACGCTCAGCGAGCAGGAGGCAAGGGCGCTCTCCTCGCTGCTGGACCGGGCCAGTGACCGCCTGGCGACCTACGAGGAGCAGACTCATCAGGATCGCCGGCTGGCCGAGGAGATTCGTGAGGCGGCTGGCGACCTGGTCAACCGGATCGGCCGTGAGTGAGGGGTCGACGGCCCAGCCACCGGAGCGCGTCACCCAGTGACGGTGGTCCGGGTCGGACGGCCTGACAAGGTAGGGATGTCGCTGTGCCAGCACAGCACCCCACCGGGCACCACAGACCGTCCGAGGACCTGGTCCGGGTCCTGCGGGCCGAGGGGATCCGGGACCGCCGGGTCCTGGCCGCGTTCCGTGCGGTGCCCCGGGCCCGATTTGTGCCGCCGGCCGCCGCCGGCCAGGCCTACCTGGACGAGCCGATCCGGATCCCGCACGGGCAGGTGACCACCCAGCCCAGCCTGATCGCCAGGATGGTGGCGGCGCTGGCGCTGACCGGCACGGAGCGGGTCCTGGAGGTCGGCACCGGACTCGGGTTCCAGACTGCCATCCTGGCCCGGCTGGCCGACGAGGTGATCTCGGTCGAGCGCTTTCCGGCCCTGGCCGAGCAGGCGCGGGCCAACCTGGCCGCGGCCGGGCTGGGCCACGTCACGGTGATTGTCGGCGACGGCACCCTGGGCATCCCCGAGCATGCCCCCTACCAGGCGATCGTGGTGTCGGCGGCGTCCCCCCGCGTCCCCGCGCCGCTGGTCGAGCAGCTCGCCCGGTGGGGCCGGCTGGTCCATCCGGTCGGGCCGGGTGGTCGGGAGCAGGTCACCGCCTTCCACAAGGAGGCCGGCCAGCTGATGGCCGACGTCCGGCTGACCCCCGCCTACTTCGTCCCGCTGGTCGGAGCCCATGGCATCCCGAGCCGGGAAGGCCGGGACGGACGATGACCGTCACAGTGGCGCTGGCCGGGGATACCATGCTCGGCCGCGGTGTCGCCCGAACCCTGGCCACGACGCCACCCGCAGCCCTGGTCGCACCCGAGATCGTCGCCGCCCTGGGCCAGGCGGACCTGGTCGTGCTGAACCTCGAGTGCTGCATCTCCGAGCGGGGGCGGCGCTGGGAGGCGCCCGGCAAGCCGTTCTACTTCCGGGCCCCGCCCCGGGCGGTGGAGCTGCTGGTCCTGCTCGGGACCGACTGCGTCACCCTGGCCAACAACCACGCCCTCGACTACGGCTTCGACGCCCTGGCCGACACCCTGGGCCACCTGGCCGCCGCCGGCATCGCCACCGTCGGGGCCGGTGCCGACCTGGAGCAGGCGCGCCGCCCGGCTGTGCTCGCCGCCGGGGGGCTGCGAGTCGCGGTCCTCGGCGCCACGGACCACCCGGCCGATTTCGCCGCCGACCCCGACCGCTCCGGAGTCGCCTTCGCCGACCTCGGCCGCCAGGTGCCCGGCTGGCTGGCAGGACTCGTCCGGGAGGCCAGCGCCCAGGCCGACGTCACGCTGGTCACCCCCCACTGGGGGCCGAACATGACCGCGGCGCCGGTCCGCCACGTCCGCCGTGCCGCCGACGCGCTGGCGGACGCCGGCGCCACCCTGATCGCCGGCCACTCCGCGCATGTCCCCCACGGGGTCGGCGGCCGGGTCCTGTACGACCTGGGCGACTTCCTGGACGACTATCGGGTCGATCCGCGGCTACGCAACGACCTCGGCCTGCTGTTCCTGGTCACCCTGGACGCGGCGGGCCCGCTCCGGCTGGAAGCGCTCCCTCTCAAGCTGGAGTTCTGCCACACCCGCCTGGCCAGCGGCGAGGACGCCGCCTGGATGCGGCACCGGTTCCGGTCCGCCTGCGCCGCCCTCGGCACCACCGTGGAGGAGGCAGCCGACCGGCTGATCATCAAGTGGCGGTAACACCAGCGCAGGACCACCGACCACGGCTGGAGCGCTCAGAGCCGAGGTGTGCGTTGCGTTGTGCCTGGTGGAGCTGAGGGGATTTGAACCCCTGACCCCTTGCATGCCATCGATGCGCGGGCGGTTCACGACGCCGTGCACCACCTCCCGTGGCCACACAACTGCCCAGGTGGAAAGCGCTGCCGGGGATCGGGGCGTGGGGTGGCGCGAGGTTGCGTGTAGCGCAGTTTCTGGCAAATCTCCGGCAAGGGCCCTGTACGGCAGTCCATGCATGGACGCCGACGCCATCGTCCGGAGCCCTGTCCACAGTCGACTGGCACCTCAGGTGAAGTGCTGTCCCTAGACGATTTCGGGTCGAGCGTAGAGCGAGAGGCTCTCGGTCAAGTGTTTGGCAAGCGCAGATACCGGCGGGTGCTGTGTTGGTCCAGATGTGGCGTCGGATATGCGTTGAGCTGGGTGCGGACCGAACTGAAGGCGTTGGTGGGCGGTGTGCTCCACGGGGGATGTCGGGGTGTCGGGACGGCTGGCGTGGCTGGGCCGATCGGGTCAGCGGTGCCTGGTGGCGGTGACGTCGTGGGGTGACTGCTCGCCGGGTTCGAGTGGCCGGGGCTGCGATACCGGGATCTGGTCGGTCCCGGTGGTCGGGTCGGGCTTGAGGCGGCCGCGGTAGCCGTCATAGAGGTCGCGGCCGATGACATGCAGCACCCCGGCCACCGGGATGGCGAGCAGCGCGCCCAGGAACCCGAACAACTCGACCCCGATGAGGATGCTGACCAGCACGGTCAGTGCGGATAGCTCCACGGTGCGCGACATGATGACCGGCTGCAGGACATGGTTCTCGAGTTGCTGGTAGACGACGAAGACCACCAGCACCACGATGGCCGCGGGCAGCGAGTGCAGGGCGGCTACGGCGATGGCCACGACGGCGCCCAGGGTCGCGCCGACCAGGGGAATCAGGTCGGCGAAGCCGACGAACAGGGCGACGACCCCTCGGTAGGGGACGCCCATGATCCACAGCACGACGTAGGTGACGGTGCCGGCGATGACGCTGATCACCAGGTTGCCGGTCATGTAGCCGGTGACCGCCTTGGCGCAGTCGGCGGCCACCCGCCGGACCCGTTCCTGACGCCGTTCCGGCAGCGCGGCGACCCAGCTGGCCAGGAGCTTGGGTCCTTGCAGGACCATGAGGAAGGTGAGGACGAAGATGGTCACCAGCGCCACTGCGGTCGAGAAGATGGACCGCAGCACACCAATGGCTGGGGTGGTGAGGCGGTTGGCGCTCTCGCGGAGCCGGGCCTGGTTGCGCTGGAGGTACTCATCGAGGT
>Ga0307415_100000762_pt1 | contig 14540 bp, 14 predicted proteins | sample DK1Cmetagenome_FD_204524 | JGI IMG/M metagenome (GOLD analysis project Ga0307415, IMG submission 204524) | Maize rhizosphere microbial communities from greenhouse at UC Davis, California, United States - DK15-C-2 | ecosystem: Host-associated > Plants > Roots > Rhizosphere > Soil | place: USA...
CTTGACCTTGCCCTTCCGCAGCTCGTCGCCGTCCAGCTTGGCCTGCGACGCGATGAAACGCTGGGCGAGCTCCGTCTCCGACATCTCGAGCGAGAACAGCGCCACCGCCTTGCCGTGGTCCACCGCGGCGTTCTCGGCGATGTTCACGGCGAGGGCGCTCTTCCCCATTGCGGGCCTCGCCGCGAGCACGATCAGGTTGCCGCCCTGGAAGCCGCCGGTGATGTCGTCCAGGTCGCGGAACCCCGACGGGGTGCCGATAAGCGATACGCCCTCGCGTGAAATCTGCTCGAGCTTGTCGAGCTCGTCGTGCAGCACCGCCTCGATCGAGCGCACCTCGCTGGCGTGCTCGTCGTGGGCGATCTTGTACATGGCCTGCTCGGCCTGCTCGACGAGGTCCCTGGGCTCGCCCCTGACGGCGAGCGCCTGCTCCTGGATCTCGCGGGTCGTGTCGAGCAGCCGGCGTAGGAGCGCGTGCTCCTTGACGATCTTCGCGTAGTTGCGCGCGTTGCCCGCGGCCGGGACGAGGTTTGGCAGCGAGTGGACGAAGGCTGTGCCGCCGGCCTCCTCGAGCTCGCCCGAGCGCGTGAGCTCCTCGGACACCGTGAGTGCGTCGATCGGGTCCGGGACCGGCTTCTCCTTCAGCCGCAGCATCGCCCGGAAGACCAGCCGGTGCCGCTCGCGGTAGAAGTCCTCGGGGCTTAGCTTGACGTCGATCAGGACGCCGTCGAGCGCCTGCTCTGCGAGCAGGATCGCCCCAAGCACCGAGGTCTCCGCCTCGAGGTTGTGCGGCGGGACGCTGCCTGCGGCTTCCGGTGGAACGGAGACAGCCACAGGTGGACGGGCGTCAGCCCGGGGTGACGATGGTCTTGATTTGCGTCGTCACGCCGTCGTGGACCTCCACGGTGACCATGTGCGTGCCGGCGGTCTTGATCGGCTCGTCGAGGTGAACCCGGCGCTTGTCGATCTTCAGCCCGCGGGCCTGCTTGATCGCGTCGACGATGTCCTGCGACGTGACCGACCCGAACAGGCGCCCGTCGGCGCCCGCCGCCTGGCGGAGCGTGAGGACGGTCTTGGACAGTACGGCGGCGTTCTCCTGCGCCTTCTCGGCGGCCTCGCGCACGGCGCGCTCGGCGGCCTCCTGCCTGCGCAGGGCATCTGCGACCGCGGCGGTCGTGGCCGGCTGGGCGAGCTTGCGCGGCACCAGGTAGTTCCGCAGGTATCCGGGTGACACATCGACGATCTCGCCGCGCTCGCCCAGCGTGTCGACCGGCTGCAACAGGATGGCCTGCGCCATCAGAGCCCTGGCTTGGTTCTCGCGCTCTGCACGTGCATCACCGCTCGGCGACGTAAGGGAGCAAGCCGAGCTCTCGCGCGCGCTTGACCGCGACCGCCAGCTGGCGTTGGTGCCGCCGACAGCAGCCGGTGATCCGCGCCGAGCGCAACTTGCCCTTCTCACTCATCGCGCGACGCAGCGTGGCGAAGTCCTTGTAGTCGACGACTTCCACCTTGTCGCGGCAGAACTGGCAGGGCTTGCGCCGGCCACCCGTACCGGGGCCCTTCCTGCCGTCACGGCGCCGGGTTGTCCCGGGCCGTGTTCCACCACGCTGCTTTGCCACGCGAAACTCCTGTGCTGTCGGGTCTAGAAGGGGATGTCGTCGTCCGACTGACCGGCCCCCACCGGCGCCGTCTTGAAATCCGCCGTGTCGGCGGGGACGTCGCTCTGCGGCGTGAATCGGCCTCCGTTGCCGTTCCCATCGCCGCTAGGCGATCCCAGGAACTGAACGGAGTCGGCAATGATATCGACCGCTTGGCGCTTGTTGCCCTGCTGATCCTCCCACTCGCGCCACTCGAGCCGCCCGTCGACGGCGACCGGACGCCCCTTCGAGAGGTACTGGGCACAGTTCTCGCCCTGCGCACCCCACACGGTGACGTCGAAGTAGTTGGGCTTGTCGACCCACTGGCCGGATGAGTCCTTACGGCGCGTGTTGCAGGCGATCCGGAGCCCGCAGACCGACGTTCCGCTCGGGGTCGTGCGGAGCTCGGGGTCGCGCGTCAGGTTCCCCGTGAGGACTACGCGATTGATGTTGGTGGCTGCCATAACAGGCTCCTTTGCTTCTACTCGTTAGAAGTCGAGACTAGAGACAGAACCTGACGTGGTGACCGAGTTCGCCCCCTGAAATCGCCCAGAGAGCGGGATAGACGTGGGTCAGTCCTGCTCGGGTGCCGGCTCGGGCGCGGCCGGCTCGGACTCCGGCGCCGCAGGCGCATCCGCGGCCGCGCGGGCGGCCACCGCTCCCTCCGGCTCCTCCGGTGCCCGGGCGCCGCGGGCGGGCTCGGGACGCGGGGTCGGCGGCGGCGGCGTGCCGGGCTTCACCTTGATGATGCGGTGGCGCAGGACCCCGTCCGTGATCTTGAGCGTGTTGTGGAGCTGCTCGAGCAGGTCGTTCTGGCCCTCGAACTGGAAGAGGTGGTACGCGGCGTCGGAGCGGTGGTCGATCTCGAACGCGAGCCGACGCATGCCCCAGTCGTGCTGGCCCACGAGGGTGCCCTTGTCCTCGATCGCCGAGGTCACGTTGCCGAGGATCTCGCGGTGGCGGTCGTCGGGTGCGTTCGGGTCGAGCAGCACCGTCAGGTCGTAAAGGCGCGTGGTGGTGGCCATCAGGGCGCGCCACGATAGCAACGGGCAGGGGGCGAGCCGGGCCGTAGGGCCCCTTTCCACGGGGTGTCTCGCGTGCGGTGGGGGAACGTCGCGCAGCTCGCGGCGCTCGTGGTCGCGGCGGCGCTGATCGCGTTCGGGGTGCCGGACGGGTGCGGCTCGGAGCCTGAATCGATCCCGCTCGATGCGTTGCCGGGGGAGCCCGTGGAGGCCGCTTTGCCTGCGCCGCGTGTCCACGCCGTCAGACCGCCGCGCGCTCAGCCCAGGCGTCGGCCGCGCCCGCCACGGCACCGGAAAAGGCCGGGTAAGGAGGCGGTCGCGCCGCCCGTGCCGGTCGCCCGCCGGCCGCGCACCAGCCAGTCCGCTCGTACCCGCCATCTGCGCGGGTGGGAGCGGAGTGGTGCGGCGTACGTCCCGGAGGCCGCGCGCGAGTTCAGCTTCGATCGATAAGTCGACGCTAATCGCTACACGCTGGCTCTGGCTAGGTGTGGGCGACCGGGCGGGCGCCGGCGGACTTCGCCTCGATGTCGGCGAGCTGGTCGTCGACCCAGTCGCCGGGGTGGCGCTGGGTGACGATCTTCTTCAGCCCCTCCGCTCGCCACGAGCGCTCCTCGCTCGACATGGTCAACGCGCGGTACATCGCGTCTGCCTGCTCCTGCACGTCGAAAGGGTTCACCGACAGCGAGAACTCGCCGAGCTCCTCGTGCGCGCCCGTGTTCTCCGACAGGAGCGACACGCCGTGGCGCTCGTTGACGAGCGGACCCTCCTTCGCGACGAGGTTCATCCCGTCGAACATCGCGTTCACGATCAGCAGGTCGTAGTGCTTGTAGTAGGCGATCGCCTGGTCGAGGTTCTCCTCGATCCGCAGGTCGATCGGCATCCAGTCGGTCGTCCCGTGGCGGTGATTCACGACCGCGACCAGCGCCTCGATCCTCTCGAGGTACTCGGCGTACTCGGGCACGTCCTGCCGCGACGGCATCAGCTGCGCGATGAACGTGACGCGCTCGCGGAACTCGGGGTGCTGCTCGAGGAACAGGTCGAACGCGGTGAACCCGCGCAGGACGTTCTTCGACAGGTCGGCGCGGTCGACGCGCAGGATCAGGTGCTCGCGGCGGCGGCGCAGGATCTCCTCCTCGTACTCGCGCACCTCGGCGCGCTGGGCCTTGCGGAAGAAGCTGTCCGCGGAGATCGGAAGCGGATATGCGCGCACCCATACGTCACGGCCCTCGAACGACACGACCCCGGCCTCCTCGTCCACGGGGAGGTCGAACAGCTCGCGGCAGCAGAGCAGGAAGTTGCGTCGGTACGCGCGCGTGTGGAAGCCGACGATGTCGTTGGAGAGCAGCCCCTCGAAGATGTCCTCGCGCATGTCGCGCGGGAGGACCCGCCACGCGTCGGGCTGCGTCCACGGGATGTGGATGAAGTGGTGAAGGAACAGCTCGGGCCGCGCCTGGCGGATCACCCGCGGCGCGCTGTACAGGTGGTAGTCGTGAAGCATCACGACCGCCTCGTCGCTGCCGTCCAGCTCCTCGAGCACCGCGTTCGCAAGGTCGGCGTTGACCACGCGGTAGCCCTGCTCGTACGCCTCCACCTCGTCGCGCCGAATATCGGGGGCGTTCGAGAGGTCCCACAGGTAGTGCTGGATGAACCACAGCATCGGGTTCGCGACCACGTTGTAGAACTGGTCGTAGGCGATCGGGTCGCTCTCGACCAGGCGGATCCTGTATGTCGTGTCTTCGACGTCGCAGTCGAACGAACCGCCGCCGTGCGCTCGGCTCACCTCGACGTCCGCGGGCCCCATCGCGGACGCGACCCAGACGGCCTCGCGATGCTCGACGAGGCCCGTCAGGGCGGTGACGAGGCCGCCGCCCCCCCGGCTCGTGACGAGGTCGCCGGCCTCGTTTCGCTCGAAGGTGGCGGGCCCGCGGTTCGAGATGAGTACGAGCGGCCGTTCTCCGGTCATTTCAGGTCTTTGAAGATACGCAGCCAGTCACGCAGCAGGCGGGGCGTGAGGAAATGCGACCGCACGTGCTCCTTCCCGGCGCGGCCCAGCCGCCGCCCGAGCTCGGGGTCGCGCAGGTACTCGAGCGCCCGCTCTGCACACTCGTCGGGGGAGGAGACGAGGAACCCCGTCTCGCCCTGGCTCACCTGCAGCGGGATCCCGCCCACGTCGCCGCCGATGAACGGCCGCGCCTTCCAGAGCGCCTCGGACACGGTCAGGCCGAAGCCCTCGCGGGTGGACTTCTGGATCACGACGTCCGCCTGCGACTGGAAGGCGTTCACCTCGATCGCGCCGACGTTGTTGAGGTTGTTGAGGATCTTGATGTCGGGATCGCCCTGCGCGTGCTCCATCGTCGAGTTGAAGAAGTCCCAGCCCTCGGGGTCGTCGGTCGCCATCGAGCCGATCAGCGCGAGCTGCACGTCGGGCATCTCCGCCGTGACGCGCCGGTAAGCGTCGATCACGCCGATCGGGTCCTTCCACGGGTCGAAGCGCGACACCTGGCAGATGAGCGGCCGGTCGACGTCGATGCCGAACTGGTCGCAGACGAACGCGGCGTCCTCCGGCGACAGCGCCATGTTCTTCGGCGACAGCGGATCGATCGCCGGCGGGACGATGTACGGCGGCCGCTTGCCGTTGAGGCCGGCGGGCACGTACCGATCCATGTGGAAGAGGAATGCGTCGTGCTCCTGCACGAGCGGTGTGAGGCGCTGGATCGTTCCCGGGTTGGGCGTCGAGAGGTCGATGTGGCAGCGCCAGACCCAGCTCTGCGCCTTCTCGGGAACGTGCTGGTGCACGCCGGCCGGCTGGGGGTCGTGGACGATGATCACGTCCCAGCCGCCTCGGAGCTGCTTCGCGTTCATCTCGTTGTAGCGCTCCCACGTGCTCCACTCCTCGGGCGAGAGGTCCTGGGGGTTCCCTTGGAGCGCGTTGTGCATCAGCTTCGTCGCGTTGAAGAACTCCTCGCGTCCGAAGATGATCTGCCAGTCGGCGTCGATGCCCGCGTCGCGCATGAGCGGGACGAGCGTGTAGAGGATCTCCGAGACGCCGCCTCCGAACGCGGTCGCCGAGAGGTGGAGGACCCTCAGACCCCGCAACTCCTCGGCCATCTCGCGGATCTCCTCGATCAACGGCCGGCCCGCGAGGTGCGTGTAGTCGGCAAGCGCCTTGTGCCCGACTCCGACAGGCTGAAGCACCGGGTTTGGCTCTCCTACGCTTCCGGCCCGCTGTCGGGAAGGCGCTTGACCAGGCGGACTGACGACTCGTTGTAGATGACCTCGTCGACGGTCGCCTCGACGATCGCGCGGCTCAGCTCATCCTCGCTCCCGGCGGGTGCCGACGCCGCATGCACGTCGACGACCAGCCGGTCGTCCTCCAGCTCGAACTCGAGCCTCACGGGCTCCTCGGACGCCGTGGTGAGCCGCTCGGTCGCGACCTCGCTGACGGCCAGCTTCAGGTCGGCCACGTCATCCGGCTGGAGCGGTGTGAGGCGGCAGATCGCCGATAGCGCGAGACGCGCCAGGACGATGTAGTCCGGCTTCGGGGGAATCGCCAGCGAGACGCTGCGTGCTGGGGCCTCGGTCACCGCGGCGGAAGCCTACTCCCGGGCCGCGAGCAGCCGCGCGACGCCGGCGTCGACCTGTTCGAGGATCGCCTCGTGGAGCGCCGGGTTCGCCGACGCGACGTACGAGGTCTGGTGCTCCGGCCCCGACCCCAGGAGCGGCCGGTCGTCGAGCGGCTCCCCGCGCGCGTCCGTCACGAGGGCGCCCGCCTCCTTCACAAGCGCCCACGCGCCGGCGAGGTCGTACGGCGGGTTCGTGAGCACTGCGCCGCCGCCGATCCGCTCGAACTCTGCCTGCAGCTCGGGGACCTCGGCATAGATCAGCGGGCTCGGCTCGATCACCGCGTCGAGCTGGCCCGTGATCACGCGCGTCATGTTGAACGCCGACGAGCCGAGGTCGAAGACGGCGCCGCCGACCGACGAGGTGTCGATCAGCTCAGCGAGCACCTCCGTCAGCTCGCGCGCCGGGCGGCCGCGGAAGCCGAACGCCCAGAACATCCGATCCAGGCGCTCGTTGCGCGAGAGGTCCGGCTCGAGCTCACCGGTCAGGAAGACGCGCCCCGACTTGATCTCGACGACGCAGCCGTGGGTGATGTCGCGGAACCGCGGCTCGCCGTCGAGCGGTGCGGCGGCGATCGACACGCAGCACGACTCGAGCCCGGCGAGCGCCGGGCGAGTGCCGTCGATGGGATCCACGACGAGCACGGTGTCTGCGTTGTCGGCCGCGACCAGGCCGCGGTCCTCGGAGTAGAAGGCGACACCCGGTGCGCGCTCGGCCACGAACTGCTCGAGCAGCTCTTCGGCCGCCGCGTCGATCGCGAACGTCACGTCGCCGCCCTCCCCGGCGCCCGAATGAGCACGCTGCGCGTGCGCGCCGAGCAGCGGGTGCACGCGCTCCCGCAGCGCGAGCGCGAGCTCGCGGACGAGTTCGAGCATCAACCCGTTCCGACTCGCCGCGGACGTTCGCCGAGCTCCACCTCCACCGTTCGCCGCTCCCCGTCGCGCAGGATGCCGAGCTCCACCCGCTCGCCAGGATCGAGCAGGCTGACCAGGTCGGCGAGGTCTGCGGTGCGGGTGAGATCGTCGCCGTTCACGGCGACGATCACATCGCCGTCGGCGGCGATGTCGGTCTGGCCCTGGAAGTCGATCAGGCGGTCGCCCTCGGTCAGCCCTGCGTCGTCGGCCGGGCTGTCATCGACGACCTCGGAGACGAGTGCACCGACGTCGACGTCGAGTCCGAGCCGCTCGGCCAGCTGCGGGTAGAGCTCCTGCGTCGAGACGCCCAGGTAGCCGTAGTCCGCCTCGCCGTCCTCGCGCAGCAGCTCGAGCGAGCGCTTGACCGCGTCGACCGGGACCGCGAACCCGACCCCGGCGCCCTCGCCCGTCTCGGTCTTGATCTGGGCGTTGATGCCGATGACCTGGCCGTGGCCGTCGAGCAGTGGGCCGCCCGAGTTCCCGCGGTTGATCGCCGCGTCCGTCTGGATTGCGTCGCCGATGCCGAAATCCGTGAGCGAGGCAATGTTGCGGTCGAGCGCGGAGATCACCCCGACGGACAGCGACTGCTCCTCGCCGAACGGGCTCCCGATCGCCGCGACCGGGTCGCCGACCGCGAGGTGCTCCAGCGCGCCCAGCTCGAGCGGCGTCAGGGACAGGCCCTTGGGGTCGATCTTCAGCAGCGCCACGTCCGCATTGGGGTCGACCCCCACGATGCGAGCCGGCACGCGATTGCCGTCCGCGAAGTCGACGTACACCTGCCGGGCGCGGCTCAGCCCCTGCCCCGTCACCACGTGCGTGTTGGTCGCGATGTAGCCGTCGCCGTCGAGGACGAACCCCGAGCCGAGCCCGCCCTGCTGGCTTCCGAGCGGTCCATCCGCCTCGCCGAAGAGCGAGATCACCGTGACGACGCCGGGCGCCAGCCGGTCGTAGATCGCGCGCGCGTCGAAGCCGTTCTTCGTGCCGATGCCCTCGACCACCTCGACCCGGGTCGTCTCGACGCGCTCCGGCGCGTCTGAGGACGCCGCCTCATCTCCGTCGTCGCCGAGCGAGCAGCCGGCGGCCGCGAGTGCGAAGGCGCAGAGGGCGCCCGCGAGGGCGGCCCTCACTCCTCGCTCACCGGCAGGTCGAGGCTGAAGACGGTGCGGCCGGGACGGGACGTCAGCGTGATGCCGCCCTCCATCCGCTCCGCTAGCTCCTTCGCTATCGCCAGACCGAGCCCCGACCCGCTCGCGCCGTCGGCGGTGAAGAAACGGTCGAACGCGTGACGGCGCGTCGCTTCCTCCAACCCGGGGCCCGTGTCTGCGATCGCGAGCCGGACGTGGCCGTCCTCGCGGCCGGCACGGATCTCGACATCGGTGCCGCGCGGGGTGTGCCGAAGTGCGTTGTCGAGCAGGATGCGCATGATCTGGACTACGCGGTCAGGATCGCAGACCGCCTCCACTCGGCCTGTCCCGATCTCCACCGCGAGCTTCGAGCCGTGCGCATCGAGCGCCGGCACGAACTCCTTCGCGACGGAGTCGGCGAGTGCGGCCAGGTCCACGTTCTCGTTCGCCAGGTGGAGCGAGCCCGCGTCGAGCCGGGAGAGGTCGAGCAGGTCGGTGGCCAGCTTCTGCAGCCGCTCCACTTGTTCCGCGACTGCCTGAAGGAATTCCTCGCGCGCCTCGGCATCGAGCTCCTCGTCGCGGAGCAGCTCCACGAACCCGCCCAGCGAGAAGATGGGCGTGCGCAGCTCGTGCGACGCGTTCGCGATGAACTCGCTGCGTGCGCGGTCCACGCGTTCCAGCTTGCCCTGCATCTCGTTGAACGCGCGCGTCAGCTGCCCGAGCTCGTCCTCGGAGTCCACCGGGAGCGGCGCGACGAACCGGCCTGCGGCCACCTCCTCGGCGGCGGCCTCCAGGCGTTGCACGCGCCGGGCCAGCCGGCCCGCGATCAGATAGCCGCCGAGCAGCGCGATGAAGAGGGCGCCGGCACACGCGACGAGCACCCGTCGCCGGATCAGGTCGACCGTCTCGGTGACGTCGTCGAGACTGCGCGAGTACACCGCGATCCACGGGCTCAGCCCGGGCAGCGGACGCGCGATCTGCGCAGTGTCCACGCCGGCGAAGTCCGTGATCACGCCGACCGGCTTGCGCGTCTCGTACGCCTCGGCGGCGCCATCGTCGGGAAGCTCCGCGAGGCGCTGCGCCTGCGAGTCGGAGATTGGATAGAAGAGAACGTCGTCGCCCTCCTGCACGCCGAGCAGCGTGACCTGCGCTCCCGCCGCGTCGGCAACCGCGCGGACGAGCTCGTCAAGCTCGGCAGCCGGGATCGCGCGCTCCTGCGCACGCTCGAGCTGGCCGGCGGTCGCGCGCGTCGCGCGCTCGAGGTCCTCGAGTTGCTGGTCCTCGAGGCTCTCTTGCAGCTGCGGCACGACGAGGAAGAAGACGAGCCCGAATGCGAGGGCGACGCTTCCGAAGAACAGGAGCGCCAGCTTGTTGCGGAGCGACCAAAGTCGCGTGGGGTTCATGCCTCGCGGAAGTGGTAGCCGACGCCGCGATCGGTCAGCAGGTACTCCGGCTCGCGCGGGTCGGTCTCGATCTTCTCCCTCAAGTGTCGGATGTGGACGTCGATCGTGCGCAGGTCGCGATAGGCGGAGCTGTCCCAGAGGTGCTCGAGGAGCTCCTCACGGCGGAACACCTGTCCGGGGCTCTCGGCCAGGCAGAAGAGGATCTCGAACTCGACCTTCGTCAGCCGGATCGACTCGCCGTTCTTCGTGACCGTTCGCTTCGAGCTGTCGAGCTGCAGCTCGCCCGCGTCGATGATGCGCTGGTTGCGCCCGCCGGTGCGCCGTAGGAGGGCGCGGATCCGGCTGCGCAGCTCGAGCGGCGAGAACGGCTTCGTGATGTAGTCGTCGGCGCCCAGCTCGAGGCCGTAGATCTTGTCCGACTCGTCGGCCTTGGCGGTCAGCATGATGATCGGGACGCTGCTCGACTCGCGGAGCTCGCGGCAGACATCGAGCCCGTTCTTCTTCGGGAGCATGAGGTCGAGCAGGATCAGGTCGAACTCGCCCTGCCGAAAGCGCACCAGCGCCTCCTCGCCGTCGAAGGCCGGGACGACCTGGAACTCCTTCTCGAGGTGTGCCGCGAGCATCTTCACGACCGACGGCTCGTCGTCGACGAGCAGGATGCGCGGTCTTGCGGCGGCCATGTCCACTTTCCTAAACCCATGAAATTGTAGGTTGGCCCGGTGATCGAGCCCCGGATCTACCGCGCGGCGTTCATTCCGGCCGTGCTGGCCGTCGTGCTCGTGATGTTCTCGCTCGAGAACCGGCCGAAGCCGCTTCCCCAGGGACTGGCCGCGGACGTGCTGTTCGACGGCGACGTCGCGTTCCGCGAGATGCGCCAGATCGTGGCGCGGCACCCGGACCGGCGTCCGGGCGCGCTGTCCAGCGCCGCGGTTGCGCGCGACCTGGCGGAGCGCTTCCGTGCACTCGAGCCGGAGGGGTTCGAGACCACGGTCGACTCGTGGAGCGAGAACGGCGAGTCGCTCGTGAACGTCATCTCACGCCGGCCGGGCGAGAGCCGCGACCAGATCGTCATCATGGCTCCGCGCGACTCGGAGTCCGTTCCGGACGCCACCGGGAGCGCCGCCGACACCGCCGCGCTGCTCGAGCTCGCGCGCGTGATCAGCGGACGGCCGTCCCGCAAGACGCTCGTCTTCGCGTCGGTCGACGGGAGCACACTCGGCGATGCGGGGGCACGCCGATTTGCGCGCACCGCCGAGGACCGCGACCGGATCGAGGCGGTGATCGCGTTGTCGAACCTCGGCGCCGGCTCCGCGAGCGGGCCGGTCCTGATCGCATGGTCGAACGACGACCACCGCGGCAGCATCGGGCTGTACCGGACGGCGGCGGCGTCAATCCGCGAGGAGTTCGGGGCGGAGCCGTCCGAGGAGGGCGCGCTCGGCCAGCTTGTTCGGCTCGGCTATCCGCTCGGCCTCGGTGCGCAGGGGCCGCTGCTCGCCGCCGGCATCGAGGCGATCCGGATCTCGGGCAGCGGCGAGCTGCCGCCGCCGGAGGACAAGCGCGGCCTCGAGGACGTGAGCGCGGACCGCCTCGGCCAGCTCGGCCGGGCGACGCTGCGCCTCGCCAGCGCGCTCGACGGCGCAGCCGAGCCACCGGAGCACGGCCCGCAGTCGTACGTCGCGGTCAGCCGCAGGGTGCTGCCGGGCTGGGTGCTCGCGGTCCTCGCCGCGACGCTGCTCCTGCCGGCGCTGCTCGCATCGATCGACGCCTTCGCTCGCGCGCGCCGGCGGCGGGAAGCCGCGCCGGGCTGGTGGCGGACGATCGCGCTGTGGTCCCTGCCGTTCCTCGCGGCGTTCGCGATGGCTGAGGTGCTGGTGCTGCTCGACCAGGCGCCGGACGCAGGTGCCGCGCCGTCCGAGCCGGGGCTGTACCCGCTCGACGGCCAGGCGCTGGCGGCGCTTGGCGCCTGCATGGCCATCGCGGTGCTGGTGTGGCTCCTGGCACGCCCGCGGCTGCGGCGCGCGGGGGAGGTGGCCGAGTCCGGTGGGGCCGCCGCCACCACCGCGCTGGCGCTGTGCGGTGTCGCGCTGGCGGTTTGGATCCTCAACCCGTTCGCCGCGCTCTTCCTCGTACCGGCTGTGCACGCGTGGATGCTCGCGATGCTGTCCGGTTTCCGGCTCAGCCGCCGCGGCGCGCTGCTCGTCGTCTTCCTGGGGGTGTTGGGCCCCCTCGTGGCGGCGGTCGTATATCTCGACCGGCTCAGCCTCGATCCGCTCGAGGGCGTCTGGTACCTGTGGGTGCTCGTCACCGGGCACGCCGTCAGCCCCATCACGACCCTGCTCGCGTGTGTATGTGCGGCGGTCGTCGCGACCACCTTCACGGTGATCGCCGCGCGGGTCGGGTCACCGCCGCCTCTCGAGCCGGATGCGCCGCGCGTCCGCGGGCCGGGCGGCTACGCCGGGCCGGGCTCGCTCGGTGGGACGCCGTCGACGCTCAGCCGTCGCTAGCGATGTCCACGCCGCGGCAGACGTCGCGGACGGTCAGCAGCGCGATCTTGACGTCGAGCCAGAACGACCAGTTCTCGACGTACCAATCGTCCCACCGGACGCGCTCGGCGAGGGGCGGGTGTCCGGCCAGCCCGCGCAGCTGCGACCAGCCGGTGATCCCCGGCCGGACACGCCGCGGCTGATCGGGGCGGCGAAGGTTCGCCCCGAACAGCTCGACGAACTCCGGCCGTTCGGGGCGGGGGCCCACGAAGCTCATCTCGCCCCGCAGGACGTTGACGAGCTGAGGCAGCTGGTCGATCGCGAAGCGCTCGAGCAGCGGAAGCGGCGCGAAGGCGACCATCGTGAACGACCGCCCGTCGCGTGCGACGCGGCGCTCGCGCACGATCATGGGGCCGTCCGTGCCGAGCTTCACGGCGACCGCCGCGACCAGCATCACGGGCGCCACGACAACGAGTGCGAACAGGGCGCCGGCGCGGTCGAGCGCGTGCTTCAGGGCAAAGCTGCGGTCGCGCGGCCGCGAGGCGGGGAGCGCATGCGTCGAATCGGCCGGTTCGAGCCGGGAGACGGGTGGGATGCGACGCGGCGAAGGCATCGTTCGCGATGTCGGCACATGCCGCACCGATGTTTAAGGTCGGGAGAGTGGTACGGACGCTCCTGAGGCAGCTCTCGACCATCCTCATCCTGGCGGGCCTCCTCCTGCTCGCTGACGTCGGGCTCACGCTTGCATGGCAGGAGCCCGTGTCGAAGCTGTACGCCGACTGGCGCCAGGACGCGCTCGCGGACGACCTCGAGGATTTGAATCGCCCCCAGCTCCGGCCCGCGGAGGTGAAGGCGCTGGAGCGGCTGCCGCTCGACAGCGAGCGAGCCGCGTTCCTGGCTCGTGCGCTCAAGCGGCGGACCGAGGTAGGGGATCCGATCGGGCGCATCCGGCTTCCGGAGATCGGCGTCAACAAGGTCGTCGTGGAGGGCACCGACGGCGGCTCGTTGCGGAAGGGCCCCGGCCACTACCCGGAGACGCCGTTCCCCGGGATCCACGGGACCGTCGCGATCGCCGGCCATCGCACAACCTACGGCGCGCCGTTCAACGAGCTCGACAAGCTCGAGCAGGGCGACGAGATCTTGGTCGAGATGCCGTACGGCCGCTTCGTGTACGAGGTGGAGCGGCAGCAGATCGTCGAGCCGACAGCGACGTGGGTGACGCGCCGCGTGAATCACGACCGGCTCGTCCTCACAGCCTGCCACCCGAAATACAGCGCCGCCGAGCGGATCGTGATCTTCGCGCGCCTCCAGGACACTCAGCAGCTCGCCTGGACATCAGTACGAACCTGAACGGTCCGCCCTCCCGCGAGCGGGCAATCAACCCGATCTGTCAAGCAGTGAAGCGGGAGAACGACCTCGGGTCGCGCGTCGCGCGCGGCGAGTACGTGATCGACAGCCACCGGGTCGCGGAGGCGATGCTGCGCCGTCGTGGGTCGGGCCTACTCGTGCTCATACCCGGAGACGGCAAGGGTCTCGCCGTCAGCGGTCCGGAAGACGACCCCGGTCCCAGCCTCAGCGCGGCCTAGCCGCGTGAGCGCGGCTCCTGCCGTCCCAGCGGCTGCATCGATGTCGCCGGCGCGGTCGGCCGGCGCAGTGAAGAGCAGCTCGTAGTCGTCGCCGGCTGCGGCGGCGAGTTCCAGGGGATCTCGGCCGGCCGCCTCGGCGACCGCCTCGACTCCCGGCGCGATCGGCACCCGGTCCACGTCGATCACGAGCCTGCAACCGCTGCGGTCGGCGACGTGGAGCGCGTCGGTCGCGAGGCCATCGCTCAAATCGATCATCGCGCTCGCACCCGCGCGAGCAAGCGCGACGCCCGCGGCGAGCTGCGGCTCGGGCCTCCGGTGGCGGGCGATCAGGTCCGAACGCTCCGGGACCTGGGCCGCGCCCTGCAGGAGGAGCAGGCCTGCGGCGGAGCCGCCGAGCGCGCCGGTAACCCAAACCTCGTCGCCCGGCCGTGCGCCGTCGCGGCCGACCACCAGGCTCGCGTCGTCCAGCCAGCCGGTGACGGAGACCGTGACCGTGAGGCAGCTCCCTGTGACAACGTCGCCACCGGCGATCGATACGCCGAGCCGTTGCGCCAGTTCGGCGATGCCGCCGACGAGTGCGCGGGCCACGTCGGGCTCGAATTTCTGCGGCAGGGTGAGTGCGACGTGCGCCTCGCCCGCCTCGGCTCCCATCGCTGCGAGGTCGGAGAGCGCGGTGGCGAGCGCCTTGTGCCCGACGTCGGCGGGCGAGTGGGTGTCGAGCGAGAAATGCGTGCCCTCGGTCACTGTGTCGAT
>Ga0307415_100000763_pt1 | contig 14539 bp, 13 predicted proteins | sample DK1Cmetagenome_FD_204524 | JGI IMG/M metagenome (GOLD analysis project Ga0307415, IMG submission 204524) | Maize rhizosphere microbial communities from greenhouse at UC Davis, California, United States - DK15-C-2 | ecosystem: Host-associated > Plants > Roots > Rhizosphere > Soil | place: USA...
CTCGGGTAGGATGAAACCCCGTGAAGATCGGGACGCCCACCAAGCACGTATTCGTGACCGGAGGAGTGGCTTCCTCCCTCGGTAAGGGCCTCACGGCCTCCAGTCTGGGCAGCCTGCTCCGGTCCCGCGGTCTCCGCGTGACGATGCAGAAGCTGGACCCCTATCTCAACGTCGATCCCGGGACGATGAACCCGTTCCAGCACGGCGAGGTCTTCGTCACCGACGACGGTGCCGAGACCGACTTGGACATCGGGCACTACGAGCGCTTCCTGGACACCAACCTGGGCCAGATCGCCAACGTGACCACCGGTCAGGTCTACTCCAGCGTGATCGCCAAGGAGCGCCGCGGCGACTACCTCGGTGACACGGTCCAGGTGATCCCGCACATCACCAACGAGATCAAGGACCGCATCCTCGCCATGGGTCGCCCCGAGGACGGGCAGGGTGAGGTGGACGTCGTCATCACCGAGGTCGGCGGCACCGTCGGCGACATCGAGTCGCTGCCGTTCCTCGAGGCCGCCCGGCAGGTCCGCCACGACATCGGCCGCGACAACTGCTTCTTCCTGCACGTCTCGCTGGTGCCCTACATCGGTCCGTCCGGCGAGCTCAAGACCAAGCCCACCCAGCACTCGGTGGCCGCGCTGCGCCAGGTCGGCATCCAGCCCGACGCGGTCGTCTGCCGCGCCGACCGGGAGCTCCCCGCCTCGATCAAGCGCAAGATCTCGCTCATGTGCGACGTCGACGAGGAGGCCGTGGTGACCGCCGCGGACGCCCCGTCGATCTACGACATCCCCAAGGTGCTGCACCGCGAGGGCCTGGACGCCTACGTCGTACGCCGCCTGGACCTGCCGTTCCGCGACGTCGACTGGACCGTCTGGGACGACCTCCTGCGCCGGGTGCACCACCCGAAGGAGGAGGTCACGGTCGCGCTGGTGGGCAAGTACATCGACCTGCCGGACGCCTACCTCTCGGTCGGCGAGGCCCTGCGCGCCGGCGGCTTCGCCCACGAGGCGAAGGTGAACATCCGCTGGATTCCCTCCGACGAGTGCGGCACCGCGGCCGGGGCGGCGCGGCACCTGAGCGACGTGGACGCGATCTGCGTGCCCGGCGGCTTCGGGATCCGCGGCATCGAGGGCAAGCTGGGTGCGCTCACCTACGCGCGCACCCACGGGATCCCCACGCTCGGGCTGTGCCTGGGCCTGCAGTGCATGGTGATCGAGTACTCCCGCAGCGTTGCCGGCCTCGAGAAGGCCGCCAGCACCGAGTTCGACCCCGAGGCCCCCGAGCCGGTCATCGCGACGATGGAGGAGCAGAAGTCCTTCGTCGAGGGCGCCGGCGACCTGGGCGGCACGATGCGGCTGGGGCTGTACCCCGCCGCGCTCAAGGAGGGCACCGTCGTCCGGGCGGCGTACGGCGAGGCGCTGATCGAGGAGCGCCACCGGCACCGCTACGAGGTGAACAACGCCTACCGCGAGCAGCTCGAGGTCGCCGGCCTGGTGTTCTCGGGGACCTCCCCGGACGACAGCTTGGTGGAGTTCGTCGAGCTTCCCCGCGACGTGCACCCGTACTACGTCTCCACGCAGGCGCACCCCGAGCTGCGCTCGCGGCCCACGCGGCCGCACCCGCTGTTCGCGGGACTGGTCGGCGCGGCGATCGAGCGGCAGCGCGAGCTGCGCTTCCCGATCGACGAGTCGCTGCTGCGCCGGGCCGACGACGACGAGGAGTGAGCCGCGGGGGACCAAGGGCGCTCAGCCCTCGATCCCCTGGGCCACCTCCCACACGTGTCCCGCCGGGTCGGCGAACGCGGCCGTCCGTTGCCCCCACGGCCGGTCCATCGGTCCGTTCAGCAGCGTCACGCCGCGGGCGGTGAGCTCGCCGCAGACCGCGTCGACGTCGTCGACCCACACCGTCAGCTGCGCCCGCACCCCCTGTCCCGGCGCCGCGACCGCGGCCGGGGCCACCAGCTCGGTGGCCGCGGGCGCGGCGAGCAGGTTGAGGATCGTGTTGCCGAAGTCGAACGCGGCCGACACGTCGTCCTCGACGAGCAGCCGCAGCCCGAACACGTCGGCGTAGAAGGCCCGGGCGGCGGGCAGGTCCTCGACGACCAGCGTGATCGCCCCGAGCTTGCTGAGCGTGAAGTCCATGTCTCTCCTCAACCACGCGCCCGCAGGACGCGTTCCAGGGTGTCGGCACCGGCCAGCAGGGTGGCTCGCACGGTCGGGTTCTGGTCCGGCTCCAGCGCCACCGCGCGGGCGCGCTCGAGGAAGGCCGCGTCCCCGGTCGTGGGGAACGTCGTGCGGACGAGGCCGCCGGCGGCCAGCATGCCGCCGCCCACGAGCTTGACGACCTCGTCGAGGTAGCGCTGCGCCCACGGCAGCAGCAGCTCGTGCTGGGCAGGGCGCCAGAACGACCGGCAGAGTTCGGCGAGCGGCGGACCCGCCGGCACCGAGCGGTCCCCGAAGATCCGCTCCCACGCCTCCGCCTTGGCGTCGTCGTCGGCGCGCGCCGCGGTGACGCCGAGCGCCCGCACGGAGGCGTCGGGGTCGGGGTCGCGCTCCAGGAGCGCCTCGACGGCGGCCGGGTCGTGGTCACCCAGGCTGGCGCGGCGCACCAGCACCCGCCAGGCGAGGTCGACGTCGTCGGCCGCGGCGGCGTCGAGCACCGCGAAGTGACCCTCGTCGGACGCGCAGGCCGCCAGCGCCCGCAGCGCCGCCGCCCGGTGCTCGGGTTCCTCGGCCAGCGCCGCGGCGACCTCCGCCAGCCGCGCCAGCTGGTTCGGCACCGCGACGGCCGGGCTCCACTGCTCCGCGGCCTGCAGCGCCAACGCCAGGAACGGCTCGACCACGCCGGCGCTGCGCTCGGTGCGCAGCACCCCGAGGACGCAGGTGAGCAGCTCGTCGGACGAGAGCTCGCCCTTGAGCAGCATGTCCCAGGCGGTCGTCACGGCCAGCGCCCGGGACAAGGGGTCGGGCAGGCCACCGGCCGCCTCGAGCAGCGTCCGCAGCGACGCCTCGTCGGTGCGGACGGCGGCGAACGTGAGGTCGCCGTGGTTGAGCAGGTGCAGGTGGGCCTCGGGCAGCGGGGCGAGGGCCGTGCGCCGGCCGGCGGTCTCCACCGGCACCAGCCCCACCGGGGCGAGCCGGTCCCCGTGCCGGACGAACGAACCGATGTCGACCCGGTGCGGGCGGGGTTCCTCGTCCTGCGGGCCGGATGCCAGCAGCTCGCCACCGCGCAGCGACAGCGTGTCGGTGCCCGCCCGGTCGAACCAGTCGGCCGTCCAGCCGGTCAGGTCCCGGCCGGCGGCGGTGCCGACCGCGGACATCAGGTCGGCGAGCCGGGTGTTGCCCCAGGTGTGGTCGCGGAAGTACGCGCGCAGCCCCTCGACGAACGCGTCCTCGCCGACGTACGCGACCAGCTGCTTGAGCACGCTCTCGCCCTTGACGTAGGTGATCGCGTCGAAGTTTGCCATCGCCTCCTCGACGTTCGAGACCTCTCCGCGGATCGGGTGGCTGGCCGGTCCCATGTCGATGCGGTAGCCGTCGAGCTTGAGCCCCGCCAGGAACGTGGCCCACCCGTCGGTGAACGGGGTGGCGTTCACCGACGCCCAGGTCGCCGCCCACGAAGCGAACGCCTCGTTGAGCCACAGGTCGTCCCACCAGCGCATGGTCACCAGGTCGCCGAACCACATGTGCGCCATCTCGTGCAGCAGCACCGATGCGACCATGGCCCGCTGGCCGTGCGTGGGCGCGCTGCGGTGGAGCACGCTGTCGGTCCACGTGACGCAGCCCCAGTTCTCCATCGCGCCGCCCATGTTCGGCACGAACACCTGGTCGTAGCGCTCCTGGGGGAACGGCTGGCCGAACTTCTCGCCGAAGAACGCCAGCCCCGCGGCGGTGACGTCGAGCAGCTCCGCGGCATCCCGCTCGAGGTACTGCCGCAGCGACTGGCGGCAGTACAGCCCCAGGCTGTGGCCGCCGCGCTCCGCGCGGATCTCGTGGAACGGGCCGGCGTTGACGACCATGACGTACGTCGAGAGCGGCGGCGTGTCCGGAAACCTCCACACCCGGCCCCCGTCGTCGAGGTCGTCCACCGAGGAGGGGGCGGTGTTGCTGGTGACCGTCCAGCTCTCGGGCGCCTGCACGGTGAACGCGTGCGGGGCCTTCAGGTCGGGCTGGTCGAAGCACGCCCACAGCCGGCGGGCGTCGTCGGGCTCGAATGACGTCCAGACGTAGACGAGCTTGTCGGAGGGGTCGACGGTGCGCAGGACGCCGGCGCTGCTGGCGGTGTCCGCCTGGGCGGCCGCCACGACCAGCACGTTGTCCGGGGCCAGGTCCGGGAGCGGGATCCGGCCGCCCTCGACGGTGGCGAGGTCGAGCGGGCGGCCGTTGAGCGTGGCGTGCCGGACCTCGGCGGCGCAGTCCACGAACGTGCTCGCCCCGGATTCGTGGCACCGGAACGTGATCGTCGAGACCGACTCGAGCACCTCGCCCTCGAACAGCCCGCGCAGGTCCACCGTGATGTCGTAGCGGTCCACCTCCAGCAGCGTGACGCGCTCCTGGGCCTCCAGCCGGGTCAGGCTCCGGGCGGTGTCGCTCATGCGGGCTCCTTGGATCTCGTCGGGCTCGATCGGTCACGGCCGAGAGGACCGGCGCCACGGTAGCGTTCCGGGCATGACCACGCCCGAACCTGTGAGTGATCAGCCCGAGGCCTGGCCCGTCGAGTCCAGCACCGACCTGTACCGCGACGACTGGGTGGTGGCACTGCGCAGCGACGCGATCCGGCGTCCCGACCGTCCCGGGGACGAGCCGTTCACCCGGTTGGTGTTGGAGCATCCCGGCGCGGTGATCGTGCTGGCGGTCGACGACCAGGAGCGGCTGCTGTGCCTGCGGCAGTACCGCCACCCGGCCGGGCGCCGGTTCATCGAGCTGCCGGCCGGACTGTGCGACGCGGACGGTGAGGACCCGCTGCAGGTCGCCCAGCGCGAGCTGCGGGAGGAGGCCGCGGTCCAGGCCCGGGAGTGGACCAAGCTCACCTCGACGTACTCCTCCCCGGGGATCTCGGCTGAGGTCATGCACTTCTACCTCGCGCGCGACCTGCGGCCGGCGGAGCGGGGCGCATTCGTGCTGGAGCACGAGGAGGCCGACATGGAGCTGTTCTGGGCGCCGTACGACGACGTGCTCGCCGGGGTCCTCGAGGGCCGGCTCGGCGACGGGCCGCTGGTCATCGCGGTCCTGCTCGCCGCCGCCCGGGGTCTGGCAAGATCGGGTCGCCGCGAGGAGTAGTCTCGCGCCGTCGCCACAAGGGTGTGGCGGTGATCACGTCAAGGAGTTCACAGGTGAAGGTCGGCGTTCCGAAGGAAGTCAAGAACCACGAGTACCGCGTGGCCATCACGCCCATCGGCGTGCACGAGCTGGTCTCGCACGGGCACGAGGTCCACATCGAGGGGGGTGCCGGCGTCGGCTCCTCGATCGCCGACGACGAGTACGTCGCAGCCGGAGCCCGGATCCTCCCGGACGCCGACGAGGTGTGGGCCACCGCCGACCTGGTGCTCAAGGTCAAGGAGCCGATCGAGCAGGAGTACCACCGGATGCGGGAGGGGCAGACGCTCTTCACGTTCCTGCACCTGGCCGCCGACAAGCGGCTCACCGAGGAGCTCCTCGCGCGCAAGGTCACCGCGATCGCCTACGAGACCGTGCAGCTGCCCTCCGGAGGCCTGCCGCTGCTGTACCCGATGTCGGAGGTGGCCGGCTGCCTGGCGCCACAGGTCGGCGCCTACTCGCTGCTCAAGGCCGAGGGCGGCCGCGGGGTCCTGATGGGTGGGGTCGGCGGCGTCGCCAACGCCAAGGTGGTCGTCATCGGGGCCGGCGTCGCCGGCCAGAACGCCGCCAACATCGCGCTCGGCATGGGCGCCGACGTCACCCTGCTCGACACCGACCTGGACAAGCTGCGGATGTCGTTCTGGCGCTACAACAACCGGGTCCACGGGCTGGCGTCGTCGCAGCTGGCCATCCAGCAGCAGGTGCGCGAGGCGGACCTGGTCATCGGGGCGGTGCTGATCCCCGGGGCGAAGGCGCCGAAGCTGGTGAGCAACCAGCTGGTCTCGGAGATGAAGCCGGGCTCGGTCCTGGTCGACATCGCCGTTGACCAGGGGGGCTGCTTCGAGGACACCCGGCCGACCACCCACGACGACCCGACGTACTCCGTCCACAACTCGATCTTCTACTGCGTGGCCAACATGCCCGGCGCGGTGCCGAACACCTCGACGTACGCCCTCACCAACGCGACGATGCCGTACGCCGTGGCGGTGGCGAACAAGGGCTGGCAGCAGGCCTGCCGCGACGACCACTCGCTGGCGCTGGGCCTGAACACCCACGCCGGTGACCTGACCAACGCGGCCGTCGGCGAGGCCGTCGGCATCGAAGCGGTGCCGCTGGACGGAGCCCTTGTCTGACGGGGTCTCGACGATCACGGTGGCCGTGCGCACCTACCTCGACCACCTCAGCGTCGAGCGGGGGCTCGCGGCGAACACGCTGACGTCGTACCGCCGGGACCTGCGGAGATACCAGCAGTATCTCGCCGGAGCCGGCATCGAGGACCTCGCAGGCGTCTCCGAGGCGACCGTGTCCGGGTTCCTCATGCGGCTGCGCGAGGGCGACGCCGAGCACCCGCCGCTGAGCTCGACGTCGGCGGCGCGGACACTGGTGGCCGTGCGCGGGTTCCACAGGTTCGCGGTCCGGGACGGGCTGGCCACGGCCGACCCCGCCGGCGGCGTGAAGCCGCCGCCCCCGGCGAAGCGGCTGCCGAAGGCCTTGCCGCTCGCGGACGTGGAGGCGATCCTCGAGGCGGCCGGGGCCGCCGGCACCACGCTGGCGCTGCGGGACCGGGCGCTGCTGGAGCTGCTCTACGGCACCGGCGCCCGGATCTCCGAGGCGGTCGGACTCGACGTGGACGACCTCGACGCCGTGGACGGCACCGTGCTGCTGCGCGGCAAGGGCAGCAAGGAGCGACTGGTGCCGGTGGGGTCGTACGCCCGCGACGCCGTGGACCGCTACCTCGTGCGCACCCGGCCCGGGCTGGTCTCCACCGGCACCGGCACCCCCGCGCTCTTCCTCAACGCCCGCGGCGGCCGGCTCTCCCGGCAGTCCGCGTGGGCGGTGCTGGTGAAGGCCGCGGAGCGGGCCGGGGTCACCCGGGACGTCTCGCCGCACACGCTGCGGCACTCGTTCGCCACCCACCTGCTCGACGGCGGCGCGGACGTGCGCGTCGTGCAGGAGCTGCTGGGGCACGCCTCGGTGACCACCACGCAGGTCTACACCCTGGTCACCGTCGACAACCTCCGCGAGGTGTTCGCGACCGCGCACCCCCGGGCGCGGGAGTGATGACGACCGCGACGGCGGGAGCGTGGGTCCCCGCCAGCGCCGGCCCGGACGAGGTGTACGACGCGTTCACGGGGTGGGTGGAGGGCCAGGGCCTGACGCTCTACCCGCACCAGGACGAGGCCGTCTTCGAGGTGCTGGCCGGCAACAACGTCATCCTGGCCACGCCGACCGGCTCGGGGAAGTCGCTGGTGGCGGTGGCCGCCCACGCCGCCGCGCTGGCCTCGGACCGGGTCAGCTTCTACACCGCCCCGATCAAGGCGCTCGTCAGCGAGAAGTTCTTCGCGCTCTGCGAGGTGTTCGGGGCCGAGAACGTAGGGATGCTGACCGGCGACGCGTCGGTCAACCCGGACGCCCCGGTCATCTGCTGCACCGCCGAGGTGCTGGCGAACATCGCGCTGCGGGAGGGCGCGAGCGCCGACGTGGGCCTGGTCGTGATGGACGAGTTCCATTTCTACTCCGAGCCCGACCGGGGCTGGGCCTGGCAGGTGCCGCTGCTCGAGCTGCCGCAGGCGCAGTTCGTGCTGATGTCGGCGACGCTCGGGGACGTCACCCGTTTCGTCGACGACCTGACCCGCCGCAACGGCCGCCCGACCGCGGTGGTGGACGACGCCGTGCGGCCGGTGCCGCTGACCTTCAGCTACGCGATGACCCCGCTGGCGGAGACCCTGGAGGAGCTGGTCGCGACCAGGCAGGCGCCGGTCTACGTCGTGCACTTCACCCAGGCAGCGGCCATCGAGCACGCCACGTCGCTGCTCTCGCCGAGCTCGGGCGGACCCAAGCCGACCCGCGCCGAGCGCGACGCCATCGCGGAGAAGATCGGGGCGTTCCGGTTCGGCGCCGGCTTCGGCAAGACCCTGTCCAAGCTGGTGCGCAGCGGGATCGGCGTGCACCACGCCGGGATGCTGCCGCGCTACCGCCGGCTGGTCGAGCAGCTCGCGCAGTCGGGCCAGCTGCAGGTCATCTGCGGCACCGACACCCTCGGGGTCGGCATCAACGTGCCGATCCGGACCGTGCTGTTCACCGGGCTGGCGAAGTTCGACGGCAACCGGTCGCGGGTGCTGCGGACCCGTGAGTTCCTCCAGATCGCCGGCCGCGCCGGCCGGGCCGGCTTCGACACCGCCGGGAACGTCGTCGTGCAGGCGCCCGAGCACACGATCGAGAACGAGCGGGCCAAGGCGAAGGCGGAGGCGAAGAACGCCGCGCTGAGCCCCGAGAAGAGGGCCAAGAGGAAGAGCAAGGCGCAGCTGCGCAAGCCGCCCGAGGGCACGGTCGTCTGGTCGGAGCAGACGTTCGACAGGCTGGTGGCGGGGGAGCCCGAGGCGCTGGTCAGCCGGATGCGGGTCGACAACGCGATGCTGATCAACGTGGTCGCCCGCGAGGAGGACGCCTTCCCGGTGCTCCGGCGGTTGCTCCGCGACAACCACGAGGACCCGCGGCAGCAGGCCCGGCTGACCCGCCGGGCGCTGCGCCTCGCCCGCAGCCTGGTCGGGTCCGGCGTCCTCACCCGGCTGCCCGAGCCCGACGAGTTCGGCCGCCGCTACATCCTCACCGTCGACCTGCCGCCGGACTTCGCGCTCAACCAGCCGCTGGCCCACTTCGCGCTGGCAGCGTTCGACCTGCTCGACCCGGAGTCGCCGGGCTACACGCTGGACGTCGTGTCCGTGGTCGAGGCCGTGCTGGAGGCGCCCCGGCAGATCCTGATGGCCCAGCAGCACGCGGCCCGGGGCGCCGCGGTCGCCGAGATGAAGGCCGACGGGATCGAGTACGAGGAGCGGATGCAGCTGCTGGACTCCGTCACCTGGCCGCAGCCGCTCGCGGAGCTGCTCGGGACGACGTACGAGATCTACCGCCAGCGGCACCCCTGGCTGCCCGAGGACGCGCTGTCCCCCAAGGCGGTGGTCCGGGAGATGTACGAGCAGGGGATGAGCTTCACCGACTTCGTCGGGCGCTACCAGCTGGCCCGCTCCGAGGGGCTGGTGTTGCGCTACCTCACCGACGCCTACCGGACGCTGCGGCAGACCGTCCCGGACGCGCACCGCACGCCCGAGCTCGAGGACCTGATCGAGTGGCTGGGGGAGACCGTGCGCCAGACGGACTCCTCGCTGCTCGACGAGTGGGAGGCGCTCACCGACCCCGAGGCCGTGCACCGCGTGGCCACCGAGCTGGCCGAGCACCGCCCGCCGCCCCCGCCGCGGCCGATCTCGGCGCAGGAGCGGGCGTTCCGAGTGATGGTCCGCAACGCCATGTTCCGCCGGGTCGAGATGGTGGCCCGTGACGACCTCGACGGTCTGATGGCCCTCGAGCGGGCCGCGGCCGACCGCACCGAGCCGGCCCGGGAGGTCGTGATGACCCGGTCGCGCTGGGACCAGGCGATCGAGGACTACTACGCCGAGCACGACACGCTCGGCACGGGGTCGGACGCGCGGGGTCCGAAGTTGCTGCTGATCGAGCCCGCCAGGGGAGAACCGGTGGGAGCGCCGGAGGACACCGTGGCACGCCTGTGGCAGGTCCGGCAGGTGCTCGACGACCCGCAGGGCCACCACGACTGGGTGATCGACGCGGTGGCCGACCTCGACGCCTCGGACGAGGCCGGCGAGCTGGTGCTGGCCACCGCCGCGATGCGCCGCCTCTAGGCTGGCCGGCATGGCAGTCGAGATCACCCTGAACGAGCAAGAGCAGCGCTACGAGGCCCACGTGGACGGCGAGCGGGCCGGCCTCGCCGCGTTCGAGCTGGACGCCGAGCGGATCGTGTTCACCCACACCGAGGTCGACGACCGCTTCGAGGGGCAGGGGATCGGCTCGCAGCTGGCCCGCCACGCCCTCGACGACGTGCGGGCGCGGGGCTCGCTGCGCGTCGTGCCGCAGTGCCCGTTCATCCGCTCGTGGATCGAGAAGCACCCCGACTACGCCGACCTGGTGCACGGAGCGCTCGGCTCGCATACCGACTGAAGCGACCACCCGTCGTACTGACCCGGGCGGGGCGTTTCGGTGCCCCAGCTGGCACCGGAAGGGTGCCCGGAACGGACCCAAGTTGTGCACAGACTTGTGCACAGGCGTCGTGCTGCTTGTGCACTTGACCGGGGCCGACTGCACAGTTCATGCACAGATTTCGCTGCGGGCTGGGGGATTGGGGGATCGCCTTGTTCCCCGTCCGACGGCAGGTCTAGTGTCGCCCGCGTGCTCGGCCACAAGTCGCCGAGTCGACAATCGGAGGAGTGGCTCAATGAGTGGTGGCGGCACGTTCTCGGGATACCCCGGATCGCAGGGCAGCAGTGCCACCGAGATGCCCCCTCTGTTCGCCCCCCCCCCCCCTTCCCCCACAGAGACGGACACCGTGAGCGAAGCTCTCCCGTTCGAGCGTCCCCAGGTCGAGCGCCCGCTCGGACCGACCGGGCGGCCGATGATCGACCTCCCGGAGCCCCGCCCGGTCACCGAGCACGGCAACGCGCGGGTCATCGCGATGTGCAACCAGAAGGGCGGCGTCGGCAAGACCACGACGACGATCAACCTCGGCGCGGCGCTCGCGGAGTACGGCCGCAAGGTCCTGCTCGTCGACTTCGACCCGCAGGGCTCGCTGTCGGTGGGTCTCGGTCTGAACCCGCACGAGATGGACCTGACGATCTACAACCTGCTGATGCAGCGGGACGTGACGGTGGACGATGTCATCGTGCCGTCCGGCGTGCCGGGCATGGACCTGTTGCCGTCGAACATCGACCTGTCGGCCGCCGAGGTGCAGCTGGTGCACGAGGTCGCCCGGGAGCAGACCCTGCAGCGGGTCCTGGGCCCGGCGCTGGCCAACTACGACGTGGTCCTCATCGACTGCCAGCCCTCGCTCGGGCTGCTGACCGTCAACGCGCTCACCGCCTCCGACGGCGTCATCGTGCCGCTGGAGTGCGAGTACTTCGCGCTGCGCGGCGTCGCGCTGCTCAAGACCACGATCGACAAGGTCCGCGAGCGGCTCAACCCGAAGCTCGAGATCGACGGCGTGCTCGGCACGATGTTCGACGGCCGCACCCTGCACAGCCGCGAGGTCATGGACCGGCTCGTGCACGCCTGGGGCGACAAGGTCTTCCACACCGTGATCCGGCGCACCGTGAAGTTCTCCGACTCGACCGTGGCCGGCGAGCCGATCACGACATACGCGTCGAACTCGACCGGTGCCGAGCACTACCGCCAGCTGGCCAAGGAGGTGCTCGCGCGGTGCCTCGACGCGTGAGCCTGCCCGCCGCCGACGACCTGTTCCGGCCGACCGCCGACAAGGCGGTCCGGGCGGTCCCCGACGCCGCGCCGGAGCCGGAGGCGCCGGAGGAGGCCGACGGCGACCAGGCGTCGCGTCGCAAGCCCAGCGGTCGGGTCCGCCACGACGAGAAGATGACGGTCTACGTGACCTCCGACGAGCTGCTCGACCTCGAGCACGCCCGGCTGATGCTGCGCCGCAACCACGGCATGGCGGTCGACCGCGGCCGGCTGGTCCGCGAGGCGATCTCGCTGGTGCTCGCGGACTTCGAGGCCCACGGCGACGACAGCGTGCTGGTGCGGCGGTTGACCGACGGATGACCGGCCGATGAGTGGCCGCTCCGTCGGGACCGCCGAGAGTCCCGCCGCGGACCCGGCTCCCGGGTTCGAACTCCACCTCGACAACTTCGAGGGCCCGTTCGACCTGCTGTTGAGCCTGATCGCGAAGCACAAGCTCGACATCACCGAGGTCTCGCTCTCGCAGGTGACCGACGACTTCATCGCGTTCGTCAAGGTCGGCGGGAAGGCCTGGGACCTCGAGCAGACCACGTCGTTCCTGCTCGTGGCGTCCACGCTGCTCGACCTCAAGGCCGCGCGGCTGCTGCCGCAGGGCGACGTCGAGGACGAGGAGGACCTCGCGCTGCTCGAGGCCCGCGACCTGCTGTTCGCCCGGCTGCTGCAGTACCGCGCGTTCAAGCAGGTCGCCGCGGTGCTCGACGCCCGGCTGACGGGGGAGTCGCGGCGGCACGCGCGCGCCGTCGGGCTGGAGGAGCGGTTCGCGAGCCTGCTGCCCGAGGTGCTGATCGGCATCGGGCTGGAGCAGTTCGCGGCGCTGGCCGCGAAGGCCATGGAGCCCAAGCAGGTCGTGGAGGTGTCCCTGCAGCACATCCACGCCAACAAGGTGAGCGTGCGGGAGCAGGCCGCGCTCGTGGTCGACCGGCTGCGGCGCTCGGGGACCATGACGTTCCGCGCGCTGTGCGGGGACTCCCCGGACACGCTGACGACCGTGGCCAGGTTCCTGTCGCTGCTGGAGCTGTTCCGCGAGGGCGCCGTGGCGTTCGACCAGGTCACGCCGCTCGGGGAGCTGAGCGTGCGCTGGACCGGCAGCGATGCGGAGGAGTTCGAGATCGACGAGTTCGAGGGGGCGCCGCCCGAGGCGGCCCCCGACGGCGCCGCGGCCACGCCGGCGGCAGAGGGAGGAGACGCGTGAGCGAGGTCTCGACAAGCTCGACCACCGAGGACGGCGCGGCCACCGAGGAAAGCGCGGCCAGCGAGGTCGGCGCGAGCGGCGGCGACGAGACGCTGGCGGTGCCGCTCGCGGAGCTGCGGCCGTCGCTGGAGGCGGTGCTGATGGTGGCCGACCAGCCGCTCGACACCGTCACGCTCGCGTCCGCGGTGGGGTACCCCGTCGACGAGGTGACGGACGCCCTGGTGGCACTGGCCGACGAGTACACCCGGCAGGGGCGTGGCTTCGAGCTGCGCAACGTCGCCGGCGGGTGGCGCTACTACACCCGCGAGGAGTACGCCGTCGTGGTCGAGGGCTTCGTGCTCGACGGCCAGCGTGCACGGCTCACCCAGGCGGCATTGGAGACCCTGGCGGTGGTCGCCTACAAGCAGCCGGTCTCCCGGGCCCGGGTCTCCGCCATCCGCGGCGTCAACGTGGACGGCGTGATGCGCACCCTGCTGGCCCGCGGGCTGGTCGAGGAGGCCGGCCAGGACCACGAGACCGGCGCCAACCTGTACCGGACCACCAACTACTTCCTGGAGCGGATCGGGGTCACCTCGATCGACGAGCTGCCCGAGCTGGCGCCGTACCTCCCCGACATGGACGACATGGAGGACGAGCTCGCCGAGGTCGCCCAGCCCGCTGCGACCTCGCCGGTGGCGCCATCCGGGGCCGGCGGCGATACGGTCGAGGCGTGATCGCGACCGACGACGACGGACTCATCCGGCTCCAGAAGCTGCTCGCCCAGTCGGGTGTCGCCTCGCGCCGCAAGTGCGAGGAGCTCATGCTCGAGGGCCTGGTCGTCGTGGACGGCGAGGTCGTCACCCGGCTCGGCACCAAGGTGAACCCGACCACCGCGGTGATCCGGGTCGACGGCAAGCGGCTGCCGCCGGTGTCGCCGCACGTGTACCTCGCCCTCAACAAGCCCCGCGGCGTCGTCTCCACGATGTCGGACCCCGAGGGCCGGCGCACGCTGTCGGACCTCGTGGCGGACCGACCCGAACGGCTGTTCCACGTCGGCCGGCTCGACACCGACACCTCCGGGCTGCTGCTGCTCACCAACGACGGCGACTTCGCCCAGCGCATGGCGCACCCGTCGTACGAGGTCGACAAGACGTACGTCGCCGAGGTCGACGGCGACGTCAGCCGCGCCACCCTGCAGACGCTGCTCGCCGGTGTCACCCTCGAGGACGGCCCGGTCAGCGTGTCGCAGGTGCGGGTCGTCAGCGGGGCGCACGGGAAGAACGCGCCCGGCAAGACGATCGTCGAGCTGGTCATCCACGAGGGCCGGAACCGGATCGTGAGGCGCCTGCTCGACCACGTCGGCCACCCTGTGCGGCGGCTGACCCGCACCGCGATCGGACCGGTCCAGCTCGGGCGACTCGGCTCGGGGCAGCTGCGCGAGCTCACGCTGCCCGAGCTCGGCGAGCTGCTGGACAGCGCCCAGCTCTGAGCTGTCGGGCGGCCACGCTCCGTGGCGAGCGTTGCCTACTATCTGCGTCGGTTGAAGCGGACGTCGCCGTTCGGCAGCCGACTGAGGTCGTACGCCGGGTCGTGGGCCCGGTGGTGGTGCCAGGAGCAGAGCAGGAGACCGTCCTCCAGGTCCGTCCTGCCGCCGCGACTCCAGGGCTGCCGGTGATGGGCCTCGCACCAGGCGGCCGGGATCGTGCAGCCCTCCGTGCGGCACTCCCGGTCGCGG
>Ga0307415_100000764_pt1 | contig 14526 bp, 13 predicted proteins | sample DK1Cmetagenome_FD_204524 | JGI IMG/M metagenome (GOLD analysis project Ga0307415, IMG submission 204524) | Maize rhizosphere microbial communities from greenhouse at UC Davis, California, United States - DK15-C-2 | ecosystem: Host-associated > Plants > Roots > Rhizosphere > Soil | place: USA...
CCCAGGCAGTCGCCACCGGCACTGGCACCGACACTCACACCGACACTGTTTCGGGTGCTCGGGCCTTGCCTCTACGGGGGCGCACGGAGGCGGAGGGGCAGGTCGTCACCCCGCGGGAGTGCCCCGCAGGGGCGCGAGTGTCGGGGGCTGCTCTCCCTCGGGCGGGGCCCGCCACGTCGCAGGCACGGTAGATCCCGACGCGCGCCGGCCTGCGGCCGGCTCCTGCGGGACGACAGGCGACGCTCTACCGCACCGGCTGACGCACGGCACACCCGCCCGAGACAGGGTCGGTGCCCATGCCAGTGTCAGTGGCAACCGCCTGGGGCGTGGTCAGTGGGGGTGTCGGGATGCTAACGTACGGGGCATCCCAGCCCTTCTTCCGCCGCCTGATGTCTCCAGCACCCTCTCCCCATGCCTATGACGGAGGCTCCGCGACGACCGCGTCGCCGCGGCCCGAGATGACGGGGCGTCTGCCCGCCGACAGCCAGGTGCAGGCGTCGCAGGCGCTCCTCTCCGACATCCTGGCGATCGCCGCGGACGCGATCATGACCGTGGACGAGGAGCAGCGCGTCCTGCACTTCAACCAGGGCGCCGAGCAGATCTTCGGCTACGCGGCCGACGAGATCGTCGGGCGCCCGCTCGAGCTGCTGCTGCCGGTGCGCTTCCGCGCCGCGCACGCCGGGCACGTGCGCGCCTTCGGCGAGGGGCAGGAGACGGCGCGGCGCATGGGGCACCGGCGCGAGATCTACGGGCTCCGGAAGAGCGGCGAGGAGTTCCCGGCCGAGGCCTCGATCTCCAAGCTCGTGCTCCCGGACGGGCGCACCGTCTACTCCGCGGTGCTGCGCGACATCACCGAGCGCAAGCGCGCGGAGGAGGACCAGCGCTTCCTCGCCGCCTCCAGCACGGTGCTGGCCTCCTCGCTCGACTACGAGGCGACGCTGGCCGCCGTGCCGGCGCTCGCCGTGCCGCGCCTCGGCGACTGGTGCGCGCTCGACGTCGTCGAGCCCGACGGGACGATCCACCGGCACGTCACGCCGCACCCCGACCCGGCCAAGCGCGCGCTGCTCGAGCGGCTGCGCCGCGACTACCCGCTGGACTGGGACTCGCCGGTGCTCGTGGTGGACGTCCTGCGGCGCGGGCGCGCGGAGCTCGTCCCCGACGTCACCGACGACTGGCTGGAAGCGCACACCGTGGACGAGGGGCACCACCGCCTGCTGCGCGAGATCGGCCTGAGCTCGCTCATGGTCGTCCCGCTCGTGGCGCGCGACCACGTGCTCGGCGCGCTCATGCTGGCCTCCAGCGGCCCGCGCCGCTTCGACGCGGCGGACCTCGCGCTCGCGCGCGACCTCGCGCTGCGCGCGGCGCTCGCCGTCGACAACGCGCGGCTCTACCGCACCGCCCAGCGCGCCACGGCGGCGCGCGACGTCGTCCTCGGCGTCGTCTCGCACGACCTGCGCAACCCGCTCAGCGCCATCGCCATGTGCGCCCATGCCCTGCGCGAGAGCCCGCCGACGGAGGAGGGGGCCCGGCACAGCCTGGCCAACGCCATCTCCGACTCCACCGAGTGGATGCAGCGGCTCATCCAGGACCTCCTCGACGTCGCCGCGATCGAGGCCGGCCGGCTCTCGATCGAGCGGCGGGAGGAGGACGTGGGGGAGATCGCGCGGCGCGTGCTGACGATGTTCGAGCACCCGGCCGCCGAGCGGCAGGTCGCCCTGCGCGCGGGGGTCGACGAGGGCGCCCGCGCGGTGTACGGCGACGCCGGGCGCATCCTGCAGGTGCTCGCGAACCTCGTCGGCAACGCGCTGAAGTTCACCGAGCCGGGCGGCGCCGTCACCGTGGCGGCCGAGACGCGCGGCAGCGAGGTGGTGTTCTCGGTGAGCGACACCGGCGCGGGGATCCCGGCGGAGCACCTGCCGCACCTGTTCGAGCTGTACTGGCACGCGCGCCGCACCGCGCGCAGCCGCGGCTCCGGCTACGGCCTGGCGATCGCCAAGGGGATCGTCGAGGCGCACGGCGGGCGCATCTGGGTGGAGAGCACGCCCGGCGCCGGCAGCACCTTCTCCTTCACCCTCCCCGCGTACCGCGGCGCCTGACGCCGGCCCGCTGGCCGCGCGTCAGGCGGAGATGAGCCCGAGCTTGAGGGCGAGCTTCACGTAGTCGGCGCGGTGCGCGACGCCGAGCTTCTCGTTGATGCGCTGCTTGTAGGTGTCCACCGTCTTCGGGCTGATGAACAGCCGCGCGCCGATCTCGGGGGCGCTGTACCCCTCGGCCACGAGCCGGAGCACGTTGCGCTCGCGGTCGGTGAGCATCTCGTACCGCTCGCGCTCCGCCTGCGCCGGGTCCTTGCGCGTCAGCCCCTTGGCGAGCACGCGGGCCGCCGAGGGGCGCACGTACACGTCGCCGCGCGCCACCGCGCGCACCGCGTCCACCAGCTCGCGGTCGGCCGCGCTCTTCACCAGGTAGCCGGCGGCGCCCGCCTCCAGCAGCGGCACCAGGTAGTCCTCCTCCGCGTGCATCGTGAGGATCAGCACGCGCGTCGCGAGCCCCTTGGCCACGATCTCCTTCGTCGCCTCCGCGCCGTCCGCCCCGCCCATGGACAGGTCCATCACGACGACGTCCGGGTTGAGGCGCTCGGCGAGGGCCACGGCCTCCTTCCCGTCCTTGGCCTCGCCGACGATGTCGATGTCGCGCGCCGTCCCGAGCACGGCCTTGAGGCCGGCCCGCACCACGGCGTGGTCGTCGGCGAGGACTACCCGGATCAGGTCACTGGTCATGGTTGGGCGGAGGGTTCGAGAGGAACCGTCGCGAGGATGCGCGTCCCGAGGCCCCGCCGGCTGACGAGCTCGAGCTCGCCGTCCACCAGCGCCACGCGCTCGCGCATGGAGAATAACCCCATTCCCGGCCGGCGGCGCTCCGCTTCCGCGACGTCGAAGCCGGAGCCGTCGTCAGAGATTTCGAGCGTGGCCGCGTTCCCGTCAACCGCCACCCGGATGTCGACCGAGCGCGGCGCGCCGTGCCGGAGCGCGTTGCTCACCCCCTCCTGCGCGACGCGGTAGAAGACCGCCGCGATGGTGCGCGGCAGGCGCTCGGCGCCCGGGCCCGCCAGCACCTCGATCTCCGCCCCGCTGTGCCGCCCCCCCATCTCCCGGGCGAGATTCTGCAGGGCGGCCGTGAGCCCGAGGTCGTCGAGGACGCGCGGGTGCACCGTGTGGGCGAGCGTCCGCACCTCCTCGAGCACGTCGGTGACGAGCTCCTTGATCGCGGCGAGCCGGTCCGCCAGCTCCGCGTCCCGGCTGTCGCGCGCCGCGGCGCTGAGCTGGAACATGATGGCGGCGAGCGACTGCGCCGTGGAGTCGTGCAGCTCGTGGGCGATGCGGGCGCGCTCCTCGTCGCCGCTGCTGATCACGTCGGCGGCCAGGCGGCGCACGCGCGCGCGCTCCGCGGCCAGGCCGTCGAGGAGGAGGTTGAGCGTCGCCCCCACGCGCGCCATGTCGCGGTCGGCGACGGCGGACCGGGGCACCCGGGCGGCGAGGTCGCCGTTGGACACCCGCTCCGCGGTGGCCTCGAGCTCCTGGAGCGGGCGGAGCGCGAGGTACACGAGCAGCACGTTCACGAGCAGGGCGGCGAGCAGCGTGCCGACCAGCAGCGCGACCATCCGCCCGCCGTTCGGGGCGCCGACGTGCGTCGCCAGCGCCACGACCACCGCCGAGACGACGATGACGGCGTTGGCGCCGGCGAGCTTGCCGACGAGCGGCATGGCCAGCACGGCGCGCTGCCAGCGGCGGGGACGGGAGAGCTTCCCCGTCCCCGCCGCCGGGCGCCGCGCCGGCGCGCTGGGCACGCCGGGGGTGGCGATCCGGATCGAGGCGGTGGACTGCACGACGTCGCTCCTGCTCTCCACTTACGCGGTCACCTTCTTCGCCTTGTCATCCTGGACGACCAGCGCCGTGACCATTCCGAACATCCCGTGCTCGCTCTCCGCGTGCGGCAGGATGTGGCAGTGGAAGGCCCACGTGCCGGGGTTGTTGCAGTTCACGATCACGTCCCACCGCTCGCCGGGCGCGATGTTCAGCGTGTCGCACTTCCAGGGCGCCGGCTGCGCCCACCCGTCCTTGTCGATCACGGTCATGTGCATGCCGTGCAGGTGCATCGGGTGGATCATCATCCCCTCGTTCATGAAGCGGATGCGCACCTTCTGCCCGCGCTTGGCCACCACCGGCTCGGTGGCCGGGAAGCCCTTGCCGTTGATCGTGTAGCCGTGGAAGCCGTCGTTGAGGATCATCACGTAGTCCACGTCCGCCTTCTCCACCGCGCGCGGCCGCTTCGGCTCGACGACGAAGGCGCCGAGGAGCCCCATCCCGACCTGCTTGGCCGCGTTGTGGTGCGAGTGGTACATGTGCGAGCCCGCGTTCGGCACCGTGAACTCGTACGTGTACGACTCACCCGGCTTCACCGGCGGCTGCGTGATGAACGGGACGCCGTCCTGGTCGTTCGGCAGCTCGAGCCCGTGGAAGTGGATGGCCGTGGACTCGGGGAGCTCGTTCTTGAGCACGACGCGCACCCGGTCCCCCTCCTTCACGCGGATCTGCGGGCCGGGGATCTGACCGTTGTACGCCCACGCCTTCACCTTCTTCCCCGGCTCGGTCTCCCACTGGACCTCGCGGGCGGTGATGTCGAACACCTTCACCCGCCCGTCCATGCGCGGTGCGAAGGGCTGGTTGCCCTTCCCCTCGGTCTTGGCGGGGAACGCCTTGACGCCCTTCTCGTGCATCGCGTCCATGGCGTCCGCGGCCGCCCGGGGGTCGGCGGGGGTGGCGGGGTGCGGGGCGGTGGCGCCGCCGCTGTGGTCGCTGTCCGCCGCCGTCGCGCCGGGCTTCGCGGCGTTCGCGGCGCTCCGGTTCCCGTCGGCCGACTGCGCGCCGCTCGAGGTGGGCTTGCAGGCCGCCAGCGCGCCGGCCGCCACGGTGGTGGCGGCCGCGCTGCGCAGGAAGGCGCGACGCGTGGCGATGGAGGTCAACAGCGCCTGGGCGCTCTCGGGGAGGACGACGTTGTCGGACATGGACGATTGCTCTGGGCTCAGGTATTGGGTCGTCGTGAAGCTCAGGGCAAGCTAGGCCGGTCCGGGAACGCGCTCTGTCGGGCGGAAGTGGATATTTCCGGGGGGGATTCCCCATCGGCCGTCAGGGAATCCCCGACTGCCCCCCGCCGGCCCGGTGCCTCACGCGGAACGACCGCGCGGCGACTGCCGCGCGGCCGCTGTGCTTCCGGGACGCCGGGCGCCCGCCCCTGTCAGCGCCCGGCGCAACCCGTCAGATGCCGGCGATCCCAGCGGGGCGACCGCCGAGCCGGGGCGGGGGGGCGGGAGGCGCGGCCGGGCGCGCCGGGCGGGCGCGCGGCGCCGCGAGCGCGTGGGTGACGGCCGCGAGCGCGGTGACCAGCCACCAGAGCGCGATGAGGACGAGGGCGACCGCTCCGGCGCCCAGCCAGAGCAGCGTGTCGAGGGCGCCGTACGGGCGCGGGGCGACTGTCATGGGATCCTCCCTCAGCTGGGCCGCGCGTCGGCGGTCGCGCGCGGCTCGGTGTGCACGGTGGGCGGGACGACGAGTAGCGACACGCGCCCCTCGCGGGCGAGCGCCTGCGTCACGCCGCCGAGCGACAGCCGGGCGGGGGCGTGGCTCTGGCTCCCGAGGGCGATCAGGTCGGCGCCCACCCGGTCGGCGAGCGCCCGCAGCTCCCCGGTGGCGGTGCCGCGCAGGAGCACCGGCTCGACGCTCACGCCGGCCGGCACGTCGAGCTGCCGCTCCAGGCGGGCGAAGGCGCTGGACACGCCCTGCGTGTACATGGCACCGTACTCCTCGGCCGCCTCGGGGGCGAAGTCGATCTCCGGCTGGACGTGCGCGAGGAAGAGCGTCCCCCCGTCGCCGACCACGCTCAGCGCGGCGCGTACCGCGTCGAGGCTCGCGCGGCTGAAGTCCACCGCGGCGACGACGCGCCGCGGCAGGTCGGCGAGCGCGGGGGTGACGGCGAGGACGGGGACGGCGGCGTTGCGCATGACGAGGAGCGCCGTCTCGTCGCGAAAGAGGCGGTCGAGCGTGCCGTGCGGCCGGAGGCCGATCACGATGGAGCCGGCGCCCTGGCTCGACACCGCGCGGCCGATCGCCGCCACCGGCGAGCCGACCTCGACCCCCACCGGCCAGCGGGCCCCAGCGCCGCCCGCGCCGCCCAGGGCGAGCAGCTGCTGGCGAACGTCGCGCAGCCGCCCCTCGCGGCGCGCGGCGTCGCCGGGCGCGTCCAGCAGCGCCGGCGGGGGGAGCACGGTGAGGACGTGCGGCTCCGCCTGCCGCCTGCGGGCGAGCACGGCGGCGAAGCGCACTGCCGCGCCAGCCGTGTTGGTGCCGTCGGTGGCGAGGAGCACGGGGCGCACGTAGAGCGGCCGGCGCGCGGCTCGGCCCCACGGCGCCGTGCGGGTCGGGCTGGAGAGAATCGTGGTGGACATCGCGCCCTCCGGGGCGGAGACGGTCTGTTCGCTGTCTCCAAGGTCGCTCTTCGGCGCGCGCCGGTCTGTCGGGAGGGGGCAGGAACGTTGGTGAGCGCTGCGCCGACGGGCGTGTGGGAGAAACCACGACAGCGCGCGCGGCGGCGCCGCGCCGCCGCGAACGACGAGGGGGGCGCGGCCCTCGCCGCGCCCCCCTCGCCCTTCACCGCGCCGGAGACTCGCTCCGGTCGGCTGCGTCGTCTAGAAGGCGACCACGCCCTCGAGCATGAAGCCGTCGAACTTGCCGCCGTTGCGGATGTCTTCCGCCGGGAAGTCGTTGTACTTCTGCGCGACCCACTCGCCCTTCACCAGCACCACCGGGGTGATGAACCAGCCGCCGCCGAGCTGCGTGCGGTTGACCTTGACGTCCTGGGTGAAGCCGGCCAGGCGGCCTTCCACCGTGTTGTAGCGGGCGGTGGCGAAGAGCCTGTCGCCCAGGAAGCGGTAGGTGCCCTCGTACACGTTCTGGTTCCACTGGCGGCGCGCCGCCTCGGTCGCGGCCCGGCCGCGGGCGCGCTCGAAGTTGCCGAAGAATTCCAGCCCGCGGAACTTGATGAAGGGGTTCACGACCGCCGCGTGCATCTCGCTGGAGAGCCCGGGGTTGACCGCGCCCGACCAGGCCTGGTCCTTCTCGGTCGACGTCGTGCTCTCGAGCACGTCGTAGTAGCGCGAGCCGGCCCGGTCACCGGTGTAGAGCGTCTGGTTCGCCGAGCGGGCCTGGTTGAACGTCGAGCCCGAGAGGCGGACGCGGAGGTCCTGCGTGACCTGGCGGTCCACGCCGAGCTTGGCGATGTACGCCGGCGAGCGCTTCTGCGGGTTGAGGATCGTGCCGCGGACCTCGCCGTTGGTGACGCCGCCCATCAGGAAGCCCGAGCCGGCGCGGAGCATGACCTCACCACCGACCGACGTCGTGAAGGCGTCCATGATGTAGTTGCCGACGAGCGGGTTGTACAGCGCCTGCCCGTTGTCGGTGCGGCGGAAGTGCGCGTCGCCGTAGTTGATCTCGAAGTGGCCGGCCTTCACCGTCGTGAACGCCATGATGACCTTGAGCGGCAGGAAGTCGATCGGCGACTCGTCGATCAGCAGGTAGCCGTCCTTGATCCACGTCTCCTGGTGGTGCCGGGCGGAGAGGTAGCCGGTCATCGCGACGCGGATGCCTGGGGCGATCTGCGCGTTGAGGTAGGCGTTGGCGACGGCGTTGTTGGGGCCGTGGCCGATGCGCATCAGCTCGTTCGCGTTGTAGGGCTGCCCGGCGGCGTTGGTCTTCATGACCGCCAGAGCCGTGTTGCTGTGGCCGAGCGCCTGGAACTGCTGGGTGAAGGCGGCGCCGAAGCCGAGCTTGAAGCCGGTGAACGGGATCGTGTCGTTCTTGGGCGCCTCGAAGACGTTGAGCCCGCGCTGGTCGTTCGGGCGGAGGCGCTGGATCTGCGACTGCTGAACGAGGAGGGCGGCCGCGGCGCTGCGCGCCGGCGCCGGCGTCGCCGTCGAGTCGGCGGGCTTGGTCTCGCCGGACACGGGCGTGGTGTCGCGGGCCAGGGCGACCTGCGTCTGGGCGAGCGCGGGGGCGGCGCTGAGCGCTGCGGCCGCCGTCAGGATGAACAGGTTATGGGTTCTCATTGTCGTGGTCTCCCTCGGGGTAATTCGGAAGTGGTGCGTGCTGGCCTCTCGTGTCGCCGTGCCCGGCACGGCGCCCCTTCTGCTCGTGCGGCGTCAGCCCTTGAGGCGCAGGTCGAAGCCGACCGTGACGCGCTCGTTCACCTTCATCGTCCCCATCATCAGCGTCGGCGGCTTGAGGCCGTACTCCTTCATGTTGAGGTCGTGCGTGCCGACGATGCGCAGCGTGCCATCGGCGTCTTCCCTGATCTGCGCCGCGACGGTGACCGTCTTCGTCACACCGCCCAGCGTCAGCTCACCGGTCGCCGTGCCCTTGTAGGTCGTGTCCGCCTTGGCGACGTCGTAAGACGAGACCTTGAAGGCGATCGTCGGATGCTGGTTGGCCTTGAGCGCCTTGAGCATGTGCTCGTTCATCGTCCCGTTGCGGCAGTCGAGCGCCTTCGCGGGGACGTCGAGCGCGGCGCTGTTGACGGCCTTCGCGCCCTCGATCACGGAGCGCACGGCGCCGGGGGCGACCGTCACGACCCGCGCGTCCAGGGAGCCCGCCTCGCACTTGAAGGAGCGCACCGTGGAGGTGCCGTTGACCCAGAGCTTGCTCTGCGGCTGCAGCGTGAGGGTGCCATCCCCCGCGGTCTGCGCCGCAACCAGGGGCAGGAAGAGGGCTGCGAGCGTCGCCCGGAAGGTGTGAGTGCGCATCGTTGGTTCTCCGCTGAGAGGATCGGCGGCCGCGCTCCTGCGCGACCACAGACGTAAGGTCGGCTCGTCAGGCCTGCCCAGCAGTCGGGGAGAACGCGGAACTTTTGTTAGGGGAGCGCGAACCGCCGTGTCGGCGGAACCCTGACACCCTGGCGGCGGCCGGCGGCGTCGAGGGCGGGGCACGACGCGCGGACGGGCGGCGTCCGCAGGAGACGCCGCCCGCCCGGTCCCGTCCGCCCGCCGCGCTCAGAGGGGCGCGGCGGCGTGCTGCTGTGGCGGGTGCGTGTACGACTCGAGCGTCATCACCGCGCTCCCCAGCACGGGCATCGAGCTCCGGATGCGCACGGGGATCCGGCGCCCATCGTCGCTGACGTTGATGCGGATGACGCCCTCCCCGCGGTAGCGGCGCGGGTCCTTCACGCGCATCTCCAGCAGCACCGTCCGGAACTCGCCCGCCCTGGTGGCGACGGTCTCACGCCCGAGGACGCGCACGGTCGTGGGGTTCCGCGCCGCGTCGAAGTGGCGGTCGAAGCGGTAGACGGTGTCGGGGGTGAAGGCGAGCGTGCGGATGAAGTACATGAACGAGAGCTCGTCGAGCGGCGCGTTCTCCGGGCTGGCGCCGCTCTCGCCGCTCGCCGCCTGCCAGCGCTGCTCGCTCGGGAAGAGCTCCACCTCCTCGTCGTGCCGCGAGAGCGGGTGCCGCTCGTGCTTCTTGAAGCGGTGCACCGCCATGCGCAGCGGGTCGATCCACGACCAGGTGCGATCCTCGGCCTTCACCGGGCCGACGCGCGCCTTGAAGTCGAAGCGCAGGAGGTAGGTCTCGGTGCCGCGCACGTCCACCGGCCCCTCCACCCACATGGCCACCCGCCCCACGTTCCCCACCTTGGCCACCCGCACGCGGTACTCCAGCCGCTCGCCGAGGAAGAACGGCCGCGCCACCGGCGTGTCCGCCCTCGCCCGCGCTCCCGCCCCGGCGAGCACCGCCGGCAGCGCCGGCCGGACCGCCTCGGCCGCCGGCTGCCCGCCCGCCGGCGCCGGCCCGCACAGCGCCGGCAGCGCCAGGAGGGCCAGCAGCGCCGCCACGACGTGCGTGCGCACCCCGAAGGGCGGCCGGTCGGTGGTTGGACGTGTACGCATGGGGCTCGCTCCGGGACGGGGACTCGGTGGTGACACCTGGCTGATACAGGATGCCTCCGGCGCCCGGCTGGGTCTGTCCGCAGATGCCGGAAGTTGCGTCAGGGATCGGAGGACGGTGAAGGGCGAGGACGGGGAGCGAGGGACGAGGCACGAAGAGGGAAGAGGGAAGAGGGAAGAGGGAAGAGGGAAGAGGGAGAAACGGCGACAGCGGCGAGGGCTCAGATCGTGGGCGCGGTTCCCGCGCCCACCACCTGGGCCGCGAGCTCGCCGGCGTCCACCGTCGGGGCCTCGCAGGCGTACTGCCGGCACACGTACGCCGTCGCGCGGCCGCCCACCATCGGCCGCCCCTCGAGCAGCGCGACCCCGCGCGCCTCGTCGGGCGGCCCGCCGGCGAGCACCAGCGAGGGGACGTACTGCATCGCCACCGCCGCGCTCAGCTCGCGGAAGTCGGGGCTCCCGGGGTCGCCCACCAGCGCCACCTCCACCGCGCCGTGCACCGCCATGTCGGCCGCGCCCAGCAGGTGCCCGAACGCCGTGCCGTAGCGCGCCATCGGCTCGGCGAGCGTCTCCAGCACCCAGCGCGCGCGCTCGCGCATCTCCTCGTCGTTCAGCACGTCCCCCACGTGGAGCAGCAGCTCCACCGCGAGCGAGTTGCCGCTCGGCACCGCGTTGTCGGTGAAGTCGCGCGGGCGCGTGATCAGCGCCTCGTGGTCCTTCGCCGTGTCGTAGAAGGCGCGCGTCTCCTCGTCCCAGAAGTACTCGCACGTCACCGCACTCAGCCGCCGCGCCTCGCTCAGCCACTTCCGGTCGAAGGTCAGCTCGTAGAGCGCCAGGAAGCCCAGCGCGACCGCCGCGTGGTCCTCGAGGAAGCCCGGGATGCGCGTCGCGCCGTCCTTGTGCGAGCGCATCACCCGGCCGTCGCGCACCATCTCCCGCAGCAGGAACTCGCCGTTCGCCACCGCCAGCGCCCGGTAGTCGTCGCGGCCGAAGGCGCGCGCGGCGGCGCAGACGGCGCGGAGCATCAGCCCGTTCCACCCGGCGAGGATCTTCTCGTCGCGCGCCGGCCACACGCGCTGCGCCCGCACGTCGTACAGCGTCTGCCGCGCGCGCGCGACCACCTCGGCGAGCGCTTCCTCGCTCATTCCCAGCCGCCGCTCCACGAGCCCGGGGTCGTTCGGCACGTTCAGGATGTTCGCCCCCTCGAAGTTCCCGCCGGCCGTCACCCCCCAGTACGCCTTCGCCACGCGCGCCTCGTCGCCGAGCAGCGCGTCGATCTCCTCCTCGCTCCACACGTAGAACTTCCCCTCGTGCCCCTCGCTGTCGGCGTCGAGCGTGGAGTAGAAGCCGCCCGAGGGGGCCGTCATCTCGCGCGCCACCCAGTCCACCGTCTCCTCCGTCACGCGCCGGAACTCCGGGTCGCGCGTGAGCTGCCAGAGGTGCACGCCGAGCCGCGCGAGCAGCGCGTTGTCGTACAGCATCTTCTCGAAGTGCGGCACCAGCCACACCGCGTCCACCGAGTAGCGCGCGAAGCCGCCGCCCAGCTGGTCGTAGATGCCGCCGCGCGCCATGCGCCGGAACGTGTGCGCGACCATCTCCGCGGCCCACGCCGTGCCCGTCCGCCGCGCGTAGCGGAGGAGGAAGTCCATCGCCATCGCCTGCGGGAACTTCGGCGCCCGCCCGAACCCGCCGCGCGCCTCGTCGAACTCGGCGACGAGCGACCGGTACGCGCGCTCGAGCGTCGTCGGGTTGAGCGCGCCACTCGACAGGGCGGGGGAGACCGCGTTGTCATAGATCTCCCGGATCGCCGTCGCCGTCTGCGTCACGCTCTCCCGGCGCCGCGCGTACGCGTCCGCCACCGACGTCAGGATGCGGCGGAAGCTCGGCATCCCCTGCCGGTCCTCGGGGGGGAAGTACGTGCCGCCGTAGAACGGCACCCCGTCGGGGGTGAGGAACACCGTCATCGGCCACCCGCCGTGCCCGGTCATCGCCTGCACCGCCTGCATGTAGATGCTGTCCAGGTCCGGCCGCTCCTCGCGGTCCACCTTGATGTTGACGAAGTGCTCATTCATCAGGCGCGCCGTCTCCTCGCTCTCGAACGACTCGCGCTCCATCACGTGGCACCAGTGGCAGGCCGCGTAGCCGATGCTGAGCAGGATCGGCCGGTCCTCGCGCTTCGCGCGCTCGAGCGCCTCCGTCCCCCACGGGTACCAGTCCACGGGGTTGTGCGCGTGCTGCAGCAGGTAGGGGCTGGTCTCGTTCGCGAGGCGGTTCGGCATGGAAGGACGAGGGAAGAGGGACCAACTTGCTTTAACCGTCGGCGGCGGGAAACTTCCTTGCATGCTCTTCGCCATCGCTCTCGGCGGGGCGGCCGGAACGCTCGCGCGCTACGGACTCGGCGGTTACGCGCAGCGCTTCAGCGGCACCTTCCCCTACGGCACGCTGGTCATCAACGTCGCCGGCTCGCTGGCGCTCGGCTTCCTCATGCGCCACCTGCTGACGACGACGTCCTCCCCGGAGCTGCGGGCGGCGCTCACGATCGGCTTCTGCGGCGGCTTCACCACCTTCTCGACGTTCAGCTACGAGACGGTCGGGCTGATCGAGGGTGGCAGCTACGGCCGCGCCGGCGCCTACGTCGTCGGCAGCGTCCTGCTCTCCCTTCTGGCCACCTTCGCCGGCTTCGCCGCGGCGCGGGCGGTCTCGGCGCTGCCGCGCTGAGGGGCGGGCCCACCGTGCACGGGCTGGCGGGCGAGCGCGTCCTGATGCGCATCCACGTCGGGGAGCGCGACCGCCACCACGGGCGGCCGCTCCACGAGGCCATCGTGGAGCTGCTGCGGGCGCGCGGCTACGCCGGCGCCACCGTGCTCCGCGCCGTGGCCGGCTTCGGCGCCACCGCGCGCCTGCACACCGACCGCATCCTGCGGCTCTCCACCGACCTGCCGCTGGTGATCGAGTGCGTGGAGACGGAGGAGCGCATCGACGCCATCCTCCCCGAGCTCGACGCGATGATCGCCGGCGGCCTGATCACGCTGGAGAAGGTGCGCGTCATCATGTACCGACCCGACACCGACCGGTAACCCCATGGCCACCCCGACAGTCCCCCGCGACCTCGACGCCTTCTTCGTCGCCAACGGGCCCCGCATCCACGCGGAGCTGTTCGACTTCCTGCGCATCCCGAGCGTCAGCGCCCGCTCCGAGCACCGCGACGACGTCGCCCGCGCCGCCGCCTGGCTCGCCGGCTCGCTCGACGCGGTGGGGCTGCGCACCGAGGTCTGCCAGACCGCCGGCCACCCGATCGTCGTCGGCGAGTGGCGCGGCGCCGGCGCCGGCGCGCCCACGGTGCTCGTCTACGGCCACTACGACGTGCAGCCGGCCGAGCCGCTCGAGCTCTGGACGTCGCCGCCCTTCGAGCCCACCGTGCGCGACGGGCGCATCTACGCGCGCGGCGCGGTGGACGACAAGGGGCAGCTCTTCCTGCACGTGAAGGCGCTCGAGGCGCACCTGCGCGTGCGCGGCTCGCTCCCGGTGAACGTGATCGTGCTCGCCGAGGGGGAGGAGGAGGTGGGGAGCGACAACCTCGAGCAGTTCATCGAGGCGCAGGCCGAGCGGCTCCGCTGCGACGCGGTGGTGATCTCCGACTCGTCCATGTTCGCCCCCGGCATCCCGTCCATCCTCAGCTCGCTGCGCGGGCTCGCCTACTTCCAGATCGACGTCGAGGGGCCGAACGGGGACCTGCACTCCGGGAGCTACGGCGGCGCGGTGGTGAACCCGGCGATGGCGCTCGCCCGCATCCTGGCCACCTTCCACGACGACGCGGGGCGCATCGCCATCCCCGGCTTCTACGACAGCGTGCTCCCCTGGCCCGACCGGGTGATCCGCCAGATGCGCGCGCTCCCCTTCGACGAGGCGGGCTTCATGCGCGAGGTGGGGGTCACCACGCTCGGCGGCGAGCAGGGGTACACCACGCTCGAGAAGCTCTGGACGCGGCCGACGTGCGAGGTGAACGGGATGCTCAGCGGCTACACCGGCGAGGGGGCGAAGACGGTGCTCCCGGCGAAGGCGATGGCCAAGGTGAGCTGCCGCCTGGTGCCCGGGCAGTCGCCGCCGGAGATCGGGCGGCTGATGGAGGCGCACGTCATGCGCGTCGCCCCCCCCGGCGTGCGCGTGACGGTGCAGCACCTGCACGGCGGCCGCCCCTGGCGCGCGGAGCTGGCCGGCCCGCTCTTCGACGCCGCCCGCGTGGCGCTCGCCGCGGCCTTCGGCACCGAGCCGGTGGTGGTCGGCGAGGGGGGCTCGATCCCCGTGGTCGGGGACTTCGAGCGCATCCTCAAGTCGCCCGTCCTGCTGATGGGGTTCGGCCTGCCCGGCGAGAACGCCCACGCGCCCGACGAGTGGATCAGCGTCGAGAACTTCGACCGCGGCATGCGCGCCGCGGCGGTGCTGCTGGAGACGCTGGGGAACGGCGAGGGACGCGGCACGAGATGAGAGGCACGAGCTGAGGGAAGAGGGAAGAGGGAAGAGGTGACTGCCTGCGGGGCTGGCAC
>Ga0307415_100000765_pt1 | contig 14520 bp, 10 predicted proteins | sample DK1Cmetagenome_FD_204524 | JGI IMG/M metagenome (GOLD analysis project Ga0307415, IMG submission 204524) | Maize rhizosphere microbial communities from greenhouse at UC Davis, California, United States - DK15-C-2 | ecosystem: Host-associated > Plants > Roots > Rhizosphere > Soil | place: USA...
CTCTGACAAGCTGGAACCCGCAACTCACCTCAGAGCAGGAGCCCAAGTATCTGGCCTTAGTGGACGCCCTGCACCGGGATATCGAGGAGGGGCGGCTTTTGCCCGGAGCCCGTCTCCCCACCCAGCGCGAGTTGGCCGCCCGTCTCCGCATTGCCATCGGCACGGTCAGCCGTGCATATGCGATCGCCGAGCAACGAGGAATCGTGCAGGGCGAGGTTGGCCGAGGAACTTTTGTGCGGCGGGACGATCCCAGCTATCGGGAAGGAGCCGATGAGACCCACGATGCGGAGATCATCGACCTGAGCCGGGGAAGGCTGGTACGGGATTCGAAAGATCCAACACTGGGCCAAACCCTACAGCGCTTGTCCCAACGAGCCGACCTGCACCAGTTGGCGGATATTTACCAACCCCCGAACGGCATGCGACGCCACCGGGTTGCCGGCGCCGCGTGGCTCAAACGAATGGCGCTCGAGGTCGATCCGGACCGGCTGGTCATCACCAGCGGCGCCCAGCACGGAGCTGCGGTGGTGCTTGGTTCGATTGCCCGTTCGGGAGACCTGATCCTCACCGAGGAGGTGACCTACTCGGGAATCACCGCATTGGCCCGGCTGCTGCAACTGCGAGTGCAGGGCCTCCCGATGGATGACCACGGACTCCTCCCCGATGCTCTGAACGCCGCCTGTAAATCGGGCTCCCCTCGGGCGCTCTTCTGCATGTCCACACTGCAGAATCCTACGGCCCGTACCATGCCCCTTCAGCGGCGACGTGAGCTGGCCGAAGTCATTCAGCGGCATGGTCTCTTGGTGCTGGAAGATGATGTCAACGGATTCGTTCCGGCCGAGCCGCTGCCACCCCTCGCCACCTTCGCGCCGGATCACACTTTTTATATCACCGGCACTTCAAAGAGCCTGGCTGCCGGGCTCCGTATCGGATATGTGGTCCCTCCACCTGGTGAAGTTCAGCGGGTGAGCGCTACCATGCAGGCGACCACCTGGTTTACTGCCCCGCTGATGGCCGAGATCGCCACCCAATGGATCGAGAGTGGGAAGGCCGAGGAGATGGCTTCCTGGAAACGAGCGGAGACCGCTGCACGCTGCTCTCTTGCCCGGCACCTGCTCTCACCCTGGATTCCTCAGTCGGGGCCCACGAGCTTTCATCTGTGGGTTCCGCTCCCGGAGCCATGGCGGGCGGAGAGCTTTGTCGGCCAAGCGCGGGCACGAGGCGTTCTGGTCAATTCACCGGATGAGTTCCTGGTAGGCCGGGAAACAGCTCCGCATGCGGTGCGGGTGTGTCTGGGGGCTGGACTCAGCCGTTCGAGGCTGGAGGAAGGCCTCCACCGGCTAGCCGAGCTGCTGCGACACCCGCCGGGACCCTCCGCGATGGTGTACTAGTCGCGAGTTACGGCTCCGCGGGACGGATTTCACGGAGCCGGCGCAGTTGGGGCACCTTCCACGCGGTCGTGGCCACGACCAGCAGCGTAGCCAACCCACCCAAAACCACCGACGGCACCGTCCCAATCAGCCGAGCCGCGGTCCCCGACTCGAACGCGCCGAGCTCGTTCGAGCTGCCGATGAAGATCGCGTTCACCGAGGCGACTCGGCCGAGGAGATGGTCCGGCGTCATGACCTGAAGCAGGGTAGATCGGACGACGACGCTGATGGTATCCACCATGCCGCTCAGTGCCAGGAACACCGTGGACAGAAAGAAATTACGGGAGAGGCCAAATCCGATCATAGCCAGCCCAAAGAAGGCAACGCTGGCCAGCAGGGTGCGCCCAGCCCGCCTGAGAGGTGGGCGGTGAGCCAGGACCAGCGACATAACCACTGCTCCGACTGCGGGTGAAGCCCGCAGGATGCCCAACCCCTGCGGGCCGACCCGCAAGATCTCGGCAGCAAAGACCGGCAGCAGGGCTACCGCGCCGCCAAACAGGACCGAAAACAGGTCGAGGGTGAGCGCGCCGAGCACCACGGGCTGCGCTCGAACAAAACGCAGGCCGCTTGCCAGGCTCTGGAGGAACGACTCGTCAGCAGGTGCGCCCCGCCTGGATGCGTGCCGCATGCATGCGAGGAAGAGAAGACTCACCGCCATAAGCCCCGCATCCACGCCATACGCCGCGCGGGCGCTGCCGAATCCGTAGATCAAGCCGCCGATTGCAGGACCCATTACCTCGGCCAGCTGCCAGGTGGAGCTGCGCCAGGTGACGGCATTGGGGTAGAGCTCACGCGGAACCAGTTCCGCGCCAAGGGCTGAGCGCGCCGGCTGAAGAAAGCTGCGCGCGATGCCACTGCAGAAGATCACTGCATAGATCGGCCAGACCTGTCCTTGCTTGATTATCCCGGGATGCAGCGTGAAGCCAAAGAGCGCCAGCGAACAACCGAGGAGGATGACCAGCGCAGCGACTGAGACTTGCAGCCGTTCCGTTCGATCGGCGACATGGCCACCAAACAGCGCGAACCCGATGAACGGTACCGCCTCTGCCAGGCCGATCAGGCCGAGTGAAAGCGGGTCTCGGGTCAGCTCGTAGATCTGCCAGGACACCACGACGGCCTGGATCTGCGTAGCCACCGTCATGGCCAGCAGGCTATAAATGAACCAGCGGAAGTTGCGGATGCGGAGCGCGGCGTAGGGATCGTGGCGGGTAGGCTGGGCCATGCGCGCCGCAAGCTAGCTGCGTTTTGCCGAGACACAAAGACTTTTGCCGGACCTTCAGCTGATCACGAGGGGCCGGTTATTTCCTAAGTCTATACCTGCAAAGCGTTGTGGGATTCAAAGTTGCACGGCCCGCTTTGTGCAACTAGAAACCTTGCTCGGCAGCACAACTCCCGCACTCAATCCCTGGCAGGCATGAAGCGGCTGATCCTCTGGACCAATCTCCTGGCCCTTGCCGCGTGCGCGCGTGCAATTCCGCCAGCCCCGAATGGCTTGTCCCCGGTCTCGGCAATCCCCGGATTACGGATGCCGGATCTGCAGCGAGCGGCACCGCATGAGGTAACCGCCGACTCAACCGTCAACGACCTGGCTGACGCGAGCCCTGATGCAGCGGGTGTGCCTGAGTTTCTCCCCGACGATCTTCGCTGGGACATCGACGTCCGGAGCTTTGCCAACCACCCTCGAGTCCAGTACTACCTGAGCTACTTCCAGGGCATCTCGCGTACCGGTCTCAGCGTATTCCTGGCCCGGGGCTCCCGCTACGAGCCCATGATCCGGCAGCGCTTTGAGCAGGAGGGTCTACCGGGCGATCTCGGGTACCTGGCTTTGATCGAGAGCGGGTATTCCAACGATGCGGTCAGTCGATCTCATGCCGTTGGAATGTGGCAGTTCATGAAGGGCACCGCCCGAGGATACGGCATGCGGATCGATACCTGGGTGGATGACCGGCGGGATCCGGTGAAGGCCACCGCCGCCGCAGCCCGTCATCTGCGCCACCTGCGCGATCGGTTCGGGTCGCTCTATCTGGCCGCAGCCGCTTACAACGCCGGTGCGGGCAAGCTGTCGCGCAGTCTGGGCAAGCTGCAGTGGGAGACATCGGCTGAAGCCGGGGGTGCCGTAACCGCAGACAGCGAGCCGGAAGAGATCCTGGAGGAGGATGAGTCGGATGCTGACGCGGCCGATGAGGTCGAAATCGCGCTCGACAGCACCGACATCACCAGCGACGCTGCGTTCTTCCGGCTGGCCAGCACCGATCTGCTCGCGACGGAGACTCAGGACTACGTCCCCAAGCTGATCGCTGCAGCCGTGATCGCGAAACAACCCGACCGTTACGGCATAACTCCGACCGAAGCCGCCCCATTCAGCTACGACTCCTTGCTGGTGAGCGCAGTGACGGGGTTGGACGTCATTGCCCGGCTGGCCGGCACGAGTCCGGCGGAGATCCGGGAGCTCAATCCGCAGTACCTCAGACTGGCAACGCCTCCGCACACCCAGTCAGTGATCCGAGTCCCCGCTGGAACCGGGGAGAAAGTGGCCGAGGCTTACGCCGAGCTGCCCGCGTCGAAGCGGGTGCACTACCTGACTCACGTGGTGCGCCCGGGCGAGCGGCTGGGCACGATAGCCGCGCGGTACCACCTGCCCGCTCAGGAGATTCGGGCGGCCAACCCGCGGGCGCGTACGGGGCGGCTCAGAGCCGGCACTCGGCTGGTCATTCCGGCCGTAGCCATCCCCTCTGCGCTGGCCATGCGGGCAGTCAACGGCCCGAACTTCAGCCGGCATCACGCCCGAATTGCCACGCACCGGGTCCGCTCGGGCGAAACTCTGATCGGCATCGCCCGCAGGTACCGGGTTTCGCTTCGCGCTCTGCGCCGGGTGAACGCGCTACCGGTGGAATACACTCTCCGGGCCGGGAAGCGGCTCCGGATTCCTAGCTAACTCAACCGCCACCTCAACCCTGGAAGTGACCGTGTCTGCCGATTCCGCCTCCTCAGCCACCTCGCTCCCCGCCGGCAGCCCGTCCGGATTCGGCCGAGCAGCAATGGCGATTTTCACCACGATGGTGCTTCTAATTGTGGCGCTGACCGGCATTCTGGTGGAAACAACCTGGCGGGCACCGTCGAGCTCCACTGAGACGGTAGCCACGGACCCGGGGAGCGTCGCCCGACGTTGAACAGCGGGTCCCGGTCGGTCTGCCTGTTCCTGATCGGCGCGGGTTGCGCCGCAGCGCTGCCGTCGATCTGGGGTGGACCAGTCGGATATGCCGCGCCATCGGTCCTGGCTTCGGTCGATACCACGCGGCCGAAGGGCAGTCCCTCCACCGACTCAGGTTGGCTGGAACGCGGCTGGGTCATTCCGGGCTATCTCTCGTCTTGGGGACTTCCACCGCTGCCGGGCCAGTTCAGTCTCACCGACACCGGCCTGGTCTTTCGCTCCGCCGTCGGCGACCTCTCGGCTCGTGCGGCCACCATCTCCCTCGCCTACATCGACGACGAGAACGGCCGAGCTCATTACATCTTCCGGATCGATACCGGGGTCTTCGAGACCGATGCACCGGGCCCGCTGCTCGATGCCACGGCACATCCCATGGGGGTGGACAGTGGATCACCATCGGGGGCACCGCCGGTCCGAAGGTTGGTGGATGGCTCGGATCCGGCAGCGCCGTTGCGAGCGGCCCGCCAGATCGCTGCCAGCAGGTATGCCGATTCACTCTACGGGTTGTTCGGCCAGCCTCGGGCCCCGCTGGGGCTCGTCGGCCGTCGCGGGCGCGCGGCCGGGAGGATCGGGGAATACATCGCCTCCCGCGACTCCCTGGCGCTCGACCCAAGCCACATGACCTGCGAGGCTCAGCTTCGTCACGCGTTAGCACACGAGCTGGGACATCGGTGGCAAGTCAGGGCCAAGGCGCAGCTGGCTGCACTGTGGGCCGGAGTGCCGGCAATCCGCGACCCCAAGAGGTACGGCTACGCCGACCGATCGGAACACCAGGCGGAGGCGATTGCCTTTGCCGTGAGTTTTCTGCAGACCACCGCGGGGAGCGCGGCACCCGCCGCGAGCTCGCTCGGCCTGCTCGAGCATTACGAGCTGCTGGTGCCGGGAACTCGTACCCTGACCCGCTACCTGTTACTCCAACCGGTGTACCGAACTCACCCACTTCGTTCTCTGCTCACCACCGATCGAATCAGGTACGCTCGAGAGAAGTAGCGGCCTCGAGGACCCGCTGGCGTTGCCCTGGCGTCAGCATCTCGCGCTCGATCACCTTCCGAACCAGCCGCGCCACGAAGGTGTAACCCCGCGGGTCGTAGACCATCCAGCGATGCCATTCCAACTCGTCCAGAGCCAGTGCGGCCTGGGCTGGCGGAAGATCCAGTACGCGAGCCAGCAGCTCGAGCGGCACCCGATCTCCCAGCACCGATGCGGCGGCCAGAGCTCGCTGGGCACCCGGGCTGAGGCGGCGGAATCCGACCCGAATTGCGGCGAGCACGGTGTCGGGGAGATCTCCGGGCATCGTCTGATCCAGCGTCTTGTACGGCTCAGGCCAGGCCCCGGCGGTCCCACGAAGATCCAGGCCCAGGGCAACCGCCCGGAGCAGCTCGACGGCGAGCAGGGGCAGGCCGGCGGAATCGGTCGCTACCCGCCGGACGACTCGCTCGATCTCGACGTCGCTGAAGCCCGGCAGCATGCGCCGGGCGAGGGTACGCAAATCAGCGGAGTCCAATGAACCCAGTCGAACGGCGACGCCTCGCACGTTGCTTCCGATCCGGCTCCGCAGCGCGTCGAGCTCAGCCCGGGGCGGATGCGAATCAGTGGCAAAGAGCAGAATGAGCGGTGCGGACTCCAGATCGCGCAGAACCGTGCGGAGCCCCTGCATGGACGCCTGATCCAGCCACTGGGCATCGTCTACCGCGAGGGCGATCGGCTGTTCCTCGCTGGCCGCGCGCAGGATTTCACTGAACGCCCGACCGTACGAAAGCTCCGGACCATCCGGCGAAAGATGGGGAAACCGGTCCGCCCACTCCGACAAGGCATCGGCAAAGACCGCCAGCGCTGTGGCCGGTGCGGCTGAGAGCCCGCGGGCTTCCAGCAGACCGCCACGGGCGAGTCCGCGAATACCACTCCACTCCTCCTCATGATCGCCCTCGACGGCGCGGACCGCTGCGACCGCCACCCCGTCGAGTCGCAGCCGTCCGAGCAGCTCCTCCATCAGCCGGGTCTTTCCCACCCCGCTCTCGCCTTCGAGAATCAGGGCGCAGGCGTGTCGCTCGCGGCAGGCAACCGCCGCCGCATCGGCCAGACGCGAGAGCTCCGCCTCCCGTCCGACCAGCGGCAGCCGCGGGTCACCATCGGTCTGCTCTCCCGCTCGCGCCGGAGTGGGCGGACGAATCGGGCGCTCGTGGCGGACCCGCTCCGCCAGGGCCTGAGTATCGGGATCGGGTGGAGCCCCAATCTCCCGCTGCAACCGCGCGGCGAACTCCTCATAGCGTTCGAGCGCTCCGGCCCGATCGCCCGCAAGCACCAGACTTCGCATGATGATGCGCAGAGCCGTTTCCGACCCGGGGTCGAGGGAGAGGGCCCGCGCGGCCACTGCGGACGCCTCCTGCGCCTGGCCGGCGCGGAGCAGGTCCTCGGCGTGATGAGCCAGCACCTCGATACAGCGAAGCCGGATGGCTGATCGCTCGCTGGCCAGCCAGTTCTCGAAATCGGAGGCTCCGGCAATAGAGAATCCCTCGAGGAATTCACCCGCGATGAGCCTGGATGCTGCTTCCCATTCCCCCGCCGCCGCATACTCCTCCAGCCGGTCGACATCGAGCCGCACCGATCCCGGAGTCAGCCGGACCTGCCCTCCACTGGTGTCCACGTTGCCCTCACCGAGGAAGCGCCGGAGCACCCGGATTGCTTCATTGAGCGAGTGACGAGCGGCGGCCTCCGGCTTCTCTCCCCACAGCAGACCGATCAGGTGTTCGCGCGCCCGTCCGCGGGGGGACCGGGCCAGGTAAACCAGAAGGCCCAGATGTTTCCGCCACAGCAGCTCGGATGGAGCCGGGGCTCCATCGACGCTCAGCCCCACGGGACCCAAGGTCTGGCAGGAGATCATCCTAAGATATTGCGCTCTGAATTGAGGCTTGAGAAGTGTGAGAACGATGCAGGCTCGAGTGTGCTGCCGAACACGGCGGTGCGGGCCTCCCGATGCCATGCTTGCGTCGGCCCTGGTTCAGGAGATTTTCTGGTGACAATCATGCTGCGTTGTCTGAACTGTGGATTCAGCTTTACGGTTACCTACCCGGCCGCAGGACCGGCTCAGGATAAGACCGGGCCGGTTGTTTGCGGCCACTGCAGATCCAGCCACTGGTCCTCCCAGACGTTCTAGGAAGCTCCGCTCAGCTCACGGCTGAATCCGAGCTCACCCTTCTGGTCCGGCTGATCGCAGCCGGAGCACTCGCCGGCGTGCTCGGCTGGGAGCGAGAATCCGCCCGGAAGCCCGCCGGGCTCAGAACCCACATGCTGGTCGGCATTGCGTCCGCACTTTTTACCGTGCTGGGCGAGCTGGCTATGACCGCTCCTACTGACAGTCCATATGGCTGGCGTGCGGATCCCGTTCGCGTCATCCAGGCCGTTGCCATTGGGATCGGATTTCTGGGTACCGGCGTCATCTTCGTGGCCAAGGAAGGTGACCGCGTTCTGGGCCTCACCACCGCGGCTTCGATCTGGGCGACCGCCGGTGTGGGCATCGCGGCAGGGTCAGGGCGCTATGTGCTCGCTCTCGGAAGCACCGCCCTGTTGATGCTGGTGCTGCGGGGGATGTCCCGCTTTGATCGGGACGGCTGAGATACGCTTGACTCCTGCTTGACACGCCCTCCCCACCATCACGGCAGCACTGGTGACGGAGGTTTCATGGCTGTAACCCCCCTCGGGTTTCTCGGCCCTGTGAGAGGCAAGCGGATTCTGCTGTGCGGAGTTGGCGCCGAGGCCGTAGTTTTTGCCCTGGCGGGAGCGGACGTCTACGGCTACGATCGCTCGAGCGCACAAGTTCAACGGGTCAAGGACCTGGCGCGCCGGCTCGGACTCCGGGATCGCACTCACCTGCAAACTGCCGTGATGGAACAGCTGGCTTACCCGGACGAATTCTTCGATCTGGCGTTTGGCAAGGCGGTAGAGGAAGAAGGGGATCTCGCAGCGGGTGCCAGGGAGCTGGCCCGTGTCGTGAAATGGCCAGGCCGGGCAGCGTTCCTCGCCCCCGCTGAAAGTCCTCTCTCTCAAGCGGTGCGGCGCGCCTTCGGCTCGGCAGTTCTCGGCGAGTGCTGGATTGGAGTGGAGAAAAACGGCGGTGAGGTTTGCGAGAGCCACTGGTCGGATTTGAACCGACGACCGCTCGATTACGAATCGAGAGCTCTACCCCTGAGCTACAGTGGCGGGACGTCGGATGCCCTGGCGCGGATTCGAACCGCGACGCCTTGCGGCACTACCCCCTCAAGATAGCGTGTCTACCAGTTTCACCACCAGGGCGTGACGGCGGAGCAAGATAGCGGCCGCGGGCACACGGGTCAACCCTGATCTGCCGTCCTAAGTGATTAGCCGAGCAGGACTAAGCTGCGGTCCGCGGCTCAGGGAACAAAGGGGCTTCCGGAGAGAGGGACCCCGTTCAATTTGATTGCCACACTCACCGTGTTCCCGATCAGGATGAATCGGTCGGCGTAGGTGCCGTCACCCTGGTCGACGCAGGTCTCGGCCTCTCGCAGCGGAGCGCAGGTCCGGGTGCGGCCACCGTTCGGAATGATCTCAACCTTGTCGTCACCGTGCCCCAGGGCATTTCCGTGGGCATCGCGAGTCGTCACCAGAATATCTACCTGCACAAAGAGGACCCCGCTTCTGGTCACCCGCGCGGTGCTGGTGGAGGGGTCCGCCCGACCAGGAGCCACGATGCTCGTGGCACTTGCCCCGGCCAGAGGTTCACCCCGGAATTCGACCGTCACCTCGTCTCTGCCGCTGTGCACCGGGTCGTATGAAGCGGTGTAGGAGCCGCTGCTGCCTTCGCTGACCAGTATGCCCGAGCCTGGATTGGCTCCAGTGATCCTGAGGGTGAGGTCCGCAGCGACACCGGTAATCGCATTGCCGAACTCGTCCTTCAGCCGCAACGTCACCGTGGTCTTTGCGCCGGCCGTGCCGTCAGGAACTGAGAGCGAGCTCTGATTGCCGGAAGGTGGACCTGGGCGCACCGCGATCTCGGCGGAGGTAACCGGAGTGAACCCCGCCGCCGCGAAGATCAGGGTTCGAGTTCCGGCTCCGCCGCGAAACTCCACGTCCGTAAAGGTGACCCGGCCATTGGCGTCACTGGTGACGGTGGTCTTGCCCCCGAGGGTTCCCCCACCTTCGGCGACCTGCACCGTGACCTTGACTCCCTCTCGGGGAAGCGGGGCCCCGAGCGGATCCTGCAGCTGAATCTCGGGCTGCGGCTCCAGCGGCACACCGGCAACTGCGCTATTCGAAGGGGACGTCACCAAAACCAGGACGGGCTTGGGCGCCGCGACCGCCGTCGCGATAAATGTGATTGGCGGGGCGTCCAGGGCCTCGGCTCGTGCGACGGCGCCGTACGATCCCGGACTGTCGCCCAGAACGCGGGCTACTGCCGCACGTCCATCGGCGCCGGTCGTATCGGCTCTGGAGCTCACCTCGCCGCCGCCGGTGGCCTGCCAAGTGACCTCGAGTCCCGCTACACCATTACCGAAGCGGTCTACTGCCTTCACCGCCAGCGACTCCGGAAGAACGGTGCTCACCTGGGCGGTTTGGCCATTCCCACCGGCTACCGTGAGCGACTCCGGGCCTTCCGGCTGGGCAATCACGCGGAACATGGTCGACGCATTGGTTTCCGGAACGATCGGGGCATGCGCCTCGACCATCTGGTCACCCGCGGTGGTGCTCAGGGTGTAGTGAACAGCAGCGTGACCATCCGGGTCGGTCGTGACCCGATCGCCCGGATCCAGCGCGGCTCCAGCCGGTGGGACAAAAGTCACCTCGACGCCGGCTACTGGCCGCCCCGCCGGATCGGTCACCTCCGCCACCAGCGCACCGGAGAGGGGCTGACCCACCGTGGCGATCTGGTTGTTTCCGTCGAATGCCGTTATTCGGGCGGGCTCGCCATCTCGGGGGAGGAGCAGATCGTCGCCGCCGCAGGCGGCCAGGACGAGCAGGGCTGAAGCGGCAGCGAAACGGATCGCTGCGACAGCCCAGCGCCGTCCATCAGTCCTCGCCATGTCCCCCGCTTTCATGCACCTCGAACGGATTGCTCTCGGTAGCTGGGAGTCCTGCGGCCGTGGCACGGAATCGATACTCACCTTCCTCATCGATCTGGAGGTCATCGAATGTGGCCACGCCAGAGCGGGTCGTCTGGCGGTTCTGGCCCTTGAGCTTTCCATCGTTGTCGCCGAGTAACTCAAGATTAATCTCCCACTCTCCGGTAGTCACCCGGTTGCCGTTCTGGTCCAGCACCACTACCTGGACCGCAGGCTCGATCTTCTTCTTTTTCTCGACATCGGAGGGCTGCACCAGGAACTGCAGCCGGCTGGGCGTCGAGCCGACCCCTCCACCGTCACCACCTCCACCACCATCGCCACCTCCACCACCACCGTCTCCCCCACCCCCACCGCCTCCACCGGCGCGTCCCGTCGCGCTAAAGGTGACGAAGCCCACGCCGGACACCACCGCGTTGAGCGTATTCAGGCCGGGATTGGGACCCAGGGTCCAGCGCACCCGAGCTTCTCCGCTCGCATCGGTCGTGCTGGTCGTGGCGCTCACGCTGCCGCCCCCCGAGCCGACAACCCAGCTCACGGCTCGATCCGACACCCCGTTGCCGTCGGCATCCTCCAGCCGGACCACCAGCGGGTCGGTCAACTCCTGGGCCGGGTTGCCCGACTGATTGTTACCCGAGACCAGGTCTAGCCGGGTGGCACCCCCCGCGCGCGCGGTCGCCGTGAACCCGACGGGAGAACCCTCGAGGTTTTCTACCGCAGCTGCTGCCGATTGGTTGCCCGTCGAAGGTCCGAGGGTCCAGCTGGTTGCCGCCTTCCCGTCGGGCCCGGTGCTGGAGGAGGCCGGATCTACGCTGCCGTTCTCGGCCGACCAGTTCACCTGAACGCCTTCGACCGGATTGCCGAACTGATCGGTGACCATAACGGCGAGCTGGTCGGTCAGGGCAGCTCCTACTCTGCCCTCCTGTTCGTTGCCGCCGGCCCTTTCCACGCGCTGGGCATCGGCTGCATGAGCCGTCGCCTCGAAGGTGGCGGTCAGTTCGTCCGAGCCAACGATGGTCGCAATCAGGGACTGGGTGCCGGCAGCCGGACCGAGCACCCACTCGGCCCGGGCCAGACCCTCGGCATCGGTGGAGGCCGCCTCCGGTGTTATCCGGCTGCCCTCCGCGTTCGACCCCGCTGCGAAGGCCACGGGCTGATTGCGGAGCGGCCCGCCCCGCTGATCCACCACCTGGATCACTACCGCATTCGGGAGAGCTGATCCGACCGGACCCTTCTGGTCATCGCCGTCATACTTGCTGATGGCGGCAGCTCCGCCTTCGCTCGGCAGGAGGATATCGGACCCGCCACAGCCGGCGAGGGCGAGGAGAACGCCGAGCACGGCGCCAGTTCTTCCGAGACGGAGGGGCGAGTGCATGAGGTGCCTGGTTTGTAAGATAAAACCGCGCGATAACTCAGGTTAACGCGCGGTGGGCCAGGCTGATATGAGGTGGATCACAGGGGGGCTGGATGCGCTACTGAACCGTTATGGTGACGGTCCCACGAGTAGTCGTGGTACCGTCACTCGCGTCGTAGGTGAACGTGTCCACCGTCCCCGTCAGGCCACCCGGGAAGTAGCTGAACGACCCATTGGCATTCAGTGTCACCAGCCCCTGGGTCGGCCCATCTACCAGCTCGGCAGAGAGTGAACCACCCTCCGGATCTGAGTCGTTAGCCAAGACCCCTGGAGCGGGCACCTCAAGTACTTGTCCGAATCCCGTCGAGTAGGCGTCCGGCGCTGCTATCGGTGGCAAATTCTGCGGCTCGTTGACGTGATGCGGCGTACTCGCCGAGCTCGACTCGAACACGTCGCTCCCCTTGTAAGTCGCAGTCAGGGTACGATCTCCCGAGCCAGTGAGAACTATCTGGCAACCACCCTGAGCCACGGGAGCCTCGCATTTTTCACCTCCACCGCTAACCGTGACCTCGACGTTTCCGGTCGGGGTTCCTGCTGGCGCACTGACCGTAAAGGTCACGTTTACACCTTGGCCGATCTCGGATGGATCCGGATTGTCTCCGGTGATCACGATTGTCGTACTCGCCTTCTCCACCTCGATCTTGTTCGACGTCACTGATCGGTAGCCGTCAGCGGCAAAGATCAGCTTATGCGAACCGGTTGCCCCCGTGATCCTGAGATCGCCGAACCGCGCTTGTCCGTTCTCGTCCGTGGCGACCGTTCGAGTTCCCTCGAGCTGTCCCCTGCCCGAGGAGATGCTCACGGTAATCTCCACGCCCGCTAGCGCGACGTTGTTGCCCGCGGCATCCCGAACTTGGACGACTGCCGCAGGACTGAGCGTCGCCCCCACGGTCACTGATGTGGGCGGCTGAGTGGTGACCGCGAGGTTCGACGGCGATCCAGTGCCAGTCCCCATCGCGGTGAATGTGGCGGTTCCGACACCCGAGACCACCGCATTCAACGTATTCCGACCCGGGACGGAACCCAGAGTCCACTGGATACTCGCCTGACCGTCGGAACCAGTGTTGCTGGTCTCGGCAGACGGGGTGCCGCCGCCTTCACCGACCAGCCAGCTCACGGGCGCTCCCACAATGGGATTACCATCCGGGTCCAGCACCCGGACGACCAACGGCAGAGGCAGCTGCGACCCGGCAGGAGCCTCCTGATTGTTTCCCGATACAGGCGTGACGGAGCTGGCGTCGCCGGCCGTGGCAGTGTGGGTGAAAGTCACCGGCGAACCGGCCAGATCCGGGGCACTCGCCAGGGTCTGCTGTTGACCGGCGGTGGGTCCGAGAGTTCGTGTAACCGAAGTCTGCCCGTTCTCCCCAGTTACGGTGGACGCTTCGCTCACTGCGCCGCCACCCTGCGCGTCCCAGTTGATGGTGACACCGGGGATGGCGTTGCCGAACGCATCGGTCACCTTCACTACCAGGGGATCACGCAGGGCGGTACCCACTGGGGCGAACTGCCCGTCTCCCGAGACCGGGGCAAGCTGTCTCGCTCCGGCCGACGTGGCGGTGGCGGCGAAACCGACCTCGACCGGGGTGCTGCCCTCGGCTACCGCCACGCGAGCTTGCCCGCTGAGGGGACCGACTCGGCTGCCCAGCGTCACCGTGGTGCTCACCTTACCGTCTGAATCCGTGACGTCGCTCGCGGGATCTACCGAAGCACCCCCAGCATCCTCTTGCAGTATGAAGTCGACCGTGACTCCCTGAACCGGCCGTTTCTGGCTATCGGTCACCTGAAATTCAAGAGGGGCCAGTGTCGATTGTACCGGCATCTCCTGACCGTTGCCGGCGAGGATCTCGATACGCGCGGGAGCCCCCTCACTAGGAAGAGTGAGGTTGTCCCCGCCGCAGGCGAAGAGCAGCGGCAATCCGGCCAATGCAAGAACCGATAACTTACAGGAGGCGGTCACTACCCATCCTTGAGCAGGTTTCGAGTACCGGGCGCCAGTGGCGCATCAGCATAGTGCGAGCGAGGAGTCTATTCCCACCCTCCCGCGGAGAAAAGGGCGTGGCTCACACCCAATTCCTAAGTTGTAGCGGCTAGGGGACCTGCGGTGGGTCAAGCAGCTTGCATGCCCGAGGGCTCTCCGGGGGCACGCTTCTAAGTCTATACCGGGGAGAAACTTCGAAGTGGGGAACCAGCTCGTGTGGCGTCTGTGCTACGCCAGTTCCCCGTGCGTCTGTCTCAGAACAGCACCCGAGCGGTGAAGGTAACCGGCAGGGCCCCACCCTCCAGGGAGGCAGTGAGCTTGTGCACCCCAATCCGGTTGCCCAGCGTCCATTCGGCCGATGCCTTGCCTTCGGCGTCCGTTGTGCTGATCGGGTTGGCGACCTGACCCTCTCCGGC
>Ga0307415_100000768_pt1 | contig 14498 bp, 14 predicted proteins | sample DK1Cmetagenome_FD_204524 | JGI IMG/M metagenome (GOLD analysis project Ga0307415, IMG submission 204524) | Maize rhizosphere microbial communities from greenhouse at UC Davis, California, United States - DK15-C-2 | ecosystem: Host-associated > Plants > Roots > Rhizosphere > Soil | place: USA...
GTCGGCCGCACGCCGCTCGGCGGCGGCGCGGGTCGGAAAGCCGGCGAGCAGCACCGGATAGCCTTCGATCTCCACGCGCCGCGCGCTCGCCAGCGCGGCGACGCCGAGCGGCGCGAGATCGCTCATCGCCCGCGCGCGCTCGCTCTCCGACAGCGGACCCCATTCGACGCACACGTCGGCGAGCGCCGCCGTCTTCGTCGGGCTCAGCGCGGCGACTTCCTGCGACGACAGAATGCGGATCTTGTCCGGTTGCACCTGCTCGCCCATCCGCTGCGGCTCGCCGGCGCCATAGCTGTCGAGCCGCGTGTAGCCGAACAGCGCGAGGTTGGCGAACAGCAGCAGGATGATGACGATTCGCAAGCGGGAATCCCGTGCGCGGCGCGAAGCGTGCGGTCGCGTGGCCTCAGCTACCGTCGGCCAGCACGAGCACGCCTTCGAGCACGAGATTATCCACGAGCTCCACCGGCGCCGCGAGGTGCGGTCCGATTTCCGGCGCCGCCCCGCCCGCGAGATAGCAGCGGACCGGCGCGCCGTGCGTGGACACGCGCGCGCGGGCGAGCTCGATCGCGCCGCATACCGCCTGCAGCGCGCCCGTGTACAGCGCGTCCGCCGTGTTCGTCGGGAAATCGGCGAATCCGCCGGGCGCCACCTTGAGCGCCGCGGTGTTGTCCGCCAGCGCGCGCAGCATGAGACGCATGCTGGGAAGAATCGATCCGCCGCGAAAGACGCCGTCCGCGTCGAGCGTGTCGATCGTCACGGCCGTTCCCGCGTTGACCACGATGACCGGTTGCGCGGGCGTGTCGCTCTCGAGCGCGCGCTGCCGCGCGGCGACGAGCGCAGCCCAGCGATCGGGACCGAGCGAGCCCGCGGGCGAGTAGCGGTTGACGACGCCGCAGGCGGCGGGCGTGGCGGTCAGCCACCGGATCGACAAGCGCCAGCGGGTGAGCTGCCCTTCGACGCGCACGCGCGCAGCCTCCCCGGCGACGTTGACGCCGACGGCGCGCGACGGCCGCGGCAGGTTCTGCCAGTCGCGCACGGCGAGTGCGCCGATGTCGGCGTTCGGCACCACGCCCTGCGCGACGAGGCCGCTGCGATCGACGAGCGCCCACTTCATGCGACTGTTGCCGACGTCGATGACCAGCGTGCTCATCGCCTCATGCGCGCGCGATCGCGCGCGCCGGCATCAGACGCTCGGTCCGGCGCGCGTGGCCCAACGGAAGCGGCCGCGCTAGGCGCGGCGAAGCGAGATTTCGCCGGACAGGAAACGGGCGCGGCGCGGACCGTCGGCGAGCACGAGCGCGCCGCTCGCGTCGACGCCGGCGACCTTGCCGGTGACCGCTCCGCCGTCAGGCAGCACGAGCTTCACCGGCTTGCCCTGGTAGGCATGACGGTGCTGCCACTCGGCGGCGAAGGGCGCGAAGCCTTCCTTCGCGTACTGCGACATCGTCGCGGCGAGCTCGGCGACGAGGCGCGCGAGCAGGCGGTTGCGGTCGATCGGCGCAGCCCCGCGTCCCGCGACCGACGACAGGTCGGTCACCGGTTGCGCGATGTCGCGACGGAGCTCGCGCGGGAGCCGCACGTTGAGCCCGACGCCGACGACCACCGTCGACGGCCCCAGCGCGTCGCCATTGAGCTCGACGAGGATGCCGCCGAGCTTCAGGTGACGATGAATGAGATCGTTGGGCCACTTGAGGTTGACGCCGGCCAGGCCTTCCTTCTCCAGCGCGTGGATGACGCCCACGCCGGCGGCCAGCGACAACCCGGCCAGGAAGCCGGCGCCCTGCTCGAACCGCCAGCCCAGCGAGAACGTGAGGCTCCCGCCCGCGACCGCGGTCCACGTGCGTCCGCGGCGTCCGCGGCCGGCGGTCTGCCATTCGGCCGCGAGGACGGCGCCGTGGATGTCGCGCCGGGGCGCGCGGCGCAGGAGCTCGCTCGAGGTCGAGTCGATCTGGTCGACGATCTCGAGATGGATCGGCGGCGACGGCTGGATCTCGAACACCGGCTCGCTGCCGCTGATGCCCAGGTCCTCGTCCTGCAGCTGGGGACGCAGCGGCGAGAGGCCATTGCTCGCCAGCGTGACGCCATAGTCGACGAGCGCTTCGCGCACGCGCGACGCGTCGAGGAAATCGGGAGCCGCCACGAGGCGGTAACCGCGGCCGCGGACACGCTCGAGCGACAGCCCCGCCGTTTCCGCCTGCCGCAAGAGCTGCGACACACGGGCACGCGTGAGGCCCACCTTCGCGGCGAGGTCCTCGCCCGAGTGGAAAGCGCCGTCCGACAGCTGGCGCAGCAGGGAAAAGCCGAGAGGAGTAAGCACTAACCTACTGCCGAGGAAGGGGTACGACCAAAGCGATGGAGTCTAGCAGACTCGACGGTGCAATGCACCATTTTTGCCGTTCGATCAAGCAGGTGCGGCCCGTGGCCCGGTTTGCAAGCGGCCGTGCAGCCGATTCACCTCGAGGCTTCTCCCGCATATAGTTGCCGAAGTCAACCTTTGTGGACGAAACGATGGAGGACCGCACCGCGGTTCCGGAACAGCTCGTGGACGCGGTGCGCCGCTACAACCGCTTCTACACCCTCCGGCTGGGTTTGCTCAATCAGCATATGGTGGACAGCCCGTGGTCGCTGACCGAGGCGCGCGTGCTCTACGAGCTCGCCCATCGGCAGGATCCCGCCGCCGCCGACCTCGCGCGCGACCTCTCGCTCGACCCGGGCTACCTCTCACGCCTGCTCCAGCGCTTCGCCGCCGCCGGCCTGATCGAGCGCCGGCGCTCGGAGCGCGATGGCCGGCGCCACCCTGTCCAGTTGACCGCCGCCGGGCACGAACAGTTCGCGGCGCTCGACCGCGGTGCCCGCCGGCAGGTCGAGCGCCTGCTCGAGCCGCTCGCGAGCAGCGAGCGCGAGGCGATCGTCGCGGCCATGGAATCGATCGAGCGCCGTCTGGATGCCGGCGTGCGACCCGTCACGCTGCGCGACCTCGACCCCGGCGACGTCGGCTGGATCGTCGAGCGTCATGGCGCGCTGTACGCCGCGGAGTTCGGCTACGACGCGACGTTCGAGGCGCTGGTGGCGCGCATCGGCGCCGATTTCCTGCAGGAGCGCGACCCGGCGCGCGAGCGCGGCTGGATCGCCGAGCGGGGCGGCGTGCGCGTTGGCTCCGTTCTCCTCGTGCGCGCCGACGAGCAGACGGCAAAGCTGCGGCTGCTGCTCGTGGAGCCGGCCGCGCGCGGTGCCGGAGTCGGCCACGCCCTCGTCGACGCCTGCACGACGTTCGCGCGCGACGCCGGCTACCGGCGCATCACGCTATGGACGCAGAGCCACCTCGCTGCCGCACGGGCGATCTACGAGGCGGCCGGCTACGAGCGCGTCGCGGAGGAACCGCATCACAGCTTCGGGCTCGACCTCGTCGCCGAGACCTGGGTGCTCGCGCTGTAGCGGCGCGCGCATTGGCGTTCGCGCCCGGGCGATGCGGTTGACCCGGGAGCGCGCGCTGCCGTGCCGACCGAAGCCGCCCGCTACTCGACCGGCAGGAAATCGGGCGTCGACAGGTAGCGCTCGCCGGTGTCGTAGTTGAAGCCGAGCACCGTCGACCCCGGGGCGAGCTCCGGCAGCTTCTTAGCGATGGCGGCGAGCGTCGCGCCCGACGAGATGCCGACGAGCATGCCTTCTTCACGCGCGGCACGGCGCGCCATGTCCTTGGCCGCCTCCGCTTCGACCTGGATGACGCCATCGAGCAGCCTCGTCTCCATGATGGCCGGGATGAAGCCCGCCCCGATGCCCTGGATCGGATGCGGCGACGGCGAGCCTCCGGACAGCACCGGCGACGCGGACGGCTCGACCGCGAACACCTTGATCCGTGGGAAGCGCTCCTTCAGCACCCTCGCGCAGGCGGTGATGTGGCCGCCGGTGCCTACGCCTGTGATCAGCGCGTCGATGCCCTGCGGGAAGTCCTCGACGATCTCGCGCGCCGTCGTGCGAACGTGCACGTCGACGTTGGCCGGGTTCTCGAACTGCTGCGGCATCCACGCGCCGGGCGTCTGCGCGACGATCTCCTGCGCGCGCGCGATCGCGCCCTTCATGCCCTTCTCGCGCGGCGTCAGGTCGAACTTCGCCCCGTACGCGAGCATCAGGCGGCGACGCTCGATCGACATGCTGTCCGGCATCACGAGCACCAGCGGGTAGCCCTTGACCGCGGCGACCATGGCCAGTCCGATCCCGGTGTTGCCCGACGTCGGCTCGACGATCGTCGAACCGGGCTTCAGCAACCCGCGCGCCTCCGCATCCTCGACCATCGACAGCGCGATGCGGTCCTTGATCGAGCCGCCGGGGTTGGCTCGCTCCTGCTTGATCCACACCGCGTGACCGGTGCCGAACAAACGCCGGATGCGAACGTGCGGCGTGCGTCCGATCGTCTCGAGAATGCTGTCGGCCTTCATGACTCGCTCCTTGGTTGACGCCGATCGGCGGACTCTAGCGCGCCCGCCGCTGCGGTCGGAATACGTAACGGTTCGAACTCATGCGGCGCCGCGCTGCCGCGCGCACGCCGATACGATCTGCCGCTCGCGCGCCTCGGACAGCACCCGCTTCCACGCATGGCGATTGTCACGCGACGCGAGCCATGCGGCGGTGTCGGCCACCGTCTCGCGCAGCGCTCGCGTTCGCAGGCCCGCGCGCGCCGCGCGTGAGCAATCGACTTCCATGAAGCCCGCGCTGTCGGCATCGCTCGCCGGGATCCACAGCGGCAACCCGGTCCACGGCTCGACGTGGAACCGGGCGAGCACGTCCTCGTCGATCCACGCCGGCTCGGGCGGCGCTGCCGAGCACGCGAGGCAGCTGTCCACGAGATCGCGAAACGTCCACTGCCGGGCCGGCGAGCAGGCGTTGAACGTGCCGGCCACGCCGCGCTCGCACAGGTCCAGCATCCAGCCCGCGAGGTCGCGCGCGTCGATGAACTGCAGCTGACGCGTGGGCGGCGCGGGCACGACCGCCTGTTCGGGACGATCGCCGAGAAGCGCCGGGTGCACGAAGCGCGCAGGCCAGTAGCCGAAGCGGTCGGTGGGATCGTAGGGGCCGACGATCAGCCCGGGCCGCACGACCGTCGCACGTTCGGCGAACGTTGCGACGACAGCCCGCTCGCATGCGGCCTTGAGCGCGCCGTAGTGCTTCGGAACGTCCTCGCTCGAAGGATCCTCGAGCGTCGCGAGCGGCGCGTCCTCATCGAGGTCCGGGCGGTCGGCTCGCGCGATGACCGACAACGACGACACGAACAGATAGCGGCCGGCGCGACCCGCGAGGAGCGCGGCCGACGCCTGCACGACGCGCGGCACATAGCCCGAGGTATCGATCACCGCGTCCCATTCGCCACGCTCGAGCGCGGCGAGGCCGGGGGCGATGCGCGGATCGCGATCGCCGGCGAGCGCCTCGACGCCGGCCGGCGCCGCCGTGCGACCGCGCGTGAACACGGTCACGCGGTGGCCGCGCGCAAGCGCGTGCTCGGCCACGTGGCGCCCGAGGAACTGCGTTCCGCCGAGAAGCAGGAGCTTCATGCGCGCGACGTCCGTTCCTTCGCCCGCGTCATCGACGGCATCAGTTTCGCGAGGGCGCCGGGCGAACGGACACGCGACACGACGACGCGCACGTCCATGCCGAGGTAATCCTCGGCCGCGCCGTACCACGAGCCCTCCAGCGGCAGCACCTGTGCGGGATCGCGTGCGTGCGCGACGCGGATATGGCTCGCCTTGCCCGCCTGCGGATTGGTCGGATCGAACGGAACCCAGCCGGCACCCGGCAGGTAGACGTGCAGCCACGCGTGCGTCGCGCCCGCGCCCTGGACGTCGTCGGGAACGCCGTCGCGGTTGTCGTCCCGGTCGAGCGCGGGGTCGTACAGATAGCCGGACACGTAGCGCGCGGCCATGCCGAGACGGCGCACCGCTTCCATCATGAACAGCGCGAAATCGCGGCACGTGCCGCTGCCGAGCTCCAGCGTTTCGCCCGGCGCCTGCGTTCCCTCGGCATCGCGCGCGATGTACGCGAATTCGTCGCGCATGCGGTTCGCGATCGCGTCGAGGAGCTCGCGTGTGCGGGGCCGCGCGTCGTCGCGGAAGAACTGGCGCGTCCATTCGTACAGCCGGCCGTCGGGATCGGGATAGTGCGGCTCGAGGCGCGCGCCGAGGTCCCGGCGCTCCTCGGCCGTGTAGTCGAACGGGTAGCGCTCGGCGTGCGATGCGATCGGCTGCGGCACGCGCCGGGCGCCCGACCAGCGGATGGCGAAACGCGCGACGACGCGCAGGCGATCGGCCTCGGCGCGCGGCGTGAACAGCGTCACCGAATTGCTGAAGACGTCCTGGATCTCGCGCACGTCCGCCTTCGGCGTCACGTCGAGCGAGCTCGCGAGCACGTCGAAGTCGTGCGCCGAGCGCGGCCGGAACAGGAGCCGGTGCTCGAGGAAGCGAACCGGCCTCGCATAGCGATAGACGGTCTCGTGCTCGACGGTGAAGACGCGCGCTCCCATCTTGGCGATCCGGCGCTTCGTCCTAGCGAGCGGTGGCCGGCGCCCGAGCTGCACGCCGCGCGGACAGCCGATCGCAGGCCGGCATGGCGGACCGCCTGGCGATGCGCAGGCGCCCGAGGCTCATCGTGTCGCCCGCGCGATTCGCTGCAACAGCTCGGCGTGCAGCGCAGCGTCGCCGCACGCGAGCACGTCGCCGCCGTCGTAGCAGGGTTCGCCGCGCCAGTCGGTCACGATGCCGCCGGCGCACTCGATCAGCGGGATCAGCGCCTGCACGTCGTAGGGCTTGAGCCCCGTCTCGATCACGACGTCGGTGAGCCCCATCGCGAGCTGGGTGTAGCAATACAGGTCGCCGCCGTAGCGGGTGAACCGCGCATGCGCCGTGACCGCCTCGTACGCCGCCGCCTCCCGCGACGGCGCGAAATAGCGCGGGTCGGTGGTCGCGACGATCGCATCCTCGATGCGCGCGCAGCGCCGCGTGCGCAGGTTGCGCCGCTCGCTTCCTCGCCGCCATTGCGCCGGACCGCCGACGCGAGCGACGAACGCTTCGCCGACGTACGGCTGGTAGGCGACGCCGACGACGGGACGCTTGCCGTCGTTCAGCGCGATCAGCATGCCCCAGTGCAGCTGCCCGAGCACGAAGCTCTTCGTGCCGTCGATCGGATCGATGACCCACGTCCACGGCTCGCGGCCCGGCAGGCGTCCCTGCTCCTCGCCGAACACCCCGTGCCCGGGGAACGCCGCGCCGATCGCGGCGCGGATCGCCGACTCCGCCGCACGATCGGCGACCGTGACCGGATCGTAGCCGCCGACGCGGTCCTTGTTCTCGACGTCGAGCGCGCGGCGAAAGTGCGGCAGGATCGCTTCGCCGGCCGCCAGCGCCGTGCGGCAGGCGAACTCGAGATAGTCGTCGAGGCGGTCCACGGACGCCGCGCGCGGCTGCTACTTCGCGCCGACGATGCGAACGCCAGCGAGCTTCTCCTGCGCCTCGACCAGCGACGGCACGTACTTGTCGCCGAAGCCGAGCGCATTCGCCGTGACGAGGCTCTGGTGCACGGCTTCGCCGACGATCGACGGCAGCATCAGCGACTCGGTGAAGTGCGTGTAATAGCGCAGGTCCTTGGCGGCGTTCGACAGCGTGAACTTGAGGCCGTCGAGCGAGCCGTTCTCGAGCATCTTTCCGACCATCATCTGGAACAGCCCGGAATTGACGGCGCCGGCGGAGATGAGCTGATGCAGCTTGGTCAGCGACAGCCCCGACTTCACCGCGACCGCGCACGCTTCCGCCGTGGCGGTGCAGATCGCCTGCGCGATGAAGTTGTTGATCAGCTTCAGCACGATCCCGTGTCCCGGCGGGCCGGCGTGCACGATGTTCTCGCAGAAGGCCGACAGCACCGGCTTCAGCTGCGCGAACATCGCCTCGTCGGCGCCGACCATGATGTTGAGCCGGCCCTGCTCCGCTTCGACCGGCGTGCGGGCGAGCGGCGCGTCGACGAACGCCACGCCCTTCGCGGCGAGCGCCTCGCGCGTCTTCGCGGTCGTGGCCGGCTCGGACGTGGACGTATCGACGACGATGAGCCCGCTTCGGGCGACCGACAGGATGCCGCCGTCGCCGAACACGATCTCCTCGACCTGCGGCGCGCCGGTCACGCACAGGAACACGATGTCGGCGTTGCGCGCGACGTCGGCGTTCGTCGGCACTTCCTTCGCACCGGCGGCGAGGATGTCCTCGAGCGGCTTGCGGTTCCGGTGGGCCCGGACGGTGAGGGGAAACCCCTTGGTGACGAGGTTCTTCGCGATGCCGTGGCCCATGAGGCCGAGTCCGATGAAGCCGATGCGGGGGTTCGCCATGCCGATCTCCTGGTCGTTGCCGTTCGTGACGCTTCTATTCGACGACGGTAGGCGCGGCGAGCGCCGCCTTCGCCTTGCGCTGCTCGTGATACATGATGAGGAGTCCGCTGCCGGTGATCACCGCCATGCCGACGAGCGTCCAGAAGTCCGGGAACGTGCCGAACACGATCCAGCCGATCAGCGTAGCCCAGACGAGCTGCATGTAGGTGAACGGCGTCACGGCCGACGCGCTCGCCGTCTGGAACGCACGCAGGAACAGGAAGTGGCCGAACGTGGCGATGAGCCCGCCGACGACGATCATCGCGACATCCTGCCACCGCACGGCGTCCGGCCAGTCGAGGAACGGCACGACGAACGACATCGCGAGCGTCCCGACGAGCGCCGGGTAGAACATCAGCGTCCGCCAGTCCTCGTTCGCGATCTTGCGCGTGACGACCTGGAACATCGCATAGAACCATGCGGCGCCGAGCGCGAACAGCGCGACGCCCTGGAAGAGGCCGGAGCCGGGCCGGACGATCAGCAGCATGCCGACGAGCCCGGCGCCGACGAAGGCGACGCGCACCGGCGTCATCCGCTCGTCGAGGAACACGACGGCGAGGATCGTCACAAGGGCGGGCGTCGAATAATTGAGCGCGGTGACCTCGGCCAGCGGCATCACCTTCAGCGCGCTCATGAAGCACAGCGAGGATGCGAGCAGCACGGTGCCGCGGAACAGCTGCGAGGTGAGGTTGCCCGTGCGCACGATCCGCAGTCCGACCTGCGGCCCGAGCCAGGCCGCGAGGGCGAGCGCCTGGACGAGGTAGCGCGCCCACACGAGCAGCGTCACCGGATAGATCTGCGACAGGTACTTGATCATCGAATCGAGCACCGAGAAGCAGAGCGTGGCGCCGACGATGAGGATGATCGCGCGCCGCGACGCGGGCCCGTGCGGCGCATCGCTCGCATTCGCGTCGGCGTCGAGCAGCGAGGCAAAGCCGCCGGGCGACGCCGGCGGCGCCCCGTGCGCGGCACGGTCGGTCGTTTCGGAGGAGTCGGACAAGGGCATCGCGGCACGAGGCCGGTCGGCCGCACGGGGCCGGGACCGGGCACCGCGGTCTGGCCATTTTACCAACAGCGCGCGGGGCGCCGTCGCTCAGCTCGGCGGAGGCGCGGGTGGCCGCGGGTCGCGGAGGCGCCGATCGGGAATTCCCGGCCGCCGTGCCACGAGCATCAGCACGCCGAGCCAGACGAGCAGCGCGGGGATCAGCACCGACCACTGGATGCGGTAACGCTCGTGCAGCGCCCACGCGATGCCGACGCCGATGAGGAACGGCCCGATGACGACCGACGATTTGGTGATGCCGTCGAACACGAGGATCGCGATGCCGGCGACGACGAGGCCGATCGCGATGATCCAGTCGACGTCGGGGAACAACCGGAAATGCCAGGCGAGCCAGACGAGGCCGACGGCGATCAGTGTGACGGGAAGGGCCGCGTCTCGCATGGTTTTTCATTCACTGCCGAAGATCGTCTGGCTCCGCCAGCGATCTTCGGGTGACCAGGCCGGCGAAAAGTAGGGGTGCACGTTTCGCCGCGGAGCCTTGGAGCGGGTGAAGGGAATCGAACCCTCGTCGTAGGCTTGGGAAGCCTCTGCTCTACCATTGAGCTACACCCGCGCGGAGCGGCCGATTATACGGCGGCGCGATGGCGCTACAGGACGAGCGCGCCGACGAACAGCCCTACCATGGCGAACACGAATGCGAGCTTGACCGCCGTGCCGACGAGGAGGCCGATCCACGTCGCCACGCCGACCTTGCCCGCGCGGAGCACGTCGCGCCGCGACAGCCACTCGCCGGCGGCCGCGCCGGCAAGCGGCAGGAACAGGAGGCCGATGAATCCGGTGAAAACGCCGGCCACCGTTCCGATCGCCGCGCCCACGAGCGCCAGGCGACTGGCGCCCGCCTTCTTCGCGCCGAGCGCGGCGGCTACGTAATCCGCGGCGAACGCCAGCAGCGTCAGCACGCCGGCGACGACGACGCTCGTCACGGAGATGCGCGCGAAGTCGTCGATCCATGCGGCGAGCGCGATGCCGGCGAACACGAGCACGGCGCCCGGCAACGCGGGCAACACCGTGCCGGCGACGCCGGTGGCGACGAGCGCGATAGCGAGCACCCACAGCAGCGCGTCCATCGGCGGACGATAGCACCGGCTCGGAGCGGGGCTGGAGGTCCGCTGCGCCGGACGCGACGGCCCGCGCTATGGCAACATGAACGGCTCCTGCACGCATCGCAGCCGATGGCCGCCGCCACGCTTCCCAACGTCCTGACCATCGCCGGCGTCGATCCGTCCGGCGGCGCGGGCATCCTCGCCGACGTCAAGGCGATCAGCGCGAACGGCGGCTACGCGTGCGCCGTCGTCGCGGCGCTGACGGCGCAGAACACGATCGGCGTCACCGCGATCTCGCCCGTCCCGCACGACTTCGTGCGCGAGCAGATCGACACGCTGTTCGCCGACGTGCGCATCGACGCGGCCAAGATCGGCATGCTCGGTCGGGTGCCGGTGATCAACATGGTCGCGGACCGGCTGACGCTGTGGCGGCCGCCACACATCGTGCTCGACCCCGTGATGGTCGCGAAAAGCGGCGACGCGCTCCTCGAGCGTCCTGCGGTAGGTGCGCTGACCGAGGCGCTGCTGCCGCTCGCGACGATGATCACGCCCAACCTGCCCGAGGCGGCCGTGCTCCTCGACCGGGCCGCGCCCGACGACGTCCGCGGCATGCGGCGCTTCGCCGAGCGGTTGCGCAACGCGATGACGCACCAGGGGCATCGGTGGGTCTATCTCAAGGGCGGCCACCTGCCCGGCGGGGATGCGACGGATGTCCTGCACGACGGCGACCAGATGATCGAGCTCACGGCGCACAGGATCGAGACCCGGAACACGCACGGCACGGGGTGCACGCTGTCGGCGGCGCTCGCGACGCTGCTGCCGCAGTCGACGGACGTGCCGGCCGCGGCGAAGCGCGCCAAGGACTACCTCACCCGGGCGATCGAGACGGCGGGCCGCCTGGACGTCGGCAAGGGGCACGGCCCGGTCCACCACTTCCACGTCCTGGACCGGTAAGGCGCTCGGGAAACGCGCCCGCCTGCCTGTCGCGCACCCGGCCCTTGAACCGGCGCGGGAGCGACCTCAATTCGCGATCGACCCGGTCACAGGGTGCGCCGGGCGGCGGGCCGGCACGGTCCGCCATTTCCAACTCGAACCGATTGAGGAGACGACTATGACGAACGTATCACCGAACGTCATGCGCTACGATCCCTTCGATCTCTTCGAAGGGGTGATGAAGAGCGTGCTGCGGCCCGGCTTCGAATCGGCGGCCGGTCGGCAGGACGCATGGGCACGCGCGATACCGCTCGACGTCGTCGAGAACGACAGCGCGTACCTCGTGTGGGCGGATCTGCCCGGCGTGCGCAAGGAGGACGTCAACGTCGCCATCGACGGCAACGTCCTGACGCTGACGGCGGAGCTCAAGCGCGAGAAAGCGGTCGACCAGGGCCAGGGGAAGGAGAACGTGCTGCTCTCCGAACGCCCGACCGGCTCGATCACCCGCCGCGTCCAGTTCGCGCAGGAGCTCGACGACGAGAACGCCAGGGCCGAGTACCGCGAAGGCGTGCTCGCGCTGACGCTCCCGAAGAAGGCGGCCGCGCAACGCAAGCGGCTCACCATCCACTGACGGCGCGGCGCGCCGATCGCTCCGTCGCGCCGATCGCGCCTCGCCGCTCATGGCCAACCCGGCCGGCGCCCCGGGAGCGGGCGCCGGCGCGGTTGCGCGCCTGCCACGCACGCGGTACCTTGAACGCCGAACGCTAGGGGTCCTGCGGCACCGGTCCGGTGCACGGGTGAGAGAGTCCCTTGGAACCTGATCCGGGTAATGCCGGCGAAGGGAAGCGTAGCGCGCTCCCTCCGCTTCGGCCCCGCCCACCGAGGAGCGCCATGAACGCCAAGGACGAATTCTTCGCACGCGACGCAGCGGTCGACGCGCATGCCGTGCAACCGCTGCCGCGATCGCGCAAGGTCTACGTGACCGGCTCGCGGCCCGACGTCGCCGTCCCGATGCGAGAGATCTCGCAGGGCGACACGCCGGCGTCGTTCGGCGCCGAATCGAATCCCCCGATCGTCGTCTACGACACGTCCGGACCGTACACCGATCCGTCGGCAACGATCGACATCCGCAAGGGGCTGCCCGCGCTGCGCGAGCGCTGGATCGAGGAGCGCGGCGACACGGTCGAGCTCGACGGTCCCACCTCGGCGTACGGGCGGGCCCGCCTGGACGATGCGCGGCTCGCGGGCCTGCGCTTCGAGTTGCACCGCAAGCCGCGCCGCGCCAGGGCCGGCGCCAACGTCACCCAGATGCACTATGCGCGTCGCGGCATCGTCACGCCGGAAATGGAGTTCGTCGCGGTCCGCGAGAACCAGCTTCGCGAGACGATGCTCGCGACGCTGCCGCCAGCCGTGACGCGGCAGCACGCCGGGCAGTCGTTCGGCGCCGCGATCCCCGAGCGCATCACGCCCGAGTTCGTGCGCGACGAGATCGCCCGCGGCCGGGCCATCCTGCCGGCGAACGTCAACCACCCGGAAACCGAGCCGATGGTCATCGGGCGCAATTTCCTCGTGAAGATCAACGCCAACATCGGCAACTCGGCCGTCTCCTCGTCGATCGGCGAGGAGGTCGAGAAGATGACCTGGGCGACCCGCTGGGGCGCCGACACGGTGATGGACCTGTCGACCGGCAGGAACATCCACGAGACGCGCGAGTGGATCGTGCGCAACTCGCCGGTGCCGATCGGCACGGTGCCGATCTACCAGGCGCTCGAGAAGGTCGACGGCCGCGCCGAGGAGCTCACCTGGGAGATCTACCGCGACACGCTGATCGAGCAGGCCGAGCAGGGCGTCGACTATTTCACGATCCACGCCGGCGTGCTGCTGCGCTACATCCCGATGACCGCCAGGCGCATGACCGGCATCGTGTCGCGAGGCGGGTCGATCATGGCGAAGTGGTGCCTCGCGCATCACAAGGAAAGCTTCCTGTACACGCGGTTCGAGGACATCTGCGAGATCATGAAGGCCTACGACGTGGCCTTCTCGCTCGGCGACGGGCTGCGCCCGGGCTCGGGCGCCGACGCGAACGACGAGGCGCAGATGGCCGAGCTCGCGACGCTCGGCGAGCTCACCACCATCGCGTGGAAGCACGACGTCCAGGTGATGATCGAGGGTCCGGGCCACGTGCCGATGCACCTCATCAAGCACAACATGGAAGAGCAGCTGCGGCTGTGCGGCGAAGCCCCGTTCTACACGCTGGGCCCGCTCACCACCGACATCGCGCCCGGCTACGATCACATCACGAGCGGCATCGGCGCCGCGATGATCGGCTGGTACGGCACGGCGATGCTCTGCTACGTGACGCCGAAGGAGCACCTGGGCCTCCCGAACAAGAACGACGTCAAGGACGGCATCATCACCTACAAGATCGCGGCCCACGCGGCCGACCTCGCCAAGGGCCACCCGGGCGCGCAGATCCGCGACAACGCGCTCTCCAAGGCGCGCTTCGAGTTCCGCTGGGACGACCAGTTCAACCTGGGGCTCGATCCGGACAAGGCGCGCGAGTTCCACGACGAGACGCTGCCGCAGCACGGCGCGAAGCTCGCCCACTTCTGCTCGATGTGCGGGCCGCACTTCTGCTCGATGAAGATCACGCAGGACGTGCGCGACTATGCCGCGAAGCACGGGATGTCCGACGCGGAGGCGCTGGCGAAGGGCATGGAGGTGAAGGCGGTCGAGTTCGTGCAGAAAGGCGCCGAGCTGTATTCGAAGGCCTAGCGCTTCGACGCGCGCGACGCGGCGCCGGCATCGGAGGGCGTCAAAAAAGGAAGAAGCCGGGCGAGCCCGGCTTTTTTCATCCGTTCGGCGCCGCGTCAGCGCATTGCGTACGCGCCGCCCACCGCCGCACATACCACGCCAGCGCGAACGGTGTCGCGCACCGCGCGCGACGCGACGTCGTTGCGATAAATCGGTGTCGCGGATGGAACTCCGGGCGAGCGGCACGTCTCCATGCTGGATGCGCACGTCCACCGCCCGTCGTTCCTCCCGCCTCTCCCGTTCGTTC
>Ga0307415_100000770_pt1 | contig 14494 bp, 14 predicted proteins | sample DK1Cmetagenome_FD_204524 | JGI IMG/M metagenome (GOLD analysis project Ga0307415, IMG submission 204524) | Maize rhizosphere microbial communities from greenhouse at UC Davis, California, United States - DK15-C-2 | ecosystem: Host-associated > Plants > Roots > Rhizosphere > Soil | place: USA...
ATCGCGCGCCACGCCGGCGAGCACGGCGTTCGAATGGGCTGCGGAGGACGAGCCGCGCAGCAGGATCGCGTTGCCGGACTTCAGGCACAGCGCCGCGGCGTCGATCGTGACGTTGGGGCGCGCCTCATAGACGACCGCGACGACGCCGAGCGGCACGCGGACCTTGCGCATCTCCAGCCCGTTCGCGAACCGCGAGCCGTCGATCACCTCGCCGACCGGGTCGGGGAGCGCGACGATGTCGCGCACGCCGCGCGCCATCGCGGCGATCCGTCCGGGGTCGAGCGCCAGGCGGTCCATGAGCGCGCCGGATAGCCCGGAGTCGCGCCCAGCCTCGAGATCGCGCGCGTTGGCGTCGAGGATCGCGGGCGTGTGCGCCTCGAGCGCGTCGGCGACCGCGAGCAGCGCCCGGTCCTTGGTCGCCGAGTCGAGCGCGGCCAGCTCGCGTGCGGCCGCCTTAGCCGCGCGGCAGAGGTCGGTGACGGACTGGGTCGCTACGGCCATCGGGCAAGGATAGGCGACGGTGGCGACCGGCCGGGGGGCGCGTGGGTGGATCAAAGCGCTCCTACGCCAGCACGAAGTAGTCGCGGTGCACGGCCTCGTCGGTCGCCCGCGGCATGCGCTCGCGCACCTGCACGCTCTTCATCCCCATGACCGCGCGCAGCTCGCCGGCGGCGTAGTTGCTGATCCCCTTGCCGATCGGGGCCGCGCCCGCCTCGAGCACGTCGACGGCGTCGCCGGCGTCGAACTCGCCGTCGACGTCGACGATGCCGACCGGCAGCAGGCTCGTGCCACCCTCGCGCAGCGCGCGCGCGGCGCCGGCGTCGACGGTGATCGTGCCGTGCGACGGCTTCGCGTACTTCAGCCACAGCTTGAAGCTGGAATGGCGCACGGCCTGCGGCGCGAAGCGCGTGCCCACCCGCTCTCCGGCCCACGCGCGCTGGAGCGCCCCCGGCGTGATGCCGCTCGCGATCACCGTCGGAATGCCGGCGGCCGTGGCCATCTCCGCCGCCACCACCTTGGAGCGCATGCCGCCGGATCCCAGGGGCGAGAGCTCATGGCCGATCTCCAGCGCATCGAGCGTGCCGTGATCGGTGACCTCCTCGACGAGCCGCGCGGTCGCGTCCTTGCGCGGGTTCGCGGTGTAGAGCCCCTCGGTGTCGGTCAGCAGCAGGAGCAGCTCGGCGCCGATGAGCACCGCGACCTGCGCCGCGAGGAAGTCGTTGTCACCGAAGGAGATGTCGTCGGTCGTGGTCGTGTCGTTCTCGTTGATCACCGGCACGACGCGCCAGCCCAGCAGGGTCTGCAGCGTGCGGCGCGCGTTGAGGTAGTGCGTGCGCGCGCTCATGTCGAAGAACGTGAGCAGCACCTGCGCGGTCTGCAATCCCCGCTCGCGCAGCAGGTCGTCGTAGGTGCGGTACAGCCGACCTTGCCCCATGGCGCTCGCCGCCTGCAGCTCGGCGATCTCGGTCTTGCGCACCGACCGCTCGAGCAGGTGCATCCCGCGCGCGATCGCGCCGGACGTCACGACCACGACGTCGACGCCGGTGCGGTGCAGCTCGGCGACCTCCTCGCATACGCGCGCGACGACGGACAGCCGCAGCTCGCCCGAGTCGTGGGCGACGACGGACGAGCCGAGCTTGACGACCGCGACTGGCATCGGGCGCCTAAGGCTAGGTGAGCGGGAGCGAGGTTGCGGACGTCGGGCGCGCCGATCGCGCCGGCGGCCGCAGCTCCACTCCATGCTTCGTTACGGCGACCGATTGTGGCGCAGTGTCACAGACTGCTCCGAACCCGCGCCGCCCGCTCACAGCGGCGAGCCGGGGTGGAGCTCGAACACGATCCCGCCCAGCTCGACGTCGTCGCCCGGTTCGAACCCGCGCGCCTCGAGCGCGGCGATCACGCCCATCCGGCGCAGGCGATGCTCGACGTGCGCGAGCGCCTCCTCGTTCTCCATGTCGTGGCGGGCGATCAGGCGATCGACGGCCTCGCCGGTGACCCGGAACTCGCCCTCGCCGAGCCGCTCGACGTCGAACGCGCGCGTCGCAGCCGGGCGGAACAGCTTGAACTCGGCCACGTCGTCCTCCCCCGCGCCCTCCTGCCCGACCGGCGCCGCGGCGGGCACGCGCCGGAGCAGCTCGCGCGCGAGCACGTCGAGGCCCTGACGCGTCGCGCTCGAGGTCACGATCACCGGCACCGCCTCCCCCAGCCGCGCGCGCCACTCGGCGGCGGCGGCGGCCGCCTGCTCGGGCGCCACGAGGTCGGCCTTCGACAGCGCGAGCACGCGCGGCAGCGCCGCTAGCCGCGGGTCGTGCGCGGCCAGCTCGCGCTCGATCACGGCGTGGTTCTGCTCCGGGTCCGATCCGTCGAGCGGCGCGAGATCGAGGACGTGCACGAGCAGCCGCGTGCGCTCCACGTGGGCGAGGAAGTCGTGTCCCAGTCCGGCGCCGGCGCTCGCGCCCTCGATCAGGCCCGGGATGTCGGCGAGGACGAGCTGCCGGTCGTCGGCCTCGAGCGTGCCGAGCACCGGCTCGAGCGTCGTGAACGGGTAGGCGGCCACCTTCGGCTGCGCCCGCGTCATGCGCGCCAGCAGTGATGACTTCCCCGCGTTGGGAAGCCCGACGAGCCCGACGTCGGCGAGCAGCTTGAGCTGCAGCTCGATCGTGCCTTCCTCGCCCGGCAGGCCGCGCTCGGCGAGCCGCGGCGCCTGGCGCACGGCCGACTTGAAGCGCGTGTTCCCGCGCCCGCCGGCGCCGCCGCGGGCGACCGTCACCTCCTGGCCGGGACGGACGAGGTCGTAGCGCGTGCCGTCCCAGCGCTCGACCTGCGTCCCCGGCGGCACGGCGATCACGAGCGCTTCGCCGTCGGCCCCGTGGCGCTGTGCGCCCTGGCCGTGCCCGCCGCGCTCGGCGCGGAAGTGCGCGCGGCGGCGGAACCCCTGCAGGTCGCGCAGGTTGTCGTCGCAGCGCAGCAGCACGTCCCCGCCGCGGCCGCCGTCGCCGCCGTCGGGACCGCCCTTGGGCACGTGCGCCTCGCGCCGGAACGAGAGGCAGCCGTTGCCTCCGGCGCCGGCGCGGACCTCGATGCGCGCGCGATCGTGAAGCATGCACGTATCATCGCCGACGGCGAGCGGGCCGTATCGTCGCCGACAGCCCGCCGCGAGGAACGAGCCGGTGCGCGCGAGGCGAGACGATTCGCTCGCCTGACAGGCGAAACGGCTTTCGCGGGTACGGTGCGCGGCATGCCCGACGACAAGGTCTTCCTGATCACCGGCGCCTCGACCGGCATCGGCGCCGCGACGGCGCGCCATGCCGCGCAGGCCGGCTACCGGCTGGTCTTGGCCGCGCGTTCCGAGGACAAGCTGAACGGCCTCGCCGACGAGCTCGGCGGCGACGAGCGCGCGCTCGCCGTCCGCTGCGACGTCATGGAGTGGGACGACCAGCAGGCGCTGGTGCGGCGCGCGCTCGACGCCTACGGACGGCTCGACGTCGCGTTCGCGAACGCCGGCTTCGGCGGCGCGCGCGGCTTCAAGTCCGGCACGCCCGAGGAGTGGAAGGAGATGGTCCTGACGAACGTCTACGGCGCGGCGCTGACGATCCGCGCCGCGTACGACGCGCTCGTCGACGCGAAGGGCCACCTGCTGCTTACCTCGTCGGTCGCCGGCCGCCGCCCGCTGCCCGGCTCGTTCTACTCCGTCACCAAGCACGCCGTGACAGCTATGGGCGAGGCCGCGCGGCAGGACTTCAAGGACACCGGTGTGCGCGTGACGCTGATCGAGCCGGGCATGGTCGACACGCCGTTCTTCGACTCACGCCCGAGCATCCGCGCGCTCGACGCCGACGACATCGCGCGCGCGGTCATGTACGCCGTGAGCCAGCCGGCTCACGTGGACGTCAACGAGCTGCTCGTCAGGCCGACGGCTCAAATGTAAACGTCGCCGCAGGCGAGCCGACCGCAACGTCGCCGCAGGCGAGCGGCGAGGGACGAGCCGACTCGCCGGAGGCGAAACCGGAACTCTCCCCGGAGCGAAACCGATCTGCTCGCCCGGCAGGCGAACAGCCTATTTCGGCTCGACCGAGATCACGCGCCCGCGACGGCCCTCGCGGAACTGCACGATCCCGGCGGACTTGGCGAAGATCGTGTCGTCGCGGCCGATCCCGACGCCGTCTCCGGGCTTGAAGCGGGTGCCGCGCTGGCGCACGATTATCTCGCCGCCGGAGACGACCTCGCCGGCGAAGACCTTCACGCCGAGGCGCTTGGCCTTGGAGTCGCGGCCGTTGCGGCTGGAGCCGAGGCCCTTCTTGTGTGCCATGTCGTCAGGACCCCTTCCTGATGCCCGTGACCTGGAGCCGCGTGAGCTCCTGCCGGTGGCCCGCCGTGCGCTTGTAGCCGCGCTTGGGCTTGAACTTGAAGATGCGGATCTTGGGACCGCGCTCGTGGCCGAGCACCGTCGCCTGCACCGAGACCTTGCCCAGCTTGTCGCCGAACAGCGACTCGTCGCCGCTCGCGTAGAGCAGCGGCTCGAGATCCACGGTCGCGCCCTCGTCGGCTCCCAGGCGCTCGACGAGCAGGGTCGTCCCCTCCTCGACGCGGTACTGCTTGCCGCCTGTGCGGACTACGGCGTATGTGGCTTCGGGCATGGAGTCAGGTCACTCGCTGGCTTCGGATGAGACTTCGGCGTTCGCACGCGAACGGCGCCGTCCGCCTCTGCGGCCACGGCGCCGAGGCTTCGATTGTACTGCGTCGTCGCCGCCATCCGACGCGTCCGGGGCGGCGGGCTCCACCTCCGCGTCGCTCTCCGCCGCGCGCGAGCGCCGCCGCCCCTTCGGCTTGACGGCATCCTCGTCGGCGTCCTCCGCCGCTCCCGGGCCGGTCCCCGCGTGGGCGGCGCCCGCCTCAGTCAGCGTCTCGACGGCCTGCGCCTCGGCGGTCGCCGGCGTGCGCGGCTTGCGCCCGCGGGGCGCGGCGGCGGCCGCGCGCTTGGCGGCCCGCTCGCGCGACTTGCGCCGATCCTCGGTCGCCGCGGCGGCCTCCTCGGCCTTCTCGGCGAGCACGGCGCGGGCGGCCGTGCGGCCCGCCTGCTCGATCCGCACCAGCATCTTCTCGCCGACGTACGGAATCCCGTCGGCCACCTCGATCAGGTAGCCGTCGACCTTCGCGACCGCGTCGTCCTCCGAGTACATGTGCGGCTCGACGATGTCGACGTGCACCTCCTCGCCCACGCGGAACGGAACGCTCTGCGCCTCGATCTCCACGCGTGCGCCCTGCTCGACGATCGCGAAGTGGTCGAGCGGCAGGCCCTCGGAGCCGGTGAAGTGGAAGAACCGCTCAGTCTCCTCCTCCAGTGCGTGCAGCACGCGCGCCCCGTCGGCGGTGAAGTAGGCCGACACCTTCGGGTTCATCCGCACGAGGTAGGCCTCGGGGCCGTCGGGGCCGGCCTCGGCGACCAGCTCGCGCAGCCGCCGCTCGGCCTCGATCGCGATCGTCTCCTCCGACTTCACGACCCCCTCGCCGTCGCACGTCGGGCACGGCTTGGTCATGATCTCGCGCGCGCCGTCGGTTACGTTCTGGCGCGTCATCTCGACCAACCCGAGCGGGGAGATCTCGACCACGAACGTCTTCGTGCGGTCCTCGTCGAGCGCCTTGCGCAGCGTCTTGAGCACCGTGTCGCGGTTGCGCGCCCGCGCCATGTCGATGAAGTCGATGACGATGATCCCGCCGATGTCGCGCAGCCGCAGCTGGTTGACGACCTCGTCGGCCGCCTCCAGGTTCGTGCGCGTGATCGTGTCCTCGAGCCGGGCGGTCTTGCCCTTGCCGGTGTAGGAGCCGGTGTTGACGTCGATCACCGTCAGCGCCTCGGCGTAGTCGATCATCAGGTAGCCGCCGCTCGGCAGGTCGACGCGGCGCGAGAGCATCCCCTCGATCACCGGGTCGACGCCGTAGGCCTCGAACAGGTTGACCGGGTCCTCCCACAGCTCGACGCGGTCGACCAGCTCGGGCGCCGTGCGCGCGAAGAACGAGATCAGCCGCTGGTGCTGCTTGGGGTCGTCGACGATCGCACGCTCGAAGTGGGCGGAGAAGATGTCGCGCACGACGCGCACCGAGAGGTCGGCCTCCTGGAACACGAGCGCCGGCGCAGTCGCCTCCTCGACCCGCTTCTGCAGCACCTCGTTGAGCTTGAACAGGTAGCCGAGCTCGCGCTCGAAGTCCGCCCGCGTGGCGCCGTGCGCCGCCGTGCGGATGATCGCGCCCCCGCCGCCGAGATCGAGCGCCTTGGCCTCGGAGCGCAGCCGGGCGCGCTCGGAGTCCTCCAGCCGGCGCGACACCCCGACGCCCTCGCCGGTCGGCGCGTACACCATGTAGCGCCCGGCGATCGTGAGCTCCATCGTCAGCCGCGCGCCCTTGGTCTTGAGCGGGTCCTTGATGACCTGCACGACGATCTCCTGCCCCGGCTTGAGCAGCTCGGTGATACGCGGACCCGCCTCCTTGCCGCGGCCCCGCTTCACCTGGTCGACTCCCGGCAGCACGATCTCGTCCACGTGCAGGAAGCCGTTCTTCTCGAGGCCGAAGTCGACGAACGCCGCCTCCAGCCCGGGCAGGACGTTGTCGACCCTGCCCTTGTAGATGTTGCCGACGATCGAGCGGCCGCCACGGCGCTCGAAGTAGACCTCGGCGACGCGGTAGCCGGCCGGCAGGCCGCCCTTCTTGCGGCGCCTGCTCCTACGGGCTGCCGGGACCTCCCCGGCAGCTTCCAGCATCGCGACCCGGGTCTCCCCACGGTCGACCGTGACCAGCACTTGCTTTCTCAAGATGATTCCTCATTGGAAGACGGAGGCCCGGCCCTTGGCGCCGATCTCGCGCGCCTGCGCGTGGATCGACTGCAAGAGGCCGACGGCCATGAACGTGACGAGCATCGACGAGCCGCCGAAGCTCAAGAGCGGTGCCGGGACCCCGGTGATGGGCATGATCCCGACGGTCATCCCGACGTTCACGAAGATCTGGAACAACAGCATCATTGTGATGCCGCCGGCGATCAGGGCGCCGTACAGGTTCTTGGCGATCGTGAGGATGTGCAGTCCGCGCCATATCAGCAGCGCGTACAGCGAGAGCACGAGCGCGGCGCCGGCGAACCCGTAGGTCTCGCCGACGACCGCGAAGATGAAGTCGGTGTGGTGCTCGGGCAGGTAGCCGAGGCTCGTCTGCGTGGCGTTCTCGACGCCGCGGCCGGTCTTCTTGCCCGACCCGATCGCGACCTTCGACTGCTGCTGCTGGTAGCCCTCCTCCCCCGACACGTCGGACGGGTGCAGGAACGACGTCAGGCGGTCGACCTGGTAGGGCTGGAGCACCTCGACGCCGGCCGCGGGGAGCGCGACCAGCGCGAGCGCGAGCGCGACCGCCCCGAGCGCCCCGAGCGCGGCGAAGTGGCGCCACGGCGCGCCGGCGACGAACAGCAGCGCCAGCGTGCCGACGACGTAGACGAGCGAGCTGCCGAGGTCCGGCTGGGCCATCACGAGCATCGCCGGCACGAGCCCCAAGAGCATCACGCGCGCGGTCGTCTGCCGGTTGCCCGCGCCGCGCACCCGGTCGACGATGAAGCCCGCGAGCGCTACGACGAGCAGGACCTTGCCGAGCTCGGACGGCTGGAAGTTCATCAACGGCGTCTCGATCCAGCGCTTCGATCCGCGCGTCGCCGTCGCGAGCCCGAACACGAGCACGATCGAGCCGATCAGCACGCCGTAGGTCACGTACTTGAGCTCGCGCAGGCGCGAGTAGTCCAGCCGCGAGAGCCCGTACATCAGCAGCACCCCGACCACGCCGTAGGCGACCTGGCGCTCGACGTAGTAGAGCGGGTCGCCGGCGACGTCGTCGGCGGTGGCGCCCTTGAGCGCGACGCACGAGCAGACGACCAGCCCCAGCGCCGCGAGCAGCAGGAGCGGGTCGAGCCGCAACCGCCACTCGCGCGGCACGAGCGGGGGCGGCGGTTCCGAGGCGGGCTTGATCGGGGTCGCGGTGCTCACGCGGCGGCCCAACCGTAGCGGAGTGCCTGGCGGCGGCCTGCGCTCATCGCGTCGCGCTCGCCCCCACGCGGAACGCGTCGTCGTGCACGCCGAACCACTTCGACAGGATCAGGCGCGCGGCGGGCGCCGCTGTCTCGGCTCCGAAGCCGCCCTCCTCGACCGTCACGACGACGACGATCGGCTTGACCGGGTCGTCGACCCAGCAGGCGTACCACGACTGGTCCGCGTTCGGGTAGCGCTCGGCGGTGCCGGTCTTGCCGTAGACGGGATACGGGAAGCCCTTGAACACGTCGGCTGACGTGCCGCCGGGCGCGCCGGCCGCGTCGCGCAGGCCGGTGCGGACGGCGTCGAGCGCCGTGGGGTCGAACCGGACCCTGCGCCGGGCCGGCTTGCGGATCTCCTCGAGCTGGCGCCCGGCGCCGTCCTCGACCTGCTGGCCGAGGTGCGGCCTGACGACCTTGCCGCCGTTGGCGACCGCGGCGTAGGCGGTCGCGAGCTGCAGCGGCGTCGCCTGCAGGTCGCCCTGGCCGACCGCGAGGTTGACGTTGTCGCCGCCGCTCCAGCCGCGCTCGACGCCGCCGCAGGCGTACAGCGCCTGCGTCGAGCCGATCGAGACCTTGTTCTCCTTCGCGCACTTGCGGTATTTGGCGAACTCGCCGTCGCGCCACTTGCGGTCGGGCACGAGCCCGCCGAACTCGCCCGGCAGGTCGATCCCGGTCGGCGCGCCGAAGCTGAGCCGGCGCGCCCACTCCTGGATGATCGGCCCGCGCTGGTTCGCGGCCGCGCCGAGCTGGTAGAAGAACACGTCGGAGGAGACCTGCAGCGCGCGCGACAGCGACAGCGTTCCGAACACCGCGTCGCCGGCGTTCTTGAACTCGCGCAGGCCGTACTTGAACACGCCGTTGTCGACCAGCGGCGTGCTCGGCGTGATGATTCCCGCGTCGAGCGCCGCGAACGCCGTCACGGGCTTGAACGTCGAGCCGGTCGGATACGCCGCCCCGATCGCGCGGTTGAACAGCGGCGCGCCCTCGTCCTCGGAGTTGAGCCGCTCGTACGTCCGCTGGTCGATCGGCTTGGCGAAAAGGTTCGCGTCGAAGCTCGGATACGAGCCGAGCGCGAGCACCTCGCCGTTCGTCGGGTCCATCGCGACGAACGCGCCGGCGTCGGCCGGGTTCAGGTTGCCGTGCGCCGCCTCGATCGCGCGCTTCATCGCGTTGCTGGCGGCGCGCTGGAGGCCGAGGTCGAGCGTGAGGCGCAGCTGGCGGCCCTGGATCGGCTCGGTCCGCGTCGTGCGGCGCGTGTCGTCGCGGTTGCCGAGCGAGTTGACGATCACGCGCGTGTATCCGTCGGTCCCGCGCAGGTAGGAGTCGTAGGTCTCCTCGATCCCGTCCTTGCCGATCCGCGTGCCGGGGCTGACGCCGCGGTAGCGCTTCTTCTTCAGCTCCTGCGGCGAGATCTCGCGCAGCGTGCCGAACAGCTGGGCGCCGAGCGTCTTGAACGGGTAGTAGCGCAGGTACTTCTTCTCGACCACGATGCCGGGGAACTCCTCGCGGTGCTCGAGCAGGTAGTTGAACGCCGGCGGCGGGACGTCGGTCTTGATCGTCACGTTGGCCGACGGCTGGTCGGCGATGCCCTGGACGACGCGCCGGTGAATCGTCCGCGGCGCGATCCCGAGCACGTCGCCGAGCCGCTTGTAGAGGCTGCGCAGCTCGCTCTCGCCCGCCGGCATCCGGCCGACCGGGACGCGCTCGGCGCGTCTTGCGCGCTTGCGCAGGTCGCGCCGCTGGGCGCGCTCGGCGCGCGTCGAGCGGCGCCCGTCGGCGCGCAGCCGGCGATCGAGCGCGCGCAGGTCCTGCGCCGCCGCGAGCCGGCGGCCCTCGGACGCCGCGAGCCGCTTGCGGTACGCGTCGGCCACCTCGAGCTCGGCCTTCGGCACCTCGTTGGGCAGGATCTGTACGACCGGCGCGGCGCGGGTCTTGACCAGCGTCGCGCCGTTGCGGTCGACGATGTTCCCGCGCGGCGCCTCGATCTTGATCTTGCGGATGCGGTTCTCGCGCGCCTGGCTGACGTAGTCCTCGCCGGTCAGCACCTGCAGGAACCACAGCCGGAAGAAGATGATCGCGAACAGCACGAACGCGAAGCCGCCGAGCACGGCGACGCGCACAGCCAGCTGCGGCGTGATCGGGGGGCGGCGGTCCTCCAGCTGTGGCGGCATCTGCGGCGGCTAGACGCGGCTGAGCGGGCTCAGTCCGCCGGTCGTGTACGCGCGGCGGCGGCGGCGGCGCGGGTCGTCGGGCAGGAACGGCGCCAACACGCGGCGGCAGACGGCGTAGACCGGCAGCGCCAGCAACGTGTTGAGCACGATCGTCATCAGGATCTGGCGCAGGAGCAGCAGCGACACCGGCGCGTCGACGCCGAGCAGGAACTGCAGCACGGCGAAGCCGATCGCCGCCGCGGCCGTCGCCGCGGCGCCGACGGCGACCGGGACGAGGCCGTGCGCGGGGTCGCGCAGCTCGCGCAGGCGCCCGGCGCCGTAGCCGGCGGTCAGCAGCACGAGCGAGGTCAGCCCCAGCGTCTGGGCCAGCAGCGTGTCCATGAACAGGCCGAGGCCGAAGCCGAAGCTCGCGCCCGCGATCGAGCCGCACAGCAGCCCGACGGCGGCGACGAGCAGCGGCGACAGGTCGGCGGGAACGCCGAAGATCGCAACCTGCGAGACGGTCGTCAGCTGGAGGATCCCGCCCACGATCCCGATGGCGACGAGGCGGCCGATGCTGGTCGCGTTCCAGGTCACGGCGTCGTCGAGGCGCGCGCGTCGGCGGTCGGCTTGGTCAGCACCTGGACGAAGTCGAGGTCGCGCAGGTCGGCGTACGGCGTGACGTGGATCGTGCGGTCCAGGTCGCCCTCGCCCTCGATCCGGTTGACCGTCCCGATCGGGATCCCGCGCGGGAACTGCGACGGCAGCCTCGACGAGACCGTCCCCGCGGTGACGACCACGTCGCCGGTGCGCACCTCGCGGGCCTCCGGCACGAGCTCGAGCAGCAGGTCGCCCGACGTCCCAGCGACCGGCAGGATCGTGCCCGGCTGGCGGGCCTTGGCGGCGAGCGCCGAGACGCCGAAGTCCGAGTCGCTCAGCAGCATCACGACGGCGTTGCCGTCCGACACCGTCTTGACCTTGCCGACGAGCCCCTTGCCGTTGACGACCGGCTGGTTGACCTCGACGCCGTCGCTCGAGCCCTTGTTGATCTCGATCGTCTCGTACCACGACGAGAACGAGCGGCTGTAGACGCGCGCCGTGACGGGCTTGTACGCCGCCAGCCCGCCGTCGCGGCCGTAGTTGACGAGGTCGCGCAGCTCGTCGTTCTCGCCCTTGGCCACCTGCAGCTCGGCGACCTGTCGGCGCAGGCTGTCGCGCTCGGCCTCGAGCGTGTCGCGCTCGGCCTTGGCGTCGAGCGTGTCGCCGAACCAGCCGAACAAATCGCGGAACGGCTTGAGCGCGCGGTTGGCGCCCTCCTGCACGGGGGCGACGACCTCCATCGCGCCGGTCTGGATCGACTTCAGCGGACCGCCGGAGGACTCGCCGAAGTACGCCGTGAGCAGGACGAGGCAGCACGCGACGAGCGCGAGCAGCACCGCGCGGCGACGTCGCACCTGTCTGTCGTACATGCCGGAAGGCTCCTAGGTAACCTCGCCGAAGGCGAGCGCGAGGAACGAGCGTCTCGCCTGGCAGGCGAAACCGAATAGAGGCTAGCGCCGACGGCGGCACCGGCCAGCGGCCGCGACTAGCCTAGCGCCGTGGTCTGCGGTGATTCCGGGAGTTGCGGTTCGAGCGGTGGATCGCCTCGAACTCCTCGAGCGAGCGGCCCGACCCGACTGCGACGCACGTGAGCGGCGACTCGGCGCGGTGCGCCGGCATCTGCGTCTCGTCGCGCAGGCGCTCGTCGAGCCCCTGCAGCAGCGAGCCGCCGCCGGCGAGCATGATCCCGCGGTCCATGATGTCCGAGGCGAGCTCGGGCGGCGTGCGGTCGAGCGTCTCCTTGATCGCGTCGATGATCTGGACGAGCGGCTCCTCGAGCGCGGCGCGCACCTCCTCGGAGGTCAGCACGACGGTCTTCGGCAGGCCGGAGACGAGGTCGCGGCCGCGGATCTCGGCCTGCACCTCCTCGTCCAGTGGATACGCGGAGCCGACCTCGAGCTTGACCTCCTCGGCCGTCTGCTGCCCGATCAGGAGCTTGTACTCCTTCTTGACGTAGTTGATGATCGCCTCGTCGAGCTCGTCGCCGCCGACGCGGATGGACTGCGAGACGACGATCCCCCCGAGTGAGATCACGGCGACCTCGGACGTGCCGCCGCCGATGTCGACGACCATGTTGCCCGTCGGCTCGCCGACCGGCAGGCCGGCGCCGATCGCGGCCGCCATCGGCTCCTCGATCAGGTACGCCTGCCGCGCGCCGGCCGACAGGCACGCCTCCTCGACGGCGCGCTTCTCCACCCCGGTCACGCCGGACGGCACGCAGACGACCACGCGCGGGTGCGCCCAGCGGTTCTGGTGCACCTTCTGGATGAAGTGGCGCAACATCTCCTCGGTCACGTCGAAGTCGGCGATCACGCCGTCCTTGAGCGGCCGGATCGCCGAGATCGTCCCCGGCGTGCGGCCGAGCATCCGCTTCGCCTCGATGCCGACCGCGTGCACCTCGCCCGTGCGCGAGTCGATCGCGACGACCGACGGCTCGGACAGCACGATCCCGCGCCCGCGCACGTACACGAGCGTGTTCGCGGTGCCCAGGTCCACGGCCATGTCACGGCCGCCGAAGCCGGTCAGGTAGGAGAAGAAGCCCATTCGGGACGGTCAGTGAAGCAGGTCCAACAGCCGTGCCAGCGGCAGTCCGACCACGTTGAGATAGTCACCGCTGATGCTACGCACCAGCGCGGCGCCGCGGCCCTGGATTGCGTAGCCGCCGGCGCGTCCCTCCCACTCGCCCAGCGCGACGTACGCCGCGACCTCGGCCGCCGTCAGCGCGCGGAACGTCACCTGCGTCACCTCGACCGCCTCGGCGAAGACGGCGCCGTCGCGCGCGAGCGCGATCCCGCCGACGACGTCGTGCGTACGACCGGCTAGGCGCGTGACGTAGTCGACCGCTTGCGCGGCATCCCCGGGCTTGCCGAGGATGGCGCCGTTGAGCGCGACGACCGTGTCGGCGCCGAGCACGAGCGGGCCGGCCACAGCCAGCGCCTTGCGGCGCGCGTTCTCGGCCGCGACCGCGCGCGGCTCGCCGGCCGCCAGCTCCTCGACGGCGCTCGGCCGGACCTCGAACTGCAAGCCGGCCTGCTCCAGGATCGCCCGCCGCTGCGGCGACGCCGACGCGAGGATCAGCCCTGCGGGAAGAACAGGTTCGCCTCGCGCTCGGCCGACTCCGGCGAGTCGGAGCCGTGGACCATGTTCTGGCCGACCTCGATCGCGAAGTCGCCGCGGATCGAGCCCGAGACCGCCTCGAGCGGGTTGGTCGCGCCGATCACCTGGCGCGCCGCCTTCACCGCGTCGCGGCCCTCGAGGATCATCGCGACGAGCGGCCCCGACGTGATGAACGACACGAGCTCCTCGAAGAACGGCTTGCCCTGATGCTCCGCGTAGTGCTGCTCGGCCGTCTGCTGGTCGAGCGTCATGTATCGCAGCGCGGCGATGCGAAGGCCCTTGCGCTCGAAGCGGGCGATGATCTCGCCGGTCAGGCTGCGCGCGAAGGCATCCGGCTTCACCAGGATCAGGGTCCGGTCCATGTGGGTTCTCCGTCTGTCGATTGTCAGGCCGACGAGCGCGGCGGCGCCTCGGCAACGGCGTCCTCGGACGTCGTGGCGCCGCGGCGGCGCCGGCGGCTGCCCGCGGAGGGCGGCGTCGCCCCTGTCTCGGCCTCGCAGTAGGGGCACAGCCGCCAGGCGGGGTCGACCGCCTTCCCGCACGAGCGGCAGCGCTCCTTGAGCTTGCGCATGCAGCTGGGGCACCGCAGGTAGTCGGCCTTGACCTCGTACTCGCAGTGCGGGCAGAGCTCGTAGTCGAGCTGCACGAGCCGCGCCTCGGCCGCCTGCATCTCGAGCTCGCGCAGCCGCACGTCGTCGAGGTACTCGGGCGGGCGAACGATCGCATAGATGATCGTCCCGACGAACGGGAACAGCGACGCGAGCGTCGCGCAGCCGACGAGCATCGGGTCGTCGATCCGCCGCCGGGCGTCGGCGAACGTCCAGAAGACGAGCGCCGCCCAGACGACGATGAGCACGAGGATCAGGACGTTGACGGCCGTGTTGAGCGCGTCGTTGTCGATGCCGAAGACGCCGAAGGTGAGCATGGGGTGAGGTCGAGAACCTACCGGCGGCACCGGCGGCTTAGAGGAACATCCGCCCGAAAGCGTAGCCGAGGGCGAAGAAGACGAGGATCGTGAGCGCGACGACGACCGCGACGAGCGCGATCATCCCGAGCACGCTTGGGCCGC
>Ga0307415_100000771_pt1 | contig 14476 bp, 15 predicted proteins | sample DK1Cmetagenome_FD_204524 | JGI IMG/M metagenome (GOLD analysis project Ga0307415, IMG submission 204524) | Maize rhizosphere microbial communities from greenhouse at UC Davis, California, United States - DK15-C-2 | ecosystem: Host-associated > Plants > Roots > Rhizosphere > Soil | place: USA...
TAGTGCGTCGTAGGAGAGGACCGGTCGATGACGCAGCACATCCGGCGCCAGGTCCAGCACGTCCTCCGCGACCGCGTGGGTGCGGCCGCGCAGCAACGCGAGCGCCTGCGCGGCCTGGATCAGGCCGATCGGCCCGCGCGGGCTCGAGCCGTACTCGATCAGCGGCGCCACGTCGTGAAGTCCGTAGCTCCCGGGGTGGCGCGTCGCGTCCGCCAGGGCGACGGCGTAGGCAATTACGTCGCGATCGACGAACACGCGTTGCGCGACCGCTCGGTAGCGCTCGAGATCGCCGGCCGCGAGGCGCTCGCGCACGTGGGCCGGTGCGCCGATCGCGCGCCCGACGACGGCCGCCTCCTCCCCGACCGTCGGGTAGTCCACCAGCAGCTTGAACAGGAAGCGGTCGACCTGCGCCTCGGGGAGCGGATAGGTGCCCTCCGACTCGATCGGGTTCTGGGTCGCCATGACGAGGAACGGCGACGGCAGCGGATGGGTCTCCCCGCCGATCGTCACCTGGCGCTCCTGCATCACCTCGAGCAGCGCCGACTGGACCTTCGCGGGCGCGCGGTTGATCTCGTCGGCCAGGAGGAAGTTGCCGAACACGGGGCCCAGCTCGGTGTCGAAGCGGCCGCTGTCGGGGCGGTAGACGCGCGTGCCGACGAGATCGGACGGGACCAGGTCGGGCGTGAACTGAACGCGGCGGAAGCTGCCGCCGAGCACGGAGGCCAATGTCTTGACGGTCAGCGTCTTGGCGAGCCCGGGCACGCCCTCGAGGAGGACGTGCCCGCCGGCGAGCAGGGCCACGAGCAGGCGCTCGAGCATGGCGTCCTGGCCGACGATGACCCGCTTGAGCTCGTACATGGCCTCCTCGAGGCCCGCACGCGGGTCCTCGGAGGAGGCCATCCGGAGATGGGAATCGGTCATCAGACGGCGGGCGCGGTCGTCGAGCCGCCCTGCTCAGCCGAGTTCCCCTGGCTGTCGTCGCCGCCCTGCGCGCCGTGCTTCTCGGGGCAGTCCTCGCGGTCCGGGCGGCCCTGGTCTTGCTGGTCCTGGATCAACGTCGACGCCGGCGCCTGACCGGCATCGCCGTCGCCGGATGCCCCCAGCGCCGCGGGTACGGCGATCGCGAGCGATCCGCCGGCCAGCGCGAGCGCCAGCGTGCGCTTGAGCTTGGTGGTCACGGGTCCTCCTTGTGGGATGGGTGCACAGGTGGTGCCCTCCCGAGGCTGGCCGCGCGTGCGTCAAGTCCCGATAAGCGTTGAGCGCCGCTTCATGCCCGCGGCCCAGGATGCCCGCCCATGCGCGTGCTGATCGCCGAGGACGAGCCTCGCATCGCCGGCGCCGTGGCTCGCGGGCTGCGGCGCGAGGGCATGGCGGTCGACACCGCCGGCGACGGCGCGGTCGCGCTGTACAAGGCGCGAGTCGTGCCGTACGACGTCGTCGTGCTCGATCGCGACCTGCCCGAGGTCCACGGCGACGACGTCTGTCGCACGCTCGCCGCCGAGCAGCCCGGGACCAAGGTGCTGATGCTCACCGCCGCGCGCTCGACCGACGATCTCGTGACCGGACTCTCGCTTGGAGCCGACGATTACCTTCCGAAGCCGTTCCGCTTCGCCGAGCTGGTCGCGCGCCTGCGGGCGCTCGCCCGCCGCGCCGGCACGGCGCGTCCGGCGGTCCTCGAAGGCGCCGGCGTGGTGCTCGACCCGGCGCGCCACACCGCCACGCGCGACGGCCGCCCGCTCGAGCTCACGCCGAAGGAGTTCGCGGTGCTCGAGACGCTGCTCGCCGCCGGGGGCAGCCTCGTGACCCCCGACGAGCTCGTCGAGCGAGCGTGGGACGAGCGGCTCGATCCGCTCTCCAACACGGTCCGCATGACGGTGATGACGCTCCGCCGCAAGCTCGGCGAGCCGCCGCTGGTGCAGACGGTGCGCGGTCGCGGCTACCGCATATGACCCCGACGCTGCGCACGCGCCTGACCGCGCTCTACGGCGGCCTGTTCGTCGTCTTCGTGGCGATCCTGCTCGGCGCGTCGTACTGGGTCATGGCGGGCCACCTGGACCGGACTCTGCCGGGCCCGGACGCCGACGCGGCGCTTGCGCAGCTGCGCACGCAGTACCTGATCGCGCTCGCCGGCGCGACGCTGATCGCCAGCGCGCTGGGCTGGGCGCTCGCGGGCCGGGAGCTCGCCTCGGCGGCCGAGGCGTTCGCCGCCCGGGAGCGCTTCGTCGCCAACGCCGGCCACGAGCTTCGTAGCCCGTTGACGATCATCCGCACCGAGGTCGACGTCGCACTGGCCGACCCGGACGCGGGCGTGCGCGAGTTGCGCGCCATGGGCGAGGACGTGATCGAGACCGTGGACCGGATGGACGGGCTGCTCGACGGCCTGATGCTGCTCATGCAGTCGGGCCGCCCGCTGCCGCGCCGGGAGCCGGTCGACCTCGCCGCCGTGGCGGACGCGGCCGCACGGCGCGTGAGCGACGGCCCCGTCTCGATCCGGCTCGACCTCCGGCAGGCGACCGTGCGCGGCGAGCAGAGGCTACTCGAGCGGCTGGCCGAGAACCTGCTCGAGAACGGGGTCCGCTACAACGCGCGGGGCGGCTTCGTATCGGTGCACACGGGCGCGGGCGACGGCGCGGCGCTGCTGCGGGTCGTCAACAGCGGTCCGCGCGTCGCGCCGGAGACGGTCACGCGGCTGCTCGAGCCGTTCGAGCGCGGCGGCCGCGCCCGCGATGACCGCGGGGCCGGGCTCGGCCTCTCGATCGTGCGCTCGGTCGCGGACGCGCACGGTGGCCGTGTGACGCTGCAAGCGCGGCCGGAGGGCGGCCTCGCCGTCGACGTAGTCCTGCCGGCGGCCGACGTCTAGCTCAAGCGCCGCTCGTCGCGCGGGCCGTCGCACCAGTCGTCGGCTCGGTCGCGCTCATGATCGCTGACCAGCACGGGCCGCTCCGGCACCGTCGCCGCCACCTGGAGCGACGTGTCCATTCCGGAGACCCCGTGCACGGCGGAGCCGGTGAGCGCCAGGCCGGTGAGCAGCGTGGTCGCGAAGCCGAGTCGCCGGAGCAGGAGAGCGCGCATGCGCAGGCAGTCAAGCCGCCGCTTCTCAAGGACGCCTCAAATCAGGCGGCGGAACCAGCGCAGCGACAGGCCGCCGCCGGCCAGCAGCAGCGCGATCGCGCCGCCGGCGAACGCGCCGGTGATCTCCCGCGGCTGCTCCTTCATCGCCACCTGCGACCCGAGCCGCTCGTAGACGGCGCTCAGCCCGCTCGCGTCCTGGGCCGTGAACGCGTCGCCCCCGGAGCGGTCGGCGATCGCCTGGAGCGACGCGGTGTCGGGCGGCACCGGCTTGCCGTCGGGCAGCGTGCCGTCCGGCGTGCCCAGCGCAACGGTGTAGATCGGCACCCCGGCGGCGCGAGCCTCGTCGGCGACGGCGACCGGATTGCGGCCGCTGGTGGACTCCCCGTCGGAGAGCAGCACGATCGCGCCCGGCGGCCGCTTGGCACCCGCGCCGCGCTGCGCCTCGAGCATCGCGAGCGAGGCGGCGAGCGCGTCGCCGGTGGCGGTGCCGCCGCTTGGCTTCATCGCATCGCGCAGCGCATCGCGCAGCGTCGGACGATCCGTCGTCGGGTTCTGGACGGCCTCGGTGCGGTGGTCGAACACGACCGCGCCGACGTTGACCTTCGCGGGCACCTCCGCAAGGAACGCCTCGCCGGCCGCGCGCGCGGCGATCAGCCGCGACGGCGCGACGTCGGTCGCCTGCATCGAGCCGGAACGGTCCATCGCGAGCACGATCGACGCCTGCTCCGCGGGCACCGCGACGCTGACCTGCGGGCGCGCGAGCGCCACGATGAGCCCGGCCATCGCGAGGCCGGCGAGCGCGACCGGGGCGTGGCGCCTCCATCCCGGCCGCCGCGGGACGACCGACGGCGCCGTCGGCGGTGGCGCGAACGCGGCCGCCGCGCGCCGTCGTCGCCGCTCTCCGATCCAGTACGCGAGCGACAGCAGCGGCACCAGCACGAGCCCGAGCAGCAGCCACGGGGAAGCAAAGCTCACGGCGCCTGCTCCGGCCGCGCGGTCAGCTCGATCTGCAGCGTGCGCAGCTCGCCGTCGCGCCGGACCTCGACGTCGACCGACTCGCCCGGCCGCCGGTCGCGGATCGCCGCCGCGACGTCGTCGGGATCTCCGATCCGCTCGCCGTCCACGCTCACGATCACGTCACCGGCGCGCAGGCCGGCGCGCGCGGCTGGGCCGCCCGCCGTCGCCTCTCGCACGACCGCGCCGCCGTTGCCTTCCGCGGTCGACACGCCGATGTATGCACGGCGGATCGTCTCGCCCCGCTCGAGCCGCGGGATCACGTCGCGCACGGTGTTCGCGGGCACGGCGAAGCCGATGCCGACGTTGCCCTGGCTCGCGCCGCCGGTCGCGATCTGCGAGTTCACGCCGATGACCCGCCCGGCGGCATCGAGCAGCGGGCCGCCCGAGTTGCCGGGGTTGATCGGCGCGTCGGTCTGGATCACCGAGTCGATCTGGAATCCGTCGGGCGCCTGGATGTGGCGACCGGTCCCCGACACGATGCCGGCGGTGGCCGTCTGCGGCAGCCCGAAGGGCGACCCGATCGCGACGGCGAGCTGGCCGGTGCGCACGGTGCTCGAGTCCGCGAGCTCGAGGGCGGTGAGCTTCCCGGTGCGAGCGGGGTCGACATGCAGCACGGCGAGGTCTGACGACGTGTCGACGCCGGTCACCTCGCCCGTGACGGTGCGATCGTCGGATAACTGCACCTCTACCCGATCGCTGTCGCCGACGACGTGGGCGTTGGTCACCACCGTCCCGTCCGCGTCGACGACGAATCCGGTGCCCGAGCCGCTGCCGGTCCGGATCGAGACGACGGCTGGGCTCGCGGCCTTGTAGATGGCGGCGACGTCGCCCTGCTGCTTGGCCGACACGGCGGCGCTGGCCGGCGACGACACGGTGGCGGGCGGGTCGCCCGCATCAATCAGGCCAAGCCCGAAGGCGGCGCCGGACACGAGGGCCGCGGATACGAGGCCGCCGGCGACCGCGGCGCCGAAGCGGCCGGAGCGACGGGACGGGGGATCAGCGGGAGCGGGCGCTTCGGGCGGCGGTGGCGCCGCGGGCGCGGGGCGCGGCTCCGGCACGCGCAGCCGGCGGCCGTCCGTGGGGTCGCCGTGCAGCCAGAGGAGCGGATCGGTCATGGAGGCAAGCCTGCGCGACCGTGCGTCAACTCCGCATAAGTCCGGAACCCGCGTTGAGGCGGCCTTGAGGAAGCACCGTGGCGGGGCTTTAGCTCGCACGCGGATCGTGGTCGCCATGACCGCCGATACACCCGACGGGTTCGCGCTCTTCCTCGCGCGGATCGCGCGCACGCCGCTGCTCTCCGCCGACGAGGAGCTGCGCCTGGCCCGGCGCGTCGAGCGCGGCGACCTCGCCGCAAAGGAGCGGCTTGCCGAGGCCAATCTTCGCCTCGTGGTGCACGTCGCGAAGCGCTTCCAGCGCGATGATCACGCGCTCACGCTGCCCGATCTCGTCCAGGAGGGCACGATCGGTCTGCTGCGTGCGGTCGAGAAGTTCGACCACCGCCGCGGCTTTCGCTTCTCGACCTACGCCGTGATCTGGATCCGCCAGTCGATCAGCCGGGCGATCACCGAGAAGGGTCGCACGATCCGCGTGCCCGCGCACGTCGACCAGCAGCTCCGCACGCTCGAGCGCGAAGAGCGGAGCCTGCTCGGGGTGCTCGGCCGCACCCCGTCGCCCGCGGAGCTCGCCGAGGCGGTCGAGGCGCTGCCCGAGGAGATCCTGCGCACGCGCCACATGGCGCGCGCGACGCTGTCGCTGCACGAGCCGGTGGGCGACGGCGACGGGATCGAGCTGGGCGCGCTGATCCCGGCGGACGACCATGGCGCGCCCGAGGCGTACGCGGAGTCGGCGGCACTCGGCGCCGCGATCCGCAGGGCGCTCGCGCAGCTCGGTGAGCGCGAGCGCGCCGTAGTGGCGACGCGCTACGGGCTCGAGAGCCATCCCGCGACCGTCGCGGAGACGGCGCGCCGACTCGGCCTCCGCGCGGGCGAGGTGCGGCGGCTCGAGGAGCTCGCGCTGCGCAAGTTGCGAGCGTCCCCCGAGGCCGCCGCACTCGCCGCCGTCTAGCGCGGCCGGACCTTCAGGCTGAGCGTGACGCCGGAGTGCGCCGTCAGCGCTCGTGGCTCTTCAGCTCCGCATCGAGCCGGGCGAGGTCGGCTGGGTCGAGCCGCGGCGGGTCACCCGGCGCGGGTTGATCGCCCGCGTCTCGTCGGCGTTCGCGCTGGTGAGTGGCCATACCGAGCGCGACGCCGGCGCTCGCCATGAGGATCGCGAGCACCGGCGCGAGGTAGGCGGCGACGTTGAAGCCGTCGTTCTCGGGCAGCGCGAGTACGCTCGGGCCGTATTCGGCCGCCAGCGCGCGCTTGATCTGCTGCTTCGAGCTGCATCGGTCGATCAAACGCCGGACGTAGGCTCGTTCGCGTTCGGCCTGCGGCGCATCGGCGAGCCCGAGCGGCACGCCGCAGACCGGGCACATGATCTCGTCCTCGATGTCGGCGAGCGTAGCCTTGGGGCAGCTCGCCGCCGCCGCGGCGGTGACCGCCAGGAGCGAGGCGATGACGGTGCTCGCCAACGCGGTTGCGAGCAGCCGCCTCATGAGCGCTCCTCGAGCAGCGGCGAGACGGTCTGTGTCAGGAACTCGTCGTCCACCGGCCCGCGGCGGAGGGCCGCGATCCGTCCGCGGCGGTCGAGCACGATCGTCTCCGGGTAGCCAACGACACCGAACTTCGACTGCGTGCCGCCGTCGCGGTCACGGAGCATCGGGTAGGTGAGGCCGGTTTCCCGGATGAACGCCTGGGCGTCGGACAGTACGTCCAGCGTGTCGACGCCGAGGACGGTGCCGCCACGCGACGCGATCCGCCTGTGCCAGCGCTGGAGCAGCGGTGACTCCTCGCGGCAGGGGTCGCACCACGAGGCCCAGTAGTTCAGGACCACGACCTCACCGCGGTAGTCCGACAGCGATCCGCTGCCGCCGCCCCCGAGCCTGGGGAGCGTGAGCGAAGGCGCCGGCTGTCGCTCGCCGTCGGCCAGCGCCTCGTCGACCGCCCTGTCAGGCTGGCGGCTCGTCACGCCGTAGGCGAGCAGTGCGATCAGCGCCGCCAGCAGGGCGATCACGGGAAGCGCGGTCGAAGCGCGGCGGCTCATGGGTACCGTCGCCCTCCGGCCGTGGCTTCGCGAGCCGCGTCAAGCTGCCGCATGAGCTCGATCGCCTCTGCTCGCAGCGCATGGTCGAGGGCCCGGTGATCGGCGTCGGACAGCTTGCCCGTCCGGAAGTCGAGCTCGGCGTCTCGGATCTCGCGATGCTTGGCCTCCTTGGCCGCCGCGAGCAAGGCGAGCTTGGCCTCGAGCTCTGGCTCTGTGCCGCGGCGGCGGGCAGCGCGCGGCGCCGGCCAGAGCGCGATCAGGCCGCCCGCCGCGGCGATCAGGCCGCCGAGCCAGATCCACTCGACCATCGGTGAGACGATCAGCCGGAAGCTCGCGGGTGGCGGGAGCGCCGCATAGCGGTCCGCGATCGCGCCGAGCATGAGCGCCGCGCTGTCGCCGGCGGCCAGCGGGAAGCGCCGGTCGATGCCGTCGATCATGCGGCGCAGCGCGCCGATGTCAGGCTCGACCGCGGTCCAGACGTCGCGCCGCAGCCCGGCACGCAGGCCGACCTCGCTGGTCGCCTCGCCGTCGAAGTAGCGGCCCGTGGGTCCGAGCGTAGGATCGCGAGAGGGGTAGTAGCCGCGACTCGCCGTGAGCGTGGCGACATGGCGGCCGTCTCTTCGCAGCTCGAGCGCGGCACCGAGCGTGACCTTCTCGGGCGAGAGCTCGCTCGTCGCCCGCAGATAGCGGACGTCGTAGCCGCCGATGGTCGCCGTCTGGCCGGGGGACAACCGAACGTCGCGCACGTGCTGGAACGCGGACGAGGCGGCCACGCCCACGAACAGCGCCGCCACGCCGACGTGAACGATGTAGCCCCCATAGCGGCGGCGGTTGCGGCGCACGAGCGAGGCGAGCGCCACCGGCGCCGACTCGCCCGACGCCACGCGTCGAGCGGAGGTCCCGCGCCAGAGCTCCTGCACGACCCCGGCGACCACGAACGCCGCCGCGCAGAACATCAGCAGCGCGAGTGGCTTGCGCCAGACCCCAGGCACGAGCGCCAGCGCGAGAGCCGTCGCTGCCGCAGCGCCCAGCGGCAGGCGGAAGTTGCGGCGGGCGTTGCGCGGTGTCGCCCGGCGCCACGCGATCACGGGCCCAACTCCGGACAGGAAGACGAGCGCGATGGCGAGCGGAACGGTGTAGCGGTCGAACCAGGGCGGCCCCACGGAGGCGCGCTGCCCCGTCACGGCCTCCGATATGAGCGGGAAGAACGTGCCCCAGAAGATCACGAAGCAGAGGCTCACCAGCACCAGGTTGTTGAGCAGGAAGATCGACTCGCGCGAGAGCAGCGACTCGAAGCGGCCCTCCGGGCGAAGGTCGTCGAGCCGGGTCACCACCAGCACGACGGAGGCGGCCACCAGCACGGCGATGAAGCCGAGGAACGGCTTGCCCAGCGTCGACGCGCCGAAGGCGTGTATCGACTCCAGGATCCCAGAGCGCACGAGGAACGTGCCGAGCACCGCGAGTATCCCGGTCGCGAGCACGAGCGACGCGTTCCAGGCCTTCAGCATCCCCCGCTTCTCCTGGATCATCGCGGAGTGCAGGAATGCGGTGCCGGTCAGCCACGGCATCAGCGACGCGTTCTCGACCGGGTCCCACGCCCAGTAGCCGCCCCAGCCGAGCTCGGACCAGGACCAGCGCGCGCCGAGCAGGATGCCGAAGCTGAGGAAGAACCATGCGGCGAGCGCGAAGCGGCGCGTCGCGACGATCCAGTCCGGGCTCAAGCGCCTGGTTATCAGCGCGCCCAGCGCGAACGCGAACGGGATCGCGAACAGCGTGTACCCCGAGTAGAGCATCGGAGGGTGCACCATCATGCTCGGGTGACGCAGCAAGGGCTGCAGCCCTGCGCCCTCCGCAGGGGCTGGGTCGGCCGGTCCGAAGGGGTTCGCCAAGAAGACGACGAGCGCCGCGAAGAACGCGGCGAAGCCGAGCAGCACCGCGGTCGCGTACGGTGCGACGTCACGCAGGCGCCGGCGCGTCGCGAACAGGACGAGGCCCGACCAGACCGCGAGCAGCCACAGCCACAGCAGGAGCGAGCCCTCCTGGGACGACCACACGGCGGTCGCCTTGTAGAACGCCGGCGTGGTCGTGCTCGAGTGACCGCCGACGAGCGCGAACGAGAAATCCGAGCGCAGGAACGCAGCCTCCAATATGGCGAAAGCCAGCGTCAGGACGCCGGCGAGCGCGTAGACCGCGCGGCGTCCGGAGTCGACCCAGTTCCACTCGCCGCTGCGCGCCCCGTAGAGCGAGGCGGCGATGCCATAGAGCGCGATTATGAGCGCGAGGCTCAGGCAGACGCGGCCGAGGTTCAGCACGTCAGGAGGAGTTGTCCGCGACCTGTGAGCTGAACTTCGACGGGCACTTGGTCACGAGCGAGTCCTTGTCGCCGATGAAGACCGCGCCCCGCTTGCGGACCGTGACGATCACCTCGCGGCCGACGCGGAACGGGTCGGGCACGATGCCCGTGTAGCGCACGCGCACCGAAGCCGGATCCGACCCGGTCGCGCAGTGCGAACACCAGCTCGTCGGCCTCGCGGTGATAGCCCGGCATCACCCTGCCGGTCAGCCGATAGGAGCGGTTCGGGGAAGCCGCCGCCGCGAGCCGGCTCGGCGTCGTCGCGTCGCTCGCGGCGCCGAGGCTCGTGTACACGAGCGCGCCTGCGAGCAGGACGGCGGCACCGAGCGAGACGAAGAGCCGTAGCCTGCGCTTGCGGGTCGGGTCCACCGCGCGGCGACTATCCCACGGCCGTCCTGGCCGTTCGAGCGACCGTGTAAGCACAGCTACTCCCCGGCGGAGAGGTAAGGAGAAGGTCCGGGGCGGCGCCAAGTACATCGGATGGCAGCCCGGCGCACAAAGGGGATCTCCGTTCTCGACGCGGATCCGGATCTGGCGGTGCGCCTCGCCCCGGCCGCGCGCGAAGCCGCCCGCCGGCACGCGGTCGCCCCGGCCATGACAGTCGGCCTCGGAGACGTCGATCCCGCCAGCTGGGGTGCGACCGCCGACGGACACCTCGGCTTCCTGGTCCTCTCGGGCCTGCTCACTCGCAGCGTCACCGTGCTCGGGCGCACGTCGATCGAGCTAGTCGGCGCTGAGGATCTGCTGCGGCCGTGGGAGGAGGGCGCGGAAGAGGCCTCGGTGCCGCGCCAGGTGAGCTGGAGCGTGCTCGAGCCGGCGCAGGTTGCGGTCCTGGACCAGCGCTTCGCCCGGCGGGTCGCTCGCTGGCCGGAGATCGGCGCCGCCCTCCTCGATCGTACGTTCCGGCGCGTCCAGCGGATCTCCTTCCACGTCGCCATCCTCGAGCACCCGCGGGTCGATGTGCGCCTCATGCTGCTCTTCTGGCAGCTCGCCGACCGGTGGGGTCACGTGGGACCGGAGGGGGTGACCGTTCCCATGCGGCTGACCCATGAGGCGCTCGGCCGCCTCGTGCGAGCGCAGCGGCCTTCCGTCACGGTCAGCCTCAGACACCTGGCCGAGCGCGATCTGATACGGCGCGCCAGGGATGGTTGGCTGCTGTGCGGGGACGTCTCGGAGCACCTCGACGCGCTCGCGGGGGGCAGCGCGTCCGCGCCGGCGCCTCGGCGACCGTTATCTGAGCTACCACCGCGCTTGCCCGATCCGGGCTGAGTCGTTCTACTTCGACCGCCGTCGGATCGATGCGGTCCGGCGAAGCCCCTCGGGGTCTGCCGTTGCGGGGCGGGCCCGGGAAGCATTGGGAGGTCGGTAGATGGCGCTGAGGCAGATGACGGTGAGGGCCCTCAAGCTCCTCCCGGTCGCTGCCGCGTCGCTTGTCCTCGGGGCGGTGCTGTTCAACGTCAGCGCGGTGTCGAAGTCGGCCTCCGGCAAACGCGACAGGGCGGCGCTGAAGGCCGAGAAGCGGCTCTTCGAGCAGGGGCGGCGGATCTTCCGCTTCGATACCTTCGGTGACCAGGCCTTCTGGGGTGGCGTGCTCGAGCTGCACAAGGCGATCGAGGGCAGGAAGCTCGGCGGAGTCGGCCCGGGGCTCACGCCAAAGGGGGCGCTCACCACCGGCCTCAAGGTCGATTCGGCGACGCTTCCCGCGTCTGTCGTGCGCGCGATCAAGCGGGGGAAGGTCGACCTGGACAGCCCGAGCACCACGCTGGCGCTGCTGAAGCTGAGGGCCGTGGTGGGAGTCAAGGGCTTCTTCAACCGGCGCGGGACGCTGCGATCGGTGGGCCTCACGTGCGCGGTCTGCCACTCGACCGTCGACAACTCATTCGCCCCCGGGATCGGCAGACGGCGCGACGGTTGGGCGAACCGCGACCTCAACGTCGGCGCGATCGTGTCGCTCGCGCCCAACCTGAAGCCGGTCACCGACCTCCTCGGCGCGGACGAGGCGACCGTCAGGAAGGTCCTCGCAAGCTGGGGGCCCGGCAAGTTCGACGCCGAGCTGTTCCTCGACGGCAAGGCGTTCCGACCGGACGGCAGATCCGCCGCGACGCTGATTCCACCGGCCTTCGGCCTCGCCGGCGTGAACCTGCACACCTGGACCGGCTGGGGCTCGGTCCCCTACTGGAACGCCTTCGTGGCAAACCTCGAGATGCACGGACAGGGCGACTTCTTCGACCCCCGGCTCGACGACGCGAACAAGTTCCCCATCGCGGCGAGGAACCGCTTCGGTCACACCGACAGCAAGCGTGACCTGATCACTTCGAAGCTGCCCGCGCTGCACGTCTACCAGCTCGGGCTGCCCGCCCCCAAGCCGTCGAAGCGCAGCTTCAACGCGCGCTCCGCGGGTCGCGGCAAGGCGGTCTTCACCGGCCAGGGCAGGTGCGCGAGCTGCCACATGCCGCCGACCTTCAGCGAGCCGGGCTGGAACCTCCATCAGCCGGCGGAGATCTGCACCGACTCCTTCCAGGCCGACCGTTCGCCCACCGGGCAGTACAGGACCGCGCCGCTGCGCGGGCTCTTCAGCCACAGGAAGGGCGGCTTCTACCACGACGGCCGCTTCAGGTCGCTCGGCTCGGTCGTCGACCACTACAACGGCTGCTTCGGCCTCAACCTGTCGTCGAGGCAGAAGCGCGACCTGGTCGAGTACCTGAAGTCCCTCTAGGCGGACAGCGATGGTCGTCTACGGCAAGGGGCTCCGGGCGCTGGCTGCCGCCTCAATCATCCTCGGCGTGGGCATGCTCGTCACCGGCTCGATCTGGGCTAAGGCGTCGTGGGGGCACTGGTGGGTGTGGGACGAGCCGACGCTCGTCTCGTTCCTGATCGTCTTCCTGCTCTATTGCGTGGTGCGAGCGCTGGAGGAGCTCGCCGAGCCGGCCGAGGACGCGGCGATGACTCCGGCCTCCAGATCGGCCGCCCCGGGGGGCGGAGCCCGTTGGCGCGGATAGTCTCGATCGGGCTGTCGCACAAGACCGCGCCGGTCGAGCAACGCGAGAAGGCGGTGCTCGGCGGCAGCTCCGCCCGCGCGGCGCTCCGGATCCTCGGCGCGGACCCGCAGCTGCGCGAGTGCGCCGTGCTCTCGACCTGCAACCGCACCGAGCTCTATGCGGTCGCCGACAGCCTGGCGCACGCGGAGGAGGCGCTGCGCCGTGCGCTGCTCGATCACAGCCGCATCGATCGGCCGCAGCTCGAATGCGCCCTCTACGTTCACCGCGACAGCTCCGCCGCTCGCCACCTCTTCCGGGTCGCGTCTGGCCTCGACTCGATGGTCGTCGGCGAGAGCGAGATCCAAGGTCAGGTTCGCGCCGCGCTCGAGCTGGCCTCGGAGGAACGCACCCTCGGACCACTGCTCGAGCGCATGTTCCGGCAGGCGCTCGAGGCCGGCAGGCGGGTCCGTCACGGGACACGCGTCGGCGCCGGCGCGACCTCGGTCGCCTCCGTCGCGGTCGAGCTCGCCGCCGGCTCTGGCAACCTGCACGGCCGGCGGGTGCTGCTGGTGGGCGCGGGCGGGGTCGCGGAGGCGACCGCGCGGGCGTTGCTCGGCCGGGGGCTGTCGGAGATCGTGGTCGCGAACCGCACCGTCAGCGCGGCACGTGCCGTTGCAGGGCGCTTCGGCGGCCGGAGCGTCGGCATCGACCGCCTCCAGCCCGAGCTCCGTGCCGCGGACGTCGTCATCTCATCTACCGACGCGCCGCACCGGATCCTGCGCCGCGAGCACGTGGCGGAGGCGATGGCCTTTCGCGCCGGTCGGCCGCTGGTCCTGATCGACATCGCGGTTCCCCGCGACATCGAGGAGGCGATCGGCGAGCTCGAGGACGTCGCCCTCTACGACATCGACGATCTACAGCGTGTGGTCGAGCAGAACCTGAACGGGCGGCGACAGGAAGCAGAGCGCGCCGAGCAGATCGTGCGGAGCGAGGTTGCGCGCTTCCAACGCTGGCGGCGGAGAGAGCACGCGGAACCCACGGTGAGGGCGCTGTGGGAGCGCGCCGAGCAGCTGCGCGAGGCCGAGCTGACGCGAGCGAGCGCATGCTGGCCGTCGCTCTCGCCCGCCGACCGGGACCGCGTCGACGCTCTCACCCGTTCGCTCGTGAAGAGGCTGCTGCACGAGCCGACCGTCGCGCTGAGGCAGGCCGTCGACGGCGGTGATGGTCTCCGCGAGATCGAGAGCTTCCGCCGGCTCTTCGGGCTTGGCGACGGCGACGTGCACGACCCCAGAGGCGAGGCGGCGTGAACCGGCTGCAGCGCCCTACGCGACCGAATCGAGGACCGTGGGGATCGCGCCCGGGTCGACCGACACGCCGGCCGGCCCGGCACCGAGCCGTGGATCAGAAAGGCTCAGTCCTCAGCTCACCGCTCTCTTCACGAGGGCGCCGATCTCTTTCTCTTCGGCGGCGGTCAGCTCCTTCAGCGCGAAGGAGGTCGGCCACATTGCGCCTTCGTCGAGATTCGCCTTGTCGCTGAAGCCGAACGTCGCGTACCTCGCCTTGAACTTCTGCGCACTTTGGAAGAAGCAGACGACATCGCCGTCCTTGGCATACGCGGGCATCCCGTACCAGGTTCTCGGCGAGAGGGCTGGCGCGCTGGCCTTGATGATGGCATGGAGCCGTTCGGCCATGGCGCGATCCGGTTCCGGCATCTCGGCGATCTTCGCGAGCACGTCGCTTTCGCCGTCCGCCTCGCCCGCGCGCGGGCCGCGGCGCGCGGCCGCCTTCAGCTCTTGGGCGCGTTCCCTCATCGCGGCTCGTTCCTCGTCCGTGAACCCCTTGGACGCCTTGCCGGTGGTTCTCTTGGCGGAGTGCTGCGTGGCGTTCTTTGCGGGTTTCCTCTCAGCCATTGCGA
>Ga0307415_100000772_pt1 | contig 14475 bp, 14 predicted proteins | sample DK1Cmetagenome_FD_204524 | JGI IMG/M metagenome (GOLD analysis project Ga0307415, IMG submission 204524) | Maize rhizosphere microbial communities from greenhouse at UC Davis, California, United States - DK15-C-2 | ecosystem: Host-associated > Plants > Roots > Rhizosphere > Soil | place: USA...
ACCGTGCCGTAATCCGCCCGGCCGCTCGGGTGCTCGCGCAGCATCCAGCCGATGTGCGAGAACCAGAGGCCGCGGCCTGCGGAGTACGGGTCGCGCGCATTGTCGTCGACGAACTGGTGATGGCTGCGGTGGTTCGCGGCCCAGTGCAGGACGCTGTTCTGCAGCGCCATCGTGCCGAAAATCATCAGCACCAGCCGGACGCTCCAATGGGCGTCATAGGTCTTGTGCGACCACAGGCGGTGGTAGCCCGTGGTGATCGCGAGGCCGTTCGCATAGAGGAGCACCGCGAACCACACCCAGGCGGCCGCGCTGTATCCGTGCGTGAAGCCGTACCACGGCACCACGGTCAGGGCGACCGCGGCCGTGATCGCGAACATCAGGACGCGTGACCAGATCAGGGGCGCGGGCTCGGCTCGGGGCGTGTCGTTCATCCGGGGGTTTCCGTGGGGAAAAGCCGGACTATTGTGGACGATGGGCCGCCCCCTGCCTACCCCGGACCGGGAGCCACGTCACTTTTTCGGGGCAAATAGGGCGTCGAGCGCCGCCCTGGCCGAGTCAGCAGTAGGACTCGTGGGCTTGAAGCGGCCGGCCACCGGCTCGAAATACCCGCAGAAATTGGCCCGCTCCTTGTTCTGCACGGGCTCGGCGACCGGCTCGGCGCACTGCCGCGCCTTCGACAGGTCGTAGAAACGGCACATGCGGCATACGTGGATCTCCGCGCGGCAGCCACGGCAGTACTCGGCGCGGCCGACGGGCAGCGGCATGTCGGCGAGCGGCGCCCCGCATTTCCAGCAGTCGAGCGCGGCAGCGCCCATCAGGCCGGCGCCGCCCTATTTCACCCGCGTCACGCGGGTCGACTTCTTGTTGGGGCCGGACAGGATGAACGAATTCAGCGATCCCGGCTGGATGAGGATCGCGTCGCCCTGCTCGATGCTGAACCTCGAGTCCGGTCGGTTCTGCCGCCACACCTGGCCGTTGTCGAGCGTGAACGTCATGAGTCCATCCATCCGGGTCTCGATGGAAATTATCGAAGCCCTGAGTTCGCCGACCTCGCGCGTGGCCTCTTCGCGCTTCTTGTCTTCCTCGTGGGCGAGCTGGCGCTCGCGGCCGAAATTGTCCTCGGACGTCGCGGCGGGTGCCGGCTGCGCCGGGCCCGCGGGCGCCGCCGTCGGGGCAGCCGCCACCGTCGGGGCGGCCGCCGCCGTCGGGGCGGCCGCCGCGGGGGCTGCGACCGACCCGCGCCCGGCCGCGCGGTCGTAGCAGGCGAGCCTTCGTGCATCGTCGGATTCCGCGCGGCAGGCTTTGACCGCGCCGGCGATGTCGTCGTCGGCGGAGGCGATCGCAGGCAGGGAGCAGGCCGCGACCGCGAGCAGGAAGCCGGTGATCAATCGCATCTCAGATCTCCCAGTCCGGTTTCTTGCCGGTATGAGCGTCGATGGCCTCGAAGAGCGACACGACGAGCCTGCGCTCGTCCTCCGACAGCTCCGGCCGCCAGACGTCGAACAGCAATATGACCCGGGTGCGCCCGCTTCCGTTCCAGGCCTCGTGCTCGATGGAGTCGTCGAAGGCCCAGGCCTTGCCCTCGACCCAGTCTCGCGTCTCGTTGCCGACACGGAAACGGCACTTGCCGGGCACGACGACGGGCAGGTGGCAGATGAGGCGCGTATTCACGAGGCCGTTGTGGGGCGGGATGTGGGCACCCGGCCGCAGCAGCGAGAAAAGGATCGATGGCGAGCGGTTGGGCACGTGGGCGAGCGGGGCGCTACGCAGCGCATGCATCGTCCTCGGAAAGCGCGCGGCATTCGCCGCCACCGGCTCGCCGTTCTTCCACAGGTAGTAGGCGCTCCAGGCCGGATTGTTGAGCATGCCCATCTCGTCCTTCTTCGGACGGTTCGCATGGCCCTGCACGTAGGGTGCAAAGGCACCGGGCTCGTTGAGCACGGCCTCGAGCTCGGCGCGGATGTCGGCGGTCGCGGACTCGACGTCGTCCAGCCAGGGAAACCAGCTTCGCTCGTAGAACTGGATCTGGGGCAGGCCCGGAAAGTAGTAGTACTTCGGTTCCTGCAGGTAGATGCGCTTCTGGCCGAGGACGAGGTCGACCGACTGAGCGAAGCGCGGGCTCGAGGTCGCCGGGTCGAAGCCCATCGCAGCGAGGCTCCGCAGCAGGTAATCCCGGTAGTCCGCGGCAAAGCGGTCGCAGGCCTCGCGGGCTCGCGCGAGCAGGGCCGCCGTCTCCTTCGACTGGCCGGCTGCCGGCGCGGAGCGGATCGCCATGAGATAGAAGGAGGATGCCGAGCGCGCGTCGCCGGCCGCGACGTAGAGGTCCGCGCGCCGCACGAGGGCCGGGATATGCCTCGGGTCCACCGACAGCAGCCGCTCGAGTGCTGCCGCCTCGGCGGGCGCGTCGCCGCGCTCCCGGCACTTGCGGGCCAGGTCGAACAGGGCGGGGGCATTCGCGGGGGTGGCGGGGCTCACCATTGCGGCGGGAATTATACTGATGGCCGCATGAACGACGAGGCGACGCGCGCGAACCAGGCCGCGCTCAGGGCCATGGCGGCGGGCAACATGGCTACGGCCCGCGCGGAGCTCGAGGGCGCCCTCGCGCGCCACCGCGGCGACCTGCGGCTCTGGCTCAATCTCGCCGTCGTGCGCCGCCAGCTCCGCGACATCGAGGGGGCATTCCAGGCGCTGCGCGAGGCGCTCGCCATCGACAACCGCAATTTTCCCGCGCTCCTGATGCAGGCGGCGCTGCTCGACAAGCTCGGTCGCGGCAAGGACGCCGCCACCGCCTACGGCATCGCGCTGGTGCAGGCGCCTCCGGATGCCGAACTCGATGCGCCGACGCGCCAGGCCGTGGCGCGGGCGCGCGACGTGCACGCGGCCCACATCGCGGAGCTCGGGCATTACGTCCGCGACCACGTCGGCAGCGCGCGCGATGCGCTCTCGGGCGCCGAGAAGAAGCGCCTCGAGGCCTTCATCGACACGACGCTGCGCACCCGCAAGCGCTATCGCCAGGAGCCCATGGAGTACGGCTACCCCGGGCTGCCGGACATCGAGTTCTACGAGCGCGACGAATTTCCCTGGCTCGCCAGGCTCGAGGCCGCGACGCCCGCCATCCAGCGCGAGCTCGCGCGCATCCTCGTCGAGGACGACGCGGGGTTCAGCCCATACATCCAGTACGACGATCACCTGCCGCTCGACCAGTGGCGCGAGCTCAACAAGTCGCCGCGCTGGAGCGCCTTCCATTTCTACGACAAGGGCCGCGAGATCCCCGAGCGCTGCGCGCGCGCGCCGGCGACGCTGGAGGCCGTCAGGCGATTGCCGCAGGCGGTGGTCGACCTGCGCTCGCCGACCGCGATGTTCTCGGTGCTGCAGCCGAGGACGCGGATCCCGCCGCACACCGGCATCGCGAACTTCCGGCTCGTCGTGCACCTGCCGCTCGTGCTGCCCGGCAACTGCGGCTTCCGCGTCGGCGGCGAAACGCGTGAGTGGCGGATCGGAGAGGCCTGGGTGTTCGACGACACGATCGAGCACGAGGCCTGGAACGACAGCGACGAGATTCGCATCATCCTGATCTGCGACATCTGGAGCCCGCGGCTTTCGCCGGCCGAGCGCGAGGCCATCCGGGCCGTCATCGCCGCGACCGACGCCTTCCGCGGCGCGCAGCCCGGCGCTCAGATATAGTTCGCGCCCATGCTGCTCAAGATCAAGAACCTCCTGACGCCCGAGGAATGCACGCGGCTGGTCGCCCTGTCCGGCGAGCTCAAGTTCGTCGACGGGCGCGTCTCGAATCCCGCCAACACGAGCAAGCAGAACCTCCAGGCCGACACCTCCGACCCGAAGTACGCGGAGTCCGTGCAGATCGTCGCCGGCGCACTCGGCCGCTCGCGCGAATTCGGCAGCTTCGCGATCCCGAAGCGTGTGGCGCCGCCGCTCCTGTGCCGTTACGAGCCCGGCATGAAGTACGGCTCGCACGCGGACGCGGCGATCATCCAGCTGGCGACCGGCAAGATCCGCTCGGACCTTTCCTGCACGGTCTTCGTCGGCGACCCGTCGACCTACGAGGGTGGCGAACTCGCCATGGTCATCGGCAACCAGACGCTCGCCTTCAAGGGAGCGCCGGGCGAGGCCGTCGTGTATCCCTCGACATTCCTGCACGAGGTCGTGCCGGTGCGCTCGGGCCAGAGGCTGGTGTCGATCACGTTCATCGAGAGCCACGTCGCCGACCAGCACGAGCGGATGCAGATCTACGAGCTGAACGAGGTCGCGGCCCTCGAGGGGCTGCGCATGAGCCCCGAGAGCCGCGTGCGTCTCGACGTGGTGCGGCAGAACCTGCTGAGGATGTGGTCGGCGAGCTAGTCGCCGAAATCGAGGCCGAGCGGCGCGAGCTGCCGCTCGTAGTTGCGCCAGCGTCCTGACGACTTGCGGTACAGCGGCTCGCGGACCTGCGTGACGCTCGCGGTCCTCACCCGGTTCGCATTTGCGCGGAAGTCCAGGCAGCCCTCGTGCCAGTCGAGCCCCGCGAAGGCGAGCAGCCTCTCAGTCACCCCGCGCGGGTCCTGCACGTAGGCGTCGTAGTCGGCGTCGAAGATGCTGTCGGGGAACAGCCCCTTCCAGTGCGCCATCAGGCGGCGGTACTGCCGGTAGTGGTGCGCGATGTCGGCGAAGTCGGCGGCATAGCCCAGCCGGTCGTCGAACTGCTGGAACCAGATCGACAGCGCCGTATCGCGCGCATCGCGCACCGTGTTGACGAAGCGCGCGTTCGGGAACACGGCCTTCAGCATGCCGAGCAGGCCGAAGGCGTCCGGCCGCTTGTTGGTCACGACGTCGGCGCCGGGAAAGCTCCGCTTCAGGTAATCGAGGTAGCCCTGGCCGAGTGCCCGCCAGTCCGCCGGGTCGAGCGAGATCGGCACCCGCATGAAATAGCCGATCTCCCCGCCCGCGGTCACGCGCGGGTGGCCGGCGAGCACCTGCTCGAACAGCGTGGAGCCTGAGCGGAACATGCCGGTGACGAAAACGAGAGGCGCATCCGACATCGGCTCGCCCGAGGCGATGCGCGAGGCGTTGAACGACCGGATCAGCGTCGCGACGCCCTGCTCGATGGCGTAGCGGTCGTAGCGCACGAGGCGCAGGCGGCTCACCGCGTTGCCGGCCGCGTACTGCTCGAAGGCTTCGTCGTAGCGCCGGCAGTCGTCGAGCGCCTTGCCGAGCGCGAAGTGCAGGCTCTCGCGCGCGAGCGGCGCGAGGTCGGACCGGCGCAGCGCGCGGCGCAGCCGCTTCACGACTTCGCCGTCCGCCTCGGTAACCGTCTCGGCGTTCGCGATGCGCACGAGCGCGTCGTGCCAGGACGGATTGAGGGCGAGGACCTGCCGGTACAACATCAAGGCGCGCGGCACGTCGCCGTACTCCTCGTGGTGCAGTGCCAGGTTGTAGAGGGCCGGGATGTGACCCGGGTTCATCGCCAGCGCGCGCTCGAGCAGCATCTTCGCCGCCGCATCGCGGCGCAGCTCGGCCTGGATCACGGCCATGTTCGAGAGCACTTCTTCCGGGCGCTCGATGCGCAGGTCGAGCGCCGCCTGGTGGGCCTCCAGGGCTTCCTCGAGCCGCCCGCGACGGCGCAGGAAGCAGGCGAAGTTGAACCGCGCGACGGGGTCCTGCGGTTCCGCGCCGATGTAGCGCCGGTAGGCGGTCTCGGCATCCGCATGGCGGCCGGCCTGCTCGAGGCTGGCGGCGAGTCCGAGGTCGGGGGCGGCGCTCACGCGCGCTCCGCGGCAAGCAAGGCGCCGATGGCAGCGTCAGCCCCGGCCAGCCGTTCGAGCCAGGCGAGTCCGCGCGCGATCTCGGCGCGGTTGTCGCGACGCGAGCCGGCGAGGCGTTCCGCGCGCTCGCCGGGCGGATATGGCAGCTGCGGCGCCTTGGAGTACTGGCCGAGCACGGTGCTCGTCGCGGCGGCGGCGAGCGCGGCCGGGTCGAGAGCCAGGTCGAAGTGGTCAGCGACACGCGCGAGCTGGCCCGGGACGTCGCCGAGGAAGCCGTCGAAGTCGAGGGCGAGCACGCGCGGGCCATGGGCCGCGATCGCGTCGCGCCGCGAGAGGCTCTCGGCCAGCCAGCCGAGCGCGGCGAGCTCGCCCGGCGACAGCGCATGCAGGGGCTCGACGGGAATCGACCGGCCGGCGAGCAGCCGCCGCATGCGGCCTGGCCCGTGGCCGCGCAGGTCCGTCGACGAGTTGGCGCCGCCGAGCAGGGTCGCGAGGTAAGGCTCCGCGGCCAGGTTCAGGTAAACCGCCCGCGAGGCCGGCGAGCGCCCGAGGAGCGCGGGGGCGAGGCTGCCTGCGCTGCTTGTCGCCTTGACCACCACGGCGCGCGTGCCGGCGTAGCCGCGGCTCCAGAGCCGTAGCGTCATGTCGAGAAGCGCATCGAACTGCGCCTCCGCCAGCAGCGAATCCGGCCGGCCGACCGACTCGGCGGCTTCCGCGATCGAGCGCAGCAGCAGCGGCTCGCGCAGCGGCAGCACCCGGCCGGTTTCGTCGAGCAGCCGAGACAGCAGCGTCGAGCCGACGTGCCCGGTATGGAATATGAAGTGCACCGGCCGCGGCTCGCGGATGCGGCGGCTCGCCTCGGTAACCACCGCGCCGGGCAGCCAGGCGCCCTGCGTCGACGGCGTCAGGATGCGGTCATCCAGGAAGCTGGCGGCGTGGTAGGCGCGCTCGTCGAGCCGCAGGACCAGGACTCGCCCGCCCGCCAGCTCGAGGTTGTGGGCGTGGGCATCGGGCGAAACCGGCAGCAACGCCTCGAGGTCGCGGACGGCGGGGTTCTCGGTGCTGGCGAGCATGGCCGGATATTGTGGCACGGGCGCGGCGGACAAAAAAAAGCGGCGGCCCGAAGGCCGCCGCCAGGTTTGCAGTCGATGGTTCTCGAACCGGCTTAGAAATCCACCGTCGCCCGCATGAACACGTAGCGACCGAGGGCGTCGTACGTCTGCGGGTAGGTGTTGCCGTTGCCGGTCGTGCCGACCGTCGCGCTGAGCGGCGGATTGTCGTCCAGCACGTTGTTGATGCCGACCGTGACACCGGCCTTCTCCGTGATCGCCCAATTTGCGGCGATATCGAAGTAGTCCTGCTTGGGCAGCTCGTAGTCGATACGGGCGGTAGAGAAAGTCGGCGGACCTCCGAAGCCCTCGACCTTGGTCATGAAGCGCCAGGTCAGCGACAGGTCCACATCCCACGGAGTCACCCAGCTCGTGCGGAACCGGTGGCGCCACTCTGGCGTGGGCACGCCGGCCGTGCCTGCGGCACAGTTCTGCGAATAGAAACCCACGCAATCGAAGGGATCGACACCCGGAGCCGACTCGGTCAGGAGCTCGGTAACCAGCGTGCCGGTCAGGTTGAAGTTCAGGCTGCCGAAACGGCCCATCTCCAGACCCGTGTACGTCACGTTGAGGTCGTAGCCCTTGGTCGACAACGAGCCGATGTTGGTGTTGAGGTCCTCAACATGCCCGGTGCCAATCCAGAGCTGGCCCGTGCCAGGGTTGCGGTTGATCCGGCCACAGGCCGCCGGATCGTTGTTCCGATAACACTCGTTCAGCGTGTTGACCGAGCCGAACGTCGAGATCGTGTCGTCGATGAAGATGTCGAAGTAGTCAATTGTGACGGCGAGGCCCGGCGCGAACCTCGGCGTGAACACGATGCCGTACGAGTACGTGTCCGCGTCTTCCGGCGTCAACGCTGTGCTGCCGCCCTGGAGGAAGTTGTACTGGCCGGCCGGGCTGTCGAGAGAGGGTGCGCCCACCAGGTTCGCCGGAACGCCGGAATCGATGCATTCCTGAACGCTCGCCTCCGCATCGCGCGCATCCGCGCCGCAGGGGTCGCCCGTCATGTCGAACAGGTTGAAGCCCTGCGCCGTGAACAGCTCCACGACGTTGGCCGCGCGGACCGCCTTCTGGTAGCTGGCGCGCAGGCGCACGTCCTGCACCGGCGCCCATTCGAGGCCGAACTTGTAGGTGTCGGTCTGCACACCATCGCCGTAGTCCGAGTACCGGTACGCGGTGTCGAAAGACAGGCTCTCCGCGCCGGTCTGGTCCTGGGCGATCGGAACCCGGGCTTCCATGAAGAGCTCTTCCACCTTGGTGCCGCCGCTGATGCCGATCGTTGCGCCGCCGGAACCGGCGAGCAAGGCCTGCTCTTGCAGCGCATCGACGTCGTTCGACATCGTGTCACGCCGCCACTCGGCGCCGACGACCAGCTGGATGCCGTCGGAGGCGAGCGGCGACTGGACCCCGTATACCCCCAGGTCACCCGAGACGGATGCGTTGTAGATCTCCTGGTTGATGCGGCCGGTCTGCAGGCCGGTCGCCTGCAGGTAGTTGAGCGCCTCCTGCGTCACGCCACCCGGCACGAACGGGTTCCACGGCACGCAGTTCAGGTCGGTTCCGTCGATGACCGACTGGCAAGTTGGCACACCGGCGACATTCACGACGTTGAGCGAGTTGGCGAGGCGCGGTATGACGAAATAGTTCGCCGTTGCGACGGTTCCCGTTCCCTGAGAATACTGGGAGGAGACGTCGTACGCCCAGCCCTCGTTGATGGCACCGCGCAGGCCCGCAACGACCCGGAACGAGTCATTGGCGAACTGATCCTGGCGTCCGCCGCCTTCGACGTTGCGCCGGCCGATGTACATCGTGACCGAGTCGTTGTTGGCGATCGCGCCCGCGTCGCAACCGATCAGCGGGAGTGCGCCTACCGGGATAAACGGATTGCCGCAGTTGATCGAGTTGGTCTCGAAGAAGTTGCCCGAGGGAGCGATCTGCGCGATCGACTCGTAGTCGTTGAACATCAACTGCGTGTAGACGTCCGCTTTCTCGTTGAACTCGTAGTGGCCCATCGCGCCGATGCTGAAGCGCTTCTCCGGCCGCTGGTAGTGATTCAACGGGCCGAAGTTGTACAGGTCGGCGACGAAGTCGAAGTCGCGCCATGAGTCGGCATCATTCACGGTCAGGTAGTAGCCGCCTGCGAAGTCCGTGAACAGGCCGCCGGCCGAAGTCGCCGAGCCGCCACATCCGAAAGAGTCCGTCGGAGGCGCCGTGTCGAGCGAGCAGGCCGAGTAGTCGCGGTCGCGCTGCAGCACCTGCTTGCTGTCGAACACCGTGGCATAGGCCGTGATGTTGCCGCGGCCGTCGCCACTGTTGACGCCGACCATCAGGGAGAGCTCCTTGCCCTCGCCGTCGGTCACGCTGTCGTCGGGCAATGCATACTGCTCCGGATTGACAGCTTCGAGTTCAGCAATCGTGTCGCGGAGCTTCGTGCCGCCCGGGCCGCTGAAGTCGTTCTCGTGCCAGTAGAAGTTGTACTGGGTCGAGACCTGTACGCCTTCGAAATCCTTCTTCATGATGAAGTTGACGACGCCAGCCACTGCATCCGAGCCGTAGACCGCGGACGCGCCGCCGGTGAGGACGTCGACGCGCTCGATCATTTGCGTCGGGATCTGATTGAGATCTGCCGCCGAGTTGTTGACGCTGCCATACGGCAGGCGCCGGCCGTCGACGAGCACGAGCGTGCGGGGCGAGCCGAGACCACGCAGGTTCAGCGTCGCGGTGCCGTCCGATCCGTTCGAGACCGTCACGTTCTGCGCAGCGAAGGCCTGCGGCAGCTGGTTCACGAGATCCTCGATGCGGGTGACGCCCTGCGTCACGACATCCGCAGCGGTGACCTGCGTGACGGGTGTAGTCGACTCCAGGTTCGCCGAGCGAATGCGCGAACCCGTTACGACGATCTCACCGAGGTTTTCCTGCGCGAGCGCAGGCGTCGTTCCGGCTGCCGTCAGTGCACCCATGACGAGTGCGTGACGTACTGCCGATGCGACCTGGTGTTTACGTTCCATTGCTTACGTCCTCCCGCGAACGGCCGAACCGTTCTTTGGTTTGTGAGTTGACACGTCAACCAAATGACTCAAAGCCACCGTGGCGAAATAGATACGGTCTTCCCGCCACTTTGGATGGCCGGATCATAACAACATTGATTCGTCACGCAACAAACGTTGCGAAATAGCAACTAACCCGAGCGAATCTGCGGGGAAACCGCTTGCCGAGGATTGGTGACCATGACGCAGCCCGACCCCCCGAAAACAGGCCTTGTGATGGCGAGGGGAATGGCTTCTGTGGCTTCTGCGCTACATCGACAAGCGGGGCGATGTTCCCCGTCGGACCTCGGCAGGGGCAGTGACCAGTTTGACTGCTCCACGAAGTCGGTGTTGTCAGGGGTATGGGAACGTCGCTGGCCCACATTGACCCGGATTTATTGTCAATTCGGGAGGCCGGGCCTCAACGCCATGGGCGACCGCTTCCTGTCGTTCGCAAAGTCGGCAGGTCGATGCGATCACCAGGCACCAGTCCGATCTTTCGGGCCGTTCCGGCGAGCACTTCGAGGACGGCGAGGGCCTCGCCGCGGGATCGGATCGGCATCAGCGAGAGGGGCTTCGCGTCGGCGGCGACGTTCAGGACCCGCCCCGCCGGGTCGATGAAGACGAGGTCGAGCGAAAGATAGGTGTCCTTCATCCAGAACGCGACTGGCTGCGGCCGCTCGAAGATGAACAACATGCCGCGGTCCGGCGGCAGCTCGCGGACATACATGAGTCCTTGCTGGCGGCTTCGCTCGTCCGCGGCAATCCACACGGCGAACTCGTGCCTGCCGCTCGCCGTCGTGACCGCGACACGCGCCTGGTCGAGCGACGGGAAGAGTTCGGCGGCCGGCGCGACCGCGCCGGCGCAGGCAGTCACCAGCGCCGCGAAGGCGAAGAGGGGAGCGAAGCGTCTCATCGGCCGGCCGACGCGTCAGGTTCTGGCGTGACGTCGCCCGAGGTCACGCGCCCCACGAAATCGAACCGCGTGACGAGCACCGACCCCTCGCCGTCGAGGGCGCGCGCCGGCGCGACGCAGAAGCCGCGGGCGCGGATGCGGAAGCTGTTGGCGGGCAACGCGCCGCCCTCGATCGGCTGCTGCTCCACTTCGTCGAACTCGCAGCGGCTGTCGCCTTGCGTCCCGTAAATGCGCTCGCCGGCGCCATCGAGGAGCGTCAGGTTGACCGGGACGCGCTTCCCCGACCGGCCAACGCCGAGCTCGGGCGCGGCGAACACGACGGCCAGCGGCCCGCCGGCCAGCGCTCCCGCGAATCGCACGCGCAGCCCCTTGCCGTCCGGCCGAGGCATTCCCGTGCATTCGAGGGCGGGCTCGGTCCAGTGCACGTCCTGCTCGATGCTGCCGCGCAGCCGCATGGTGATGAAGCCGTCCTGCGCGGGCAGGCAGCGCGGCGCGGCCGGCGTCGCGGGTGCGGCCGCCGGCTGCGTCGCGAGCAGCGCCAGGAGCCAGGAAGCCGTCATTCGGCAGCGTCGGAACGCGCAACCAGCAGGTGCTTCGCGAGCGTCCCGTGGCCGCGGCCGATCGCGCGGATCAAGTGCATGACCGCGGTCAGCAGCACCACGCCGAGCAGCAACAGGAACGGCGCCGCGAGCGGCGACGGGCCGAAATACACGGCGTGGTCCTCGAGCGTGATGCCGCCCGCGCCGACGCCGGCCGCCATCAGCACCGCCGCCACGGCGCCCCCGACGAGACCGACGCTCACGCAGATGCCGACCGTCGCGATCACGAAGTACAGGATGCCAAGCGGCAGCATCAGCAGGAAATAGAACATCGTCGTCCACGTGCGACGGTCGACCAGCATCTGCTTGATGCGCTCGAAGATCGGCATGCCCTTCGCGGGATACACGGGCCGCCGCGGCATGCGCTGGCCGAGCAGGCCCTCGACGAGCCGCCCTTCCGCGAGCGCGAGCACGCGCGTGAAGCCGACGAAAAGCAGGAAGAACGGGATACCGACGATCAGGAAGATGAGGCCTGCAGATGCCGAGAGGCCCGTGACGACGGTCGTGAAGTAGAAGACGCCCGTAACGAGCGCGAGCAGCATGTAGAACAGCGCGGTCCAGGTGCGCGAGTCGCCGTAGACGCCGAAAAAGCGCCCGAGCGCGGTCTTGGGCGGCGTTCGCGGCGGCGGTGCGAGCGCGGTGCGCACCTGCTTCTCGGTGGTGCGATAGGCCTCGGCGACCTCCCCGGGCGCGCCATAGGTGCTCGAGATCAGCTCGAGCGTGTCGGATTCGCTGCGGCCGGGATTGGCGGCCACTTCCGCGCGCAGGTATTCCTCGGCGTCGTAGAGCGCATCCTGCAAGAGCGCGGGATCCTCGCCGGCGAGCGCGGCGCGAAGGGCGGCCAGGTATTGCTCGATCGAGCGGGGGGCGGTGCTTTCGTTCATGAGGAGGCTCCGTTCGCTTCCGTAAACCCATCGACAAAATCGCGGGTGCTGCGCCAGATCCCGCGCCACTCGGAAAGCGTCGCCCGCCCGGCTGCAGTTATTCGGTAGTAGCGGCGCGGCGGGCCAGCGTATGACGGGACAATGCGGCTCGCCAGCAAGCCGTTGCCGGAGAGCTGGCGCAGCACGGGGTACAGGGCGCCCTGCTTGACGGGGGGATTGCCGTCCGCGAGGGCTTGCAGGCGCTTGGCGATCTGGTAGCCATAGAGGTCTTCGCCGGCCTGCTCCAGTACGGCGAGCAAAACGAGTCCGATCAGCCCCGCGTTCAGTTCCCTTTGAAATTTAAGGGAAAGTCGCTCCTGTTCGTCACGACTGTCGTCGGCGGCCGGATTGGTCGTTGGAGTCACAGAGGATTACCAATTCACCAGCACTATTTACTGCATAGTACTACTAAGTAACTAATAGTCAAGCCGCGACCCCTTGAATGCGTCGACAGATCAGGCAAGGTCGGGGTCCTGATGGATCCGCGGCGTGCATTGCTGCTCCTCGTCGGCATGGCGTTCGCAGGGTGCGCAACCCTGCCGACGAATCTCGAGACACCCGAGGTGTCCTTCGTCAGCCTGCGCGCGGTCGAGGCATCCGTGTTCGAGCAGCGGCTCGAAGTGCGCATGAAGGTGCGGAACCCGAACGACGTCGAGCTTCCCGTCAACGGCCTCGATGTCGACCTCGAACTGGCGAACGAACCGTTCGCGCGCGGCGTTTCGGCGCGCGAATTCGTCGTGCCCGCCGGTGGCGAGGCCGAGTTCGACATGCTCGTGACGGCCAACGCGGCGACGGCGCTGCTGAAAATCGCCGGGGACGGCGGCAAGACCGAAGCGATTCCGTACAGGCTGAAGGGCAAGCTGTCGACGAAGATCGGGCTCCTGCGCACTGTCCCGTTCGAGGAGTCGGGCACGGTGTCGCTTGCGGACCTGCTCGGCAAGCGCCGCAAGGGCGGCTGAGCCGCCAGCAAGAAGCGGGTTGCCTCGATGTCGCCTCGGCTCCACTCTGGCGCCATGAACGAATCAGCCAGCTACCGCCGCATCGAGAAGGTTATCGGCCACATCGACCGCCATCACGAGCGCCAGCCGGACCTCGGCGAGCTCGCGAAGGTCGCCGGCCTGTCCGTTTTTCATTTTTCCCGCGAGTTTCGCCGCTGGGCGGGACTATCGCCGACGCGCTACCTGCGCACGCTCTCGCTCTCGGCGGCCAAGCGCGAGCTCAACGAGCGCGGATCCGTGCTGACCGCGGCCTGGGCGGCGGGACTCTCGGGCGGCGGTCGCTTGCACGACCTGTTCGTGCAGTTCGACGCAGTGACCCCCGGCGAGTACAAGGCGGGCGGTGCGGGCATGGAACTGCGGTACGGCTTTGCGGGATCGCCCTTCGGCCGCGTCCTCGCGGCGAATTCCGCGCGCGGCCTCGCCTACCTCGCCTTCATGGACGGGAGCGATGAACGCGCGCTCGCGGAGCTGTCGCACCGCTGGCCGCGCGCGAAACTCGAGCGCGACGACGCCGCGGCTGCGCAGGTCGCGCGCCAGGCGTTCAGCGATCGCGGCGGGCGCATTCGACTCGCGCCTGTCGGCACGAATTTCCAGGTCAAAGTCTGGCAGGCGCTGCTCGAGCTCGGTTCGCGCGGCCCGACGAGCTACGGCGAGCTGGCGGCCGCGATCGGCAGTCCCGGCGCGAGCCGCGCCGTGGGGCAGGCGGTCGGTGCGAACCCGGTGGCCTGGCTGATTCCCTGCCATCGCGTGCTGCGGCGCGACGGCGGCCTCGGCGGATATCACTGGGGCGTCGAGCGCAAGCGCGCGATGCTCGCCTGGGAACATGCGGCGGTCGCACGCGCGATCGGGACGGGGGCTCGGGCTTCTCCTGTAGCATGACGGCGCGGGGACACCCGATGTCCCCGATCGCCCGAAATGCAGAGCAAATTGCATCAGCTGTGGGAGGACGGCCAGCGGCAGGTCATGACCGGCCGGCTGCCGGCCGCGCAGTCTTCGTTCGAGAACCTGATCCGGATCGATCCCTGGCATGTGCCGGGCCGGCTGCTGCTCGCGAGCGTCCACCTGGCCCAGGGTCGCGTGCGGGCTGCGGCGGAACAGACGAAGTTCGCGGCATTCGCGCTGCCGAACGATGCCGACATGATCTG
>Ga0307415_100000773_pt1 | contig 14464 bp, 16 predicted proteins | sample DK1Cmetagenome_FD_204524 | JGI IMG/M metagenome (GOLD analysis project Ga0307415, IMG submission 204524) | Maize rhizosphere microbial communities from greenhouse at UC Davis, California, United States - DK15-C-2 | ecosystem: Host-associated > Plants > Roots > Rhizosphere > Soil | place: USA...
CTTGGAGAGCACGTATGTGACCCAGTCTGATACCTGAATCCACAACCCTTCCATCTCGTCCTTGTACTCACCTTCCTGTACCACCTGATACCACGTCTTCGGATCGACGCCAGGGTACAAGTGCACGCATTCGGATTTGACTCGTGCCTCGAGCGGCTGGCTGCCGCGGTTTGCGGTCCTTGCTGAGCCAACGCCGCGGGCAACCGATTCGGTACGCTGGAGACTGTGATTAAAGGCGAGCATCTGCATCCCGACGTGTCTGATGTGGGAGGCTGCGGTCTGAACGGCCGCAGCCGAGCCGAACCTATACTACCCCTCGGCATGGGACGTTGGCAATTGGCTTCCCGGGCGGCTACAGAATCTTCTTGCCGAAGGCCGACTGAACCAGCTCTACCGCGAAGATAGCGGAGGCGTTTCCCTGATCCAGTATGGGATTCACCTCGACCATTTCCAGCGAGCTCATCACCCCGGCATCGGCGATAACCTCCATGATCAGGTGAGCCTCCCTGTAGTCCAAGCCCCCTTTTACGGGTGTTCCAACACCAGGTGCGACCGTTGGATCCACGGCATCGAGATCGAAGCTCACGTGAACGAAATCGGTGCCATCGGTGACCTGCGCCAGGGCCTTTTTCATGATCCGGTGTACGCCATGCCGGTCAATATCTGCCATGGTGTGTACCTGGACACCGTTCTCCTTCAGGCGGCTCTTTTCACCCGTGTCCAGACTGCGTATTCCGACAAGCGCTATGTTCTCCGCGCGGACCTTGGGGAACCCTCCTCCCACCTCGGTCAGCTCCTTTACCCCGAATCCGAGCAATGTCGCCAGCGGCATACCATGGATGTTTCCAGAGGGAGATGTCTCGGGTGTGTTGATATCACCATGGGCATCGATCCAGAGGAGCCCCAGTTTCTTGTCCTGCTTCTGGCAGTGTGCCGCGATACCGGAGACAGTGCCCACCGCGATGGAGTGGTCCCCGCCGAGCACCAGCGGGAAGTGCTGCCGCTCCGTGATGTGCTCGACCTTGCGTGCCAGGATCGCGGATACGCGCGCGATCTCGCCGAGATATCGCGCCCGTTCATTCCCGACCTTCAGCTCCTCCATGTTCTTGATGACGAGATCTCCGTCATCGACTACCTTATGGCCCAGCTCTCGCAGGCGCTCGGCAACACCGGCAATTCTGATGGCCGATGGCCCCATGTCCACGCCTCGCCGTCCCGAGCCGAGGTCCATGGGGACGCCGAGCACGTGGACGATCATCCGGTGGGCCGGGCCCGCGGCTGCCAGCGAAGACGGTCGAGCGGAATGCGGCCACGTGCGTCGAGGCGCACGCCTTCTTTCTCCAGCAGAAGCTGCTGCACCAGCTCACCACCGGGAGCCGCGCGCACACTGATCCGGCCCGCGGCATTCACCACCCGGTGCCAGGGAACCGCTGTTGCGTCCGGCAGAGCGTTCAGCGCGTAGCCGACCTGACGGGCGTGGCCAGCCAGTCCGGCGAGGGTCGCTACCTGGCCGTAGGTCGCAACCCGGCCTCGGGGAATCCGTCGGACAACACTATAGATCAGTTCATAGCTCACGTCTGGAGATCAGGCCTTGCGCTTCATCCCCGTAGCGAGGAGGGCGATGCCGGCTACGATGGCCAGACCACCGGCCCAGGTCGGAACGGCTTTCTTCGATTCTACGGACGCCTTCACGTCCCCCACTCTCAAGACCTCGTCTCGGTCCGAGTAGCTCATGCCTCTGAAAACGATGAACGCGCCAAGAACTAAGAGGACGATGCCAATCAACGCTTGCGGTCGCATGATCGCTCCGATCCTTTAAGTGGGATTGCGCGAGCTACTGCCGATGCACTTCCCGGGACGACGTAAACCTGGGCCAGTTCAAGAAGAGATAGAGACTCACTGCCGTCAGGAGCAGGCCACCGATAATGGGGCCGGGTCCACCGTAATTCTCGTAGCTGAAGGGCTCCGATTGGGCGCCCTGGATCATGATGATGATACCGAACACGATTCCGGCCAGTCCGAGCAGCGCTAGTAGCCCGAAAAGCGCACGCATGTTTTGCCTCGTGAAGTGAGTGTCAGAGCCCAGCCACCGGAGTTTCTTCCACTGGCTCCGCGAGGTTAGTGTAGCAGACATCAGGCTCCATCGGGAGGGGCTTCTACGGTGATAGTCGCTGGAACCGGGCTCGGTGCCCTGGGAATGGCTCAACAGGTTCAGAGGTCCACGCGTGACACCGTCGTGGTCCGTGACACCGTCGTGGTCCCGGAGCCCAGCGCGTTGGCAATACAGTACCACCGTAGTGGAAATGTGCTCTGGGCCGTCGAGACCGGCCTGGGCATGATCATACCCGCGGTGCTCCTGTTCTCCGGTATATCGGCTCGGATGCGCTCGCTGTCGCAGCGAGTTGGTCGTCGTTGGCTTCTCACCGTCCTGCTCTACGCGGTGCTGTTCACGGTGCTGGTGGCGGCTCTCACGTTCCCCCTGTCATACTATGCAGGATACGTGAGGCAGCATCAGTACGGCCTCTCGAATCAAAGCCTGGGAGCCTGGTCCGGCGACTGGATCAAGGGAGTCGCTTTGAGCGGCCTTGGCCTGGCAGCGGTGCTCTGGATACCCTATCTCCTGCTCCGGCGGAGTCCTCGTCGCTGGTGGCTGTACGCGGGATTCGCCAGCATCCCGCTTACGGCGCTGCTGTTCGTGATCACCCCGGTCTGGGTCGACCCGCTTTTCAACGACTACGAACCTATGGAGGACAAGGTGCTGGAATCGCTGATTCTGGCGCTGGCTCAACGGGCGGGGATCGGCGGCAGCCGCGTGTATCAGGTGGACAAGAGCTCAGACACGAAACTGGTGAATGCCTATGTCACGGGGGTGGGCGCCACGAAACGGATCGTGCTCTGGGATACGCTCCTGGAGAAGCTGGGTGATGAGCAGATCCTGTTCGTCACGGCACACGAGATAGGACACTTTGTGCTGCGTCACACGCTTGCGGTCATCATCGCCACGGCCATCCTGGTTACTTTATCACTCTATGCAGTGCACCGCACAGCAGGCGGATTGATCGCACGCTTCTCCGCACGGTTCGGCTTCAATAACCTTTCCGATGTCGCGTCACTCCCGCTGCTTCTCCTTCTGGGAAATGCCGCGTTATTCCTGCTGGCACCGCTGGTGCTGGGATTCAGCCGCCACCAGGAGCACGAGGCCGATCGTTTCGCACTGGAGATCACTCAGGATAACAATGCGGCTGCATCTACCTTTGTCGTTCTGCAGCAGGAGAACCTGGCAGTGCCGCGTCCCGGCCGGCTGTATGTTTTGTGGCGGAGCAGTCACCCACCGCTCGCGGAGCGGGTCGCCTTCGCGAATCGCTATCGTCCCTGGGAAAGCGGGCAGCCGCTCCGCTACGATCACATGTTTCGTGGACCGAGATAATCGGTGTGTCGCTCGTCACGGCACTTTCGGCGCACCATTCGGCATATACGCTCGGCCATTCACCCACATCTTCGGAGGAACCCCATGAAGGCCACCACCGCTGCCAGCTTGATCGTCCTGGCACTCGCCGGTAGTTCCTGCGGCGGCCGGCAGGCAGTCGAGATCGATCCCAGCACGGTGCCGGTGCAGAACCGATGGAACGGCGCGATCGGCAGTCCGCCCGAGCTGGCCGGTGTATCAGAGATTCGTGGATCCGGTTGGATGGGGCCGCAGGAGAAAAACGCCGACCGCACACAGGCGGAGGTGAGCGTGTCCAACGCGGTGCCGGGCGGGAAGCACCCATGGCATGTGCACCGGGGACGGTGTGGTGCCGATCAGGGAATCTTCGGCCCGGCCGACGCCTACAAGCCGCTCGAGGTGAACAACGACGGGCGCGCCACCTCGAGGGCCGAGCTGGCGGTGGCCACTCCGAGGACTGGCGAGTTCTTTATCAACGTGCACGCGTCGAGGCAGAACATGGCCACGATCGTGGCGTGCGGGAATCTCGCTCCGCCTACCCGGTGAGCTGGTCGGGAGCTGGGAGCTGGGAGCTGGGATGATGAGCAAGTAACGAGAGACGAGCGACAGCGCCAGGCTCCGAGCTCCCAGCTCCTAGCTCATTGCTTTCTTGATCGTGTCCGCCAACCACTCGGCCTCGCGTTTGTCGCGAACCGAGTGACCCACCTTCGCTTTCTTTCCAACCTTCCGGACGAGCACAACATCATAGTACACCCTGGAGCCGGCCTGCATGCCGATCGCAGCGGGGACATCGGCGATCTCCCCGACAGAGATCGTGCGCTCGCGTCCCGGCACGACGTATCCCGTAGCCCACGAAATGGTTCCAGCATTGACTGTCACTCGTGATACCTGCAGCCACAGGTCCAGGACCGCGATCAGGGAAAGGATAGCGAAGAGAGCCGTGACGACCGGAAAGATCAGTGGCGCGCCGAAGTAGATCTGAAGCCCCAGCCCTCCGAGCCAGAGCACGAGAAACGTCGTCAGGCTGACCGCAGCACCGAGGTTGCGGGCAGCCGGAAACAGAATCTCCGTGCCTCGCCGGGTAGTCGTCACCAAAATCCGTGAGTCGGCGGGCTGCTGATATTCTGAGGCATCGGCAGCCTGGGTGAGCCGAGTCTCTTCCGGCCAGGGCGGCTGTTCACTGGCGGGCGTTCGAAACACGGGGACGTCAAAGCGGGATTCATAATCTACCCCAGGCACGTCAGCAGAAATTTGGAGACGCCAGACTACTCGATTGGCCGAATCACTGTTGTCGGTCGAGGACGCATCTCGCGGAATTCGGAAGGCGACCGGGATGTGTGTTTCCATGCGAGCCGGCGCCCGGAACGGTTGACCTTGAACCCGCTGCACGTCCTGCCACAGGATGCTTTCGGATGTGGATCTCTGCTTCCCTCCTCCGTCGGTCACCCGGCGAACGCAGGTCAGCGTCACGTCAAAGCCTTGAGCCGCCTGAATCCTGGATGGTGCCCGCACCATGCCAATGAGACTCCGGCCGATGATCCCCGGGACGGTAGCGAGTTCCAAACGGGACACGCCGTATCTCCGATGGCGGCGCGTCCTTGAATTGCCCAGACCACCAGGCCCACGCCTACGAGGGGAAATAGGAGCCCGAGTAACGCGGCGGGTTTTCCCTCGTTGAGCGCAGCCCGAGCCGAGAGAAATCCTGCCGGCCAGCCGATCAGATTCCACAGGGCGGCGAAAAGCCAGGCGCCGATCATGGTGCTGCGGCTGGAGTCGGTGATGTGTCCGGAAGCCCAATCCGCCCGCCAGAGCCAGGGTGATTCCGGGTGGCTCGCCTGGAGCGCCTCCTGTGTCTGGAGCGTTCGGCGGCCGGCGACTGCCGCGGCAATGCCTCCGATACCCACGCCGCCGAAGGTCAGGGCGAACAGCCCGAAGAAGAGCGCTTCAGTCCACTTACCGGCGGCGAGCCGCTGCACAGCCATCACGGCAGTGAAGAGGCCGACTCCGGCGAACGGCAGAAGGAAGAGCGTAATGCAGCCAATGCTCAGGTCGACATTCCTGGACGAACGCATGCCGGAGCTCACTCTGTGTCTCAGTTATCGTGGTCCTGTTTCCACGGGAGTGTCCGCTCGTGCTCCCCATTCGGACCACGCCCCGTCGTAGATGGCGGTGTCCGTGTGGCCGATCGAGTGCAGGGCCAGCACAAGAGCACAGGCGCTGGTACCCGAGCCACAGGTCGCGATCACCGGACGGCCGAGGTCGACCCCGGCTTCAGCCACCCGGCGGGATAGCGTCTCCGCCGGAAGCAAGGTGCCGTCGCGACCCACCAACTCTGTATAGGGCAGGTTGATGCTGCCCGGGACGTGACCGGCACGAAGACCGGGCCGAGGCTCTGGCTCGACCCCAGCGAAACGGCCCCGGGATCTCACATCCACCAGCTGTTCGGATCTGTTCGCGATATTGGCGCGCACGGCAGCGAGGTCCCTAACGGCACGAGGGTCCAGCCGCGCAGTGAAGTTGCCGGGCGGCAGAGTAACCGTGCCCGACTCGATCGGGCGCTGCTCCGCACGCCACTTTCCGATTCCGCCATCCAGCACAGCCACCTGCTCGTGCCCAAAGGTGCGGAATGTCCACCACACCCTGGCGGCACTGAGATTCACCCCGGATCCATCATAAATCACCAGAGTGTCGGAGTCGTTCAGGCCGAGCCTGGCCATGTGAGCGGCAAAATCTGTCGCGGGCGGCAGCATGTGCGGCAGTGGGGACAGCTGGTCGCTTACAGCATCGATATCGAAGAAGACGGCACCCGGTATGTGCCCTTCCCGGTACTCGGTGGCGGCATGACGGGCAGCTCCCGGCAAGTACCAGGACGCATCCACAACTCGGACCCCGGCGCTACCCAGCCTGGCCGCAAGCCAGTCGGTGGACACCGCAGGTGGGAGCGGATCGTTCAAGGGATGAGGAGCACCTTACCCGTGGTCCGCCGAGCCTCGAGCTCGGTGTGCGCTTCCGCCGCCGCGGACAGGGGGAACTCGCGGCCGATGTTCACCTTCAGCGATCCATCGGCCAGCAACCCCAATACCGCTGAGGCCCGCTCGACCAGCTCAGTCCGGGTCGCTACATAGTGCCCGAGCGTGGGCCGAGTGAGGAAGAGTGACCCCTTCTGACTGAGCAGCTGGGGATCGAAAGGGGCGACGGGACCACTCGACTGTCCAAAGAGTACGAGCATACCCCGCGGAGCCAGACATGCCATGCTCTTGGCAAATGTGCTCTGTCCCACCGAGTCGTATACGACATTCACCCCGGAGCCACCGGTCAGACGTCTGGTCTCAGTCTCGAAATCCTGCTCGGTATAGAGGATGACTTCATGCGCCCCTGCCGCCCGCGCCAATGCGGCCTTGGCCTCGGTTGAGACGGTGCCTATCACACGCGCTCCCCGCTGCCGCGCCATTTGGCAGAGCAGCTGCCCCACTCCTCCAGCGGCAGCGTGAATCAGACAGGTATGGGAAGATGTAAGCGGAAAGGTGGAGCAGGCCAGATACTGCGCCGTCATTCCCTGGAGCATGACTGCGGCCGCAATGCGAGGAGACACGCCGACCGGCAGCGGAATCAGCCGGTCCGCTCGAACGAGCGAGAACTCCGCGTACGACCCGGCGAAGTTTTGGGACGCCACCTGGTCCCCAACCTTCACCTCGGTGACACCCGGGCCGATCTCCACGACCCGTCCAGCGCCCTCGGTGCCGGGGGTGAACGGAAGGGCAACCTTGTAGAGACCCGTGCGCTGGTAGATCTCGATGAAGTTCAGCCCAGCCGCATGGACTTGGACCAGCACTTCATTCGGTCCAGGCACCGGCTGCGCGACTTGTTCGTAGCGCAGAACTTCCGGCCCACCAGTCTTGTGAACACGGATAGCTTGCACGTTATACCTGAGGTTGAATTAGACGCCGACTGGACGGCGCTCGGGTTCGGAGTAGCGGGTGTCGTGCTGAAGGATATTCAGGAGGCGCTGGCAGCGCTCCTACGCGGCCAGCGCGTTTCGAAGAAGATCGTCAGCGGGCGCTCTCCCCCGGCGGGTGTAGCGGTCGAAGTAGGCCCGCGCCTCCTCCAGGTCCGAAGGATGAAAGTAGCCCGGACCAAGACCAGCGCAGCCCTCCAAGGCAAGCTCGAAGAGATCGGCGGAGGTGCTTCCTATAGAGGCATCGTGCACTCCGAGCCGTCCAGCGCGCTCCAAAACGCCGAGATCTGGCGGCGGGAGCAGATCGGCGGCAGCCCTGAGTGCTCGCGAGTCATAGACGATACCGGCGGCGAGGGCGAGAGGCGCGGCATACCAATCGGGGGCAATAGCATCAGCCGAACGGAGCTCGAGATGACCGCGGGGACGTACCTCAGGGAACAGCGTGCTGAGGTGATCCTGCCATTCCTCCAGAGTTGGATCCGCGCGCGCCAGCCATTCTCCGAAAGGCTTGTGCTCACCCTCGATGGTAGGAAGCAGAATGGCTGGAGCATCCAGCGCGAAGTCGAGATAGGCGTCTACCGGGGCATCGGCGTGATAGGGCAATCCCGTGCGGGCCGGATCCAGCTTGCGCCATAGGTCGGCCCTGGAGCTCTGATGCCCGGTGCGCTCACCGGCGTAGATCGGAGAGTTCGCGAAGATTGCGACAAAGAACGGAGCCGCCGCATTGAGGACCTGCCAGCGAAGCCACGGTTCGTCATCGAAGTCGACGCTGATCTGAAACGCGGCTGTCTGCCGCATCATGCGCGCCCCGGCCGGACCTCGGCGAGCGAGGTACTCGGCCATCCGCTCGTAGCGTCGAGCCTGAAGGAGCATCGGCGCTCGCTCCTCGGAGTTATAAGGATCGAGGCCCACGGCCAGGAGGTCGATCCCCTCTCCCGCAGCAGCTGCGCGCAGGGGCAGGATCACTCCGCGAAGAACAGCGAGCAATGCGGACGCGGAGCGGAACGGCGGCGAGCTGTACTCGAGCTGTCCACCTGGCTCAAACGTCAGTGTGCCCCCGGACGGGAGCGTGAAACACGGGGTGCCCTTGTGAGTAAGGCTCTCGCGCCACTCCTGCGTGTTGCCGTACCTTCGAAGAAAAGGGAGGGTGCTGAGGGTCCCTTCCGCGTCGATGCCGCAACGCCGGCCGGTGCCTGCCTCGACTGGAATGAGCTCGACTTCGGCCCCAAGCCTTCCCGGGTCGAGAGAGGCGGCCGGCGTGCCGCGAAAGACCCGCTCTTCGAGATCCACCTGCAGCATCCCGCGGGTGAGCGCGGTCACGTGGGTGCCCCCACCACGAGAGCAAAGAGGGAGTCCCGGTCCGGTCTCCACGTTTCGATCCGAAGTCCGGCAGGCTCGAAGAGTTGGGCCACGCTTCGACGATCGTACTTGCAACTGATCTCTGTGCGGATGGATTCGCCGCGGGCAAAGGCGATCTGACCGATACCCGGAATTCTCACTTCTTGCTCCAGCGCAGACACGAGATGCATCTCGATCCGGTGAGTGACCGGCTCATAGAACGCGAGATGCTGAAACAGATCCGGCTCGAAATCCGCGTCCAGCTCGTGATTCAGAACCAGAAGCATGTTTCGGTTGAAGGCTGCAGTCACCCCCTGCGCATCGTTGTAGGCCAGCTCGATCCTGGCTATCTCCTTTCGAAGATCGACCCCCAGGAGCAGCCGGTCCTCAGATTTCATGGCAGCTCGCACCCGACTCAGAAGCCGGATGGCTGCAGGCGGATAGAAGTTGCCGATGGTGCCACCAAGGAACGCGTAGATCGCGGGATGAGGTAAACCGGCAGGCCGGCCAAACTCCTCGGCGATGTCGGCCACAACCGGCTCGACGGCGAGACCGGGATACTCTCGCCGGAGCTGCGCGGCCGTCTGGTTCAGGAAGCTGGCGCTGACGTCGATCGGTACGTAGAGCTCGGCGGTTCCAGCGGCGCGCATGGCGCTGATGATGAGCCGGCTCTTTTCGGCACTGCCGGCACCCAGCTCGACCAGTGCTCTCGTCCCCAGCCCGGCGATCAGGGACGGCATCCACGCATCGAGGATAGAGCGCTCGGTTCGCGTCTGGTAATACTCGGGCAGCCTGGTGATCTCCTCGAAGATCTCGGAGCCCCGATGATCATAGAAATACTTGGGCGACAGCTCCTTCTGTGGTGCGGATAGCCCCGCGGCAACCTCGGCGAGCATGCCGGGATTCGGCTGCTTGTAGGCGTGCGCAGCCAGGTCGCTTCGGTCCACCCGTGTCACCCGCGACCAGCGGCTCGAAGGAGTCTCAGTCATCTCGGGCACACCGGAAACCGCTGAAAATCTGCCGCCTGATCGGATAATCCCAGTTGCGGAAGGTGCTACGAATTGCTCCGGGTCTCGTGGCCCAGGATCCACCGCGGAGAACCTTGTAGTCGCTTCCGAAGAACGCTTCCGAATACTCGGAGTAAGGGAAACTCTGGAACCCGGGGTATGCGAGGAAATCGCTCGAGGTCCACTCCCACACGTCTCCGATCATGCCGTAGCAGCCCAGAGGCGAGACGTTCCGCGGATAGCTACCTATGGCGCGGGTACCAAACGACAGCTGATCCAAATTGGCGAGATCCTGCGCTGGCTGCTGCTCGCCCCAGGGATAGCTGAGCTTGTCTCCAGCGGAGCTCCAGGAGGCGGCCGCTTCCCACTCGAACTCTGTTGGAAGCCGTTTGCCGGCGTACCGGGCATATGCCTCGGCTTCGTGATACGAGACGTGGCACACCGGGTGATCGGGCTCGATCTGAGCGCTGTGGTCCATAGACCGGCTGTACCAACCGTCGCCGGTCCGGGTCCAGTACATGGGCGAGCTTGCACCGGATGTCTTTACCCAGGCCCAGCCCGTGTCGGACCAGTACGCGCTCGTGGAGTAGCCGCCCGCCTCGATGAACTCCGCGAACTCAGCGTTGGTTACTGGAGCGCGATCGATCCAGAAGGGGGGCAGATCGATTGAATGCCGGGGCCGCTCATTGTCGTAGGCAGCCGACCAATCGTCGGTTCCGATATCCACGGCGCCGCCTGGATACCGGACCATGTCTCGCGGGATCTCTGCCCGGTCCGTGGGAGGGGCAAGTCTTTCGACGGGAGTGTACGGGCTGCCCTGCTTGAGCTGAAGCGTCTGCAAAATCGTTTCATTATGCTGACACTCATGCTGCAGAACCATCCGGTAGACATAGCCCTGGCGCAGCAGCGGATTGCTTTCGTCGAGCTCAGTCGCGTATAACCGCTCCAGTACGCGAGAGCGAATTTCCTCCATCACCTCGCGACATTCTGCAAAGGTCGGCAGCCGCAGCGACCCGCGCTCGCTTCGGGGATGCTCGAACGGATTGAAGAGACCCGGCATCTCGACGAACTCGACCGGTCCATCCAGGTTCCGGGTCAGCCACAATTCCTCGAAATGAGCGATGTGCCCCAGGTCCCAGATGATCGGGCTCATGAGTGGATCGTGCTGCAACCGCAGCTCAGAGTCGCTAAGTGGCTGAACCAGCAAGAGCGTTCTAGCTCGCGCTTCCGAGAGCTGAGATGCTATGGCCCGGCGATCTACTCCCCTCGGCATGGCGACCGTCGTCATGACAAACTCCGCGTTTTTCGGGCAGCTGGCAGGGTCTCTTCATATCATATCTTTGATTCTGCTACCCCGCGAGATGCAGGGCACAGTAACAGACTACAGGGGAACGTCCGGCCGGCGCAGTGGGTTCCACTGCAAGGTGGGGGATAGCCACCAACCCTTCTGTGTGCGACCTTGCAGTCTGAACCGAAGCCGAGTGTTCATGCCGACGCTTGAAACCCTGATCCCGCGCTTCAAGGCTGCCGACCGAAATACCCGGCTCGAGACGCTCCTCGATTACTCCAAGAAGCTGGCACCGCTGCCGGAGCGATACGAAGCCGAAAAGCAGCTCGGGCATAATCGGGTGCACGAGTGCCAAACCCCCGTGTTCATGTGGGTTGAGGTGGATGAAGGCCGAGTCCACATTCACGCTGACGTCCCGAGAGAATCTCCTACGGTGCGCGGATTTATCTCCTTGCTGGCCCGCAGTCTCGACGGCCAAACCCCTGACGAGGTAGCTCGTATTCCCGACGACCTGCTCGACCAGCTGGGTCTCAGCGAAACGCTGGGTATGACCCGTACTCAAGGCCTCACGGCCATCCTTCACCGCATCAAGCGTTCTGTCGCCGGGGCTGCCTGATGCTCGGCGTACTCGAGCTGGCCGGTCGGGGCAGCGGTTTCCTTCGCCGGCGGGAAGCCAGTTATCTGCCTTCCCAGGGTGACGTCCACGTGGGCGAGCGGCTCATCCGCCAGTACGGCCTTCGCACCGGCGACGACATCGCGGGCTCAGTCAGGGCGCCGAGCAAGGGCAAGAGTGCGTCGCTGGAGACGGTGTCTTCAGTCCTGGGCAAATCACCCGAGGTTCTGGGTCAGCGGCCGGAATTCAGCCGGTTAGGCGCCGTACACCCGAATGAGCCTCTCCGGCTCGAGGCATCGCCCGGGGGCGTTCCTGACTCAGATCCTACCAACCGCGTGATCGATCTGCTGTGTCCTTTGGGCAAAGGCCAGAGGGCGCTCATCGTCGCCCCGGCAAAAGCGGGTAAGACGATGGTCCTGCAGGCGATCGCCCGTGGGGTGAACGTCAATTACCCGGCCGCCGAGCTGTTCATTCTGCTAGTGGACGAACGCCCGGAAGAGGTGTTCGAGATGGAAGCGGCCGGTGTGGGCGAAGTCATCGCCTCCAGCTTCGACAACCCCGCGCAGCAGCACGTCTCGGTCGCCGAGCTCACGCTGGAGCGAGCCCGGCGTCGGGTCGAGATGGGTGGCGATGTGGTGCTGATCGTTGATTCCCTGACCCGGCTGGCCCGGGCATATAACACGGTCGAGAAGGGGACCGGCCGGACCCTGTCGGGTGGACTCGACGCGCAGTCCCTGGAGAAGCCGAAGCGGTTTCTCGGCAGCGCGCGCAGGATAGACCCGTCCCAGAGCGAGGGGTCCCTCACCATCATTGCGACGGCGCTGGTGGATACCGGCAGCAAGATGGATCAGGTGATTTTCGAGGAATTCAAGGGAACCGGGAACAGCGAGCTGGTGCTGAGCCGAGAGCTGGCGGAGCGGCGAATCTTTCCGGCCATCGATCTCGTGGCGAGCGCCACGCGCCGGGAGGAGCTGCTGCTCAGTGAGGATGCCCTGGCCGCAACCCGGCTTCTCCGTCAGAGAATTGCGGGGATGACTCCGATCAATGCCATGAACGATCTTCTAATCGAGCTCAAGCGACATCCCACGAACGAGCAGCTGATTCGAGCACTGAACGGACGCTGATCAGTTACCAACACTCCTGGCGATGGTCGCCAACCTCGTCTCGATCTCCGATTTCGGCAGCCACCTGCCCCGGACCATCACACCCGACTGCTTTGCAGTGTTCCGTATATCGCTCAACGGATTGGCGTCCAGCAGGATCAAATCCGCCTGCTTGCCGACCTCGATCGTGCCGGTGGTTGGCAAGGTGCCGAAGAATGCCGCGATATTGCGGGTGCCGGTTTCCAGCGCCTCATACGGGGTGAGCCCTGCACCGACCAGCGACTCCAGCTCCCGATGGGTTGCAAAGCCCGGGACATTGTAGATCTGGGGAGCGTCCGAGCCCAGTAGAAGCCCGGCACCTGCCTGGTGCAAAGCCTTGATCAGCTTGCGCCGAACGTCCATCGTCTTTGCTACCGATGCCGGTGTCGAGCCGGTCTCCTTGAGCATCGACCGCTTCACCTCGGCCCACTTGGACTGAGTTTCCCGGGACACGTAGCGCATTTCCGGTCGTTGCTGCAAGACATCCAGGCTCACGGACGGCACCAGGTTCTCCATCAGCACCTGGGTAGGCACGTTCCACACACGGGCGTCCTTGGTCGCCCGGACCAGCGCCGGCATCCTGGATTGGTCCAGCCTCTCTCCCAGGTTAAGTCCGAAGAATGCCGACTCCTCGGATGTTCCGCCGCGCGCCATTGCTTCGACGTACCCATCCAGGTGGTCGATCGTGATGTACCCGGCAGCGAGAGCCCGCTGAAGGCCCACCTCCTCAGGAACATGCCCCGCGAGGTGAATGCCGGCGCGCCGAGCCGTCGCCGCCAGAGTATCGAACACCTCGCTTCGTATGCCGGGATGAATCTTCAGGAAGTCGTATCCAGCTGCCTTCTGCTCCGTCACCATGCGCGCGGCCGCTTCCGGCGTCGGAACACTGTTGCCATTGAATGACGGACCCGACGTATAAATCGTGGGACTCAGCAGCTCACCTCGAGCGGCTCGGGTCCGAAGCTCCAGATGCTCCGGGTGGCCGAGCATACCGCGTATTGTCGTGATTCCTCGTGCCACGTACATGAAGAGCGTACGCTCGATAATGCTGTCTGGCTGCTCGCCACTGGGAATGTGGGCATGCATCTCGGCGAGACCCGGCATCAAAAACTTGCCGCGTCCATCTATCCGGCCGCTGCCTGGGGGAACCTTCACGCGATCGCTGGGGCCCATGGCGGACACCCGGCCTCCCTGCACCACGACGGTCTGATGAGGAAGCTCCTGCTGCCGGTTCATTGGGATGACAGTCACGTCCACAAACGCCAGCGTCGTATCCGGAAGCGACCCCGGTGTCCCACCGAGGAGTACTGCAGCAAGGCTCAGGTATAACATGCGGGTCAGCTCCGGATTGCCGCCGCGCGATTGGACCGCTCGAATTCCTTCATGAACGAAACCAGCGCTTCCACCGATGCCGGTGGGCACGCGTTGTAGATGCTGGCCCGCATTCCCCCGACCAGCCGGTGTCCTTTGAGTCCATCCAGGCCCCTCTTGGAAGCCTCTTTGACGAACTTCTCCTCGAGCTCCTCCGTGGGAGCCCGGAAGCAGACGTTCATGCGCGAACGGCTGTCGGGCTGCGCCGTTCCCCTGAAGAACTCACTGGCGTCGAGATAGTCGTAAAGCTTGCGGGCCTTGTCTTCGTTGCGCTCGGCCATGGCGGCAAGCCCGCCCTGAGCCTG
>Ga0307415_100000774_pt1 | contig 14458 bp, 14 predicted proteins | sample DK1Cmetagenome_FD_204524 | JGI IMG/M metagenome (GOLD analysis project Ga0307415, IMG submission 204524) | Maize rhizosphere microbial communities from greenhouse at UC Davis, California, United States - DK15-C-2 | ecosystem: Host-associated > Plants > Roots > Rhizosphere > Soil | place: USA...
GCCGAGGTGGATAGGGGCGAGATGCGCAACACTGGCCACGGCCGGCTCCTCCGTATGTTGGCTCCGTCCGCCAAGGATGGATGATCCACGCAGATGCGGACGGGGCCGGCCGCTTCATACTGACTAGAAGGGCGGGTGGCCCGCCGGGCATGGAGACGGATCCGTCGCGGTCTTCCTTTGGTGGCTGCTGGTCGTGGCGTCGACGGCCAGCCGGACCATCGGCCGGCCAGTTGCCACAAGGCTCCAGGAGAGCCTGAGCAGCCACCACTCGGCGTCGGCCCGGGACGGGTGCTCGTCCGCCGAATCGCCGTCGCTATGATCGCCCCATGATGGGTACTGCGGCGCGGTGGGCGGGGCGGCTTGGCTGGCTGGCGGTGCTGGTGATCTTGGTGACCGCGTGCGGGCGGTCGCCCGAGCCGGGTGCCGGGCGGCCTTCGCGGCCGACGGCGACCACGGCCGCCGAGGCGGCCCCGGTGGGCCTCCGGGTGCAGGAGTATCCGGCCCCGGCCGGGAGCCGGCCCCACGACGTCGCCCCGGCCGCCGACGGCCGCTCGGTCTGGTACACCGCCCAGGGGTCCGGTCAGCTCGGCCTGCTGGACCCGGCCACCGGCAAGAGCCGGCTGATCCCGCTCGGGGACGGCTCGGCGCCGCACGGGGTGATCGTCGGCCCGGATGGGGCCCCGTGGGTCACCGACGGCGGCCTGAACGCGATCGCGCGGATCGACCCCCACACCGAAAAGGTCGACCGGTACCCACTGCCGCCCGAGCAGGGATCTGCCAACCTCAACACTGCCGCCTTCCGCGGTGGCGTCCTGTGGTTCACCGGCCAGGCCGGGGTGCTGGGACGGCTCGACCCGAAGGTCGGCCGGGTCGAGATCTTCGACGCCCCTCGGGGCCCGGGCCCCTACGGCATCACCGCCACCCCCGACGGGCAGCTGTTCTACGCCTCCCTGACCGGTAGCCACATCGGTCGTATCGACCACCGGACGGGCGCCGCCGAGGTGCTGGAGCCGCCCACCGACGACCAGGGCGCCCGGCGGGTCTGGTCCGACTCGCGCGGCCGGATCTGGGTGAGCGAGTGGAACGCCGGCCAGCTGGGCCGCTACGACCCGGCCGACGGCCGCTGGCGGGAGTGGAAGCTGCCCGGCGCCAACCCGATGGCCTATGCCGTGTACGTGGACGACCACGACCACCCGTGGCTGAGCGACTTCGCCGCCAACGCCCTGGTCCGGTTCGACCCCTCGACCGAGCGGTTCACCGTCGTCGCCCTGCCGAGCTCGCCGGCCAACGTGCGCCAGCTACTGGGCCGGCCCGGCGAGGTGTGGGGCGCCGAGTCCGGCGTGGACAAGCTGGTGGTGGTCCGCACCGGCTAGGCCGGCGGCCACAGCCCCGGTAGCTGTGTGCCGATCCACTCGGGGTCCGGCGCCGCTGCCGGATTCCGCCGCACCAAAGGGATGCGCCGAGGAGACGACAGCCCAAGCGGTCCAGTCCGTTCAGGCGCCTTCGAGTGCTTCAAGTCGTCCGGACCGGAATACCATCTTCAACTTGGCCCGCGATCCGGCCCTGAACCCTCGGTAGGCGTTGCCGTTCAGAACGGTGTGGGGATGTGCCGCAATGGGAGGTCTGGCTCCACGTAGCCGCCGGCCCGCTGCCGCTTGGGCAGGGTGACGTCCTTTTGGGCGAGCGGCTTGTACGGGACCTGGCTCAGCAGGTGGCTGATGATGTTGAGCCGGCCTCGCTGCTTGTCGTCGGCGCGGGCGATGTACCAGGGCGCCCAGGCGGTGTCGGTCGCGGCGATCATGGCGTCGCGGGCCCGGGAGTAGTCGTACCAGCGGCTGTAGGACTTCAGGTCCATGTCCGAGAGCTTCCAAACCTTGCGCGGGTCGTTGATGCGGCGCTCCAGGCGCCGGGTCTGCTCGTCGGGGCTGACCTCCAGCCAATACTTCAACAGCAGAATCCCCGAATCGGCCATCGCCTTCTCGAACGCCGGCGCCAGCTCCAGGAACCGCTCGGTCTCCTCCGGCTTGCAGAAGCCCATCACCCGCTCGACGCCGGCGCGGTTGTACCAGCTGCGGTCGAAGATCACCACCTCCCCGGCGGCCGGGAAGTGCGGGACGTAGCGCTGCATGTACATCTGGGACCGCTCGCGCTCGGTCGGGGCGGGCAGGGCAACGACCCGGAACACCCGCGGGCTCACCCGCTCGGTGATCCGTTTGATCGTGCCCCCCTTGCCGGCGGTGTCGCGACCCTCGAACACGATGCAGAGCTTGGCGCCCGACGCCTTGACCCACTCCTGCATGGCCACCAGCTCGCCGTGCAGGCGTCGCATCTCCCGCTCATAGTGCTTGCGCTTCAGCTTCGCAGGCCGGTCGGCTGCGGCCTTCCGGGACGCCACCGACGACGCCGGGGCCTGCACGTGCTGCTTGTACTTCTTGGCCATGTTGCTCACCTCTCGAGCGCTCGCGGTCGACCGTATGCTGTGCCCACCGTCCGGGGATCGAGGCGGGATAGGCGGCGAGCCGGCCGATGCCTCGACCTCTTGTCGGCTCCGGCCGAGCCCACCGCCTTGCCCATCCGTCCGAGGATGGAGCCGCCGGCATGGGTTGCCATCCTCCTGAGCGGGTGATTCGGTGAAGCCAAGCGCCACTTCCCGAAATCGGGGGCCTGGACCGGCGAGTCGAGTCGTTGTCACGCTTCCACCCCGGATTCCAGAGACCGCGGGGTGAGCAGGAGGGTGGCGGCGGCCATCTCCTTGTCGAGGTCGCGCCAACGTTCGACGTCGAGCTCGAGGTCGCCACCCGCACCGAGGCGATCGCCCGGGCACGCCAACTCGGCCTGCTCCCCAGGACGCCCACCGACCCCTAGCCGTACCGCCGCAGCTCAGGCGGTGGAGGGGAGCGCTGCTGGTCGCCGACCAGGGCCGATGGTGCCGAGGAGGTGGCCGGCCGACAGAAGCAGCCTCGGGCTGTCGATGCAGGCAAGCGAGGGCTGGGCCAACCTGCCCGCCACAACGCGTCCGCTGCAACGGGTGCAGCCCGAGGCTGCAGGGGCCGTCTAGCCATTGGGAGTGGCCGCCAATCTGGCCGAGCCCGGCATGCCTGGTTGAGCGAGGCAGTGGCAGGCGTACAGTTATGCGCGTGGTTCCTCTTCCCTCTCCTGCCACCCGGACAGTGCTAGCCTCCCGGACCCAGCCCCCGTCCGGCCCTTCCCATCCGACGGCCTGCTGGTCCGCTCGCACCCGCGCCTTGCTGCAGGGACCTGCCGACAGATCCCCAGTCCGGTACCAGAAAGGCAGGCAGCGCCATGCCCATCGACCCAACCGACCTGGCCAAGAGCATCGGCACCTTGGGCAGCCTGGACCCGCAACGGGGGCTGGCCCCGACCCTGCAACAGATCGCTGACGCAACCAAGCAGCTGTTCGCCGCTGATGGGGCCGGGCTGATGCTGGTGGATGCCGAAGGCCAGCTGCGCTGGGCCAGCGCCTCCGACCAGACCGCCCAGACGGTCGAGGACGGCCAGGAGCGGCTGGCCAAGGGGCCGTGTGCGGTGGCGTTCAGCCAGCGCCTCCCGGCCGCCATCCGTGACATCCGCACCGAACCGGAGTGGGCCGAGTTCACCCAGGTCCTGCTCGCCGAGGGGATCTGCGCGGGCCTGAGTGTGCCGGTGGAGCTGGACGGCGGGGTCATCGGCACCCTGGACATCTACACCGGCGGGCCGCGGGACTGGGATCCCAGCGAGGTGGCGGCCCTGCAGGCCTATGCCGGGCTGGTGGCCAGCCTGCTCTCCGCGGCGACCACCGCTCAGGTCAAGGGCCGGCTGGCCGACCAGCTCCAGGCCGCCTTGGAGCATCGTTGGCTGATTGAGCAGGCCAAAGGCGTCGTCATGGGCCGCGAGCGGCTGGACGCCCAGGCCGCCTTCGAGCGGCTACGAGGGGCGGCCCGGTCCTCGACCCGCCGACTGGCTGATGTGGCCAAGGACGTGACCGCCGGCCAACCCCTGCCCGCGAACCGTCGTGACCTGGCCAGGGGACGCGCCGAGCAGGCCAAGGATCGGGAGACCGGCTCCTCATAGACAGGGGACCGACAGGCCTCCAGCCACCCAGGTTCGTCATCGGCTCCGCTCTCCAGGATCCGCCTGGCCGATCGAGGGCCCCCTCGATGGCCTTCTCGTCGGCCCCACGACGAGCAGAGCGTGAAGCGGACGATCCAGCACGCCCTGCGGGTCGGGCGCATTCAGCGAGACCTACATGCGGCTACGCCGTCATTTTCCGCTTGCGGTCACAAGGATGGTGAAGCCGACCAGGTTTGCGAAGGTCGGCACAGGGCAGAACCTAGTTGCTTGCCAGTTCTTGCTGCCCCGTCCACCTAGCCCTCGTGGACGATCAGTCCTACGAGGTGCCTGGTGTCCACTACCCTCTTCCAGCTTCCTGAGCATGCGGCCATCGACGTCCGCCCCGGGGACCAGACCGCGGCCGACGCCGTCGAGGGCTGGCTGCAGGCCTACGCCAGCAGCCGCGACCCCGAGCTGCGACAGCGGATCATCCTGGCCTATCTGGGCTTGGCCGACCGGCTGGCCAACCGCTACCGCCACAGCCGCGGGACTACCCCCGAGGACCTGACCCAAAGCGCCCGGGCCGGCCTGATTGGCGCCATCGACCGCTACGACCCAGCCAAGGGTTCGGGGTTTATCCCGTTCGCGGTCGCCTGTGTGGTTGGTGAACTCAAACGCCACCTACGTGACACCAGCTGGCGGCTGCATGTGCCCCGGCCGCACAAAGAACAGGCGCTGCGGGTCTGTAGAGCGGCCGACGAGCTACACCAGCGGCTGGGCCGCTCACCCACCACGCTCGAGCTGGCCGAAGAGCTGGGAATGGGCGAGGAGGAGGTCCTGGAGGCGTTGGCCGCGGTCACCAGTCGCCAGGAGGTGTCCTTGGACCAGCCAGTCGGCGCTGAGGCTGGCCTTCCACTTGGCGAGCTGGTGGCCGCCCCTGAAGCCAGGGAGGAACCAGAGGACCTGTTGGCGCTGCCCGGCATGGTGGCCGCATTACCGGAGATGGAGCGTGAGGTCATCATGCTGCGGTTCTTCCAGGATCTGGACCAGTACGAGATCGCAGCCCGGGTCGGCTGCTCCCAGATGCACGTCTCGCGGCTTCAGCGCCGGGCCCTGGGCCGCATGCATGCCCAACTGGTGGGGCCCTGACCCAGGCGCCCGCGCCTGCTTGCCAAAACATGCAAGTGCGTACTAAACTTCGCACTATCCTGATCGATTGAGAGGAACCCCACGTGCCGACCGGAACCCAGAAAGAGACCGACCTTCAGGGCTATCTCCTGAGCACCGTCCGCCAGAGCCAGGCCGCCGTGATTGACACCATCCGCACCTGGACGACCATCACCGAGCAGCTGACCCGCTCGCTCAGGTTGCCCGTCCCCGAGGTGGACCTCTTCGGCGTCGTTGACCGCGCCTTCGACCTCGCCGAGCAGACCCTTGCCGCCCAGCATCAGCTGGCGCGCACCCTGGCCGGCGTCGCTACCCGCCAGGTCGACACCGCGGTATCGACGGTCTCCACCACGGTGGAAGCTGTCGAGACCACCGTCGGCGAGCGCGTCCGCCGAGTCGAGGATCTCATCGAAGCCGCCGAGGCTGAGCGGGAGCGGGTCCAGGAGCGCCCGCAGCAGCCGCAGGCCGCCACGGAGGATACGCCGAAGGCCGAGTCGTCCAGGCAGGACCGCAGGCCCGACGGGCGTACCTACGAGGAGCGCAGTGTCGAGGAGCTCCGCGAGCGGGCGGGTGAGCTGCAGATCGAAGGCCGCTCCTCGATGAGCAAGGACGAGCTGATCGCCGCCCTCCGCGACCACCGCCAGCAACGGTCGGCCAAGAAGGACGCGCCCAAGAGTCAGCCGCCCAAGCAGGAGCGCACGCCGGACCGGCGTACCTATGAGGAGCGCAATATTGAGGAGCTGCGTGAGCGCGCTCGGGAGTTGGAGATCGAGGGCCGCTCGACGATGAGCAAGGATGAGCTGATCGCCGCCTTGCGCCAGCACGCGAAGTAACTCCGGGTCGACCGCCGGCCGAGGCGGCCCGGCTCCGCGTCATCACAGGCGCGTTCGGGCCGCCTCCGTGTCTCGGATGACCAAGCCTCTCAGTGGGCGCGGGAACCCCTCGCGCACCGCGGAATGCTGCACCAGCCAAAGTGACCAGAAGCCAACGCCCCCCGGGCCGCCTGGGGCTTCCCCAGCCATGGCTGGCGGCGGCCAGGACGCCTCCGGCGGTCGTCGGGAACTCCTTCGGTTGCCAGGTCGCGGTCGAGCTGGCCATGCGTCACCCCGACCTGGTCGCCGGGACCCTGGCCCACGCCCTGGGGGACCCGATCGAACACAAGTTGCCCCGGGTCAAGGTGCCGACTATGGTCACCCGAGGCAGCAGGGAACCGATTGTGCCGATGGCCCGGCGACGACCGCCACCCGGCTGTTGCCGACCGCCGAGCTGGCGGTGGCGCGGTCCCCACAACGCCAACTACGGCGTCGCCGACCAGCTGACCGGCCTCGTCCTGGCGTTCGCGCGCGGCCGGGTCGCCCCCACCCCGACCGATCCGGTTGAGGGTCGACCACAACGGCCCGGGATCGCGGCCCAGCCACAAGCGTCGGCACATGCTGTCCGGAACATCCGGAGCGCCGGGTCCTGACATTTTCAGTGTTGTTGTCCGTCGTCGCTGCTGGCTCGAGCAACTTCTAGAGGCGGCGGCCCTGGCCATTCCAGGAAGACCATGGTGGCGTCGTCACGAGGTGTCCTGCCCTGGTGGGCCAGGATCGCGTGGGCGAGCCGACGCATCGTCTCGGCAGCCGGGTGGCCGGCCAGGGTCTCGCGGACCAGTAGGTCGGCCAAGCGGACCTCCCCGAACGGATCCCCGGCCAGGTTGCGGCCCTCGGTGACCCCGTCGGTGTAGAACAGCACCCGGTCGCGGGGCTCAAGGGCCGCCGTGGCGATCTCGGGCTGGCCGAGGCCGAGCCCCAGCGGCGGGACCGGGTGACAGGCCAGGGTGTCGACCACCTTGGCTCCCCGCACCAGCAGCGGCAGGGGATGGCCGGCGTTGAGCCATTGGAGCCGGCCGGTTGCGCAGTCAAGTTGGGCGAGTTGGCCGGTGACGAAGCGTTCGCCGCCGAACTGGGTGGCGATGGCCTCATCCACAGTCGCGTAGGTGTCGGCCAGGTCGAGGCCGGCGCGGCGGCTGTGCCGGTAGCTGCCCACGGTGACAGCGGCCAGGACACTGGCGGTCAGGTCGTGGCCGACCGGGTCGATGACGGCCAGGTGGGCGGTATCGCCGTTGAGAGCGTAGTCGAAGGCGTCCCCGGCGACCTCGTAGGCTGGCTCCAGGAGCCCGGCGATGACGACTCGTGGGGTCACGAAGGTCAGGGGCGGGAGCAGCTGCCATTGCATCTCGGCAGCCAAGCCCATGGGCTGTCGGCGGCGGGCCAGGAAGTAGGTGTCGGTGTACTGGCCCTTGCTCATGAGCAGCTCGGCGACCAACGTGGCCAGCCAGATGCAGCGCACCCGAAGCGTGTCGTCGACGCTTGGGAGGGTGAGGCCGAGGACGCCCAGGCGCTCGGCGCCGTCCAGCAGCGGCAGCCACAGCCGCCGTCCCGATTCCGCGTCAGCTTCCTGGACAGCGATGGCGGCAAAGGCGCGGCCGGCCAGGGTGGCGTCGATCTCAAGGGGCGCCCGGTGGGTGCCGTCGGGCAGGGGAACCAGGCGGGTCTGGTCGTAGTCGACCAGGTAGACGGCAACATCCTCGGCGTCGACAGCCTTCCCGGCCCGGGTGACCGCGACGACGAGCTCGTCAGGGGAAAGGTCGTGGGAGGCTTCCAGCAGGTGACCAAGCAGTTCCAGGCCGGGGTCACGCTTCACTGGAACCTCCTGGGTCGCTGGTCAGCCAACAACGCTCAGCGGCGTGCATCGATCACGAGCCGACACACCCGCCGCCGAGCGGACACAAGTCTGCGTCGGGGCCGCGGGGGCGTCCAGCCTCGAGCGACCGGCGGGTGAGGTTCTGGTTACGCCGAGGGGATAACCTGATCAAGCGCAGAGATGCGGCTAGATGAGCGGTGTCGAGCGGATAGGAACGTGGAAGCGGACTCGTGGGACCGCCACCAGCGGGACTGAGGCCTGAGCCGAACGGCGAGAGCGCATAACTGAAGGCCACCAGAGCACGAAACTTCAGCACCGACGGTCCGGCGCGACCTGGGAGAACGGCGCTTAGCACAGCGTTCCCTACATTTTTGCTGATTCGGATGAGGCCGCTGGTTCGATGGCGGGTGCTCCCGTGAGGCACCTGCACACGGCGGTCCTAGAACGCATCCCTGTACTGCTGTCCTCAGATCAGATGCGTGGAGGGTACAGCGGGAGGCTTACGGTCAAGTGTTACGGCGGGTGCATGGGTGCGGGCTGATCAGGGCTGAGCAAAGTCTTTGTGCGGCTGTATATTCTGCCTCGGAGGTGCCGTATGCAGGTTCATTGGTATTGGGGTTGTTGCGGGGGATCCGGCGTTTCCCGCGACAACTCAATTACCGCTGCTTGCTCGGAATCGGGACAGGCGCAGGCCAGGGCTCGTCGGTCCGTGGAGTAGGGATTGCGCAGGTGGAGAGGCGAAGGCGCGGTATCAGCGCCCCGAGTCTCAACAACCACCGTTGGCTGTGGGGGATTCAGTGGAGGACCCGGTAGCTGATGTGGGTGGTGAGCGACGCGGCCCGGACGGCCAGGAGTTCCAGCTGCAGCGGCGGCACCCCGGCGGCGAGGTACTGGTTGACCGTGGCCGCGCCGCCGGCGATGGCGACGTCGCGATCCCCCGCCGCCTGACGCGCCTGCTCCAAGGCGGCGTGGATGCCGTCGGTGACGAACCTGAAGGTGGTGCCGCCCTGCATCGGCAGCGGGTCGCGGGAGTGGTGGGTGAGCACGAACACCGGGGCGTGGTAGGGCGGGTCCTCGCCCCACCAGCCCCGCCAGCTGCGGTCCCAGTCGCCGCGGATCGGTCCGAACATGTTGCGGCCCATCACGAACGCGCCGGCAGCGGTGATCCGGTCCGCCTCGGCTTGGTTCTCGTCGGGGGTGTCGAACATCCAGGCGTGCAACCGGTCCACTGGTCCGTCGCCGAACGGCTGGTCGGCCGTCTGGCCCGGACCGGCGAGGGTAGCCGTCGGCCGAGATCGAGATGTCGCAGAAGACTCTGTTGCTCATGGAACCCTCCGTCCTCGCGGTCACTGCTCGTGTCATGCGGCCGGTACGAAATTTAGGGCACCCGCGTGGGCGGCAGGGCCCCACCGTCCTGGCCGGCCACTCCTACGGCGGGGCGGTGATCTCCGGCGCCGCCACCAGCGTCGAGAACGTGATCGGCCTGGTGTTCGCCTCGGCATTCGCGCCCGACGAGGGCGAGAGCCTGGGTGCGCTCGGGAGCAGGTTCCCGCCGCCGCCTGGCCTGCCCACCCCCAGCCCGACTCGCTGGGCGTTGGGTGGTTCGACCGGCGGCGATCCCGGCCAACGTCGCCCCGGACCTCCCGGTGGAGGAGGCTTCACCGACCCCGGGGGGCCGCCGGCGTGGAAGACGCTGTCGTCGTGGTTCCTGGTCTCCACCCAGGACCGGATGATCAACCCGGACCTGCTGCGGTTCATCGCCCGCATCGGCGCGACCACCGTGGAGGCTCGCTCAGCCACGCCTCGCCGGCCTCCTGGTCGTCTTCACGTTCGGGCAGCCGCGGTCTTCAGGCGGTGACCGGGTCAGCCGAGATCGACGGCGACCGGCCTGGGCTCGGTCTCGGTGACGGGGAGCGGCCGGCGCGGGACTGGCATTGCGTTGACGATCGAGGTGGTCGTGCGGCCCAGCGGGGTGAAGCGGTCAAGGATCGGCTCCAGCTCCTCGATCGAGCGCAGGTACAGCTTGAAGAAGTAACAGTCCTCGCCGGTGATGCGGTAGCACTCGGTGACCTGGGGCAGCTGGCGGGCGACATCAGGGATCAGCTTGAGGTCACGCGTGCTCGGGCTGACCCTGACGATGGCACAGATGGTGTAGCCGAGGGCGCGCGGCTCGACCTCGGCCTGGACGCAGAGAGCGCCGCTGTCGGTGAGTCGGCGCAGCCGTTCAGCGACCGCGGGCGGGGACAGCCCGACCCGTCGGCCGAGCTCGGCGACCCGGAGCCTGGCGTCGCCGTACAGTTCCGCGACGATGCGCCGGTCGACGCCGTCGAGCGAAGCGAAAGTTTGAAGCTCGTTGTTCCGTTGTTTCGACGGCATCTCGTTCGAAGCTCCGCTGTTTGACCATTCATTTGGGGCGCGCCACCTTCGTAGGATGCGCCCGTGCACAATGGTACGCAAGCGCTGACCGCTCCGGACCGCCGGACCGGCGCCACGCCACGGCTGTGGCGGTCGCCGCTCCAGGGCCTGCCGCCGCAGTCATTCTTCCTGGTCAGCGCGGTGTTCCACTACCTCGGGCCGGCCTGTGCAGTGCTGCTGTTCGCCCACCTCGATGTGCTCGGGGTGGCGTGGCTGCGGATCGCGGCCGCGGCGGTGCTGTTCGCGGCGTGGCGCCGACCATGGCGGCTGCTCGCCGGCATAGACCGGCGCGGGCGCGTGCTGGTCATCCAGCTCGGGGTCGTGCTGGCCGCCATGAACGCGATGTTCTACCTGGCGGTGGCACGTCTGCCGTTGGCCACCGTGGCCGCCATCGAATTTCTCGGCGTCGTACTGCTGGCGACCGTGGGGGTCAGAACGCCACGCAACGCCGGGGCGCTTGCGCTCACCGTCTGCGGGGTGGCCGCGCTCGCCGACGTGCGCCTGGCCTGGCAGCCGCTCGGGTTCGCGTTCGCCTTCGGCAACTGCGCGCTGTTCATGCTGTACGTGGTGGTCGGGCACCGGATCGCCAACACCGACGCCGGCACCGGCGCGATGAGCGGGATCGATCAGCTGGGCGCGGCCATGCTGGTCGCCGCGGTGGTTGTGACGCCAGTGGGGCTCGGCGGCGCCCTGGCGGCGTTCGCCCACCCGGTGCTACTGCTGGCGGGAGTGGGGGTGGGGCTGTGCTCCTCGGTGATCCCCTACGTCACCGACCAACTGGCCATGGCCAGACTGCCCCGCGCCACCTTCTCCCTGATGCTGGCGCTGTTGCCGTTGCTGGGCACGATCATCGGCGCGATCGTGCTGGGCCAGTTTCCCACCGGCCAGGATCTACTCGGAATCGCGCTGGTCGTCGTCGGCGTCGCGCTCCACCAGGTCCCAGCCGATGAAGGACTCCATCGGAATGCCACTGCCTGAGGAGACGCTGTGCAATACGCGCGGTTGGGCTCGTCCGGTCTGAAGGTCTCGCGGATCGCCCTTGGGATGATGAGCTACGGCTCCCAGACCGAACGCAGATGGCATCTGCGAGAGGACGAGGCCGAGCCGATCGTGCGGCGGGCGGTTGAGGCCGGCGTGACCTTCTTCGACACCGCCGACACCTACTCTGACGGCCTGACGGAGGAGATCACCGGTCGGCTGCTCGCCAAGGCGTTCGGTCGCCGCGACGACTACGTGCTGGCCACCAAGGTCTTCTATCCGATGGGCCCTGGCCCCAACGACCGTGGGCTCTCCCGCAAACACATCCTGGCCGGCATCAACGACTCGCTGCGCCGGCTGGGGATCGATTACGTCGACCTCTACCAAATCCACCGCTGGGACCAGGAGACCCCGATCGAGGAGACGATGGAGGCCCTCCACGACATCGTGCGGGCCGGCAAGGCGCGCTACATCGGCGCGTCGAGCATGTACGCCTGGCAGTTCGCCAAGGCACAGCACACCGCTACGGTGGCCGGGTGGACCCGGTTCACGTCGATGCAGAACCACTACAACCTGATCTACCGCGAGGAGGAGCGGGAGATGATCCCGCTCTGCCTCGACCAGGGCGTCGGCTGCATCCCGTGGAGCCCGCTGGCGCGGGGGCTGCTCGCCGGCAACCGCGAGCGAGGAGGCGAGCCGCGTACCGTCCGGGCCGGCACTGACCCGCTCGCCGACGAGATGTACAAGGACGACGACTTCGATGTGGTGGACGTCGTCCGCGCGGTCGCCGCCGAGCGCGCCCTGCGCCCAGCGCAGATTGCGCTTGCCTGGCTGCTCGGCAAGCCCGCCGTGACCGCACCGGTCGTCGGGACGACCAAGCTGCGCCACCTTGAGGACGCGATCGCCGCGGTCGACGTGACCCTGGGTGAGGACGAGGTGGCCCGCCTGGAAGCGCCCTACCGCCCCCACCCGGTCCTCGGCCACCACTGACTATCAGTGGTGCGCCCGCGCGGACCTGCTACATGCCAGCGGACTTCTTATTGATGCAATCCGCCAGCCGCATGACTCCGGTAGTACCTGGTGAGTGGGGCGTTCCCCGCTCGTGAGACGAGCTGGAGGCACGGCATGGCCGACAAGGACACCGGCTACGGTCGGCGATGGAAGAAGTGGCTGGCGATCTATGCGGTCGCGGGCGTAGTCGTCTATCTGATCGTCTACCTTGCGTTCTTCTACCACGGTGGCGGCGGCGCCGCCGGTGGTGGAGGGCTGTACTGACCAAGTCCCGATGGCGGCCCGGCGCCTATTATCCCAAGCCCCTGGAATGCGTGATCTCGACCTCGGGCAGCCCTGGGCCGCCGGCCAGGGATTGCCAGCCACCCGGTGGTCGGGGAGAGGAATGCTTGGACGTGGGGGTTCGTTCGAGGAAGAAGTCTCCCACCAGGGTGGCCTCACCGGTAGGACCTCTGGGGGCAGTGGGTGTAGCGGTTGTGGGGAAGCTGTCGGATGAGTCACTGCTCGCCGGGCTCGGGTCGGGCGACGCCGATGCGGCCGCCGACTTCGTGCAGCGCTTCCAGCGTCGGGTGTTCGGGCTGACATTCTCGATCCTGCGCGATCGCGCCGCCGCGGAGGAAGCGGCCCAGGAGAGCTTCGTGCGGGCATGGAGACACGCGTCTGTCTATGACCCTCGACGTGGGACGGTGGCGGGGTGGCTGCTGACCATTGCCCGCAACGTGTCGATCAACATGCTGCCCACCCGACGATTCGACCCGGTCGACCCGGAGGACCTCCTCGCCCTGGAAGCCAAGCGACCACACCAGGACAGGACCGAGGCACAGGTGGTGGACGCGGAGCTATTGCGGGAGCCGCTAGCTCGGCTTCCCGGGGACCAACGGCGGGCGCTGGTTCTGGCCGCCTTCTACGGGTTCACGGCCCGTGAGATCAGCGAACTCGACGGGGTCCCGTCGGGCACGGTGAAGACGCGGATCCGCTCGGCCATGCTCAAACTGCGTTCGCAGCTGAGGGTGTCAGATGACCGGTGAGATGGGATGTGAGCAGGTGCGGGAGCTGGCATCCGAGCTGGCGCTCGGCATCGCCGAAGGCGAAGAGCGGGACGCGGCATTGCGACACCTTGATGGCTGCAGCGGGTGCCGCCAGCTGGTCTCCGAGCTCTCCTCGGTCGGGGACGAGCTCCTGCAACTCGCGCCGGCCCACGACCCGCCGGCAGGGTTCGAGTCCCGCGTCCTTGCTGCGCTCGCCGAGCCGCCACGGCGTCGGAGCATCAAGCCGCTCGCCCGCCGCTGGCAATGGCTGGCCGCCGCGGCCGCCGCTGTGGTCCTGGCGGCCACCCTCGGCGCAGGGTCGGTGCTGCTGGCCACGGCCAGCGATCGTCGGCTCGCCGCCGGCTACCAGGCGGTCCTGAGCCAGGGACGAGGCGCCTACTTCCTGGCGGCCCCGCTCCAAGGAACCCAGGGCCGGGTCGGGACCGTATTCGGCTACCAGGGGCAGCCATCATGGGTCATGGTGTCACTGCCACCCTCGACCCGGGATGAGGACCGATTCCAGGTCCAGGCGGTGACCCGCGATGGGCGCTACCTTCCCCTCGGCGACGCGGTGCTTGGCGGCGCCAAGGGGACCTGGGGAGGGCAGCTCCCCGTCGACCTCTCAGCAGTGCGCGAGCTCCGATTCGTGGGGTCGGATGGCCGACCGACGCTCACCGCCACCTTCGACACCACCAATCCGTGGGACTGACCTTCGCGATGGGTGGACTCACCGATCGCCGGCTTCCCCGTCGGACGGGGGCTGGCTGCTCGATGAAGATCCGCACCCCGGGGAACTGGCCGCATCGATCCGCGCCGAATTCTTGACCCAAAACTGCGGAGTGAGAACCTGTCGCCCGTGACCGGCTCGCTGCTCGGCAAGCAGCTGACGCGGCTTAGCTGAGGCTGGGCCCGTCAGCGTTCGAAGCGCCAGCGAGTCGCGCCGTACGGCTCCGCGGTGGCGACCCCGAACGCGGTGTGGAAGGTGAAGAGGTACAGGTGCCACGGCGGTGGTCCGGCGCTCGGGGCGCTGAACGGCGCGGTGAACGCGTCGCCCTCCACCTCGGCAGGCCACCCACCCTCGCGGTACAGATGGGCCAGCCGCTCCAGTATCGGCGGGTCGGTGA
>Ga0307415_100000775_pt1 | contig 14458 bp, 15 predicted proteins | sample DK1Cmetagenome_FD_204524 | JGI IMG/M metagenome (GOLD analysis project Ga0307415, IMG submission 204524) | Maize rhizosphere microbial communities from greenhouse at UC Davis, California, United States - DK15-C-2 | ecosystem: Host-associated > Plants > Roots > Rhizosphere > Soil | place: USA...
CCCACAGGTTGAGATCATCGGTACCAAAGCGCTCCGCCAAAACGTGCGCAGCGTTGGCAAGGGGACCCCGCAGCCACCACGCGATCAACAGAGCCGCCAAGGGCCACCCCCATGCAGCGGCGATGGTCGCCATGTGCTCGGTCGGCCCGGGAAATGCTGTTAGCCAGCCAGATATGATCTGTATGACCGCGAGCATCCAGTCCGCGCTCGCTGCTGCCGTGAGCAAAGCAAGAACGAGAACCAACAAGCCGATGCGGTACCAATCGCCCCTCATTCGAGCTTTGTGCGATGCTCCCGCTTCGCGCGCAAGCCGCTTGGCTTGTGGTTTTGATGCGGCGTTGCCAGCATCCGCTTCAATGCAGCCTCGCGCCGCGCGACACTCTCCTCTTCGGAGTAGGTTTCATCCTTGGCTCTCGTACGCGAGAATATATTAGCCCAGCCAACTGACCGTCTTCACGCGAAAGGTCGGTGAGCTCCTCAGACTATTGAAGCGCTCGCTCGCAAGCACCCGGGCGACTACCCCTACGGTAGCTTTGTGAGGGTCTGTCCGGAGTCAGTTTTTCCGGCTGCCACCGACTCGCAAACCTGCATCGTTCCTGAGGAGTAGCTCAGGAGTGTGACGCTGTCAAGCGTTTTCTCCTGTTTGGTTCGTTTTCCTTATTGCAGTGCAGCCGTTTTGGCTAGCACGCTGCGGTCCCGGCCGTAGACGTCGTCGACCAGGTTGATCGATCCGCCCTCCGGCGCCGCGGTCAGATAGGTGATGTAGATCGGCACCGACCGCGGCAGCCGGACATGCTGCTCCGGGAGCGATCCCTCCACTCGCGGGCTGCCCAGCCAGCGCGCCAGCCGCGGCGCGTCCTCCAGCCTTACGCAGCCGTTGCTCAGCGTCCGCTGCGCCTCGGCGAACAGCGCCTTATCGGGAGTGTCGTGCAAATAGATCCCCTCATTGTTGGGGAAGGAGAATTTGACCTCGCCCATCGAATTGGTCGCGCCGGGCAGCTGGCGGATCCTGACCGTCGCCTCCCCCGCCGCGACTGCCTTCCAGTCGACCGACGACGGCGGCAGCACCTCGGCCCGGTCGCTGTAGTCGGACACCACCTCATAGCCGCGCGCCTTGAGGTAGCCGGCGCCCTGCTTGACGACGTTGGCGGCGATCGTCTCGCGCACCAGATGGTCGGGCACGTGCCAATAGGGATTGAAGGTCGCATAATGGATCGCGCTGGCGATCATCGGCGTGGCATATTGCGGCTTGCCGACGATGACCTTCATCGAATCCGTCACCCGCCCGTCGTCATACATGTAGAGCCGCGCCGCCGCGGCATCGACCAGCACGAAGCGCCCCTCGGACGGGATGGCGCGAGCGCGGTCGAGGTTGGCGCGCAGCACCGCCGACGGCGCCGCCGTCGCGTCCGCCAGCGCGGCGCGGCGCAGCGCGGCATAGATCGGGTTCACCGCCGACACCTCGGCAAGGTAGGCGCCCAGCGAGCGCGCCCGCGCCGCGTCGCGCAGGATGATCGATGCCTGGGGCGCGGCCGCCGGCATGCCGGGATCGCCATAGATCATCCCCCGGGTCGGCGCCCGCAGCGTCTGCACATAAGCGACCCAGGCGGCCGACATCAGCCGCTCGGCGCTGGCGACCGCCCGCGCATCGCCGCTCCGGGCCTGATCGATCGCCTGCTCGACCTCGGCGGCGATCTGCGGCCCGCTGGCGAGCCCGTCGATCGGAGCGCGGCGCAGGATCGCGACGAGCTCGGACGCCGCGGCGCCCGGGCGCCCGTTCTCGAACCACAAGGGCGCGTTGCGCCGCCCGGCATAGAAAGAGTCGAGGGCCGCCGCCGCACCCTGGCTTGCCGCCACCGCGCCCGGCGCCCCACCTGCCGCTTGGGCTCCGACCGCTTGAACCCCCGCCGCCTGGGCGCCCGCCGTCGCCAGCAGCAGCGATCCGATCGCTGCGCCGTTCCATAGAAATTTCAACACCTTACGCACTCCCGAAATGTTCTTGACAATGACAACGAAGATCATCGCAACGAGTTCATTTCCTTGCCGATCGGAGTCGCCCGCGACCGTCCAGAGGGCCGAAAAGCGCTGTTGCCTCGCCGCAACAGTGGCGCAAGGAAAGCAATAGGGTGGTTCCGTCCCGAAACTTTCCTTGGCAGGAACGGTTCACGGCACGCCCTCAAAGGCACCGAACACGCAAAGGAATTATTATGCGCAGTTATCTGCTCGCCGCCGCCGCTGCGGCTGCCATTGCCACCCCCGCGGTCGCCCGCGACGGAAGCCCCTATGTCGGCATCGAAGGCGGTCTGCTGATCGCCGAAGACTTCGAACAGGACGTCCGGATCGGCGACGATCGCTTCGACAACGGTCTTTCGGTCGACTTCAAGCGCGGCCTCGATATCGATGCCATCGCCGGTTATGACTTCGGCATGTTCCGCCTCGAAGGCGAAGTTGGCTACAAGCGCCTCCGCGCCGAAGAAATCTCGCTCACCCCCGGCCTCGCCGCGGAGCTCGGCGTGACCAACGACGATGGCGTCTTCATCGGCAATTTCGACACCGACAGCCGCGGCAGCGTCTGGTCGCTGATGGGCAACGGCATGCTCGACTTCGGCGATGACGACGGCTGGAACGGCTTCATCGGCGGCGGCATCGGCCGTGCGCGCGTCAAGCTCGCCGGCGAGTCGGACTCGGCCTTCGCATGGCAGGCCATTGCCGGCGTTCGCAAGGCCGTGACGGACAACATCGACGTCGGCCTCAAGTATCGCATGTTTACCACCGGCAAGCTCAGCTTCAGCGACGATTTCGACGATGGCCTGACCGTCACCGGGATCAGCTCGCGCGGCAAGCTGCGCACGCACTCGCTGCTCGCCAGCGTGATCTTCAACTTCGGCGCTCCGGCCGCTCCGGTGGTCGTCGCGCCGCCGGTGGTCGAAACCCCGCCGGCGCCGCCGCCGCCGGCGACGCAGACCTGCTACGACGGGTCGGTGATCCTGGCGACCGACGTCTGCCCGCAGCCCCCGGTTGCGCCGCCGGCGCCGGCCCCCGAGCGCGGCTAAGCGCTTCGGCACTGCCAAAAAGAACGGGCCGCCCTACCGGGCGGCCCGTTTTTTTATGCCCTCTTCGCAAATGACTCATGGCGAAGCCCGGATTTACTCCGGGCTGGAGCCATTCAGGCGAATTGGCTCAAAGTACCACTTTGAGCCAGACCTCCTCAGTAGCCCATGAGGGCGAGCACTTCCTTGCGGCTGCGCTCGTCGTCGCGGAAGCAGCCCATCATCCGGCTGGTGGTCATCAGTACCCCCGGCGTGTTGACCCCGCGCGCCGACATGCAGGCGTGGCTCGCCTCGATCACCACCGCCACCCCCTGCGGGTGGAGGTGCGTCCAGATGCAGTCGGCGACCTGCGCGGTCAGCCGCTCCTGCACCTGCAACCGCCGGGCGAAGCCGTGCAACACTCTGGCAAGCTTGGATATTCCGACCACCCGGTCGGCCGGCAAATAGGCGATCGCCGCCTTGCCGATGATCGGCGCCAGATGATGCTCGCAATGCGACTGGAACGGAATGTCCCGCAGCAGCACGATCTCGTCATAACCGCCCACCTCGTCGAAGGTCCGCGACAGATGCTGCGCCGGATCCTCTTCATACCCCCGCGCATATTCCTTCCACGCGCGCGCCACCCGCGCCGGCGTGTCGAGCAGGCCCTCGCGGTCGGGATCGTCCCCGGTCCAGCGGATCAGCGTCCGCACCGCCTCGGCGACCTCGTCGGGCACCGCGACCTTCGGCGTCGGCTCGACCAGGTCCCCATCGTCCGGACTGGCAGTCATGATCGGAGCTCCCTCGCTATGTCGTCGGCCACCTCGGCCACCTGCCCGCGTATATCGGGCACGGCAACAATTTCCCAAAGCTCGCCCTTGGTCAGCGGCCCCAGCGCCCACACTCCCGGTCCGGCGCGGCTCGCCTGGTCGGCCGCCAGCCCGATCCCGAGCCGGTCGACCGCGACCAGCCGATCGCCGATCATCTGCCGCAGCAACGGATCATCGGTCCGCCCCATCGCCCCCAGCGGCCCGGTGCAGTTGAACACGGCGCTGAAGCTCCCCTCCCGCTCGCGGAAAGGCATGTTCCGACGAGAATAGACAACTGCCAATCCGCCTTCATGTTCACGCACGCCGCCAATCCGCCCCGCCACCACCTCGAGCCGACCCTCGGCGATCATCGCCCGCAGCTGCTCCGCCACCTGCGGCGCGATGCGGTGGCGGTGGACGTCCCAATAGGGCCGCGCATGGCGCAGGAACCGGCTCTGCTCGGCCGCGTCGAAACCGCGCCATAGCGTCTGCGCATGCGGCCGCAGCGCATCGACCGCGCCGCGCCAGCCGACCGCCCCACCGCGCGCCCTCAGCCAGCGCCACAGCGCCAGCACATTGCCTTGCGGCACCTCGGCAAGCTCGACCGGCGCCGGCGCGTGCGCGGCATGCGCCCGCGGCACCTGGCCGCGCCGCGACAGCGCGACGATCCGCCCGCGGTGCCCCGCCGCATCAAGCGACAGAACCATATCGACCATCGTCAGCCCGGTGCCGAGGATCAGCACGTCGCCACTGCTCGCGGCGACCCGGCGGAGCGCCGCCTGCGCTTCATTTCCCCAAGGGTTGTTGACGAACAGGGCGGGATCGATGCCCTCGCCTGCGCGCATCGGCGCCGGCGGCTGGTTGCCCTGCGCCAGCACCAGTGCGCGCGCGACAATGTCCGTGCCGTCCGCCAGCCTTACATGCCAATCGCCCTCGCGCACGGCCGACATGGCGAGCCCTTCGACCAGATCGACCCCCTCGGCCACCGCCTGATCGAGGATTGACCGCAGATAGGCTCCAAACTCCCGCCGCGGTACAAACGCAGCAGCGTCATGCCCCGCGGCGACAAAGTCGTCCGGCCGGTCCGGCCAGGCGCTCATCCTGGTCGCGGGTACATTGAGCAGGTGAACCGCCTCGCGGGTCGAGTATGCCGTTCCGAGCCCGGCCCGCCCGCCGCCTTCGACGAGCACGACGCTGAGGCCCCGCCGGACCAGCTGCGCCGCCGCCATCGTCCCCGAAAAGCCGCCGCCGACCACGATGACGTCGGCGTGCGCCGCATCAGATTTCATAATCGGGCCAGGCCTCGGGGTTGGCCGCTCCGGCCTTGCGCTTCGTCATGTGGGCGTGGAGGTCGATCACGGTCCGCCCCGCCGTTTCGGTGAACAGCCCCGGGACCAGCGCATGGACGACGCAGGCCGCCCCCGCGCCGATCATCCGCGCTCCGATCGCCAGCGCCCCGGCGCCGTGGCTCGCCCAGCTCATTCCCAGCGATCGCGGATGGTCGTGAAACAAGCGTCCGAGCATCGCCGAGCTCCCCGTTCTAATGTGGTGGCCCCGGAGGGACTTGAACCCCCGACCTCTGGTTTAGGAAACCCTTGCTCTATCCAGCTGAGCTACGGAGCCGTCGCTTCCCCTTATGGCGCCGCGTCCACTTTATCAATTCGCCCGATGGAGCGGCGATGCTTGAGCACCGGAATGCGCGCGCGAACCTCGCCGATACGGTCGAGCTCGATCTCGGCGAAGGCGAGCTGCGGCGCGTCGTCGAGCTCGAGAATGACCGCGCCCCACGGATCGGCGACCAGGCTGTGGCCATAGGTCACGCGCTCATCCTCATGCAAGCCGCCCTGCGCCGCCGCGACCACGAACGCGGCGGCCTCGATCGTCCGGGCCCGTAACAGCACCGACCAATGCGCCTGGCCGGTCGGCACTGTGAACGCCGCCGGCACCGCGATTACGTCCGCTCCCGCCTCGCTCAGCCGCTCGAACAGAGCGGGAAAGCGCAGGTCGTAGCAGATCGCCAGCCCCAGCGTGCCGACCGGGGTTCCCGGCACAACCACGGCGTCGGTGCCCGCCGCATACATCGCCGACTCGCGCCAGCTCTCGCCGGTCGGAAGGTCGACGTCGAACAGATGGATCTTGTCATAGCGTGCGCGAACTTCGCCCGCGCCGTCGATGACGAAACCGCGATTGGCGAGCTTGTCCCCCTCCCCGCGCACCGCGAGCGACCCAAGATGGACCCAGATGCCGGCCCTGGCCGCCGCAGCGCGCACCGCGGCGAGCACCTCGTCCTCCTCCTCGGGCCGCGCCTTGGCCAACGCACGCTTGGCGTCGCGGTCGAGCATCCCCGACATTTCGGGCGTAAACAGCATTGCCGCCCCGCCCGCTGCGGCCTGCTCCACCGCGTCGACCAGCCGCGCCGCATTCGCCGCCGGCTCGATCCCGCTTTGCGCCTGCAGAAGCGCGATCCGCACGTTCGTCATGCGGCAAGCAACGCGTCGAGCTTTCCGTCATATTCGAGCGCCATCAGATCGTCGCAACCGCCGACATGACGCCCGTCGATGAAGATCTGCGGCACCGTCGTGCGCCCGTTCGCACGCTGGATCATTTCCTCTCTCCGCGCGCCGTCGCGATCGATTGCGATCTCGCGATAGTCGATCTTCTTCATGTCCAGCATCCGCTTGGCGCGCGTGCAGAAGCCGCAGCTCGCCTTGGTGTAGATTTCAACCGTCGCCACAAAATTCTCCCACGATCCAATGACCTGCTTAACGCATGAGCTGGCTCGGGCGAACCACCCTTGCCCAGCTGATCAGCTCGACTCGTCCCGCTCCCGCCTTGCGCAGCGCCCTCGCGCAGGCCGCGGCGGTGCTCCCCGTGGTCAGCACGTCGTCGATCAGGATCACCGTCTGTCCGTCGAGCCGCCGCCCCGCGACCGGCTCGAACGCACCGCCCACAGCGCGCCGCCGCTGCGCCCCGTTCATCCCCTTGAGCGGCGGGGTCGGCCGCGCCCGGCGTATGAGATGCTGGTCGACCGGAAGGCCCCAGCGCGCGCCGAGGTAGCGCGCCACCAGCCCCGACTGGTTGAAGCCGCGCCACCACAGCCGCCGCCGGTGTAGCGGCACGGGGACGAGGATCGCGCCGTCGCTGTCCCCGCGCAGGGGCGCCATGAACCGCGCCATGGTTCGCGCCATCGCGGCCTTGCGGCCATATTTGAGCTTCAGCGCGATTCCCCGCGACAAGGGGCCGTAAGCGACCGCGGCGCGCATCCGCTCGAGCGGCGGCGGTGAGGCAAGGCAGCGGCCGCACTCCCCGGCGTCGGTCGCCTCGAGCGGCATCCCGCACCGGTCGCAGCCGCCGTCGCCAAGCCATTCGAGCGTCAGCCAGCATGGCGCGCAAAACCCGTCGACCTCCTCGATGATGTCGGCGCAGCCCGCGCAGCGCGGCGGGAGCGCGAAATCGAGCACGGTCTTCACTGCGCTTCGCAGCGGGGACATCGGGATCGTCGCCATACCCTCTTGTCGCGTGGCGCGCGCCGCCGCACAAGCCGCGCGATGTCGTCCCCTCCCGACCTGTTCGACCGCCGACTCCGGGGCCTGCGCCGCGACCGCGCGGCGCGCGCTGGGCCCGAGCTGTTCCTCCACGAGCGCGCCTTCGCCGAATGCCTCGACCGCCTTGCCGACGTGCCGCGCCGCTTCGCTTCCGCGCTGCTGGTCGGCGTCCCCGACCCCGGCTGGCCGGCGCGGCTCGAAGCCTATGCCGATACGGTCGAGGCGCTCGACCCCGGCGCGCTGTTCGCCGCCGCCGCTGGCGGAACGGAGGCCGACGAGGATGCCCATGATTACGGCACCGCGCGCTTCGATCTCGTCGTGGCGATCGGCACGCTCGATACCGTCAACCGCCTCGGCCCGGCCCTGCAGGCCATCCGCCGCGCCATGCTCCCAGACAGCCCCTTCGTCGGCGCCCTCGCCGGGGGCGACAGCCTCGCGACCCTGCGCCGCGCGATGCTTGCCGCCGACCGCCTCACCGGCCCCGCCGCGGCGCGCACCCATCCGCGCATCGAACCCGCGACGCTTGCCGGCCTGCTCGGCGCCGCCGGCTTCGTCATGCCGGTGGTCGACGTCGACCGCGTCACGCTGCGCTACCCCAGCCTGGCCGCGCTGGTGCGCGATCTTCGCGCCATGGGCGCCTCGAATATGCTGACCGAACGCGCCCCGCCACGCGGCCGTGCATGGGCGAGCCTCGCCGCCGCGGCCTTCGCCGCCGAAGGGACCGACGGCCGCACCGAGGAGCGCATCGACCTGCTCCATTTCCTCGGCTGGACCCCGCCGCGTTAGGGCAGATTCGTCGCGAATCCGCCGTTAACCGCGTCCGTCATACTTTTTCTTAATCCTGGTGCGGCACTGTGCCAACGTGGACCAAGACCGGAAGGAGGGTGGCGTGAGCGCTATCCGGACATTCCGTCACTTGCGCTCGGACAAGCGCGGGGCGACGGCGATTGAATATGGGCTGATCGCGGCCCTGATCGTCATTGCGATGACCGCCGGGCTCAGTTCGCTTGGCGGCGGCGCCAACGGCATGTGGGGCAAGCTCGCCGCCCGCGTCGCCGAGGTGATGTAGGCAGCGCGCGCGGGGCGCCAGACCGGCTTATCCGCCGAGGCTGAGGAACTTGGCTCTCCGCTGCTCGAGCAATTGCACGCCGCTCATCGCCGCGCACTGGTCGAGCTCCTCGACCAGCGCCGCCTTGAGCGCCGCGATCGCCGCCGCCGGGTCGCGATGCGCCCCGCCCAACGGCTCGGCGACGATGCGGTCGATGACCTTCAACTCAGCGAGCTGCTGTGCGGTCACCCGCATCGCTTCGGCGGCGTCGGCGGCCTTGTCGGCGGTGCGCCAGAGGATTGACGCGCAGCCTTCGGGCGAAATGACCGAATAGACCGCATGCTCGAACATCAGCACGCGGTTCGCCGCGGCGAGCGCAATCGCCCCGCCCGATCCGCCCTCGCCGACGACCGCGGAGATCATCGGCACCGTCAGCGCCAGGCATTGCTCGGTAGACCTGGCGATCGCCTCGGCCTGGCCGCGCTCCTCGGCCTGGACCCCCGGGAACGCCCCCGACGTATCGACCAGGCTAACCACCGGCACGCCGAAGCGGTCGGCCAGCGCCATCAGCCGGATCGCCTTGCGATACCCCTCTGGCTTGGCCATCCCGAAGTTGTGCTTGAGGCGGCTCGCGGTGTCGTCGCCTTTCTCATGCCCGATCAGCATCACCCGCCGGCCGTCGATCCGCGCCAGCCCGCCGATGATCGCCTGGTCGTCGGCGAAGGCGCGGTCCCCCGCCAGGACCATGAAATCCTCGGCGATGCCGGCGACATAGTCCTTGAAGTGCGGCCGCTCGGGGTGCCGCGCGACCTGCGTCTTCTGCCACGGGCTGAGCCGCGCATAGGCGTCGCGCAGCAGCTTCGACGCCTTGGCATCGAGCTTGCCGATTTCCGCGTCGATGTCGATCGACCCGGCGCTCGCCGTGTCGCGCAGTTCGACGATCCGCCGGTCGAGCTCGGCAATCGGCTTTTCAAAGTCGAGATAAGTCTGCATCGGCGCGGGGGTTAAGCGGGCGCGCCGCCCCCGTCAACGCATGGCCTCAACGCTTGGTCTTGGCGAGCGGATGCCGCGCATTGACCAGCTCGACCAGGCGCGCGCTGTCGACATGCGTGTAGATCTGGGTCGTCGCAATGTCGGCATGGCCGAGCAGCGACTGCAGCACGCGCAAGTCGGCCCCGCCGGCGAGCAAATGCGTGGCGAAGGCGTGGCGAAGCACGTGCGGGCTGACCCGCTCGGGCGCGATTCCGGCAACGCCCGCCAGCGCGCGGACGATCTGGTACAGTCGCACCCGGCTCAGATGCGACTTGCCCCCCGGGAACAGCCACGGCCCTGCGCCCGGCGCGGCCGCGACCCACGCCGCCACGGCGCGCTCGGCACGCGCCGAGATCGGCGCCAGCCGCTCCTTGTCGCCCTTGCCTCGGATGATCAGGAACGGCTGGCCGATGCGCACCGCCCGCCGCGGCAGCGACACCAGTTCGGTGGCCCTGAGCCCCGATCCATAGAGCAATTCGATCAGCGCAAGGTCGCGCAGCGCCAGCAGGCGGCCGCTCGCCGCACGCTCCTCGACCACGGCGAACATCGCGTCGACTTCGTGCGGGTCGAGGATCTTGGGCAAGGGTCGCTGCAGCGTCGGGCGGGGTAGCGCGGGCGACGGATCATCGGCGCGAAGCCCCTCGTCGTGCAGGAAGCCGTAGAAGCGCCGCAGCGCCGCCGCGCGCCGCGCCACGGTCGACGGCGCGAGGTCGCCCCACCGCTCGCCGAGCTTCGCGAGGTCGCTCGACCCCGCCCCCTCGAGCGATCCAAGGTCGGCCGCCGCCGCCGCCAGGTCGCTGCGATAGGCCGCGAGCGTGTTGCGCGCCGCCCCGCTCTCCGCCGCCATCATGTCGAGGAAGCGATCGACCACTGCGAGATCGCTTGCAATCATAGCGCCAGCCATAGCGCGCGGTCGCCCGCGTTCACGTGCCGCTCACGCCCGCGCCAGCGCCTCGGCGGCGATCATCCGCGCCACGCCCTCCTGCCCGGTCCGGCGAAGCGCGGTCACCGCGTGGAACATGTACAGCGCGGGAATGTCGCCGGCGGTCGGCGCCTGCATCGCGCTCGCCGCCAGCAGCATGACTGTCCCGGCCTGGCGCCGCATTGCCGCGCCGTCGATCAGCCCCGTCCACACCGACTTGCGGTCGAGCCCGACCCCATATTTGGCGTTCAATTGCCCCGCGACTTGCGGGTTGATCCGCCCAAGCCCGGCCAGCCCGGCGATCAGCAGCCGGGTGCGGCGCTTGCCGGCCGACGGATCGCGATCGGCGAAATCCTCGATCCGCCCCTGGTCGATCGTCAGCCCGGCGGGCGCGCCCAGGCCCAGCGCGAGCATCGCCCAAGCGCGGTCGCCGCGTTCGTCGTTGAAATTCTCGACCACCGGGGCCCAGCCCCCCGCCTGGCCGTCATAGCCACCCGCGAACAGCGCCGCGATGAGGTCGGCGCTATCGTCTTTCAACGCCGCGTCGGGCGCGATCAGGATCGAGGCGCGCGCGGTCGTCACCCATCCTGCCATCTGCTTCTCGCGGTCATTGGCATTGCCCCACAGCTGCCGCAGCGCCGACAGGCGAGTTTCACGGTCCTTGCCGACGAACGCCTGGCGCAGCCGCCACGGGTCGGTCCCGCCCAACTCGTCGGGATCGGTATAATCATAAGCCGCCGAATACAGGTCGACCATCGCGTCGGATGACATCACCCCCATCGCCGCCGCGGTTCGCGCCGCCGCCATCTTCTGCGGAGCCGCGAACATCGGCGCCCGCGCTAGCCAGCCGCGCACCTGCGGCGCGGCCTCGCTCAGCAGGCGCTCGGGGGGCATCATCGCCGTCGCGGTCGACAGGCCATAGCGCCACGAGGTGAGCAGGTTCACCGGCTCCCATTCGATCGTCACCGCGCGCCGTGTGTCCGCGCCCGCGCCGACCACCTTGTCGGCCAGCGCAAGGTCGATCGCGCCGATCCGGCCGCGCCGCCGCGCCTGCTCGATGTCCGACGCGGCGCGCTCGGCTTCACCCGAAAGCGAGGCGCACATCGCGGTCACCAGCGGCGCGATGCGCGGCTCGACCTCGGGCAATCTGGTCTCGATCGCGCACAGCCCCGCCGGGTCGCTGCTGGCGAGCGCGACCTGCGCCGCGACCTGGACCATTTTCGGGGTGAAGGTGTCGCTGTCGATCCCCGCCACCAGCAGCCGCGCGCTGTCGGCCTCGCCAAGCTTGAGCAGCAGCCACGCGCGCTCCGCGACCCAGTCGGCGGGCACGACCCCGCGCGGCGCGGCGGTCCTCGCGAGCAGCACGTTCCTGAGCCCGATCTGCGCCCAGCGCGAGGCGAGCGGGCCATCGGTGCGGCGCAGCACGACGGACAGGAATTTCGCCGACGCATTGCCCCAGGGCTGGCCCGTCAGGCCGATGCTGTCGGGCCACAGCACCCCCGTCATCGCCGGGTCGCGGCGGCGGTCGTCGCGATATTCGACCGGCGCCTCGACCTCGACCGGAACCAGCTCGCCGTCCAGCGTTTCGCTGGTGATGATATCCTCGATCCGCGACAGGTCGGGGCCGCGCGGCGCCACCGTGCCCGGCGCCGCCGGGGTGTCGGGCGAAGTGGGTGCCGGCGCCGGCGCCGGCGGCACAGGATCGCCGAACCCCGGCGGCAGGATCGACTCGGGCGTGCTTTGCGCCAGCGCAGCCCCGGCGACACTCGCCGCGAGCAGGATCGGCAGCGCCAGCTTCATATTACTTCGCCGCCGCCGGTGCGGGCGCCGGCGCGACCTCGACTTCGATCGTTTTGGTGGGCTGCTCGGTCACGCTGCGCGACAGCAGGATCGCGCCGCCGATGAGGATGACGATGAGGATGATGAGGATGGTCAGGCCGCGCATGAATACTCCGGGACGACGTGAGGGATTGGCGCGCTTTTGCCCGACCCGCGCCCCTTATGTATAGCCCCGTTCCGTGGAAAAGCTGCCAGACCCTTCCGAAAGCCCTTCCCCCGACCGCTCGCTGCAGGATCGGCCGCTTCGGGATCGCCCGATCGTGCTTGTCGGCCTGATGGGGGTCGGCAAGTCGACCGTCGGCCGCCGCCTCGCCCGGCGCCTCGGACTGCCGTTCGTCGACAGCGACAGCGCGATCGAGGAAGCCGCCGGCGGCGCGTCCGCGGCCGACGTCTTCGATCTCTATGGCGAGGATGAGTTTCGCGACGGCGAGCGGCGGCTGGTCGCGCGCCTGGTCGAAGGCGAGCGCCGGGTCATCGCCACCGGCGGCGGCGCCTTCGTCGATCCCGACACGCGCTCCCTGCTCAAGCAACGCGCGGTGACCGTGTGGCTCGATGCGCCCGTCGAGGTGCTCGCCGAGCGCACCGGCCGGCGCGACACCCGCCCCTTGCTGCGCGGCGGCGACCGTGCCGCGACCCTCGCCCGGCTCGATCACGAACGCCGCCCCAATTACGCCGAGGCCGACATCCACATCCGCAGCGGCGACGGCGCGCATGGCGACGTCGTCGAAGCCATCGTCGCCGCGCTGCACGAGCGCTTCTCGAAGTGAAGCGCATCGAGGTCGCCGCCGGCGCCTTGCGCTACGACGTGCTCGTCGGACCGCTCGACGAAGCCCGCGACCGCCTCCCCGCCTCGGCCATCCTGGTCAGCGAACCCAAGGTCTTCGCCCTACACGGCGACCGCTTTCGCGCGCTCCTCGGTGGCGATGCCCCGATCCTCCTTCCAGAGGGCGAAGCGGCCAAGCAGTGGGACGTTCTCCACTTCCTCCTCGCTCAATTCGCCGACCGCAAGGCAAGCCGCTCGACCGCGATTGTGGCGCTCGGCGGCGGCTCGGTCGGCGATGTCGCCGCCCTCGCCGCCTCTTTGTTCAAGCGCGGCTGCCCGATCATCCACCTCCCCACCACCTTGCTGTCCCAGGCCGACAGCGCGGTCGGCGGCAAGACCGCGATCGACGCGTTCGGGGAGAAAAACCTGGTTGGAAGCTTCCACCAGCCGTCGCTGGTCATCGCCGACCCCGCATTCCTCGACACCCTCGACCCGCGCCAGCTGCGCTCGGGCTATGCCGAAATCCTCAAATATGGCCTGATCGACGACGCGCCCTTCTTCGCCTGGTGTTTCGCCAACGGCTCTGCCCTCCTCGCCGGCGACCCCGCCCTGCGCGAGCACGCCATCAGCACCGCCATAGCCGCCAAAGCCCGGCTGATCGCCGGCGACGTCGAGGACCGCACCGGCCAGCGCGCCCTCCTCAACCTCGGCCACAGCTTCGCCCATGCGATCGAGAGCGAAGCCGGTCTCGGCCGCTTGGCTCACGGCGAAGCCGTCGCCATCGGCCTCGTCCTCGCGCTCCGCTTTTCGGCCGAGCTCGGGCTGTGCCCCCCACAGGACGTCGACCAGCTCGGGGCGCACCTCGCCGAAGTGGGCCTCCCCTCCACTCTCGCCGAAGCCGGCCTCACCGGCCCCGCCCTTCTCCAGTGGATCGCGCGCGACAAGAAAAACGACGGCGCCGCCTTAACCCTCATCCTGGCCCGCGGCATCGGCCAGGCCTTCGTCGCCCGCGACGTCGATCCCGCCCGCCTCGCCGCCTTTCTCGCCTAGCCTGCCTCGTCCGGCAGCGACTGGTCGGGGCGGAACGCGCGGTCCTCGCCCGCATGGAGGTCGCCCGTCGCCGACTGCCGCTCGAGCCGCTCGCAATCGCGCAGGCGATATTCGCGGTCGACCCGATCGACCTCGCCCGCCTCGATGCCGAGCGCCGCGAGCGCCTTGCGCCCCATCTTGACCGCGCTCTCGAACAGTTCGCGCTGGGCATAGGCAAGGTCGAGCCCGTCGAAGCTCATCAGGTGCTGGCGATCGAACACGCGCACCATCACCGACGCCTGGGGAAAGGCCTCAAGCACCCGCCCGACCGCCTCCCGCGTCAGGTCGCCATCCTCATGATCGTTGCAGAACAGGATCGCCTTCGCCGTCTCCGCCCCCGCGGTGCGCAGCAGGTCGACCCGCATCCCGTCGCCATAATAGA